>Ga0209181_10002443_pt1 | contig 30393 bp, 27 predicted proteins | sample MAT05_FD_187208 | JGI IMG/M metagenome (GOLD analysis project Ga0209181, IMG submission 187208) | Freshwater microbial communities from Lake Fryxell liftoff mats and glacier meltwater in Antarctica - MAT-05 (SPAdes) (version 2) | ecosystem: Environmental > Aquatic > Freshwater > Ice > Liftoff... | reverse complement strand
ATGCAACGCCCCCGAATCTACACCCCGGCTCCCCTACGCACCGGGACCACCCACGCGCTGTCCGAGTCGGCTGCGGTTCACGTCACGCGGGTACTGCGGCTGGCTGCGGGCGATCCTATCACCCTGTTCGACGGCTCCGGCATGGACTACGACGCGATTCTCAAGATTGTCGCCCGCAGCGGCGTGTCGGCGGAGGTGAGCACGGGCCGGCCCGTGGCTCGGGAATCACCGCTGGACGTCGCCCTGCTGCAGGGCGTGAGCCGGGGCCCACGCATGGATACCGTCATGCAGAAGGCCACTGAGCTTGGGGTGCGGATAATCCAGCCGGTGCTGGCCGAGAGGAGCGTCGTGCGGCTCGACGCCCTGCGTAGCCAGACGCGCCTCGAACACTGGCAGCGTATTGTCATCAGTGCCTGCGAGCAGTGCGGGCGCTCCATCGTCCCCGAGATCAGGCCAGCGAAGCCGCTGGATGAGGCACTGGCAGGGGTTGGTCCGGATACCGTGGGTTTGACCCTCGACCCCGCGGGTACTGCCCCACTGGCCCACCTGCTGGGCACGGCTACCCGGGTCGCCCTCGCCGTCGGCCCGGAAGGCGGCTTTACCGAAGCCGAAATCCGGACCCTCACTCTGGCAGGCTTTCGCGGCCTGCGGCTCGGCCCACGCATCCTGCGCACCGAGACGGCGCCCCTGGCAGCGCTGGCAATCCTGCAGTACGCGCGAGGGGATCTGGGCTCCTGATTAGAGGAGCGCTCTGTAGGAGCGCCCGTAGGCGCGATTCCGCTTATGCATCGCGCCTGAAGGCGCTCCTACAAGGCGCTCCTACGAGAGCACCTCTTCCCGTGGCCGCAGGCCGTCCTCGATAAGGTCCTCAATGACCTCAAGGTCCGGAATCAACGGATACTCGTTGATCATCCGGATCTGGCAGATTACCGGCCCGTTCTCCGGCCAGGCCTGCCGGGCCGCGGACTGCACGACTGCACGGTTCACCCGCACCAGCTGGGGAAAACCTTCGGTCAGCACGCCGAAAAAGCCCGTGGGAAGACGGCCACCAATGGCATTCAGGATAGCCACCCGGGTGCGGCCTCCGGGCTCGGCCGGCGTCAGGCCGGCGAGTTCCTCAAAGGAAATCACCGGCACACGGAGCCCGTTCCAGGCGACATGGCCCCGCAACCAGGGGAGCGCCGACTCGTCCTCCTGTAGGGGGGCGTAGCGCACGACTTCCGCCACGCAGACCCGCGGCAGGATCAACCGCTCCTGGTTGAGGGGTATCAGCAGGCTGTAAAGCTCGTCGCTGGCTGTCGTCATGGGGGATTCAGCTGGTGCTGAACGGCTTCCAGTAATTCGCGCTCCTGGTAGGGTTTGCCCAGGTAGTCGTTGACACCGATTTCGATGGCGCGGGCCCGGTGCTTCTCACTGACCCGGGACGTGACCATGATGATTGGCACCCGGGCCAAGGCAGCGTCGTTGCGGACGTGGCGGGCAAACTCGTAGCCATCCATGCGGGGCATTTCCACGTCGAGCAGGATGATGTCCGGACGGTGATCCTGCAGGAGACTGATTGCCTCCACGCCGTCCTTGGCCGTGACGACGCGGAACCCGTTCCGCTCCAGCAGTCGTTGGGTCACCCGGCGCATCGTGATTGAATCGTCCACGACCAGGGCGAGAGTCTGCTTCTGCTCCGGCTCGGCCACCGGGGCGGGCGTGTCCGGTGCCGGGCGGGACGAGCGCACGAGAGCCCCAACATCGAGAATGATCACAATGCGCCCGTCGCCCAGAATCGTCGCGCCAGAGATGCCCCGGATCGTGGCGAGCTGGGCACCAACCGGTTTCACGACGATCTCCCGGCTGTCCTGCATTTCGTCAGTGATCAGTGCCGTCGAGTTGTCCCCGGCGCGCACGAGGATGATGGACACCCTCTCCTGTTCATCCGGCAGGCGGGAAGGACCGAGGCCAAGGAACTGCCCGAGGTGGCGAAAGAAATAGCGCTGACCACCATATTCAATAGCCGGTTCCGGCCGCGCCAGCCGTTCTTCGAACTCGCTGCGAGCGATCCGGATGATGCCTTCCACAGTCGGCAGTGGCAGCGCGTATAGCTCGTGGGCAGCCCGGACGATCAGAGCCTGCGTTACCGCCAGGGTGAACGGCAGCCGCAGCGTGAAGGTGGTGCCCTTGCCACGCTGAGAGGCGATAGACAGGGTGCCACCCAGCTTCGCCACCTGATTGGCGACCACGTCCATGCCAATGCCCCGGCCCGCAGCCTGGGTGAGCTGATCAGCCGTACTGAAGCCCGAACGCAGGATGAACTGCATCGCCTCCTCGTCCGTCAGTGTCGCATCGCGATTCACGAAGCCCAGCTCGGCTGCCTTGCGCAGGATGGCGGGGACATCCAGGCCGCGGCCATCGTCAGCAATCTCTATGACCACCTCCGCACCTTCGCGACGAATGGCGATGCAGATCGTGCCGGTGGCCGGCTTGCCCAGAACGTCGCGTTCCGCGGGCGACTCAAGCCCATGGATTACGGCATTGCGGAGCATATGCTCGAAGGGCGGCAGCATCTTTTCGAGCACCTGTCGGTCCAGATCGCCACTGCCAACGATACTGAGCTCGGCAAGCTTTCCCTGGTCCTTCGCCGTCTGGCGCACCAGCCGTGACAGGCGCGAACTGTGCTGATCGAAGGGCACCATGCGGGTGCGCATCAGCTGGTCCTGAAGTTCGGTCGTAGTCCGGCCCTGCTGAACCAGCAGGCCCTCCGTATCCGCACTGATGTTCTGCAAAAGGTCCTTGATGCTGCTCACATCGCTGGCCGTCTCAGCCAGTCCGCGGGACAGCTGCTGGATACTGGAGTAGCGATCCAGCTCGAGGGGATCGAATCCGGACTCTTTCTGCGGCTCGGCCTTGTTGCGGTACAGGATCTGGGCTTCGGTCTCGATCTCCAGATTGCGCAACTGGTCCCGCAGGCGGACGACCGTCTGATTGAGTTCTTCCAGGTTGAACTGGATCTGGGAAAGCTGCTGGGTGAGACGCGCATTGGCAATGCTGATTTCCCCGGCGCCATTCAGGAGTTGCTCCAGAATCCCCGCGTCCACCCGGGCAAAGTCCCGGGGTTCGGCCGGACGCTCCCGGAGAGTGCTGGGGCGCGCGGGTTCGGTGTCGGGAGTTGGCGGCGCTACCGGCGTCGGGGGCGCCGCGAGCGCCCGGGCCAGTTCGCCAAGACGCTCCAGTGCCGGTGGAATCGACGGTGCGAACGGCGGCAGGCTGGACTCGATGCCGACGTCCAAACCGGGCTCGACTTCAGGAGTCGTCTGGGGATCAGGCAGCAGGATCTCGGGGTACACCTCGTCAGGCACCCGGTCCGTTGGCGGCAGATCGTCAGCCTGGACTTGAGCCTGAACTTGAGCTTGGGCTTCAGCCTGAACAGCAGGCACGGCTTCGGCTGCGGAAACTTCAGCCGCCGGTTCCGGCAGAACATCGCCACGCAGGGCAGCTGCCAGCCGCAGCAGCACGACAGCCGACGGTGCTGCCGCAATGCCAGCGGGTATCTGGTCCCGCAGCACATGCAGCTCATCCAGCGTGGACTGGACCAGTCCGTAGGTCTCCGTCGTCCGCGGCAGGAGGCCATCGGCCATGTGCAGCAGCAGGGTCTCCAGGTCGTGACTGAGATCGCCCATGGCGAACAGGCCGGCCATGCGGGCGCCGCCCTTCAGCGTGTGCAGGCCGCGCTGCAGTTCTGCGAGAGCAGGTTCTTCACCCTGGCGTGCCGCGAGCTGGACCACGGCCTGATCGCAGACCTCGAGGATCTCGCTGGCCTCCTCCGCAAAGATGTCGGCGACCTCCGCGTCCCACCCGGCGGCCGTCGCCGTGGCGGGAAGTTCGCGCTCGGGCTGGGGTTCAGGCTCGGGTTCCAGTGACGGAGCCGCGAGCTCCATCTCCCCGATGGCAAACACCTCGGTCAGATCGGTGCCGGACTCCGGGAGTTCGCTCTCGATGGGCAGCTCCGGAACGGATGCCGTCCAGGGCGACGCTTCGGTCAGTTCATCAGCAGCTGCCGCCAGGTCCTGCTCGGACAGCACGGGCATCGGCAGGGACGCCGTCCCCGGGTCGACGGCCTCGGCAGAGAGCACCGCCGCCCGCTCGCCGGCCTGGACCAGCAGCTGTTCAAGCCGGGCGGTGAGGTCCCGGACTACCGCCTGCACATCGGCGGCGGACGCCCAGGAAAGCGGTTCCGTCGCCCGCAACTGGTCGATGATCCTGGCCACTACCGTGGCCGTTTCTCCCGTGGCGGCAATAATGGCGGCGTCTGCCGGAAGCCGGGCGGTGTAGAGCACGCCTATGAGGTCATTGAGGGGGGCTGCCACTTCGACGGCGTTGGCCACCCCAGCCATGGTCAGGCTGCCGTGGAGCGTGTGGCAGGCGCGGAAGATGTGCTCAGGCAGCGGCTGCGAGGTGGCCTCCCCTGCCCTGGCCACGAACTCCCGGATGGCCCCCAGATGCACGGCAACTTCGCGGGACAGGATATCCAGCAGCACCGGGTCCAGGGCGGGCGTCGCCGGTAACGCCGGGGCCAGCAGCGTGGCATCGTTCGGGCCAAGGCTGGGCGGCCCGAAAGGTGGCAGCCGCACCACCAGGGTGGCGTCGTTTGGACCGAGCACCGCGGTGGGCACCGCCGGGGACGGCAGGGGTTTGTCGCCTGCGTCGACCGGCGACAAGGCACTGGATGGCGCCAGGGCCGCATCCAGCTCAATCACCGGCAACACCTCCGTGGCATCACTGGCGCCCGGCGTGGCCTCGGCGTCAGTGTTCACCACCGCGAGGCCGAGGTCGTCTGCTTCGGCCATGAGCGCACGAATATCGCTGGTGGGTACGGCGCCCACTTCCAGCTGCTCGAGCAGCTCCGCGAGGACGGGAATGGCCCGGCGCAGGTAGCTCATCAACTCCGGCGTGCGCGGCACAGTGCCATCAATCACCCGGTTCAGGAGGCGCTCAACACTCCAGGAGTAGTCGCCAATCAGTTCAGCGCCCACCATGCGGCCGCTGCCCTTCAGGGTGTGGCAGGCGCGGCGCACCGTGAGCAGCGCATCCCTGTCGCCCTCGTCAAGTTCCCAGGCCGAGAAATGCCTGGCGATGGCGGCGATCGCTTCCCGGGCTTCCTCGATAAAGAGCTCGAGAATGTCGGGATCGATGTCCTGGCCCGTATCCGCCACGACCGGCCGGTCGGCCGATGGCCCCTGCCAGGCTACGTCGGGCCAGGCTCCAGCGGGCCAGGCTGCGATGGGAGGCGATGCCGCCCCGGGCAAGGGGAAGTCGATGGGGAGGTCCACCTCGGACCGGTCGATGACCAGCGTGGCGGGCAGCTCTTCGGGCGTCATCCGGCCGGCGCTCTCGAGTTCGGGACGCAGGGTCGGAGCCGGCAGAACCAGAGCATCGAGGGAGCGGGCCGCGTTTTCCAGCATCCAGCCGGGCTCGCGTCGGCCAGCTTGGAGGGTCTCCATGTAGTACTCCAGACTGACGATGGCATCGGCGAGGCGTTCCAGCGCCACCCGGGCCTCAGGTCCGGCACCGCGCTGAACGACTTCGCTGGCCGCCGCCGAGATGCGCTCCGCCACCCGTCCGGCGCTCTCCTTCTCCACCATCAGCAGCGCCGCGGTAATGCCGCGGAGCAGGGCCGGAATGGAATCCAGCGCGGCACCGTCGCCGGCGCGCTCCGTCACCAGGCTGATGGCCTCCTTCACGCGAGCCAGATTGGCCAGGCACTCCCGCATGACGGCCTGGGTCACCACGACGCGCTCCGCGTCGTCATGCTGTTCAGCTGTGGTGGTGCCCGCGGCACTGTCGGGCGCGATCAGCCCGATGAGCTGAGGTTCCAGCCGGTCCTCCACCTCCAGCAACGCAGTGGCCATGGCCACCATCGTCGGCTCATCCGGTGGCCGGCGCCCGGCTATCAGCTCCTCCAGTTCCCCGCGCCGTGTCTGGACGACTTCCCGCAGTTCACCGAGGCCAAGCACACCCAGGGTATCGCCGATCTTCTTCAGCAGCTCGACCTGGGGTGCCAGCTCCTCGACGCGCTCCATGCCAGTGCGTACGTAGATATCCAGCACGTCTTTAACCCGGGCCAGATCCTCCCGGATCGCGGCAGCCACCGTCTGCATGAGTTTGACGCTGGGGGCTGCGAGACTCTGGCGCGCAACTTCAATCTGTTCATCACCCGGAATCAGGCCGGACAGATTGAAAGCCTCGCGGATGGCGGCAATCCGGGGCCCGGAACTGTTCGCCCGGGCGACGTAGTAGAGGAGGTTGTTGACCAGCTCAACCGGCGGCTGGGCAGAAAACTTCAGCTCGCCCTGGGTCAGTAACCGCTTCATCTCCCGGTCTGCCTGACCGATGAGCCGCTTCACCGAGATGCCCGCCTCGAGACCCCGATCGGCAAGTGCCTCGAGTACCCCGCCGGTCACCCACCACAACTGATGCACGACCTCACTGCCGGCGGCTGCCTCGAGGCGGCCGACGACGTCCTGCAGGCGGACGACGGAATCGGTCCCGCTCTCCCCGCGGATCCAGCCCAGCAGCGCCAGCTGAAAGCGGGGCCGGAGGATCTTGGCCAGCGCGGCCGAGTCTTCTGCCATGGTCGGCCGCGGCGGCTCCCGCGCCGGGGTGACGACGCGGTGGGGCGCACCAACCGCCCCCGGGGCAATGTTCAGCAGGAGTAACGTGCTTTCGGAGAGGAGCGGCCGGCCGCGGGCCGCCCGAAGATCGTTCAGCAGCGGTAGCAGCACGAGGGGCACATCGCGTCCGCCGTCGCGGATGCGTTCGACATAGGCCGGCAGCTGTACGGCTGCTCTGGACAACGCCTCAATACCATCGTCAGTCTGCGCATCCCGCCGCGTCTTCAGCAGGTGCCGGCAGGTTTGCTCCATCTCCTCCGCAAGCAGGCTGGCGCCCCAGGTCTCTGTGATCTGGAGGACCCCGCGCACCGTGTGCAGGAGTGCCGCACACCGCTCCAGCGGCTGATTGCCAATCTCGCCTTCGGCGTACTGTTCGAGGGCTGCCCGGACGTCGTTCAGCGTTACGGCCAGCTCGTCAGCGACCAGCAGCAACGGCTCCCGAACCGGATCGACCGCGCCTGGCACGCTGCTGGAGTCGGGGAAAGCGGCCACGATCAGGCGGTGCGCTTGCTCACGAAGGACACCGGCTCGCGCAACCGGACTGTCTGGGCCTGCGGTCCCTCCGGTGTTTCATCCGGAGAGCCCGGATCGAAAACGTCCGCAGGGTCGGCCAGGGCGGAAAAACTGCCTGTCAGGCTACTGACGCCTGCCCGGGTGGCCGAGGTGACCGGTGGCAGCCGGAAGCCGGCTACGGAGCGCCGCAACTGGGTGGCAAGTTCGGCAAGTTTGCTGATGGCATTGGTGGTTGCACTGGTATTCGCCGCGGTTTCGGAATTGATCTCCTGCAACACATCCATGCTGCGGGTGACGGCGGAGGCTGCCTTGCCCTGCTCGTGCGCGGAGCTGGAGATGTTCTGGACCAGGGCTGCGATCTGGTTGGAGACCTGCTCGATCTCCTCAAGGGCGGCACCCGCGTTTTCTGCCAGCAGGGCTCCGCCGACCACGTCTGTGGTGCTGCGCTCCATGGAGACGATGGCTTCATTGGTGTCGGCCTGGATGGTGCGCACCAGGAATTCGATCTGCTTGGTCGCATTGGCCGAACGTTCCGCAAGCCGCTGAACTTCGTCGGCTACGACCGCAAAACCCCGGCCGGCCTCGCCAGCCATGGAGGCCTGAATAGCCGCGTTGAGGGCGAGAATGTTGGTCTGGTCAGCAATATCGTTGATCAGTTCAACGATGTTGCCGATCTCCTGGGAGCTCTCGCCGAGGCGCTTGATGCGCTTGGAGGTTTCCTGGATCGTCTCGCGAATAGCGTTCATGCCCTCGATCGTGCGGCGAACGGCGTCACCACCCTTGTGGGCCACGTCAACTGAATGGCGGGCAACATCCGAGGAGCGCTCCGCGTTGCCGGACACCCCCTCGATGGACGACGCCATGCGCCCGATGGCGCGGGAAGCAGACTCGATCTGTTTGGACTGGGCCTCGCTGGCCGCCGCCAACTGGCGAGCCGAGCCTTCCGTCTGCTTCGCGGCGCCATCGACCAGGATCGCGCTCTCGTTGATCGTCGTCACCAGCTCGCGAAGGGCCTCGATGGCGTAGTTGATGGAGTCCGCGATGGCGCCGGTGATGTCCTCGGTAACCGTGGCATGCACAGTCAGATCGCCATCCGCGAGGCTGCTCATCTCGTCCAGCAAAGTCAGGATGGCCTGCTGATTCCGCTCGTTCTGGGCGGTCTGCTGGGCAGCGGCGCGGCCAGTATCGGCGACCTTCCGGTAGATCCAGACCATGGCCAGCGCGAGGCCGATCCCCAGGGCAAGCAGTACCGTGGCGATGAGGCTGAAGACATCCGTGGGGCCACGAACCGCGGCACCCACCACGTCCACAGGCAGCTGGCCCACGAGGCCTTCGAGTTGCTCCATGGACTGACGCAGGGCGCCCAGTCGATCACTGCTGGCCAGGACATCCCGCAAGGTCTTGCTCAGATCGGCGGTCTGCTGACGCAGGCCATCAAGAGCCCGAATGGCATCCGCTCCGGCGAGCGGCCGCAGGCCCAGATCGGCGTTGCCCTCGCCAAGACCGCGCACGATCTGGGTCATGGCGAGGTCGGCATCGAGCATGGCGGGGTTGCGGGCATCAGGCCCCACCGTTCCCTGGGACAGGCCCCGGACATCACGGCGCAACCCATCGGCAAGCAGGCGCAGGCGCTCCAGCTGGGCCGTGGTGCCTGGCTGGCCCCGAACGGCGCCAGTGGCTTCGAGGGCGTCGATCTGGTCGGTGAGGCGCGGCAGCATGCGGTCGAGGCGATCAGCAGCCGAGCGCAGGCCGACCAGTTCGCCGCGGCCGGCTTCGATCGTGCCGAGGCTGGCGCGGATCTGCTCCAGGCGCCGGCGAGTCTCTTCCGGCACGCTGTCGAGATCGGCTGCAGCAAGCCGCCGGTTAGCCGCCGCCACGCCGGCGAAGGCGGCCGAGTCGCCACGCATGGCCCCTGCCGCAAGCCGGTAGGCGGCATGAGCTTCGGCGAAGGCCGCAGCGCCAGGCACCGGACCCGGACCCTGGGCTGAGTCCCCGGGCTTCAGGGCCAGCAGCGCGAGGACCGCCAGGAGAACCAGTATCAGGGCGATACCCAGGGTGGGCAGTAGTCGCATTCCGCCGGATTGTTCTGTCATTTTTGACTCGCTGAGATGAACGCGTACTTCACTCGCCGGCCGCCCGCTGAAAGTCCCGTGCATCCAGCAGTCGCGTCAGGCTGAAGACTGGCCACACTTCCCCGCCGCGGCGGAAGCTGCCAGCCAGAAATCGATCGGCGCGGATCAAAGTGGCCGGCGCCTCGTCGGCCAGTTCCCGGTCCACGAAGCGCCGGAAGCCGAAGACCTCGTCGACCACGAGGCCGACGGGAAACTCGCTGCTGTTGGCCACCAGCGCCCGGGCGCTGCGCTCGGTCCCGCCAACCCCGGAGCCGAGAAACTCCCGCAGATCCACCACCGGCAACAGGTGGCCCCGGACGTTCGCGAGCCCCCGCACCCAGGATTTTGCGCCGGGCACCCGGGTCAGGGCCGGCGGCACCATCAGGACCTCCCGAACATCATCGCGGGGCACCACGAAACGCTCACTGCCGAGCCGGAAACCCACCCCGACCCATTCCACCAGCCCGACATCATCGACCTGGGCACCGGCCGCAGCAGCCCGGGTGCGGCGCTCGATTTCCTGCAGAAGCTCGAAAGGATGCTCCCGGAGGGTACGGAGACTGCCTGGCTTGGTTACGACCATCAGCGGTTCATCACGCCTTCAGGGCGTCCCGCACGGCCGCCACCAGCTCATCATCAGAGACAGGCTTGGTCAGGTACCGCACGGCGCCCTGACGCAGGCCCCAGACGCGATCCGCCTCCTGGGTCTTCGTCGAGACGATGACGATCGGGATCCCGGCGGTGGAAGGGTTGTGGGCCAGATGGCGGGTGGCCTGATAACCGTTCATCCCGGGCATCACGATATCCATGAGAATGACATCGGGCGACCGCTGCTCGGCGAGACGAATCGCCTCTTCACCATCCCGGGCTACCACTGTCTCAAAGCCGTGCTTTTCGAGGGCCCGGGAGAGAATGTGCTGATCCGTGGGGGAGTCGTCGGCGATTAATACCAGTGACATGTCCGTTCCTTGGCCATCAGGGTCCGCAGCGCTCAGCGCGCCGCCTTGAGCGTGATCGCTCCGAGCAGCTCATCCTTGGTGAAAGGCTTGGTCAGGTAGTGTTCGGAACCGACGATGCGGCCCCGCGCGCGGTCGAACAGGCCATCCTTGCTGGACAGCATGATCACGGGGGTGTCCCGGAAAGTGCGGTTGTGCTTGATCAGGGAGCAGGTCTGATAGCCGTCCAGCCGGGGCATCATGATGTCGACGAAGATGATGTCGGGCCGGTAGTCGGCTATCTTGGCGAGCGCGTCGAAGCCGTCCACCGCGGTGTAGACCGTGCAACCCTCCTTCGAGAGCAGGGTCTCCGCGGTGCGCCGGATGGTCTTGCTGTCATCGATCACGAGCACTTTCAGCCCGTGCAGCGCGGTTGCGGCGTCATTCGTCACAGGGTTCTCCTGGCCGGGCGCACCAACGCCCCCCGCACCATTAACTTTTAACATAACCAATGAGACCCGGCCATGCAGAAGCCGCCAAACGCACCGTCAAGGCCCGCGGTGATGATACTCCCCGCCTCCGTGCCATTTCAGCAGTGGCGGGCCAGAATAGGCACGGTGTCGCAAAAACGGGGTCGGCCGCACAGGATCACCGCCAACGACCGCATTTGACTTAAGGACGAAGCAATGACGACCGGTAAGCCGCAACTTGGCGTGGTGATGGACCCGATCCCGGGCATCAATCCCGCCAAGGACAGTACGCTGGCCATGCTCCTGGAGGCCCAGCGGCGCGGCTACGCGCTGTGTTACTTCGAGCAGCACGACCTGCGGTTGCGCAATGGCGTGGCTCAGGGCAGCGCCCGCGCTCTGCGGGTTGCGGACAGCAAGACCGACTGGTTCGAGCTGGGCCCCCGGGAGGAACGCGCTCTGTCAACACTCGATGTGATCCTCATGCGCAAGGATCCGCCCTTCGGCACGGAGTACATCTATACCACCTACCTCCTCGAAAGAGCGGAACTCCTGGGGGTCATGGTCGTCAACAAGCCCCAGAGCCTTCGGGACATGAATGAGAAGGTGTACACGGCCTGGTTTCCCCAGTGCTGCCCCGAGACCGTCATCACCCGCTCGATGGGGGACATGCGGGCGTTCCTGGCCGAGCACGGGCGCATCGTCGTCAAGCCGCTGCACGGCATGGGCGGGCGCTCCATCTTTGTCCTGAGCCAGGGTGACAACAATGCCAACGTCGTCTTCGAAACCCTCACGGACTACGGCCAGCAATACGCCATGGCCCAGACCTTCATTCCGGAAATCACCCGGGGTGACAAGCGCATCATCCTCGTGGACGGGCAGCCGGTGAGCCGCGTCCTGGCCCGTATTCCCGCCCCCGACGACAACCGGGGGAACCTCGTCGCGGGCGCCCAGCCGGAGGTGCGGGAACTCACTGCGCGGGACGCGTGGATATGTGCCCAGGTAGGACCCGTCCTCCGGGAGCGCGGCGTGCTCTTCGCCGGCCTGGACGTGATCGGGGACTACCTCACCGAGATCAACGTCACCAGCCCTACGGGCATCCGTGAATTGCAGAAGCTGGGCGGGCTGGACGTGGCCGCAACGCTCTTCGACACGCTGGATGCCCGCCTCGCTCACAGGACCAACGAGAGGACGCGGCGCGCCTGAACGCACGTCTGGCCGGCGCCACGCTGCTGGCAGTGGCCGGGCTGCTTGGCTGCGATACCGCGGTCGTCTCGGAGCACCGCTTTCCGGCCTTTGGTACCGACGTCCGCCTGGAGATTCGCGACGCCGAACCCGGTCGGACTGCGGCCGCGGCCAGCGCTGTACAAGACCGCTTTCGGGTTGCCGAACGAGACTGGTATGCCTTCGGCACAGGCGAACTCGCGAGGGTGAACGACCGTCTGGCGCGGGGCCAGCCCGCCGCCGTCAGCGCTGCACTCGCGCCACTGATCGCTGGGGCCTTCAACTACTACGCCGGGAGTGGCGGTCTGTTTGACCCTGGGGTCTGTGCCCTGGTAAGGCTCTGGCAGTTCGACAGCGACACGGCACTCGCTGCGGCAACCGGGCCACCAACCCCGGAAGCGCTCCAGGCTCTGCAAGCCCGGCAGGGCACCCTTGCCGATGTGCACTTCGACGGCCATACGCTCTCAGCTACACGACCACTCTGTATCGATCTGGGCGGCATGGCCAAAGGCACGGCCCTGGAACAGGCGCGACAGATCCTCGGCCAGCACGGCATCCGCGATGCGCTGGTCGACATCGGCGGCAGCAGCCAGCTGGCTCTTGGACAAAACGGCTCCCGGGCCTGGTTTATAGGGCTCAAGGATCCCCGGGTAGCGCGGGTCATCGGCCGCCTGGCTCTCGCCTCCGGCGAAGCGGCGTCCACGTCCGGCGATTACGAGCGTGGCTACACCCGGGACGGCCGTCGCTATCACCATATTCTCGACCCCCGCACGGGTGAACCCGCGACAGGGAGCGCGAGTGTCACCGTGGTGTCCCGGGACGCGGAACTGGCTGACGCCGCTTCCACGGCACTGATGGTGGCCGGGCCTGACGGTTTTCGGCGGGTGAGCGCCGCCCTGGAGATCAGTACGGCCCTGCTGATTACCCCTGCGGGTGAACTCCTGACCACACCGGACATGGCGGCGCGCTTGCGGCGGGCCAACAACGGCCGTCTCCCTCAACCCACCACCACGGCGCCAGGGCCGGATCTGTGACCTGCCGCCGCTGCGCCTGCCGCCGGTGCGTATAATCAGGCTGTATCCCGGCTGGGCACCGGGAATTCGCTCACTCACCATGCAGGACGCGCCGTCCCAAGCCGCACGTCAGACGACCTGGTCGGCCGGAGCCGCCGGGGACCGGCTGTCGTCCACGATCTTCCTCGCGGCCCTCTTCCACGGCGTTCTCATCCTTGGTATCACTTTCAGCGCGGGCCCGGCAGAACCCGACGACAGCACCAGTTCCATGGAGGTGGTACTCGTGACCTCCGACTATGAGGACCGCACGCCCTCAGCCAGCGCCGTACTCCTCGCCCAGCGGAATCTCGCCGGAGTCGGTAACGCGGCAGCAGACGCCACGCTGCGTACGGCGCCCGGGCTGACGCTGCCGGCCAACACCCTCGGTGCGCCCCAGGAGGGTGGCGAGGCTTCCGTGCGGCCCGGACTGGCGAGTCCCTTGCGGAACCCGGAGCCGGTTCTGCTGACCCGGGACTCGACCCTGACGGTGCCGGACGAAGGCGAACCAGAGCGGGCGCCCGAACGGCAGCAAAGCATGCTGCCGTCCACGAGCAACGCCATTGAGATCGTGGGACGTTTTGACACCAGTACGGCGGTTCCCGACGCCCAGCCCCGGGAGCTTCTGATCAGCGCCAACACCCGGGAATCCCGGATTGCGACGTACCTGAGCACCTGGAAAAACAGGGTGGAACAGGTCGGCACCCTGAACTTCCCCTTTGCTGCCAGCCAGACGGCAACAGCGACGTACCCGGTTCTGGAGGTTGCCATCAACGCCAACGGTCAGCTGCGGGAAGTCGTCGTCCGGAGTTCCTCCGGGCAGCGGGACCTGGATCAGGCCGCCATGCAGATCCTCCGGCTGGCGGCCCCCTTCGAGCCCTTCCCGGCTGGCTTGCGCGCCGACTACGACGTGCTGCGCTTCGCCTACGAGTGGCGGTTCTCGGAAGGCACCGGCGCAGTCCGCGCCCGCACCGCAGCAGCGTTGTGATACTTCCCATCGGCAGCCCGCCCGCCGATACTGCTTCCATGACCTCCGGACCCAACCCGAACGCGAACTACCTCTCCGGTCACTTCCTGATCGCCATGCCTGCCATGCAGGATCCGAACTTTACGAAGACGGTCACCTACATCTGCGAGCACAGCGACCAAGGCGCCCTCGGCATCGTCATCAACCGGCCGCTCGGCATGGATCTGGGCGCTATTTTCGACCAGTTGTCCCTGGACTCGACTGACGAGGCCCTCGCCCGCCAGCCCGTGCTCCTTGGGGGACCCGTGCACCAGGAAAGGGGCTTCGTCCTCCACGAGCCGGACGCGACCGGCGACCGGGCGTTTGATGCCACCGTTGCCGTGACCGACGCCATCCGGGTGACGACGTCCCAGGACATCCTGGCGGCTATGGCCCGCGGTCAGGGCCCCCGGCGCTCATTGGTTGCTCTCGGCTACGCCGGCTGGGGAGCGGGCCAGCTTGAACACGAACTGGTGCAGAACGCCTGGCTCAGCGTCCCGGCCTCGCCAAAGATCATCTTCGACACGCCCTTCGACCAACGCTGGCGCGAGTCGGCGCGACTGCTCGGGATCGACCTCAACACCATCAGCCATCAGGCGGGCCACGCCTGACCCGCCAGCGGCCATGAATGGCTCGGCCCTGGTCTTCGATCATGGTGGCCGCCGGATTGGCGTGGCCGTGGCCAACCTGAGTCCCCGGCTGGCCTCGCCGCTCCTCACCCTGGCGGCCCGCGACGGGATACCCGACTGGCTGGAGCTGGAGAGGCTGGTCAAGGAGTGGCGGCCGGGTCAACTGGTAGTGGGCGTCCCTTACAATGATGCCAGCGTGCGCATCGTGGGTGGTGGCTCGAGCGAATCCTCCGACAGTGAGTCCGCGGCAGAGCGCTTTGCTACCGAACTCGAAGCCCGCTTCCGGTTGCCGGTGGCCCGGATCGACGAGCGACTGACGTCCGTTGAGGCCGAATCGAGACTCAGGGAACAACGGCGAAGCGGGGCGCGCACGAAGAAGGTCCGTACCGGCGACGTGGATGCGCTGGCAGCCTGCGTTATTGCAGAGATGTGGCTCGACCAGCCACTTGTGAATGAATCACCATGATGACGATGGCATGAACCAGTCTCACCGCAACACCATCTACTCCGTCGAAGCGGAAGTCCTGAAGCAGACGGTCTACCCGGGTGGCCAGTACGTCGTCCGGTTTCGGGCACCGGACTGTGCCCGGACGGCGACCGCGGGCTCGTTCGTTCACGTCCAGTGCACGCCAGGTATTCCGATGCGCCGGCCGCTGTCAATCCTGCGCGCCAACGCCGCCGAAGGCTGGGTGGAGGTGCTCTACAAGGTTGTCGGCCAGGGTTTGCAGGCACTGACCGCCGCTGCCCCCGGCGATACCGTGAGCGTACTAGGCCCCATCGGCCAAGGCTTCCGGCCGGATCCAGCGCGGCCCCTGGCCCTCCTGATCGGCGGCGGCGTCGGTATCCCGCCCCTGATGTTTCTCGCCGAGGTCCTCGCCCACTCCCCGGGCCTGCGGTGGGAAGCGCGGGCCTTCTTCGGTTCCGAACTCCCGTTCCCCTTTGGGGTCGATGCCGCCAGCGGCACGCTGGTGCAGCTGGACGCCGTCGGCATTCCGAGCCAGCTGGCCAGCAACGCCGGCCTGCCTGGTGCGAGACGCGGCTACGTCACCGATCTCGCGCGAACCTGGCTTGCTGGCCAGCCTGCCGACCAGCTTGGCCGCATGACGATCTACGCCTGCGGCCCGACGCCGATGCTCAAGGCTGTCCAGAAGGTGGCGGACCAGTTCTCGATTCCCTCCCAGCTCTGCCTCGAGGAGTTCATGGCCTGTGCGGTGGGGGGTTGTGCCGGCTGCGTGGTGCCGGTGCTGGTGGCTGGCCAGCGGCAGATGAAGCGGGTGTGCGTGGACGGGCCTGTGTTCGACGGCGCAGCGGTCTACGCGAAGTGAATCTGCGCCTCGAGGTTCGAACGGGAATCGGCGTTGGCCAGCGCCTCTTCCATGGAGATCTTGCCGTCCTTGTAGAGCTTAAGCAGTGACTGATCGAAGGTCTGCATACCCTGCTCGGTGCTGTCGCGGAAGGACTCCTTGACCTTGTGGACATCGCCGCGCTGAATCAACTCAGCGATGCGCGGGGTGTTGAGCATGATCTCCACCGCAGCGACCCGCTGGCCATCCATGCCGCGCACGAGCCGCTGGGAGACAATCGCCCGCAGGTACTGGGACAAGTCCATGTAAACCTGCCCATGCTGCTCTTCCGGGAACAGGTTGATGATCCGGTCAAGCGTCTCCGGCGCGTTGTTCGAATGCAGCGTCGCCACAGCGAGATGCCCGGTTCCCGCCAGATCGATCGTCGTCTGCATCGTCTCCCGGTCACGGACCTCGCCCACCAGGATCACGTCCGGTGCCTCCCGCATCGCGCTCTTCAGTGCCCGGGCGTAGGACTTGGTGTCCGTACCGACCTCCCGTTGATTCACAATCGACTTCTTGTTGGTGTGCAGGAACTCGATGGGATCTTCAATCGTGATGATGTGCGAGGCCGTCTTCTCGTTCCGGTAGTTGATCATGCCAGCCAGTGTGGTGGACTTGCCCGACCCGGTGGCGCCGACCATCAGCAACAGGCCGCGCCGGAACATCACCAGATCCTTCAGGATCGGCGGCATGCCCAGGCTATCCAGGTTGGGCAGTTCGTGGGTGATGTAACGCATCACCAGGGCGACATTGCTCCGCTGATGGAAGATGTTCACCCGAAAGCGCCCGAGGCCGGGCTTCGACACTGCAAAGTCGATTTCCAGTTCCCGATTGAACTCCTCCAGCTGCTCGCCGGTCATCAGTTCCATGGCGGCCTGACGCACCATCTGGGGCGTCAGTTCGAGCTTGTTGACCGGCATGATCTTGCCATCGATCTTGATCTTGACCGGGGCAAAGCAGGTGAGGAACAGGTCCGAAGCCCGTTTCTCCACCATCAAATTAAAAAGTGGCTGGACGTTCATGGACGGGGCGCTAGTAGCGCACTGCCTTCTTCTCTTCTTCCATGACAGTCAGGCTGCCGGCGTCGTCTGCCGCCACGGTCTTGTCCCGTTTACTCTCGAGTTTGACCCGCAAGCGCAGCTCGTTCTTCGAGTCAGCGTTCAGCATCGCTTCCGCATAGGAGATCTTGTTGCTCTCATAAAGCGCAAAGAGATCCTGGTCGAAGGTCTGCATTCCCATGCGATTTGATTTGGCCATGATCTCCTTGATACGGGTCACTTCACCCTTGAAGATCAGGTCGGAAATCAGCGGGGACTGCAGCATGACTTCCATCGCAGCGACCCGGCCTTCCCCCGTCTGGCGCGGTATCAGCCGCTGGGAGATCAGCGCCTTGACGTTCAACGACATGTCCATCAGCAGTTGCCCGCGCTTCTCCTCGGGAAAGAAGTTGATGATCCGGTCGAGAGCCTGGTTGGCACTGTTCGCATGCAGGGTTGCGAGGCAGAGGTGGCCGGTCTCGGCAAACTGGATACCGTACTCCATCGTCTCCCGCTCCCGGATCTCGCCGATCATGATCACGTCTGGCGCCTGGCGCAGGGTGTTCTTGAGCGCAGATTGCCAGCTCTCGGTATCGACGCCCACTTCCCGCTGGGTAACCACACACCGCCCGTGGGGATGCACGTACTCCACAGGATCCTCGACCGTCACAATGTGGCCGCGTGTATTCATGTTGCGGTGATGGACCATCGCCGCCAGCGTGGTGGACTTGCCCGAGCCGGTTGCCCCGACCACGATGACCAGGCCACGCTTCGTCAGGGCGACATCCTGCATGATCACCGGCAACTCGAGTTCATCAAGGGTCGGAATCTTGGTGATGATACGGCGGAGCACGGCGCCCACATGGCCCTGCTGAATAAAGGCGCTGACGCGAAAGCGCCCGATGCCCTGGGGACTGATGGCGAAGTTGCATTCCTTCGAGGCATCGAAGTCCCGTGCCTGCCGGTCGTTCATGATGGAGCGGACAATAACGGCGCTTTCGTCGCTGGTCAGGACCTGCTCCGCGGCACGATGTATCTCGCCATCGATCTTGATCGCGGGCGGAAAGCCAGTAGTGATGAAGAGGTCGGACCCGTTCTTGTCCACCATCTTCTTCAACAGGCCCTGAATCAGTTTGGTCGCCTGATCGCGTTCCATCGCATTAACTCCCGGGGGCTGCTTCTGCCCGCCGCAGTACTAAAAACTGTCCTTGTTCTGCGCCTTGAACCGGGCCTCTTCCTTGGTAATGACACCTTTGGAAAGCAGGTCCTGCAGGCACTGGTCAAGGGTTTGCATACCGTCCTTCACGCCGGTCTGGATCGAGGAGTACATCTGGGCCACCTTCCCCTCGCGAATGAGGTTCCGGATCGCCGGGGTGCCAATCATGATTTCATGCGCGGCGACACGTCCGCCGCCAACGCGCTTCAGAAGTGCTTGGGAAATGACCGCACGCAGGGACTCGGACAGCATGGACCGGACCATTTCCTTTTCCTGGGCCGGAAAGACGTCAATGATGCGGTCCATGGTCTTGGCAGCCGAGCTGGTATGCAGGGTGCCGAAAACCAGATGGCCTGTCTCGGCTGCCGTCAGGGCGAGCCGGATGGTCTCGAGGTCGCGCATTTCGCCGACCAGAATCACGTCGGGATCTTCACGCAGGGCCGAGCGCAGCGCCTCACTGAACCCCAGCGTGTCCTTGTGGACCTCACGCTGATTGATGAGGCAACGCTTGCTCTCGTGCACAAACTCGATAGGGTCCTCGATGGTGAGGATGTGATCGGGCTTGTTGTCGTTGATGTAGTCAATCATTGCCGCCAGCGTGGTGGACTTGCCGGAGCCCGTTGGTCCGGTGACGAGCACGATGCCGCGGGGATACATTGAAATGTCGCGGAAGATTGGCGGGCACTTGAGATCTTCCAGCGTCTGGATGATCGACGGAATGGTGCGGAAGACAGCGCCGGCGCCGCGCTGCTGGTTGAAGGCATTAACCCGGAAGCGGGCCAGTTTTGGAATTTCGAAGGAGAAATCGGTCTCGAGGAACTCTTCGAAGTCTTTGCGCTGCTTGTCGTTCATGATGTCATAGATCATGCTATGAACATCCTTGTGAGCCAGTGCCGGCATGTTGACCCGCTTGACGTCACCGTCAACGCGAATCATCGGTGGGACACCAGAGGACAGATGCAGGTCTGAGGCCTTGCTCTTCACCGCAAACGCCAGCAATTGCGCGATATCGACAGCCATTTGTTTCCCCAGCCCCAAGCGCAGCCCAAGCCCCCGGTTTCCATAACCGTATTGGGCTGTGAACATAGTACAGCCGGGCAGGCAGGTCAGTAGTGACGGGAATCACGGATCATCTGGGAGAAATTCGCGACCGCATGACCCGGGCTCTGGCCCGGGCCGGACGCCCGGCGGGCGCGGTTACCCTGGTGGCGGTCAGCAAGGGACAATCTGTCTCTGCTGTTCGCAGTGGCCTCGCGGCGGGTCTCCGGGACTTCGGCGAGAACTACCTGCAGGAAGTCTTGCCCAAGATCGCGGCTGTCGAGTGTGACGCAGTCTGGCATTTCATAGGCCGGATCCAGTCGAACAAGACGCGGGAGATCGCCGCCAGCTTTGCCTGGGCCCAGACTGTGACGGCTGCCCGGATCGCGGAGCGCCTTTCCGCCCAGAGACCCCACTACGGTGAGCCGCTGCAGGTGTGCATCCAGCTGGCCCCCAGCCCGGCCGGGGCGGCCAGTGAGGCCGGGAGGGCCGGCTGCCCCCGGGATGAGGTTGGTTCCCTGGCTGACCTTGTTGTCACCCTCCCCCGCCTCAGACTGCGCGGCCTCATGCTGCTGCCCCGGGCCGGACTCGATGCCGGGACGCTGCGTGAGGAGTACCGCGCGGCCCACACACTGTTCGACCAGTTGAACGCCCGGGGTCACTCTCTCGATACCCTGTCCATGGGCATGTCCGATGATTTTGAGATCGCCATTGAGGAAGGCAGTACGATGGTGCGCATCGGTACGGCATTGTTTGGCGCACGGCAATGAGTTTTGAAAACCTGACTATTGGCCTGATCGGCGCCGGCAACATGTCCCGGTCCCTGGTGCGGGGGCTGCTGCGGGCGGGCCACCCGGCCATCCGCCTGCAAGTGGCCGACCCGGACCCTGCCCAGCTCGAGCAGGTGGGTGCCCTGCATGCCGGCGTGGGAATTCATGGCGATAACACGGAAGTGGCAGACAGCGCCGACGTGCTGGTCCTTGCCGTAAAGCCCCAGCTGATGGCCAGTGTCGCCCGCCAGCTCGCGAGCCGCGCGCGACCCCCGGGGCAGCTCATCCTGTCGGTGGCCGCCGGCATTACCCTGGGTTCACTGCGCCACTGGTTCGGACCGGATACACCCCTCGTCCGGATCATGCCGAACCAGCCCGCCACGATCGGTGCCGGGATTTCCGGCCTCGCGGCATCAGCCACCGTTGGGGACCGGGAGCGGGAGCTAGCCCAGTACATCGCCGCAGCGACCGGCCAGGCGGTATGGCTGCAGGACGAAACGCTGATGGACGCCGTGACCGCCGTTTCCGGCAGCGGGCCTGCCTACTTCTACCTCCTGATGGAGCACATGGAACGCGCCGCCATCGACCTGGGCTTGTCGCCGGAGCTGGCCGCAGCACTCACCCGGGAAACCGCCCTCGGGGCCGCGCGGGTGGTCATCGAGACGAGGGCCGAGCCGGCCGCGCTCCGTGCCGCCGTAACCTCACCAGGCGGCACCACGGCGGCTGCCCTGCGGGTCTTCGCGGCCGCCAGTCTGGACGCCATCGTCCTTGAGGCCCTCACCGCCGCCAGGGACCGGTCAGCTGAGCTTGGGCGGTCGCCACCGGAAACCTAGGGACCATGCAGAACCCTCTTGTCTTTATCCTGCGCACGCTGTTCGACCTCTACGTGCTGACGTTCGCCCTCCGCCTGCTGCTGCAGTGGGCAACGGTGGACAAGCGCAATCCGCTGGTGCAGTTCATCCTGCGGGTCACCAACCCGCTCGTGGTCCCACTGCGGCGCGTCCTGCCTTCCATGGGTCGCCTCGATACCGCCACGCTGGTCGCCCTCGTCGGTCTGCAGCTGGCAGGTACGGCGCTCCTCATCCGCCTCGGTTGCGTCGGTGAGCCGGCCGTCTGGCAGATCCTGGCGCTCGCAGTGCTGACCATCATCAAACTCGGACTGAGCGTGTTTACCTGGTCGATCATCATCTACGTGGTCCTGAGCTGGGTGAGCCCGGGCGGTTACAACCCTGCAGGGGCCATCGTGGCGGCAGTCGTGGAACCGGTCCTGACGCCATTCCGGCGCCTGATTCCGCCGATCGGTGGCCTCGACCTCTCACCGCTTTTCGCCCTGATCGCCCTTCAGGCCGTCACGCTGCTGATTCCCATGGAGCGGGTCCTGGCGGGCATGCTTTGCCGCTCAGTGTTCTGATGCCTGCCGAGGGTTTATAGTTCTGCCGACGTCCTCCTTGAGGACAATCATCAGGGGGAAAGCGAGCGCCATGAACGAGAACAACCCATTTGCCAGCCGCATTGGCCGCGGAGCCGGCCTGGCCGGCCTCGTGACAGCCAGCCTCTTCGCGGCGAGCCTCGTGGCAGGTTGCGGCCCGAGCCCGACAGCCCCCCCAGCCAGCGTCGCCGTAACTCCCGTAGAGCCGGCCACCGCGTCATCCCGGGATTTCGGCGAGTACGTGCTGTACTTCAACGCCATCCGTACCGATGCGCTGACCCCGGAAATCGCCAAGATGAATAACATCGCACGCAGTGCGAACAGAGCCCTCGTGAACATTTCCATGGTGAAGAAGGCCGAAAGCACTCCGGGAACCCCGGTGCCCGGCAAGGTCACGGTCCAGGCAGTCAATCTGAACGGTCAGTTCAAGGATCTGACGGTGCGCGAAGTGCGTGAAGGTGACGCCATCTACTACATCGGCGACGTCTCAGTGGCCAATGACGAGACGCTGGTGTTCACCGTGGACGCGACCCCCGTCGAGACGACCAGTCGCCTGTCGCTGCGCTTTCAGCGGCAGTTCTACGGCCCGTAAGAACGCCCTGTAGGAGCGCCTTTAGACGCGATCAAGCGTAATCGCGCCTAAAGGCGCTCCTACGGGGCGCTCCTACAGGGTTCTGCGCTGCCCGGCCTCGAACCGGAGCCGCACGACATCCCCGCGGCTGACGTAGAGCAGCTCCGCCACCTTGGTGACCAGATAGTCCTCGTACTTGTCCAGAGTGCGATCCTCGAGCGCAACGTCCCAGAGCATCGCGATGATGCCGAGCTTGTCTGGGTAGGAAAGATTTTCGTGCAGCAGCGCCGTGAACTCCCGCAGCGACACCGCCTGGTCAACAGCGGCCCGGGCCTCGACCAGCAGCTCCTCAGCCGCCCGCGGCTCAAGCCGAAAGTGCCGGGCGACAAGACCCGTGATCGCCGCGTGCTCAACCGCCTGTTCGTCGTGGTCAGCCCTCGCCAGTTCCACCAGCAGTGCGGCAACAGCGAGGCGCGTGCGGGCAGCCGGATCCGCCTGGGCAACGGGAGTACGGGCTGCCTCGAGAAACTCGCGCAGGCGGCTCAGCATCAGTGCACCACCGGCCGCACCACGCGAGTCAGCACCGTGTCCCGGAGTAGCGTCAGCCGGCCGTGGAAGAAGTGGCCCACCTTCGGCAGCAAGACCAGCTCCGGTGGGGGCTTAAGCTCCCGGGCCCAGGCCACCACGTCGGCGGCCGCCACCACCTCGTCAGCCTCACCCTGGATCAGCAGCCAGGGACAGGCCGGACGGCCCCCCGCAAGCAGTGCGGCCATGCGCGCTACCGGCGGGGCGACGCTGATCAGCTGCCGGCAGGGACTGGCAAGGGCAGCCCGGATCGCCACGGCGGCCCCAAAGGAAAACCCGGCCAGCCACAGTTCGGTTCCGGGAAAGCGCTGTTGTGCCCAGTCTGCCACCGCAATCACATCCTCGGTTTCGCCGATGCCATCGGCGTAAGTACCTTCACTCGCCCCGACGCCGCGAAAGTTGAACCGCACGACCGGGATGCCCAGGTCTGACAGTGCGCGACTGAGTGTATGCACGACCTTGTTCAGCATGGTCCCCTGGTGCTGCGGGTGGGGGTGACACACGACGGCCACTGCCGGCGCCAGCGGGGCGGGAGGCGTGTCTAGCAGTGCTTCGAGACAGCCCTCGGGGCCGTCCAGCGTCAACGCCTCACGGGCTGCTGTGCCATTGCTCATGGAGAGAGAGATTAACCGAGAAGGCCAGGGCTGTAGGAGCGCCTTTAGGCGCGATCGGTATCTATCGCGCCTACCGGCGCTCCCACAGATGCTCCCGCGGGTTCGCTAGCCCAACAGGATCCGGTTCATCCGCTGCACAAACGCTCCCGGATCGTCCAGTTGCCCGCCTTCCGCCAGGTGCGCCTGAGCGACGATCAGCAGGGCCAGATCGGTAAAGCGGGCCTCATCCGTCTCGGCGGCCAGCCGCTGCAGCAAGGGATGGGCAGGATTCACCTCGAGAATCGGCTGGGCCTCCGGGACCGTCTGCCCGGTGGCCTGCATCAGCTTGCGCATCTGGGCACCCATCTCGTGTTCGCCAATGACGAGGCACGCCGCGGATTCGCTCAGGCGGTCGGTCGCGCGAACATCCTGGACCTGTTTGACCAGGTGCTGTTTCAGCCGGTCGAGGAGCGCCTGATGTTCCCCCGCGTCGGGCTTTGGGGTTGCAGCCTCGGGCTGGTCGCCACCGTCCAGCTCCAGCTCGCCGCGCTTCACATCCCGGAACTCGTGGCCATCGAACTCGCCAAGGTGCCCAATCAGCCATTCATCGATAGTGTCGGTGAGGAGGAGCACCTCGATGCCGCGCTTGCGGAACACTTCCAGATGCGGGCTGGAACGGGCGGCATTGAAGCTGTCAGCGGTGAGGTACCAGATAACCTTTTTACCACCCTCACCGCCGCCTTGGCGGCGGCCGAGGTAATCGGCCAGGGACTGGTCGGGCGTGGCGCTGTCGTTATGGGTGCTGGAAAAGCGCAGCAGGGCTGCAACCTTCTCGCGGTTCGCGTGGTCCTCGGCCGGGCCTTCCTTCAGCACCCGCCCGAACTCCTTCCAGAACGTGGCGTACTTCGCTGGATCATCCTTGGCAAGCTTGTCCAGCATGTCCAGAACCCGCTTGGTCAGCGCCGACTTCATCGACTCGACCACCGCATCCTGCTGAAGCAGCTCCCGGCTGACATTGAGGGACAGGTCGCCGGAGTCGACGACGCCGCGAACGAAGCGCAGGTAGAGGGGCAGGAACTGCTCGGCGTCGTCCATGATGAAGACGCGCTTGACGTACAGTTTGAGCCCCCGGGAACCAGCGCGGTTCCACAGGTCCCAGGGCGCCCGGGCCGGCACGTAGAGCAGGCTGACGTACTCGCGCTTGCCCTCAACCTTGTTGTGGCTCCAGGTGAGCGGCTCCTGGAAGTCGTGAGAGACGTGGCGGTAGAACTCCTGGTACTCCGCGTCGGTGATCTCGGTGCGGGGCCGGGTCCAGAGGGCTTTGGCCTCGTTGGCCGCCTCCTCCTTCGCTTCCCCCTCTTCCGCGGTGCTGGTCATCACCACGGGGAAGGCAATATGGTCGGAGTACTTGCGGATCAGGGTCCGCAGACGGAATTCGTCGGCGTACTCGGCAGCGTCCTCGCGCAGATGCAGGGTCACGCGGGTGCCCCTCTCCGGACGCTCGAGGTTCTCGACGCTGTACTCGCCCTGCCCGTCGGACTCCCAGTGCACGCCCTCGCTGGGGGCAGCGCCCGCCCTGCGGGTTTCCACAACCACCCGGTCGGCCACGATGAAGGCCGAGTAGAACCCCACGCCGAACTGGCCGATGAGGTTGGCGTCCTTCTTCTGCTCGCCACTGAGCTGGCTGATGAATTCCCCGGTGCCAGAGCGAGCGATGGTGCCGAGCTGGCTGATCACTTCCTCCCGGGTCATGCCGATGCCGTTGTCGACCACGGACACGGTCTTCGCCGCCGTGTCGTACTCCACCCGGACTTTCAGGTCCGAATCGGGCTCCAGCAGCGCCGGGTTGGCCAGCGCCTCGAAACGCAGGCGGTCGGCGGCATCAGAGGCATTGGAGATCAGCTCCCGGAGGAAGATTTCCCGGTTGCTGTAGAGGGAGTGAATCATCAGGTGCAGGAGCTTCTGCACCTCGGCCTGAAAACCGTGGGTTTCGCGCGCAGCGACGGACATGAGCGTAGGTACCTTGAAGATCCGGAGTGGCCTTTATAGGGCCAGATGCCGGAAATTCAAGAGGCACCGGGTTTGCAATCTGGCAACTTGCGCGGCATCGCCGCGCAAGTTGCCAGATTGCAAACCCGGTGCCTCTGTCAGTCGCTGTTTCGGACCAGGTAGAGCTTGGGCGGGCCGCTGTCTCCGCCGGTCATGGGTGGTTCACCGACTGGCTGTGGAGCCGCCGTCGGCGCCTCCCCCAGCTCATCAGGCTTCAGGCGCCCCCGGACGCCGGCCAGCGCACGGTCAATCCAGGCGCGGCGACGCAGCGTCTCTTCGTTGCGAATCAATGGGTAATCCCGTTCTTTGTCCGACATGACCGTTAGGTTCTCCCGCATCCGGTCTTTGCCGGCTTCGTGGCAGCCATCCGCCAACAGGTAGGCTTCTTACTTCTCTTCAGGGGTCCAGTCCCGGCGGACCTTCTCCGCCCAGTTCCGGTAGCCCTTCCAGGTGTAGAGGGCCGGATCCATCGCAATCCTGCGCTTGTCCGGCAGCTTCACCCGGCTCAACCATCGGCGGTAGGCATCGAAACCACTTACGTCCCTGCCATCCTGGGCAACGAGATTTGGTCCGGAGCGTTCTGTCTGAGTCGTCGTGTAGCGCTGCGTCCCGTTCTTTTTCTCTTCGCGTTGTACCGGAAGGCTGGGGGATGGCGTCAGATGTTTCTGGTCGGTCATTTGCGTTTCCCCACTTCGTCAGCGTGGAGCAACTCTAGGGAGAAGAGCCCTTTTTCGGAAGGAACTGGATCACAAGCAAAACGCGCCCGCCGCCGCAGAAAATGCGTGCACCTCGCAATGTGTAATCGGATTCGACAGTAGCGACAAGAGAGCGAGACGCTCCTCGCACTTCACACGACAACGCGATAGCAGGGCTCGTAGGCGCGACCCGGAAGTTTCATGCGGTGCTGCTCCACGAACGCACGGAGCAGACCATCGAGCTGGGCCAGGATGGACTTGTCGCCACGAATCTCGAAGGGCCCATGCTCCTCGATGGCACGTATCCCATCCTCGCGGATGTTGCCGCTGACGATGCCGGAGAAGGCCCGGCGTAAATTGGCGGCCAGGACGGCAACCGGCAGGTCCCGGCTGATCTCCAGGCGGCCCATCGACTCGTGGGTGGCAACAAACGGCTGCTGGAAGACGCTGTCCACACCGAGCCTCCAGTTGTAGTAATAGGCATCGTTGTGGCTGCGGCGAAAGTCCCGCACATGCCGGACACTGCCAAGCACCCACGTCGCGACGGCTGACGCGTCCCCGATGATGATCTGGTAGCGCTCCCGCGCCGGGGGACCCAGCGTGGCAAGGATGAACTCGTCTACACGCTGCAGGTAGGCCCGGCTCGACTCAGGACCCGTCAGGATCAGCGGTAGCGGAATATCCTTGTTATCCGGGTGCAACAGGATACCCAGGAGGAAGAGTATCTCCTCGGCGGTACCCACCCCGCCCGGAAAGATCACGATCGAGTGGGCAATCCGGACGAAGCCCTCCAGGCGCTTCTCCATGTCCGGCATGATCACCAGCTCGTTGACAATCGGGTTCGGCGATTCCGCGGCAATGATTCCCGGTTCCGTCAGCCCGATGTAGCGTCCATTCCGTATGCGTTGCTTCGCGTGACCGATCGTCGCGCCCTTCATGGGCCCCTTCATGGCACCGGCGCCGCAGCCCGTGCAGACGTTCAGTTTGCGCAGCCCTAACTGGTAGCCCACTTCCTTGGTGTAGTCATACTCTTCGCGATTGATGGAATGGCCGCCCCAGCAGACGACGATATTGGGCTCGGAGCCTGCCTTCAGGACACCCGCGTTGCGGAGCACGTGAAACACGGCATTGGTAATGCCATGACTGGAATCCAGGTCAAACTGCCCACCCGTCGCAAACTCGCTGTTGATGTAAATGACGTCCCGGAGGACCGCGAACAGCAGTTCGCGTATCCCGCGGATCATTTCCCCATCCACGAAGGCGCTGGCCGGCGCGCCCACCAGCGCGAGCTTCACTCCGCGATCCTGCTGCACGATATTGATGTCGAAGTTGCGGTGCTTTTCCAGCACCTCGCGGGTGTCGTCCGTCATGCTGCCGGAGTTCAGAATGGCGAGGGCGCAGCGCCTGAGCAGCTCGTGCTGTCCACCCTCGCCGCTGCTGCGCAGGCGGTTGACTTCATGCTGGGAGAGAACCTCCAGCGTGCCTTCTGGCATGACTTCAATAAAAGTCGGAAGGGACACGGTATCCCCGTCAGGGCAGGATCTGAATCGGGGTGTTATCGGGCGTCATCAGCCAGATATCTACCATGTCCGCATTCGACACTGCGATGCACCCGTTCGTCCAGTCCCGCTGCTGGTAGTACTCCAGGGGCCGGGATGGACTGTTGGGCTGGCCATGAATCATGATCAGGCCGCCCGGTGCGACGCCCTCGGCAGAGGCCCGGCGCTCATCCTCGGGACGCGGATAGTCAACCTGGATAGCCAGGAAAAAATCACTGTTGGGATTACGACCGGAGAGCCGATAGTTGCCCTCCGGCGTACGAAAGTCCCCCTCCCGGCGCTTGTGGCCAGTGGGGGACAGGCCGAGAGCCACCCCGAACGTCCTGAGAACCCGGTCGCCCCGCATCAGCAGCAGTTGCCTCTCGGACTTGCGCACGATCACGCGGTCAGCCATCTCGATGACTGACCCGCTTGCCGGGAATGACGCGACGCCCAGCAGGGCAAGGAGCAGGCAAGGGAGGCCGTAACGCCGGATCGACACTAGCCGCCCTCCTCGCCTGCCAGCCGCAGCCGCTGACCCGGAAAGATCCGGTTGGGATTATCGAGGGAGTTGATCGCCAGCAGCCGGCCCTGGGACACCCCCGTGCGTTTCGCAATGCCGGCGAGGTTGTCACCCTGCCGGACAACGTAGGTCTTGCTCCCCGACTTTTTCCGGGGGGCAGCCTCCCTGCTGACGAGCGCACCGCCGGGTAGTTTCAGGTTCTGGCCAATCCGGACCAGATTGCGCTTCGACAGCCCGTTGAGGCTGGCAAGACGGGACGGCGACGTGCCATACCGTGCCGCAATCCCGGACAACGTCTCACCGCTACGAACCCTGTGCGTCTTCTGACCAGGCTCGGCGAGCTGGGCGGACCGGCGCTCCTTTCCGGAAACATCGGCGAGACGCGCCTGCGCCTGATCACTGGAAACGGTCTCCGGCAGACGCAGGCTGTAACCTCGGGGAACGTACTTCTTCCCCATCCAGATAGCGGGGAGCAGGGACGGGTTGTAGGCCTGCAGCGTCTCCCGGGGGACCCCAAGGCTCTGCTCGAGGGTCCGGGCGCTCAGGTATGCAGGCACGTCGATCGTCGTCAGCTGCTCCGGAGCATCCCGCTGGACGGGACCAAAGTAATCCTCAGCATTTCGCTCTACCTCTTCAGCAGCCAGGAAGGACACGTAAAAGTTCCGCGACGCGAAACCAAAGGTGGGGCCACTGTAATTGCGCACGATCGTTTCAATGTCGTCCGTGCCCAGGTCCCGCCTCGCGCGCCGCATGCCCCCAGTCCCGTGGTTGTACCCGGTGATGGCCAGCGGCCAGGAGTTCAGCTCGCCATAGTTCGCCTTGAGCAGACGGGCCGCAGCCTCGCTGGAGACGAATGGATCACGGCGCTCGTCCACCGCGCTGTCGATGCGCATGAAACGCCGCCCGGTGGCGGCAGTGAACTGCCAGAGCCCGGCTGCGCCCACATGGGACCGGGCCTCCGGGTTGTAGGAAGATTCCACATGGGGCAGCGCTGCCAGCATCTCCGGCACGCCCGCCTGCCGCAGGCTGTCCCGGATGTGCTCCTCCCAGCGGCCGGAGCGGACGAGCCCTTGGAAGAACCGGTCCGAAAGGCCCTGCTGGACGCGCACCCGTTCCGCGGCCCCGCGCAGTGAGCTACTGCCTGGGCGGCCGGCCCATAAGGCGAGGACCCGCCGCTCGTCCTTGCCGAGTCCAGCCCGATCACCAGCGGCCAGACGGGTCAGTATCCTGGTGTACCGGGCCTTGGCCGCGTCCATCTCGCGCTGGCGGGCACCAGCGGACTGCAGGTCGGAAAAGTCCAGTTTCTCGTAGACGACGCCCAGATACCGGTTGTCGTGGACCAGCGCCTCATCGGTAGAAACTTCACCGAAGATCTTCCGCCAGAAGCCGATATCCGGCTCGAGGCCAGCCGGCCGCGGCAGGGTTTGTGCCGCCAGCACGAGGCTCTGGGGCGCCCACAGGGTAACCGCCAGCAGAGCGATCACGAGCAGGCAGCGGGACGCGCCCCCGCAGATACTCACGACTGGCGACCTGATCATGGGGTTCAGGTTCCGCTGCACTTGAGAGAAGGCTTCATAACACAACCCTTGAAATTGACGCGCGCCCGGCATGCCAGGGACCCCGGCGAAGGGACAAGTTACCAACCCGGACCCGGGCAGACTGCCACAGGTTTCACAATAACTGACAACACAACGCACAACCCCGGTGTGACACGACGCGCACTCCCGTATTCTTCCACAGCGTGAGAGCACTGTTGTCATTTCTCCTGCTTGCCGCAGCTTTCTTCAGCGGCTGCAGCGGCGACCCGCCGCCCGTCAGGCCGGCGGTGCCGGGCGCGCCTGCGCCTGGCGCAACGGGTGTCCCGCCGCCCAACCCTCCGCCAGCGCCCGAGCGGCGTGGTACCGGCGGCGGCGAAACCATGGAGATCCTCGGCGAAATCATCCCGGCCGGCTCAAATCGCCGCCTCCTGTGGTCCGGTGGGCAGGCTTTCGACGGCACGCCCGGCGAGTCGCCGGTGCTCGTCGTCAACGGCGTCGGCAAAGGACCAACTCTCTGCCTGACCGGGGCCATCCACGGGGATGAACTCAACGGCATCGAAATGATTCGTCGCGTGCTCCAGGACCTGGATCCGGGCCGGGTCAAGGGTGCCGTCATCGGTGTGCCCATCGTCAATCTGGAGGGCTTCCGGCGCGGCTCCCGGTATCTTCCCGACCGCCGGGACCTCAACCGGTACTTTCCCGGCAATGCCACCGGCAGTTCCGCGTCCAGAATCGCAGCATCGCTTTTCAACGATATCATCCGGCACTGCGACGGACTCGTCGATATCCACACCGGTTCGCTGAACCGCACCAACCTGCCGCAACTGCGGGCTGACCTGCGCGATGCCGCCGTGCGGGAATTTGCCAATGGC
>Ga0209181_10002440_pt1 | contig 30457 bp, 24 predicted proteins | sample MAT05_FD_187208 | JGI IMG/M metagenome (GOLD analysis project Ga0209181, IMG submission 187208) | Freshwater microbial communities from Lake Fryxell liftoff mats and glacier meltwater in Antarctica - MAT-05 (SPAdes) (version 2) | ecosystem: Environmental > Aquatic > Freshwater > Ice > Liftoff... | reverse complement strand
CCTGGCACAGGGTGTTTTGGCCGAGCGCATTGTCGCGAATCCACTGCGGGTGGTACTTCGCCGCCAGCGGGAACGCGCCCGCGTGGCCGGGGCGCAGAGAACCTGTCTGGTACGCGGGTACTGCCCCCGTCGAAGCGGAACCATTAGGCGCTCCCCCTGCCAGTTCGTCTGACGGGTAGATGCCCAGGACCGCGGTTTTTGTTCCAGCCACCAATAATTCCTTCGGATTCATGCTTGACTAAATCTGCCACCGGGTCGACGGTTCATTCAGCCCGCGTCTCCTCAGCGATTCTTTGGTGACCAAGCGGTCCGTTGGTGCCGCGGGCAGCGCGGCAGGACGGCCCGTGGTCAAACCCAGGCGATGCGGAGCTGAGACCGTATATGCAGCAACCCGCGGCGGATAAGCGTCTTGACGCTGCCCAGCGGGAGGTTCAGGCGGCTCGAGATCTCGCGGTGGGAATACCCTCCGTACAGTGACATGGACAACACGCGCTGCTTGGTCTCGTCCATGGCCCGGATTATCCGGTCCACAAGGTCCACCTCAGCGTCATTTTCAAGGGTTGAGGGCACGCTGAGGGCGGGGGGCGCCAGCTCTTCGTCGTGCTCGTCCAACGAGGTGGTTACCGGCGCATGCCCCAACTTCCGGACCCGGTCGATGACCCGCCGGCGGGCGATGGTGACAATGAAGGCGGTCTCACTGGCAATCGCCGGGTCATAGCGATGGGCGCTGCGCCAGATATCAAGGAATACCTCCTGCACCACCTCTTCCGCGTCGGCCCGGTTGCGCAGGTAGCGATGCGCAATGGACCACACCAGGGCCCCGTAACCGACGACGCAGTCGTGCACGGCCGATGTCTCGCCGGCGGCTACCCGGACCAGGATTGGTTTTAAGCTCATGGCATAAAGTCTCCCGACCGCACCGGAGTGCCTGGAACGTCTGGCGGTGTCACGCCGGCGGCATCAGTACGGCATCAATAACGTGGATCACGCCATTGCTGCAGGCGATGTCGGTCTTCGTGACGTGAACGGTCCCGTTCAGCTTCACGCCACCTTGAGTACCGATCTTGAGCTCGGCCCCATTGACGGTTTTGGCGGCCTTACCGTCCATCTTCAGCACATCGGCGGCCATGACCTTGCCGCTGACCACGTGGTAGGTGAGGATCGCTTTGAGCTTGGGGATGTCCATCAGCAGCTTGTCCACGGTGCCGGCCGGAAGCTTGGCGAAGGCCTCGTCGGTGGGCGCAAACACAGTGAAGGGTCCGGTGCCCTTGAGCGTGTCCACCAAGCCTGCGGCCGTCACGGCACTGGCCAACGTTTTGAAGTTACCGGCCGCAACGGCCGTATCGATGATGTTGTGCATGAAAGAGTTCCTGGATCAGATGGGTGATTAACAGAGTGTCTGGAGTGGTTCGGTGCCGGTCAGAAGCACCGGCACGAACGGATCTTCCGCACTGCGCCTCGAGATGTCAGTGCGGTGACCAACAAAGTGTGGAATGCGTGATTGCAGCTTCAGTGGCCGCACGCAACGGCGAGCCGCTGGGCCCAGCTCAGCCTTGGCCTGCCTGCGTATCCTGGCGAACAGAGAGCGCCCGCCTGAATGACCAGACTATCGCTATCCGGTCATTACCGCCCGGTGTGCCTAATCGGCCAGGTGTCGTGCTCTCGTTTTCACACCCCAAAAGGATATTTCAGAATGAAAGCTTCCGCTGATGTGCCAACCTCCCGCCGTTCGCTGCGGGAACTGTGGAGCAAGGTTCGGCACATCGATATCGCCATGCTGACGACCGTCGATAAGGGTGGAACCCTGCACTGCAGGCCGATGTCTACGCAGGCAGTAGAACGCGAGGAGTTTCTCTGGTTTTTTGCGGGCAAGGATTCCGGGAAGGTCAAGGCCATTCGGGCCAATCCGGCGGTTGGTCTGGCCTACGCCGATCCGGCGAAACACATTTACGTCATGGCCAGCGGCAACGCGCGGGTGACGGACAATGACCAGAAGGCCCGGGAGCTGTGGGGCAAGGCGGCCCAGGCCTGGTTCCCCGGCGGACCGGAGGACAGCAGCCTGGTGTTGATCTGCGTCGATGTCGATCAGGCCCAGTACTGGGACGGAGCCGAATCGGGTTCGTTTACGCTGACCTGATTCGATGGCCGCAGCCTGTCTCTGGTTCACGCTGCCCTGTAAGCGGCGTTTGCGCGGTGGTGCCCGGTGGGAGTCTTCTGGCCAGTGGCGCCACCCACGGTGGCCGTGGCCGCCCTTGAGACCGTCCTGCTCGTTGCTGCCGTAACCATCTATTTCAACGCGAATTGAGCTGGCTGAACTTGTCCGTCGCCCCGGTCACCACCACGTAACCCCCCGTCGCGCGCAGCTCAAGGTCATGCCCGGCGCGGGGGCCACCCGCCCTGACAGGCCTTTCAGCCGAGCAGCAGGTAGGCGACGAAGCTCGCGATCCCGGCCGCTGAGGCCTGGATCGCGAGGCGGCGGAAGGGTGGCGAGAGCCAGGCCATCACCAGACCCGAACCCAGGATCGTCACCAGGCCGATGGCCCAGGCGACGGAGATCGCCTTCGCGACGCTGCTGCCCTTGGCCTTGTGCAGCTGGACGAGGTGCCGCCAGGGCCCGGTATTCTTGACGACGAGTTCGGCTTGCAGGGGCTCCGAAGTGGGCCGCAGGAGCACGTCCCGGTCCACGCCCGTCCACTCCAGCTCGAAGGATGTGCCGGCCTTCTTCACGGAGGCCTCGCCGCTGGGAACGCTGACGCCTGCCGACTGCAACTGCTGCTCAGCGACGACCAGGAGGCTCGCCAGGTCGGGCTTCAGCGGCTCCTGGAGCACCAGCAGGCGCGTCGATTCCTCATAGCCGCCCTTGATCGCCAGGGTGTAGAGACCGCCGGTGAAGGCGAACATCAGCGCGACGGGGAAGAAGAACGCCGCCAGGGCCAAGTGCAGAGTCGTCAGATTGCTGCGCATACGCCTATCCTCACGGTCATGGGGCGGGACCGGCTATCGGTAATTCTACTGCCGATCGTACCGAGGAGGGATGTCCAGCCCCGCAACGACTCGTTCTTTTCCTGATTGTCATCGCCAGGGTGTTCCCGACAGGGAGGAGGTTCGGCCGGCGTTTCTCCAAGTCGGCAAGATTGCGGTCCCGCCCGATGCACCAAAGACCCTGGTATTGATTCCCGCAAGCTCTCATCAAGACGTTTTCTCGAGATGACCAAATAATTCGTATCGATGACGGCGGGCTGATCAAGATCCTGACGCTGATCGACCAGTTCACCGGGGAGTGCCTGGCCGTGGCCCTCCGTCACGCTGAAGCGCCCCGTCGACGGTGCCGCTGACTTGATTCTCGGGTCCGTCGCCGCATTCGCAGCACGAAGGGCGGCCCGGAACTGCGCCGCAGGCCTTGTCTAGCTCCATAGAATCTATACTTGTTCGACTTAAAGCTCCTGATCCAACGTGACATAGTCCACGTGCGCCAACGAGGGTGGCACACTAGAATCGATATTCAAGGAGCGGGATGATGAGCGAAATCATTTTTTTGGTGGAAGAAGCGCCGGAGGGCGGGTTAAGCGCCCGTGCTGTGGGGGAGTCCATTTTTGCTCAAGCCACTGACATTGGCGACCTCCACGCGCAGGTGCGGGACGCAGTCCGCTGTCATTTCGAGCCAGACTCGGCGCCGAAACTCATCCGGTTGCACTTTGTTCGTGATGAAGTAATCGCGGCTTGAAGCTGCCGCTTGCGGCTGTCAACCGAATTGCCCTCGCACCATCATGTAACGATTCCAGCGCATGATCCGCTGAAGGTGGGAACCTTGGCGGGTATCCTCGGCGACGTGTCGGCCCACTTAAAAGTTCCCCGGGAAGAACTGGTGCGACGCCTGTTCGGATAACCAGGCAGATTCGCCACGAAGTCCGCAACCACTCGACCAGAACGTACCGATCTTTAACTTAAACGCTTCCCGCCTGCTCCGCCGCCGCCTTGCGAAACGGCGCCAGCGCCGCCCAGAGCGCCAGTGCCGCGATCGGCACACTGATGCAGTTCACCAGCGCCATGGACTGGCCGACGGCCAGCGGGTCGCCGAAGTAGTAGTCCGTGATGGCGCCGACAGCGGTGGGCCCAACTCCGGCGGTCACCAGATTCAGCACCAGCATCCAGGTGGCCGAGATCTGCGCGCGCATCTGGTTCGGCGCAACGACCTGGAGGGCGGCGGGCGCCATGGCCATCGACAAGCTGGCGAAGAAGACGAAGGGACAGAAGAGCAGTAGCACCAGTCCCGGGTCAGTCACCGTCGTGGCGACGGCGCTGAGGGGCCACAAGCCGGCCGCTGCGATCAGAGCCACCCGCAGCGTGGCGTCCCGATAGCCCCGCCGCTGGAGCGCGTCAGCCAGCCAGCCCCCCGCATAAACGCCGAGGGGCGACAGGATCACGAGAATGCCGCCGAGACGCAACGCCGCCTGGGGTGGCGTCAGGACCAGCACCCGAGTGAAGAAGGCAAAGGCCCAGGTCACGATCGTGGTGATCGGGACGGCGAGCAGCGCGAAACCAATGAAGTGGAGCACAAAAACCCGCCAGCGTTCGACGGCATAGCGGAGCACCGTGCCGAGGGGAATGCCGGCGGCGTGGCCCGCGAGCTTGCCCCGCCGCGCCGGCTCACGCACCGTCAGCATCAGGAGCGCGACCAGAATACCCGGGAGCCCCACCACAAAGAACACGGCCTGCCAGGGCTGCACGCTGCCCACCAGGGGCAGGCTCAGCTCGCCAGCCTTACCCACCAGCTGAATCACGAGGCCGCCCACCAGAAACGACAGGCCGGCACCGAAGAACGCGCCGGCCTGGTACATGCCGATGGCGCGACCGAGCTTCTCCCGGGGAAAGTAGTCGGCAATCATGGAGTAGGCCGCCGGTGACAGTGCCGCCTGACCCACGCCGACCCCGACCCGGGCGAGGAACAGTTCAAGGAAGTTCCGGGCAAGACCGCACACCGCCGTCATCAGGCTCCAGAGGAAAATCCCCCAGCCGATGATCGTGCGCCGGCTGTAGCGGTCAGCCCAGCGACCGATCGGCAGCCCCACGGCGGCGTAGAACACTGCAAAGGCGAGGCCCTGCAACCAGCCGATCTGGGTATCCGTCAGCCCCAGGTCCTGCTTCAGGGGCTCCACCAGCATCGCGATGATGATCCGGTCGATGAAGGAAAAGATAAAGGCGATGACGAGGATGACAACGGCGTACCAGGCGATGGCCGGCCGCGGCCACGGCTGCGCGCTGGATGGCGTCGAAGTCTGAGTCTGCATGGCGATCCCCCAAAGGTGCGCCCGCAGAATAGCGACCGGTAGGGGTCACGCCAAGCCGGACCTCCAGGCATTCAGCGCCAGCCACCAGCAGGCGGCTAGCGTCGCCAGAGCGGCGCTGCCAGCGGCCAACTGCACGACCGGAGACTGGAGCCAGCGCGGGCGGCGCACATCATAGGCAGCGCCGGCCACCAGTCCCGCGACGAACCCGGTGAGATGAGCCACTGCGTCAGTCTGCGCATCGCCCGTACCGATGAAAGCCAGCAAGACCCCGGAACCGATCAGGGGGGCATAGCGTTTGGCCCAACTGGCCCCGCCCCGGGCTTCCGCGCGCCACATCAGCGCGGCGATCAACCCCAGCGCGGCAAAGACGGCCGTGGAAGCGCCGATCGCCCGGTGGGTGGGCGGGAGCAGGAAAAGGTCGAGGGCATTGCCGGAACCCGCCGCCAGGAGAATGGTCGCCCAGGCCACGCCGGACCCCAGGTACTGGCCAGCGAAGGCGCCGAAGAAGGCTCCGAAAACCAGGTTTGCAACGAGGTGTCCGCCGTCTCCGTGCAGGGTCAGCGCCGTGACGACCCGCCACCACTCCCCGGCCCGCACCGCGGTGCCGTCCAGCGCGCCGGCCTCCAGCCAGTCCACCCCGAAGGCGACCCGTGCCTGGACCAGGAAGGCGACAACGAGAACAAGCACATAGGCGCAGATCCCCGGGTAGCCGTGGCCATGGAGGGTCAGCTCGCGCTTCACCGGGCGGTGGCGATTCTCCGCCGCGTAGAGTCGCAGTTGCTCCCGGGCCTGCACGGCGTGCTCCGCGGGGACCAGCAGCAAGGCGGAGTTCCCGGGGCCGTCGGCGCTCAGGTGGGGAATGCCGAGGGCATCCAGCACCAGCGCCTGTTCGCGACAATCCCCCTGGCGCCGCGCTTCGAAGACGACGGTCCAGTCGTTGGCGTCCCCGGGCGGACCCGCCCTCATGTCAGCATTTCCGTACCACCATCGATGCGCCTGACCATTGCGCCGCCTTGTTCCGGGTAGACGGTCGCGGCGGTCGCCGCTCCTACGGAGCGGCGGGTGCGCCTGCTACTTGAACAGTGCCACGTGGTCCTGAATGAACCGGGTGACAGACCGCGGCTCGCGACCGATCAGCGTCCTGAAGGTCTCAGTCGTGTGCGGAAGGCCGGTCGCGGCGATCTCCCGGAACAGTTCACAGACGGCATTCAGGTGCCAGGGCTCCAGGATGCCGGTCATCCGCTCGCGAAACTGCTCCATGGGCAGGGGAAGGTACTCGACCTTCTCACCCAGCACCGCGGAGAACCGGTCTGCCACCTCCTGGAAGGTCAGCACCTCCGGACCCGTAATCGCATAGCTCTGCCCGGCATGGCCTGTGCCGGTCAGGACCTCAGCACACACCGCGCCGATATCCCGAACGTCCGCCATACCGGTGGTGCCGTTGCCCATCGGCAGGGAGAACCGACGGTTCGACTTGATACCCGCAGCACTGGCGAGCAGGTTCTGCATGAAGAAATTCGGCTTGACCATGGTCCAGGCCAGGCCCGAGGCACGTATGTACTCTTCCACGGCCCAGTGAGCGCGGGGAATCGGCGTCTCCGCGTGGGGAACCGCTTCCATCGAGGACATCTTCACCAGGTGTTTGACCCCGGCAGCAACCGCCAGATCGGTGAACTGTTTTTCCTGCTCCAGCTGACGCTGGCCGTTGGGCAACGTTAAAAAGGCTTTTTCAGCACCCTGCAGCGCACGCCTGACCGTGTCGGCATCGGCCACGTCACCCACCACGAGTTCCACGCCGGCGGCCTGCAGATCCGCTGCCTTCGCCGGGTCCCGGACCAACGCCCGCAAGCGGGCGCCCTTCTGCAGCAGTTGCTTCGCCGTCTCGCCACCGGTCTTGCCGGTGACACCCGTCAGCAGGATCATCGTGTTCTCCAGAACCGGCGCTACGCCGTGGCCGCGAGGGCGATCACCCCCAGATAGAGGCTGTCAGCCCCGAGCGTGAACTGCAGGCCTGCCTGGCCCGCTGAGCCCGACTGCACTTCCACCGCGTACTGACCGCTGTTCTTTCCGAGCTTGTCGAACTTGAACTCGCCGAAGGTATCCGTCGTTGTCCGGGCCACTTCGCGGCCCTGGTGCTTCAGAACGACTGCCGCGCCCTCGGCGCACTCCTCGACGCCCTGCACGTGGCCCACCACGGTGCCGCCGACGAAACAGCTCGTCATCAGGTGCAGGTTCTTGTAGTAGACGCGGGGCCTGGTGCCAAGCTCCGGCCGCAGGACTTCCAGGCTCTCCGCCGCCTGGATGCGCTGCATTTCCTGATCGTCAACCTTGACCGCCCGGAACACATCGGTCGGACAGCTTTCCTCGGCTCGGGTTTTCGCCCAACCGGCATCCAGCAGATGCGCATCGAAAATCCAGGCCTGGGGCAGCTGCAGCTCCTCATTCCAGGAGACGGCACCGTAGGGGCAGGCCTCCACAATCGCCTTCTGCCCCTTGGCCTTGACCGGATCGATGATCACGATGCCGTCAGCGCGCTTTTTCACGGCGCCATTCTTCGCCGCCTTCATGCAGGGCGCGTCATCGCAGTGATTACACATCACGGGCATGAAGTGCGCTTCGACAAGGGGATAGCGGCCGCGCTCCTGGCGCTCGATCTCCAGCCAGTTATGCCCCTGGGGCGGCTGCGGCGCTGCGTAACCGGGGAAGTCGTTACCGATGTGCTCATCCTTGTTGGCCAGGAAGCAGATACGACAGTTATCGCAGCGGGCCACATCGATGATCATGTTCCATCTCGCGGTCATCAGGCTGCCTCCGCCGGCTTCCACGTGTCCACGCCGGTCCACTTCTCGAACTGGATCAGCGTGGTGTTCGGCTGGATACCGTGGCTTTTAGGCGTAATCGTCTTGCTGGTGCTCAGCACATTGATACAGCCGCCAAGATCGGTCGACCTGCCGGGCTCACCGGCCGGGCGGTACTCGGCCGACCCCGTCGAGACGCTGACGACGCCCGGTCGGAGCCGCTCCGTGACCTGGGCCGCACAGACGACGGAGCCCCGGACATTCCATAGCCGGATGAGGTCGTCGTCCCTGACCCCCCGCGCCTCCGCGTCCGCCCGGCTGATCCGGGCCACGAGGTAGTAATGGCCATCCACCTTGATGCGATGCTCCCGGATGTCGCGCAGCGAGCTGCCCTGATCGTCACCCATCAGATGGAACGGGTACCGGGAGTGTGGCGACAACAACTGCAACGGAAACCCCGCCAAGGCAGCGTCCTTCTTCGCGTCCTCGTAGGTCGGCATGTACCGGTTCACCTGGGGCCGCTCCGGATCATCGAACCGGCCCAGGGTTTCGGGCACGAACTCGTACTTGCCCGATGGGGTCTGCAACCCGCCGCCGAAGTCCGCCACATAGTCTGACGGCAGCGGATAAGGCTCGGGCACGTCCTTTTTTCGCCCCTCGTAGAACCACTTGTAGGCGGTAGGCGCCCGGGACGCCTCCGGTTCCGCAGGCACGACAAAGTAGCCCTTCTTCAGGAACTGGCGCCAGGAAATGTGCTTGGAGACGTCGGAGGAATCGAAGACCCGCTTGCACCAGTCGAGCTCGGTGTTGCCACCCTCGGAATACACCGCTCCCATATCCAGCTTTTCCGCTACCGCCAGGAAGATGTCGTAATCGGACCTGGACTCGCCGAGAGGCTCGATGGCCTTGTGCTGCATGTTGATCACGCGGTGATTGCACATGGCGTACATGTGATGCACGTAACCCGCACCGACGTTCAGTTCTTCACTGATGTCCCAGCGCTCAAACACCGTGCACGCGGGCAGGATCACATCCGAGAACCGCGTCTCACCCTCGTTCCAGACGGACTGGTTGACGACGAATTTCAGGTTTTCATGCTGGTACATCCGCACCCAGCGATTCGAGTTGACCATGGTGCCGAAAGACGCGCTGCCATACTTGTAGAGCATCTCCACCCGCACGTGCCCGGGTGACGGATAACCAAAGGGGAAGAACTGGCCCTGCACCGAATCCACAGCAGTCAGGTAACCCATCGCCCTGCCGTTCATGATCGCCTCGGGCAGATGTATGCGCGGAATCGCCTGTCTGACCGAACTCATCGTCACGATGTGGGGCATGCGCTGATAGTTATTGGCGGCGTTGGCACTGAAGGCCAGATCGCCGGACATGCTGCCTTCGGCGTAGCCCGGGAAATAGAAGTTGAAGTCCAGCGGCGTGCCAAACTGCAGGTTGCCGAAGTTGGAGCCGGGCCTGCCCAGGCCCTGCATCGCGCCCAGGATGGTCATCATGCGGGCCCACTGCACGCCCATCGGCCCGCGACAGGCCCCGCCGACGCCGCTGCCCCAGCCGCCGGCGCCGAGGTAGGTCTTCTTGCGGCCCCATTCCCTGGCCAGGGCGCGCACGTCCCGGGCCGGCACGCCCGTTTCCGCCTCCTGCCACTCGGGCGTCTTGGGCGTACCGTCGGTCTCCCCGAGAACGTAGGCCTTCCACTCCTCGAAGCCCGTGGTGCGCTTCGCGACGAATTCCCGGTCGTAGAGGTTCTCGGTGATCCAGACATGACACAGCGCCTGGGCGAACGCCGCATCAGTCCCCGGTTTTGGCGAGAGCCACTTGCCGCCGAGATGGGCTGCCGTGTGGTTCATGTAGGGGTCGATGTGCACCATCTTGATGCCCAGTTCTTTCGCCCAGGCCCGGCGGCGCGTGCCGTCGAAGCCATAGGACGCATCCGGATCACTGGACCAGAAGACGATCATTTCTGCCTCTTTCAGGCAGTCCTCGACCGTACCGTAGGGCTCTGCGGCGCCCAGGCGCATGCTGTTGCCCCAGTGGTGCGTCGCGCCCCAGAACCAGCCTTCCCAGCTGTCGGGGTTGTGCACCAGCTTGGTGACGCCAACCAGGTTCCAGAAGCGGTTGAAGGCACTCAGGTAATGACCAAGGTTGCCCCACTGATGGTGCGAACCATTGGCGACGGCGATCGCGCCCGGACCCACCGACTTGCAACGCTTGATCTCGCCGGAAACGATCTCCAGGGCTTCTTCCCAGCTGATCCGTACGAACTCTGATTTGCCCCGATTCTGGATGTTGCGCTCACCGTGCGGATCGAAATCCACGCGCTTCATCGGGTAGAGGATGCGCTCCTTCGAATACACCATGGACTTCTGGCACATCCCGTGGGCGGCCAGCGTTGTTTTACGCGGTGGGGTAAAGGTCTTGCCGCGAGCCGTGATCGACCAGCCCTCCGCGTCGTCGGCAGCGAAATCGATGGGCGTGGTCCGGATGATCTTGCCGTCCTTCACATAGACAAAGAGCGGACCACCATTGGTGCCGTTGGTGTAGCGGGTCACACCATCACCCATGTCGGTGCCACTCTTCCAGGTCAGGGACTCCAGGCGCATGAGCGTGGACATGAACCACACCGCCAGGTCGTCCCGGCCTTCCATGGACACCTTGAAATTCTTCGCCGCATCGATGCGCTCGAGCTGATCGAAAGGCGGCGTCAGGAAACTCTCCGCGATGGCCTTGTTCTTGAAGACGACGGAGAGATCCGGCTGGGCGTGAATGCCAGCCTGCGAAGTGATCTTGCCGTTATTCAGCGTGATCCACCGGCCTGCGGGCTGGTCGCGCAGGCGAAACTGGGCAGTGAGGTTCTTTTCCTTCAGGCGGGCCGCGTACGCCGGGTACACCCGGGCCGCCAGCCGCATGGCCTGCGGTATGCCCCAAAGAATGATCGACAGCTTCATGCAAGACTCCTGATACCGGCGCCGAAGGGCCTGATCTTATGATTCCCGCGCCCTCGGGGCTCTGACAATTATCAACGACGGGCCCGGCCACGGCCGGACCAGGCTGGCGGGCCCCGTTTACAGGACCTGGAACAATTCCTGCAGCGCCCCGCTACCCGGGTTGCGGACCAGCATCGACGCGCACTTGCCGCGACCCGGCAGAGCGATCGTCATGGGTGCCGTGTACACCTCCGCGCCCACAGCCGCGCAGGCCCCGGCAGACTCGTCGATGCTGGCGATCTGAAACGACTGGGCCAGGTAACCGATATTGGGGGCTACCGCATCGGGCACCAGGTTCGGGACCGCGTAGTTCATGGGGGTCGCGAGGGCGATCTTGCCGTACTCGTGGGCGCCCTGCACGATCACGCTCCGGGTCTCGCAGTGCGCGGGGAGGCACAACGCGCGATTCGTCACCGGTCCCTTCAGCACAGACTCGATGAACAACGACATGCCCAGCGGCCCGTAGTAGAAGCCGATGGCCTTCTCCATATCGAGCACGCCATGGGCAGTCGTCACCACCGCGGTAAACCCGGTTGGGGTGCGCCCGTAGGTGGCAATGAAGGCGAGGATATGCCCGATCACGGTTTTCGGGTCTTCCGTCAGCAACTGAATGAGGTTGATCACCACACCATCCGGCCCGTCGAAAGCGGCTTCGAGGGTCTCACCCACCACCGGACCAAAGTTGTTTCGCGCGGGTTCGCTCCAGAAATTGAAACCCTGGGCCTTGAGCTGCGCAAAATCCTTTTCAATGTCGCTGGCATAGATGTTCAGATTGAACAAACCGGTGGCGCGGCGAATCTCCGGCGGTCGGACCAGCTTGCGCTCCCGGGCCGAAAACTCCATGAGCTGGATGCGGCCGACCGGGTCAGCGCCATGGGCAAGGAAGGCACACCGGGCCCTGGCTCCCGCCGGGAGGTGCCAGTAGCGCTCGAAGTCGGGCCCCTCCCAGGTGCTGCTCTCGACCACCGGCAGGCCCACGGTTCCGGAATAGAATTTGAGCGACGCGTCGAGATCCCGGGCGCCGATTACTACGGCGCTGACAGGCACGCTGGCGTTGTTTGCACTGCTGCTCATGATGCGTCTTCTGCCTCAATGGTAGGACCGGCTTCAGCCGCGACAATACTTGGTGTCACGGGAAATGTGCTCGCGCCTGAAGTCGCGCCGGTCGGCGCTCCTACAGCGTCATTGGTGATTGTGGCCATCTGCCACTCACAGTCCGCCACCACGAAGTCCCGCACGGCCCCGACCACCCGGGCGTAGAGGGAGCCAGCGGCCAGCTGGTCCGCATTGTCGGCCAGCAGCGGCAACCACGAAGCCACATGCCGCCGGGAAAAGTCTGCCTGGGCAAGCTGAAACGACAAGGCGTCAGTCGCGCTCACCGCCTCCGCCTCGCGAAAGCACAGGTAGTGCATGAACTCGAGCTCGACGGACAGATGATCCGGCTGCCAGGCAAACTTGCCGTCGAGCACGTAGCCAAAGTACTCGTAGAAGCGGACCACCTCCTCCCGGGTTCCCGCGCGCTGACCACTTTGCAGGTCCTCGCGAATCGGGACCGGGGGGCCCTGGCTGCCCACCTCGAACATGCCACTGTACTCGGCACGCAACCGGGCCAGCTCGGCACCGCTGACCTCGGCAAGCAAGGCATCCAGGTGGCTGGCGTGGGGCACCGCTTCCCCAAGGCCGATACGCCCACGCAAGGCGGCGCGGGGATCCATGTCGTGGGGTGAGGCCACGAGCTCGGAGCAGGCGGCGTAGCAGAGGCAGCGCAGGCCGGCGGTGGCGTCGGCCTGGCGGTCCACCACGCTCCGGCCGGGGATGGCGGGGTCGGGCGCCGTCGGGATGTTGGCAGTGATTTGCACAGGCAGGTCCAGTTCAGTGGGGTTCGGCGCAGAGCGGTGTGGTGCTCACAGTCTGGCAAGATACCGTGGTGATCTCCTACGCGGAAGCACTGCACCTCCTGCTGACCCGAATCACCGTGCTTCCTGCCCGGACAGTGGACCTGGCGGGAGCCTCCGGGGCGGTGACCGCCTCGGCCATTGCAGCCCGGCTGTCCGTGCCGGGCTTTGCGAACGCGGCCATGGACGGCTATGCCCTGCGCGCGGACGCCAGCCGGGACGCGCGCGTGGGTGCGCCGGTCGAACTGCCCGTGGCCGGGCTGATCGCCGCCGGAGCGCCGGCACCCCGGGTGCAGGGGCCGGACGTCTGGGAGATCCTGACGGGCGCGCCCGTGCCCGCCGGCCTGGACGCCGTCGTACCGCTGGAACGCGTCACGCGCCGCGACGGGCGGGACGGCACCGGTCCCCGGATCCTGATTACCGAGCCACTCCGGGCCGGCCAGAACATCCGCCAGGCCAGCGAGGACTTTGCGCGGGGCGAGACCGTGGTCACCCCCGGCACGCGGCTGGGACCCCACCACTTGATGGGCCTCGCGGCCTGCGGCGTGGATGAGGTGCCGGTCGTCCGGGCGCCCCGCGTCGCGGTCCTGACCACGGGGAACGAATTGACGACCCGGGGCGCGGACCTGGCGCCCGGCCAGATCCGGGATGCCAATGGCCCTTATCTGCGCGCGCTGTTGCCGCAGTTGGGCGCTGAACTGACGACCCTGGCGCTGGCGACCGATAGCGCCGCCCAGCTCCGGGAACAACTCCAGGCGCTGGCGGGCGGCGCAGACCTCGTGCTGACGACCGGCGGGATATCTGCCGGCCGGCTCGACCTGCTCCCCGCCGTGGTGCGGGAGCTCGGTGGTGAGGTGCTGTTCCACAAGGTGGCGATCCGGCCCGGCAAACCCCTGCTCCACGCCCGGCTCCCGGGCGGCACGCTGCTGTTCGGGCTGCCAGGCAATCCGCTGGCCGTCGCGGTGGGCATGCGCTTCTTCGTGATACCCGCACTCCGGGCGCTGCAGGGCCTGGCCCAGGAAGCGCCCCTGCCAGCAGTCGCCGCGGAGGCCGTGCGGGGCCGGGGTACCCTGCGCTTTTTCGCCAAAGCCTGCCTGGAGACGGATGCGACCGGCCAGCGGCGAGTCCGTATTCTCCCGGGGCAGGAATCCTTCCGGATCGCAGCACTGCTCCGCGCGAACTGCTGGGCCATCGTGCCCGAAGGCGTCGGGGACATCCCGGCCGGCGGGCTTCTGGAAACGCTGCCGCTCTACCCGGAAATGTACGAGCGCCTTTAGGCGCGATTGCTATCGATCGCGCCTAAAGGCGCTCCTACGCGATTGCTATTGATCGCGCCGGTCGGCGCTCCTACCCGCGTCGCCGGGGCAACCCGACCGCGTCCAGAATGAAGTCAGCCACCGCCGGCACGTCGTCCCGCGCCAGCACCGGGAGCGCTTCGGCGGGCAACGGGGTATCGCTGACAATTGCCCGCACCCCGGACCCGGCACTGGCGATGGCCGGCAACCCGGCCCCGTTCCGGCGGAGCTCCAGACGGGGGTGATCGCCGGACTTCCAGCCTTCCACCAGCACGAGATCCACCCGCACCAGGCGCGTGAGAAGTTCGTCCAGGTCAGGCTGGTTCTGGTCGTCGAGTTCGCGGAGGTGGGCAACACGGCGCGCCGACGCCACGATGACTTCCGTGGCGCCGGCGGTCCTGTGCAGATAGCTGTCCTTGCCCGGGTGGTCGATGTCGAAGTCGTGGTGCGCGTGCTTGATGGTCCCCACGCGCCACCCCCGGGATGACAGCTCACCCAGCAGCGCCACGATCAGCGTGGTCTTGCCCGAGTTCTTGTACCCGGCAATGCCGAAGGCGGGCGGCGGAGACAAGGCGCCGGGTCAGACGATCTTGGCCCAGACACTGCACCAGCCTTTGGCGGCCACCAGCTTGCCGGGGAAGATGGCGCAGGGCCGGTAGGCATCGCCCACCTTGCCCTGCATCAGGGAGCACTTGTCGCACTCCTGGCCCGGGGCGAAGCGCGCCGCCAGCGGGCTCTTGCGATCAACCCTGGAAATATCGTCCACGTAGCCCAGGGCCTTGGCAGAGGGGTCTGACTCTTCGAGCCTGGGCAGCTTGGCAGGTGCAGTCGGGGCGGCAGCCTGGGCCGAGGCCTGATTGACGACGACATCCAGCAGCACGGCGCCGGCCGGGACGGCCATGGCGACCTGGGCCAAAAAACGACGCCGGCTTACTTCGGGCTTGTTCACGCGCAATTCCTTTTGTCAGTGACAGGGTCGGATGAAGCGGTAAGCGACTGTGGAAGTTTAGCAATCACCTGCCTGTATCGCACCTGAAGAAGGACCGGATCCCTCGCCCACCCGGTGACCGCGGTTACAAAAAGTTACAACGGCGACGCCGCAGGCCAGCAGCCCGGGTGTCGAGGCAGGTTACTATCTTTACTGAAATCAAAGGACTCTGCATGCGCCCCCTTGGGACACTGACCCGCCGCCCGTGGACGCTCGCCGTTGCCCTCACGCTGATCGTGCTGCTCTGGCTGGCTTCCGGAACACTCCGGCGCGAAACCTCAGGCGCCGCAGACACCAAGGCACCCACGCCGGCGACCGCTGCCGTGGCCCGGGTCCAGATCCGGGCACAGCAAGCCGAGTCAGTCACCCGGACGATCAGCGTCTATGGCCGGACCGCCCCGGCGCGGACCGTGCAGATCAAGGCTGAAACCAGCGGCCGGGTGGCGGCGGTCGGCATCCGTCGCGGCGAGCCCGCCCGGGCTGGCCAGACGTTGCTTAAGCTCGACCTGCGCGACCGGCAGGCTCGCCTCGAACAGGCCAGGGCCAGTGTCAGCGAGTACCAGTCTGCCTGGGAGGGCCAGCAGGCTCTGAAGCCCCAGGGCTATGTGTCTGATACCCAGCTCGCCGAGACCCGCGCCAAGCTGGAAGGCGCGCGGGCAGAACTACTCCGGGCCGAGCTGGATCTCGCGTACATGACGCTGCGGGCACCCTTTGACGGGACCGTCCAGGAACGCTCGGTGGAAGTGGGCGACTTCGTCCGGCCGGGGGACCCGGTGGCCACCTTTGTGGACAACACGCGCCTGATCGTCACCGGCAGCATCGCCGAGCAGGACGCCGGCTTCGTCCGCGTCGGCAGTGCGGCCACCGCCGCCCTGGTCACCGGGCAGAACGTCAACGGCAGGATCCGCTACCTGGCCCCCGTGGCCGAAGCATCCACCCGCACCTTCACCGTGGAGCTGGAGATTCCCAACCCGGGCGGCAAGCTGCCGGCCGGCGTCACCGCGGAACTGCGCATCCCCGGTGCTGAGGTGCTCGCCTATCGCCTCGCGCCCTCACTCCTCACCCTGGATACCGACGGCGAGCTGGGCGTCAAGACGGTGGACGCCAACAGTCGGGTCGAATTCCACCGGGTACAGATTGCCCGCTCCGAGGCCAACGGCGTGTGGGTCACGGGCCTGCCGGAGCGCGCCAGCATCATCGTGGTGGGTCAGGGGTACGTCTCGGCGGGCCAGCGCGTGCAGGCCCTGGAGGCCCCGGCGGAGACGGCGCTGGCCGCCGGCAGCGCCAGGCCATGAACGCCCTGATTGACCTCTGCGTCAGTCGGAGCCGGGCCGTCCTCGTGGCCCTGGCGGTGCTGCTATTCGCTGGCGCCAGTGCCTATCGGGGGCTGCCGAAGGAGGCCCAGCCCGACGTGGACTTTCCCTATATCAGTGTCGAGGTCCTGCTGGAGGGCGTGGCTGCCGAGGACGCCGAACGCCTGCTCGTGCGCCCCCTGGAGCAGCAGCTGCGCAATATTGAGGGGCTGAAGGAGATGGTCTCCTCGGCGACCGAGAACCGGGCGTCGGTCACGCTGGAGTTCGGGCCAGAGGTCGACGTGGACCAGGCGCTGACCGACGTGCGTGAGCGGGTCGACCAGGCCAGGGCGGAGTTGCCCGAGGACGCCCGGGAGCCCACCGTGAACGAAGTGAAGTTCTCCCGGTTCGATCCGATGCTGGTGATCAACCTGGGCGGCAGCGTCCCCGAACGCACCATGAACACGATTGCCACCACCCTTCAGGACCGCCTCCAGTCCATCGACGGCGTGCTCGAAGTAAACATGGTGGGTATCCGCAAGGAAATTCTGGAGATCGTCGTCAATCCGCTCAACCTTGAGAGCTATGGTCTCTCCCCGGCGGATGTCCTGAATTTTGTCCAGCGTAACAACCGGCTGGTCGCGGCCGGGTCCATGCAGTCGGAGCAGGGCCGCTTCGCGGTCAAGGTGCCCGGCGTGATTGAGTCACCGGAAGACGTGCTGGCGCTGCCGATGAAGGTGGACGGTGAACGCGTCGTGCGCTTCCGGGATATCGCCGAAGTCCGCCGCACCTTCAAGGACCCGGAGAGCTACGCGCGCCTGAATGGCGAACCCGCGGTGGGCATCCGTGTCGTCCAGCGGAACGGCTCCAACATCCTGAGAACGGTCGATGCCGTGAAGATCGCCGTGGCAGAAGTCCAGAAGAGCTGGCCAACCGGCATCTCCGTCACCTACAGCCGGGACAAGTCGGTGCGGGTGCGCGAGGACATCAACCAGCTGGTCAACGACGTGGTGATTGCGGTGTTGCTGGTGGTGATCTGCCTGATCGGCATCCTCGGCCTGCAAAACGCGCTCCTCGCGGGCATCTCGATTCCCGGCTCCTTTGCCGCCGCCTTCGTGTTGCTGGCAGTCACCGGGATGTCCATGAATCTGGTGGTGTTCTTCGGCCTCATCATGTCCGTGGGCCTCGTGGTCGACGGCGCCATCGTGGTGGTCGAACTCGCCGACCGGCGCATGGCCGAGGGTCTTGACCGCCGCGTCGCCTATGCCGAGGCGGCCAAGCGCATGGCGTGGCCGATCTTCGCGTCCATTGCCGCCACCATCGTCGCGTTCCTGCCGCTGGTCTTCTGGCCGGGCATCATCGGCAGTTTTCTCCGTTACATGCCGATTGTGCTGATCTACACGCTGGCTGCATCCCTCGTGATTGCGATGTTCGTCGTCCCCGCCCTCGGGGCCATTTTTGGCCGGAGCGGGCACCTCACGCCGGAGGCGCGGGAGCAGCTCGGCCTCGCCGAAAGCGGGGACCTGGGCAAGATCAGCGGCTGGACGGGCCGCTACCTGCGCGTCGTCACGGCGGCCATCAACCGGCCCTTCCTGACGGCGGGCGGCGTCACTGCCCTGCTGGTCGCCGTGTTCGTGACCTACGGCTCGCTCGGCCGCGGCATTACGCTGTTCCCCAACGTGGATCCGGAACAGGGCAGCGTCGACATCCGGGCCCGGGGCGACCTCTCCACCCAGGAGAAGGACCGGCTGGTGCGCAGCGTGGAGGAACGGGTTTACGGCGTCGCGGGCATCAAGAACGTCTACGTGACCTCCGGTGCCGGCAACAAGGGGACTGCACCGGACCAGATCGGCTCGATCAGCCTGAACTTCGACAACTGGCGCGAGCGGCGGCCGGTGGCCCAGATCATCGGCGAGATCCGGGAGCGCACCGCGGGCATCGCCGGCCTCGTGATCGAGCCCCGCTTGCCTCAGGACGGTCCCATTCAGGGCAAGCCCCTGAACATCGAAGCGTCGGCCCAGTCCCTGGATGCCCTGCGTGACGCGGTCAACAAGCTGCGGGAATTCGTCGCCACGATTCCCGGCGTGATCAACGCCGAAGACACGCGGCCCCTGCCCGGCATTGAGTGGCGCATGGAGGTTGATCGCGCCCAGGCGGCCAAGTTCGGTGCAGACGTGGCGCTGGTGGGCAATATCATTCAGCTGGTGACCAACGGCATCAAGCTGGGCACTTTCAGGCCCGATGACTCGGACGAGGAAATCGATATCCGCGTCCGCTTCCCCTCTGACGACCGCAGCCTCGACACGCTGGCCGCCCTGCGCATCCCCACGAAGTCCGGCAACGTGCCGATGGGCAGTTTCGTCTCGCGCAAGCCCGCCGAGGCCACCCGGACGATCATGCGCACCGACATGCGCCGGACCATGCTCGTCCAGGCTGACCTCGAAAAGGGGGTACTGATCGAGCCCGTCCTCGAGCAGGTCAGGGCCGCCCTGCCCGCCCTCGGGCTGGATCCGGAGGTGCAACTGCGCTTCAAGGGCGGCGCCAGGGACCAGCAGGAGACGGCAGCCTTCCTGGGCAAGGCCTTCCTGGTGGGCCTGGGCCTGATCGCCCTGATTCTGGTTGCCGAGTTCAACAGCCTCTTCCAGCCGCTGCTGGTGCTGACGGCGGTCGTGTTCTCCACGGGCGGCGTGCTGCTCGGCCTCATGGTCACGGGCCGGCCCTTCAGCCTGGTGAACTGCGGCATCGGCACGATCGCGCTCGCGGGCATCATTGTGAACAACAACATCGTGCTGATCGACACCTTCAACAAGCTGCGGGATGCCGGGATGGCCGCCCGGGAAGCAATCCTGCGCACCTGCGCGCAGCGGTTGCGGCCGGTTCTGCTCACCAAGGTCGTCATGATCCTGGGCCTGCTGCCGATGGCCCTGAAACTCAATATCGATATCCTCGAGCGCAAGGTGTACTTCGGCGGGCCCAGCGGCCAGTGGTGGGCAGAAATGGCCACCGTCATCATCGGCGGCCTGATTTTCGCGTCCATCCTCACCCTCATCCTCACGCCGAGCAGCCTGATGATCGAGGCGCGCGTGGGCGCCTGGTTCGCTGCGCGACGCAGAGCGCCAGTAGGAGCGCCCGTAGGAGCGCCTTCAGGCGCGATCGGCGCGATTCCTCCTGATCACCCCGGTCGCCCCGATCGCGCCTGAAGGCGCTCCTACGTGGCAGCCATCATCACCCTCACGACGGACTTCGGGCTCAAAGGGCCCTTTGTCGGTGTGCTGAAGGGCGCGATCCTGGCGCGACTGCCGGTGGCACAGATCGTCGACCTGACCCACGACATCCCGGTGCACTGGCCTATCGAGGCCGGCTTCTGGCTGTCCCGCTCCTACCGCTATTTTCCGGCCGGGACCGTGCACGTGGCCATCGTCGATCCCGGTGTCGGCACGGACCGAAGCATCATCGCCGGGGAGCATGACGGGCATTTCTTCCTGGGCCCGGACAATGGCCTGCTTCCGCCGGTGCTGGGCACCACGCCAGCCCGGTGTTACCGCCTGAGCGAAACCTGGCGCCAGCAGCAGGGCTGGCCCAGTCCCAGCCACACGTTCCATGGCCGGGACATTTTTGCGCCCCTCGCTGCCGAGCTGGCCGCGGGGCGACTGGCCATTAGTGACATCGGCCCGCCCGCCGGGGAGCTGATTCCCTCCCTGCAGGAGGAGCCCCAGGCCGGGCCCCATGAGATCCGCGGCACCGTGATCGCGATCGATAACTTTGGCAATCTGATCACCAACATCGATGCCGCGCTCCTGGCGGGCTTCCGCAAACCGGAGGTGCTGGCCGCCGGGCACCGCCTCGACCTGCGGAAGACCTACGGCAACGTGCCGCCGGGTGAGTTCCTGGCACTGATCAATTCCTTTGGCGTGCTGGAGATCGCCCGGGCCGAAGGCAGCGCGGCGGAGTCCCTGGGCCTGGGCCGGGGCGCGCCGGTAATCGTGCTGAACGCCACGCGGTAGGAGCGCCTTCAGGCGCGATTGATCGTGATCGCGCCTGAAGGCGCTCCTACCCGCGCTCCTACGGGCGCTCTTCCAGCTTGGCCCAGGAGTCCCGCAGGGTGACCACCCGGTTGAACACCGCCTGGCCCGGGCGATGCTCCACCCGGTCGGCCACGAAGTAGCCCAGGCGCTCGAACTGCAGAATGGCACCCGCCGGAACCGCCAGCAGCGACGGTTCCAGCCAGGCCCTGGTCTCGATGCGCAGTGACTCGGGATTGAGGAAGGTCTTGAAGTCAGCGTCCTGACCATCGGGCCGCGCCACACTGAAGAGCCGGTCGTAGAGGCGGACCTCCGCCCGCACCGCCTGGGCCGCGCTGACCCAGTGAATGGTGCCCTTCACCTTGCGCTCGGCGCCACTCATTCCGCTCCGCGTCTCGGGATCGTAGGTGCAGTGCACCTCGGTCACGCGGCCGTCTGCATCCTTGACCAGCGCATGGCACCGGATGATGTAGCCATAGCGCAGCCGCACCTCACCACCCGGCCGCAGGCGGAAGAACTTTTTCGGCGCATCCTCCAGGAAATCATCCTGTTCGATCCACAATTCCCGCCCGAACGGCAGCTGCCGCTCACCCCGGTCGGGGCGATCGGGGTGGTTGGCCGCGGCGAGCAGCTCGGTCCGCTCTGCCGGATAGTTGGTCAGGACGACCTTGAGAGGGTTGAGTACCGCCATGGCCCGGCTCGCCCGCCCATTGAGATCCTCCCGCACGCAGTTCTCCAGCAGACTCATCTGGATCAGGTGTTCCTTCTTGGTGACGCCCGTGCGGCCGACGAAATCCCGCAGCGCCTCCGGCGGGTAACCGCGCCGGCGCATGCCGGCGATGGTCGGCAGGCGCGGATCGTCCCAGCCCGCCACGTGCTTCAGCTCGATCAGCTCGGCAAGCCGGCGCTTGCTGGTGATGGTGAAGGCCAGATTGAGCCGGGAGAACTCGATCTGGCGCGGGCGGGCGGCCAACTGCAGGTTTGCGAGAAACCACTCGTACAGTGGCCGGTGATCCTCGAATTCGAGCGTACACAGTGAGTGCGTGATGCCCTCGAGCGCGTCGGAAATCGTGTGGGCAAAGTCATACAGCGGGTAGATGCACCAGGCATCCCCCGTCCGCTGGTGGGTGGCCCGGCGAATCCGGTAGAGCACCGGATCCCGGAGATTGATGTTGGGCGAGGCCATGTCGATCTTCGCCCGCAACACGTGCTCCCCGTCGGCAAACGCGCCGGCCCGCATCCCCGTGAAGAGCTCCAGGTTCTCGGCGACCGTGCGGCTGCGGTGCGGGCTCTCCCGGCCCGGCGCCGTCAGCGTCCCCCGGTACTCCCGCATCTGCTCCGGGGTCAGGCTGTCCACATAGGCCTTGCCAGCCCGGATAAGCGCCACCGCACAGTCGTGAATCTGCACAAAGTAGTCCGAGGCGTGGGTCAGCCGGTCTGCCCAGTCGAAGCCGAGCCACCGGACCTGATCGATGATGGCGTCCACGAAGGCCTGGTCCTCCTTCAGCGGATTCGTGTCGTCGAGCCGGAGGAAACACCGCCCGGCCGTCTCTTCGGCCACGCCGAAATTCAGGCAGATGGACTTGGCATGGCCCACGTGGAGGTAACCGTTCGGCTCCGGCGGAAAGCGCGTGACGATGACGCGGTGCCGGCCCGTGGCCAGGTCGTCCGCAATAATCTGACGGATGAAATCCCGGCTGTCGGGTGCAGCGTCGTTCCCAATTTCGTTCAGAGGGTCATGCATGGCGTCGCTCACTGACTCAGCGCACCGTCAGATTCGTGCGCGCCTCGAGCTCGGAGAGGATGTCGCGCTTGCGGAAGAAGGAGGTGGCAAAACGGCCGACCGCCTTGCCGGGGGTCATCCAGGCGATACGGGCGCCCTGTTTCGTGCTGGCCAGCGCTGCCCGGGCGAGAAACGGCGTCACGGTTTCGACGGTATCACCGAGAATATTCAGCGTGCGCTTGGCCCGCTCCCAGTCTGCCGCATCCTGACCCTTCGAACTGTAGAGCAGCAGGTCCGTGGCCACGATCCCCGGGCTCAGCGAACCCACGAGCACGTTGGTCCCGGCGCATTCCTTGGCCAGCGAGGCTGTCAGGTAGCGAATGGCGCGCTTGGTGGCGCCGTAGACGGACAACCCGGGCCGGGAAAGACCGTCACTGCCGAAGCCCTCAAACGTGAAAACCTTGCCCCCGGCCGGCTGGCCGCGCATCCCGGCAATGGCAACCTGGCAGCCATACAGAGTCCCCAGGAGGTTGGTGTCCACCGTGGTCTGAACCTGATCCCCCGGCAGGTCGGCCAGCAACACCCGGTCCGTCGCCACGGCAGCGTTGTTGATCCAGATGTCGATCCGCCCGAACCGGGCAACCCCCGCCGCCCAGGCCGCCTGCACCGAAGCCAGCTGCCGCACGTCGCAGACCACCCCCAGCACCTCGCCCAGCGGGCTGAGGTCCCGGGTGGCGTCGGTCACAGCGGCGTCACTGCGGCCAGTCACGACGACCCGATGCTTAAGCCGGAGGAATTCCGTTGCGAGGCCCTTGCCGATACCGCGGGTGCTGCCCGTAATCAGGATGGTCTGCATGCGCTGGGTCCTTGGGGTGAGGGCGCGACCTTAAGGTATCGCCGCCCGACCTGTCCATGCCGCAAGCGCCCCCGGCCCTGCGGCGCATTCAGTTTGTCGCGGGCACGCCACGCGTTGACTGTAGTGGTTGAAAGCTATAGTTTCGGCGCTTGACCTGCGCGCCACGCTGGGTTTGCGGCAGGCACCATCTCTGGGGTGAGGAGGCTTCCGATGTCCAACGCAAAAACTGTAGTCATGACCCGTATTGGCCTGTTGCTGGCCACTGTGGCGACGACCCTCCTGACCGGCCAGCCGGCCATGGCCCAGGAGGAAATCACGGAAATCATTGTGACGGTTCGGCAACGGGCGGAGTCGATCCAGGACGTCCCGGGATCCGTGTCCGCGTTTACCGCGGCTGACATCGAGGCCACGGGCATCCAGAGGGCCGAGGACTTCATCTACCAGACGCCGGGGGTATCCCTCGTCGCCAACACCGCCGAAGTCGGCGACACCCAGGTGAACATCCGGGGCATCAACGGCACGCGGGACGCGGAAGCCAACTACGCGCTGATCATCGACGGGATCCTGATGACCAATCCCGCCGCCCTGAACCGGGAATACATCAACCTCCAGCAGATCGAAGTTTTCAAGGGCCCGCAGGGCGCCATTTATGGCCGCAACGCGGCCGCGGGTGCCTTCATCATTACGACCGAGAAGCCCGGCAACGAGTGGGGCGGACAGGTCCGGGGCAGCTTTGCAGAAGACTCCACCCAGGTCTTCTCCGGCGTTGTGGATGGCCCGGTCAGCGACACCCTGGGGGTCAGCGTTTCCGGCAGCTTCCGGGACAGCGACGGCTACTTCAATAATGCTTACTACAGCTCGGATCGCTTCCTCGGCCCGCCGGGGTCAGCGCCCGACTCGGCCAGCGTGGACCAGTTCAAGAGCTGGGACCTGGCCACCCGCGCCATCTGGGAGCCGTCCGAAAACCTGACCGTGGATGGCAAGCTGCGCTTTGGCCAGGTTGATGCCAGCTCCATCGCCTTCAATTCCGTCTTCCAGATTCCGAGCCTCGTCCCGACGCTGGAATTCATCGGCCAGAGCCCTGAAATGGCAGCTTTCGGCAACGAGGACGTCAACGGGCACAAGTTCCAGTTCGACAACAACATCAAACCTTTCAACAACCAGGACTCCCTGGAAGCCTCCCTGAAGGTTGACTACGACCTGGGCTGGGCGGACCTGACCGGCTGGGGCCTGTACAGCGACATCGAGAACAACCTGGGAGCGGATGGCACCAGCGGCGCCTTTGGCTTCTTCTTTGCGGAACAGCAGTGCATCGATACCACCAATGCCCTGGGCTTTTACCCGGTGGTCCCGCCCCAGCTGATCGTTCCCGCGGGCGCCTTCGGTCCGGGTACCGGCGGGCCTGCGGGCTCGCTATTCGGCGCCTACACCCCCACGGCCTGCGACGGCACCCAATTCCAGGAGCGCAACCAGACGGACTACTCCTTCGAGATCCGGCTGGCGTCGAAGGGCGACCAGCGGCTGCGCTGGCTCGGCGGTCTCTATTACCTGAACATCGACCGGGAAGTCGGCGTGAACACCGGTATTGACCGGGGCTTCGGCGTCATCGCCAACCTCTACACCACCGATCCGCGCAATCCCACCGAACAGCTGGCCCGGGACCAGTTCACGACCAACGTTTACGCGGTCTTTGGCCAGCTGGCCTATGACCTGACCGACACCATTGAGACGTCGTTCGCCCTGCGCTACGACCTGGAAGACCGGAAGGTCAGGAACCGGGTACCGGTGGACGCCACCACCCAGTACATCAACACCTGCGATGCGACGGCACCCCCCGGCACCGGCGGCGCCTTCATCAACCCGGGCCTCTGCGCCACCGGCAACATCCCCAGCCAGAGCACGGACTTTGACGCCCTGGAGCCCAAGTTCTCGATCACCTGGGACGCGACCGACAACGTCACGGCCTACGCCACGGCGGGCGTCGGCTTCAAGAGCGGCGGCTTCAACAACTCCGGGTCTGCCGTCACGATCAACAACTTCATCAACAATCCCCTCCTGGGCCCCGGCGCGCCTTTCGAGGGTGAGTTTGCCCCGGTCCTGCTGGGTGGCTGCGCGTCGCTGACGTCCTGCGATGACACCTACAAGCAAGAGACCTCCTGGGCTTACGAGATTGGCGCCAAGTCCGAGTGGCTTGATAACCGGCTCCGGGCGGAAGCGGCTGTCTACTACGTCGACGTGGAGGACATGCAGTTCTTCGAGTTCTTCGTGGGCGGCTTCGGCCTCCTGCGGGTGGTGGAGAACATCGACCAGGTCGACATCTGGGGCCAGGAAGTCTCCCTGCACTTCGACGCCACCGACTGGCTGACCCTCTATGCCGGGGCCAACTTCAACCAGACTGACATCAAGAAGAACACCGTCCGCCCGGACAGCGAGGGCAACGACTCGCCCTACACCCCGGACTACACCTGGAGCGCGGGCGCCCAGGTGCAATACCCCCTGTCAGGCGACTACGACTTCGTCGGCAGTGTGGACGTCTCGGGGGTTGGCGATACCTGGTTCCACGTGATCCAGAACAACGATCGGCCCACGATCTTTACGCTGAACATTCCCACCCTGGGCCCCGGCAACGCCTCCGTCGCCAAGCGTGACGCCTACTCGCTGGTCAATCTGCGGGCCGGCATTTCCGGCGACCGCTGGTCCGTGGTGGGCTTCATCCGGAATGCGCTGGGCGAGGACTACCTGAACGAGGTGATTCCGGCACCGGAGTTCGGTGGTTCGTTCATCAGCCCGGGAACCGAGCGGCGCCTGGGCGTGGAGGCCACGCTGAAGTTCTGACCCGCAGGAGCGCGTGGCAGGCGCGCCTTAAGGCGCGACCGGCACTGACATCCAGGACCAAAGCGCCGGCTCTCGCCGGCGCTTTTTTTTGTTCGCGGCTAAAGCCGCTCCTACCGTCGTCCAGTCATCCCTACCGCGCCAGGAAGCTGGGCACCCGCAGGTTGGCGTCGACCCGGCTGAAGACGGGGGCTTTCGTGATAACCCCACTCTCAAGGCGCTCGCCGGTGCTCTTGGCCCGCACCAGCTCGGCAAAGACCGCCAGGATGGATCGGGACAGGCGGGCCGCTTCCGCCGGGGACATCTTCCGGACCGAGACCTGCACCGCCGTTTCCTTCTCCGTCGGCGGCACCGCCGTCAGGGCCTGCCGCAGGGCTTCAAAGCGGGGCTGGACGGCCGGGGGGACATCGTCCTCGGCCAGTGCCTCCAGATGGTCCACATAAGCACTGATGAGCCGCTGTTTCAGCGGCCCGTCCGTGCTGAGCGTCCGGACGGCAGCGTAGAACTTGTCGGCAATGTGACACATGGAACCCTCGTTTCTTTTTTTATGAGCGTCGTACGTCGGTCTTGTTCCGCCCGCCCCACCCCGCATACCGGGGTGAAAAATCAACGTGCAATCAAGATCTAAGACGCGAAACTATAGGGGCTGCCGAGCGCCAGTCAACGGCGGCACAAGGGATCTGTGAGGTCCGTCACGGCGGGCCGCAGCATTGTGGTCATAACGCGACAGCGGCGCCCTGTAGGAGCGCCTTCAGGCGCGATTCCCCTTACCAATCGCGCCTGAAGGCGCTCCTACAGGGCGCTCCGACAACAGGCGCCGCGGGACGCTCAGCAGGGGCGGGACAAATACCGCCCGATGGGCTTGCCGATGATCTGGCCGTCGTCGTAGATCCGCTGGCCCCGGAGGAAGGTGGTCTTCACCCGACCGGAGAGTTCCATGCCTTCAAAGGGCGTATAGCCCTGCTGGGACTCGGAATCCGCGGCCCGGACGGTCCAGGTCTCGTTGGGGTCCAGGAGCGCCAGGTCCGCATCCAGCCCTTCGGCGATGTCGCCCTTGCTGTCCAGGCCGAAGCGCCGTGCAGCGTTGTAGCTGGTGAGGGCCGCCATCTGGTTCCAGGTGAGGCCCCGCTTCCGGCCCTCGCTGACCAGGGCAGCCAGCAGGTACTCGGTGCCCCCGAAGCCGGACTTGGCCAGCCAGATGTTGCCAGGCTTGCGCTGGTCCACCTTGTGTTCGTGCTTGCAGCAGGCGTGATCGCTGCACACCCAGTCCAGGTTGCCGGCCACCAGTTGCTCCCAGAGGTAGTCCACGTCTTCCCGGGGCCGGATCGGCGGATTCACCTTGGCGAGGGCCGCCGCCTTGGAGTCCGTATCCAGCATCAGGTGACCGATGGTCACCTCCCGGCGGAAGTTGATGTGGGGGAACACCGCCGCCATCTGCAGCGCCGCCAGGACCGCCTTGCGGGAGGTCAGGTGCAGCAGGTTGATGTTCGGCAGGTCGGTCTCATTCGCCAGGTAGGCGGCGATGAAGATGGCCAGGCCTTCCGAGTGGGGCGGGCGGGACGCGCTGTAGGCCGGCAGGCCCTTCAGCGTGCCCTCCTCCTCCACGATCTTCGTGTAGGCCGACATGATCTCCGCTGTCTCGCAATGCAGGCTCAGCGAGATATCCCCGGCCTTGTCCGGGTACTTGTCCATCGCCTTGCGGATCCCGCGCATCACGAACTCAAAGTGGGCGATGTCGTACTTTTCGTCCGGATTGATCATGAGGAATTCGCTCTGGTTGGTGGACCGGCCGTGGAGGCCGTGGCCGCCGTAGAACATGTAGATCTTGAAGGACGTGACGCCGTAGGTGTCCACCAGTTCCGGGATTTCCCGGATGTGGCGCTTGTCCATGGGCGCCAGGTGATAGGCGTAATCCACGTGGAAATTGCCGGCGGAGAGCTGCAGCACTTCGGGGAAGAACTTCCTGTAGGAGCCGCCCTTGTTGAGGTAGTAGGCGCCCGTGCGCATGTAATTCAGGCTGCTCGTGACCCCGCCCTGGGCGGCAGCCCGGCTTTCGGTCACCGCATCCTGCTCGAGGGGCGAATAGATGCCCGTGTGCATGTGGGGATCGACGAGACCGGGAAAAGCGAGCCGGTTCTTGCCGTCATACACCTGCGCGGCTGACTCGGCGGGGATGACCGGCGCGATCTTCGCGAAGCGGCCGTTCCTGATGGCGATGTCCCCCTGCTCGACCATGGCAGCCCCGGGCCGCACCACCCGGACGTTCTTGATGAGGAGGTCGTACTGGGGCTTTGCCGCGGTGGAAGTCGCCTTCTTGGTCGCCATTTTTTTCCTCTTTTCGGGTCGTAGAGAGCTGAGACCGCCAAGGATAACCGGTGGTGCATCCCCCGGCCACCGGCTGCAAGAGCGCCGCGTAGGAGCGCGTTCACGCGCGATCGGATTGGATCGCGCGTGAACGCGTGAGGGCGTGAGGACGGGATCGCGCCTGAAGGCGCTCCTACGCGCTCCTACGTGCTAGCGGCAGCGTGGGCGGGTGTCCCTTCCGGCGCTCACCGGGTACTCCCGGTAGCCGGGAGGGATCCCGGCCAGGCTGCCGCGGGCTACAGGGAGCGGGGAAGGGATCGCGAAGGGACGGGATCGCGCCTGAAGGCGCTCCTACAGCGGCAGGCCGAGGGCCCCGGGGTTCAGCAGGCGGTCCGGGTCGAGCAGGCGCTTCAGGTTCTCGACGAGGGCCCGGGTCTCCGGCTTACGGCTCGCCAGGTAGGGGTAGTCCTTGCCCACCTGCAGGTGACTGGCACCGTTGCGGCTGCAGAGCTCCTGGATGCGGCCTTTCAACTCCTTCACCAGCGCCCGGCCCTGGGGGTTGGCGGCGTGTTCCGGCACGTTCGGCAGCAGCGCCGCCGGGTACACGCGCCGGTGATAGATGCTGCGCTGGTCCTCCCACAGGAAGGTGGGCTCGTAGATAAACGCGTTCGTGCTGAAGAACATCAGCATGCGGGTGAGCTGCACCCGGTGTTGCCGCATCCGGTCCCGGTACTCGGCCACCAGTGCCTCGAATTCCCCGTGGTGCTTGAGCACGGCGGAGAACGGCAGCACGCCGTGCGTGGGCTTCCAGAGCTCACCGTTCGGCCCGAGTATCGGCGTGATCTCCATGAAGGGGTTGGCGTTGAAGTACGCGGGAATCGAGTTGGCCACCTCAGCCCCGTAGGTCGAGGCAATGGCGCGCACGCTGGCCAGCTTGAGCTTCGCTTCGGCAGGAGTCAGTCCCTCGGTGCCGAAATGCGCGGAATACACGGCATTCTTCAGGAAGTTGCGGCCGGCCACGCCCATGCGCATGACCTGCACGGCACCGTCCCAGGGATTTGGGGCAGACAGAAATACCGACCGCGCGGCGTCCAGCGGGCTGGCGGAGGCCATGGTCGTGAGGGCCGTCTTCTGCTGGCGGGGATCGAGGGCGAAATTCTGGGCCACGACCCCGAGGCGGGCGATTTCCATCAGCGCCTTGAGGCAGTTCTCACCGGTCGGAAAGCCAAAGGACCCGGCCGCAAAGCCCACCGGCTTCTGCATCAGGCGCAGCGTCATGCGGGCCTTGACGCCCAGCGCTCCCGCATCGCCGACAAACAATCCCGTGAGATCCGGGCCGTAGTACCGGAAGAACGGCAGGCTGTTGCTCCCGCCGCCAGACCCGGTGGACAACATCTCGCCACTGGCGAGGATCACGTCCATGCCGAGCAGCGATTCGGCAGAGACGCCGTAAAGACCGGACCCGTAGTTCACCGCATAGTGGGACATGCCGCCGCCCACCGTCGCGGCCAGCCCCGAGAAGGGGCCCCACATCGGGGTCCGCAGGCCCTGGGCGCTGACGGCGGCGTAAAGCTTGGCCCAGGTCACCCCGGGCTCGACGGTCACGTAAAGGTCTTCCGCGTTGATCTCGATGCGGGTGAGGCGGGACATATCGAGCGTCAGGGTGCCCGCCTTCACCGGCAGGTAGGCGTCGGTGTAGGACGCACCGCCGCCCCGGACGACGGTCGGCGCCTTGAACCGGGCACACAGGCGCATCACCTCCTGCAATTCGCCCACGGTGCCCGGTTGCACGACCGCCGTGGTCAGCACGTCGGCCTGGCGGAAGACATCCGTGGAGTAGAAGGTGCGGGACTCGTCGTCGGTAAGGACCTGCCCGGCGCCAACGATGGCCGTGAGGCCGTCAAGCAGACCGGTGGCAGGCAGATTTTGGGGTGCCACACTCATTAGAGCATTGTATGGTAGGAGCGCCTTTAGGCGCGACCCACAGCCGATCGCGCACCGGATCGCGCCGCGGAGATCCCACACCGGATCGCGCAGCAGATCGCGCCGGTCGGCGCTCCTACAGGGCGCTGCTACAAGGCGCTCCTACGTTAGAATTCCCGCAATGCCCACACCGACCCACATCCTGGGCATCTCGGCCTACTACCACGACAGTGCCGCCGCCC
>Ga0209181_10002439_pt1 | contig 30463 bp, 27 predicted proteins | sample MAT05_FD_187208 | JGI IMG/M metagenome (GOLD analysis project Ga0209181, IMG submission 187208) | Freshwater microbial communities from Lake Fryxell liftoff mats and glacier meltwater in Antarctica - MAT-05 (SPAdes) (version 2) | ecosystem: Environmental > Aquatic > Freshwater > Ice > Liftoff... | reverse complement strand
CCCGAAGCCGGTTTTGAAGAAGCTTGCCCGCACCTTCTGCGCCGAGCAGGAAATCCAACCCGACACTGCGAACACACTCCTTTCTTGACATGGAAACCAAAAATACGATTTAAGTTTCCTTAGTTTTTTAAGATGCCCACGCCTCCCGACACTCCGACCGCACCCGACCTTGCCCAGCGTATCCTCAACGCTGCCCGTGATCGCATTTTTCGCGCCGGCCTGCGCGCCCTCACGATGGACGACCTCGCGCAGGACCTCGGCGTCAGCAAAAAAACCCTCTACCTCCACTTCCCCAGCAAAGAGGCCATCGCCGAAAAAATCTTCGACCTCCTCGGCCGCAACCTGCGCGCCCGCTTCGACGCCATTCTCGACGACACCAGCCTCTCCTTTTCCCAAAAAAGTTGCGCCGTGATCGAGGTCATCGGCACCACCGTGGCCAAGATCAATCCAGTGCTCTTGCGCGACATTCAGCGCAACGCCCCGGCACTCTTCCAGAAAATCGAGGCCCTCCGCCAAAAAAACATCCCCTACGTTTTCGGCCGCCTCCTCCGCGAAGGCCGGGCCGCCGGACTCGTCCAAGCCGACATCGACATCCCCTTCGCCACCGAATTCTGGTTCCAGGCCATCCGCGGCCTAATGCACCCCGACACGCTCGAACGCACCCAACTCGCCCCCAAGCAAATCATCGACCAAGCCGTGCCACTCTTCTTCAACGGCCTGCTCACCCCCAACGGCCGCAAAGACTACGCCCGCCACCTCGCCGCCCAGCCCGCCAACACGGCCGAACCAATCATCTAAGCCAAATGATATACCCGTCTCCGCCGTCCGCCACCGCGTCATTAAACCTCATCACTTAACCCCGATGTTCCGCCTCGCCCTTCGCATGCTTTTCGGCGACCGCGCCAAATACCTGATGCTGATCAGCGGCATCATGTTTGCCACGATCCTCATGACCCAAGGCGGCTCGCTCTTCTGCGGCATCATGTCGTGGACCTCCTCCACCCTGCGCAACGTCCGCGCCGAAATCTGGGTGACCGACCCCATGGTTGAACAAATCGGCGACGGCCGCCCGCTGCGCGACACCGATGTCAGCCGCGTGCGCTCCGTCGATGGCGTCGCCTGGGCCGCGCCACTCTACCAGGGCCTCATGCAGGCCAAGCTCTCTGACGGCGCCTCCAAGCTCGTCACGCTCATCGGCATCGACGCCACCACGCTCGCCGGTGCTCCGCTGCACCTAGTCGAAGGCAACCTCGAAGCCCTGCGCCAGCCCAACGCCGTTATCATCGACGAGTACGGCGCCGAGCGTCTCGGCGAAAGCCTCCACCGCCGTATCCGCCTCGGCGATACCTTCGAACTCAACGACCGCGAGGCCCGCGTTGTCGGCATCTGCAAAGCCGCGCGCTCCTTCACCGGCGGCCCGTATTTATACACCACCTACGACCGCGCCGTGCAATACGCGCCCGCCCAGCGCAAAATGCTCAGCTACGTCATCGCCGCGCCCGCGCCCGGCCTCACGCCCGCCGAAGCCGCCCGCCGCATCGAAGCCGCCACCGGCCTGCGCGCCTACACCGAATACGCCTTCATGTGGTCCACCATTTGGTGGTACGTCTACAACACCGGCATCCCGATCAATGTCGGCACGCTCATGATGCTCGGCTTCGTCGTCGGCATTGCGATCTCCGGGCAGACGTTCTACTCCTTCGTCCTCGAAAACACCCGCAACCTCGCCGCGCTAAAAGCCATGGGCACCAGCACGCCGCGCATGTGCGCCATGCTGGTCGTCCAGTCCCTCACCGTCGGCCTGATTGGCTACGGCGTCGGGCTCGGTGTCGTCACCCTGCTCGGCACCCTGCTCCTCAGCCTCCAACGTGTGCCTTTCCTCATCCTCTGGCAGATCCCGATCATCACGCTCACCGCGGTGCTTTTCATCTGCGTGTTTTCCGCGCTGCTCGGCATCTGGCGCATCGCCCGCCTCGAAGCCGCATCGGTCTTCCGCTCCTAAGCCATGACGAACCTTTCAAAACCCACCACGCCACCCGCCGCCCCCGGCGGCATCGCCCTCCGCCTCACCGGCGTGGAAAAAAACTTCGGCGCCGGTGACTCGCTCACCCGAGCACTCCGTCACACCGATTTTGAAGCCCGCCTCGGCGAACTCCTCTTCCTCGTCGGCCCCTCCGGCTGCGGCAAGACCACGCTCCTCTCGATTCTCTCCGGCACGCTGCTCGCCGATGCCGGCGAAATCTACGTCCTTGGCCACGCACTCCACACCATGAGCGAGGGCCAGCGCACCCGCTTCCGCGCCCGCCACCTCGGTTTCATTTTTCAACAGTTCAACCTCATCCCCACGATCACCGTCGCGGAAAACGTCGCCATTCCGCTCCTCATCCAAGGCGCCCGCCCCCGCGAAGCCGAAGCCCGCGCCCGCGACATCCTCACCCGCGTCGGCATTGGCGAAAAAGCCCGCGAGCTCCCCAACAAACTCTCCGGCGGTCAACAACAACGCGTCGCCATCGCCAGAGCCCTCGTTCACGCCCCGCCCCTCATCGTCTGCGACGAACCCACCTCCGCCCTCGACCGCGAAAACGGCCTGCATGTCCTGGAACTTCTCCGCGACGTCGCGCGCGACGCAGGCCGCACCGTGATCGTCGTCACCCACGACCCGCGCATCTACCACTTCGCCGACCGCATGGCCGAGATGGAAGACGGCAAAATCCTCCGCGTCCTCGACACCCCCACCGCCATCGCCGCCACGACTCACCTCTGAACCGCGACCACTTTCCCCTTAACCCTTATCACGCTCAGCCCATGCTCCTGCTCCGCAAAACCACCTTCTGGCTCGCCCTTCTCGGCCTCGTCGCCTGCGGCAGCCTCATCCTCCGACTGCGCGCCGGCCTCACTGAACCCGTCCCCGCGCCACCCATCGCGCCCGCCACCAAACCATTTGCCAGAGCCATCGGTGCCGCCGGTATCGTCGAAGCTCGCCGTGAAAACACCCTCGTCGGCGTGCCCGCGCCCGGCCTCATCGCCGCCGTCCACGCCAAAGTCTGGGACCGCGTCGAAGCCGGCCAGCCGCTCCTCTCCCTCGACGACCGCGACCTCCGCGCCGCCCTCGCCCCCCAGCGCGCCCAAATCGCCGTCGCCGACGCCACTCTCCAGCGCCTCCGCGATCAGCTCGCTCGCCTCGAAGCCGTAGGTGACGCCCGCGCCGTTAGCACTGAGGAAATCAAACTCCGGCGCAGCGATGTCGCCGTCGCCTCCGCCCAACTCGAATCCGCCCGTGCCACCGCCGCCCAGACCGAGGCGCTCATCGAACGACTGGTCGTCCGCGCCCCCGTCGCCGGAACCATTCTCCAGATCAACATCCGCGCCGGCGAATACGCCACCCCCGCCTCCGCCACCGCGCCGCTCATCCTCGGCGCCATCGACGAAGTCCAAGTCCGCGCCGACGTGGACGAACAAATCGCCTCCCGCGTCAAACCCGGCGCCCGCGCCACCGGCTTCATCAAAGGCGACAGCGCCCACCCCATCCCGCTCGAATTCGTGCGCATCGAACCTTACGTCATCCCCAAGCACTCGCTCACCGGCGCCAGCATCGAGCGCGTCGACACCCGCGTGCTCCAGGTGATCTATAAATTCAACAACAACCAGCCCGAACGCCCAATCTACGTCGGCCAGCAGATGGACCTTTACATCGAGGAGTAACCCATGAACCCGACCCGCTCCATTCCCCGACCTCCGTCCCCCGACTTGCGATCTCCGGCCTTGGCCCTCTGCCTCCTGCTATCCGCCTGCACTGCCGTCGGGCCGAACTACCAAAAACCGGCCAGCACCGCGCCCGCCGCGTACAAAAACACCTCCGCACCCAGCTCTAAAACTTCAGATCTCAAATCCTCCGCCGCCTGGTGGCTCGTCTTCAACGACCCCGCACTGAACGAACTCGAAACCGCCGCGCTCGCGCAAAGCCCACCGCTCACCGCCGCCATCGCCCGGCTCGACGAGGCCCGCGCCCGTCTCGGCCTCGCCCGCGCCGACCGCCAGCCCGCGCTCACCACCTCCGCCACGGCCAAACTCGCGGGCGAATCCGCCGAGCGCACTCTGCCCGTTCCGCCGCGGACCATCACGTATCGGGAACGTGGCGACAGCTACCGCATCCCCTTCGACGCCGCCTATGAGCTCGATCTCTGGGGCCGCGTCCGCCGCGCGGTCGAAGCCGCCGGAGCCCAGGCCGCCGCCAGCGAGCAAGACCTCGCCTTCGTACAACTCGTACTCACCGCCGATCTCGCCCAGGCGTATTTCAACCTCCGCGCCCTCGACACCGAACTCCGCGTGCTGACCGAAACCATCGCCTTGCGCTACGACCAGCTCTCGCTCCACCAAACTCGTTTCAACGCCGGGCTCACCCAAGAACTCGACCTGCAACGCACCCGCGCCGAACTCGCCAACGCCGAAGCCGAACAAGCAGACATCCGCCGCCGCCGCGAGCAAACCGTCAACGCCCTCGCGGTCCTCACTGGCCGCGCACCCGCCGATTTCAACCTCGTGACCACCGCCACTGCATCCACCGCGCCGCCCGCCATCCCTGCCGGATTACCCAGCGCGTTATTGCAACGACGCCCCGATGTCGTCGCCGCCGAGCGCCTGCTCGCCGCCCGCACCGCCGAGATCGGCGTCGCCAAAGCTTCCTTCTTTCCAACGCTCCGCCTCACCGGTTCCGCCGGTTTTGAAAGCGCCGACCTCGGCTCCCTGCTCGGACGTCCCTCGCAATTCTGGCAAATTGGCCCCTCGTTCAACTACACGCTCCTCGACGGAGGCCGAACCCGCGCCAACCTCCAAGCCGCCGAAGCTCGCGCCCGCGCCGCCTTCGCCGAGTATCAGCAAAAAGTCCTCGTGGCCTTCCGCGACGTCGAGGACGCCCTCGTCGATCTCCGCCAACAGGGCGAGCAAGCCGCCGCGCTCACCCGCGCGCTCGATGCCGCCCAGGCCACCGTGGAGCTCGCCACCAAACGCTACGACAAAGGCCTCGTGAATTTCTTTGATGTGATCGACGCCCAGCGCGGCCAGCTCACGGCCGAACGCGCCCTCGCCCGACTCGACGGCGCGCGCCACGCCTCAACCGTGCGCCTGATTAAAGCCCTCGGCGGCGGCTGGTCCGCCGAGTGACACCCCTCCTTCGCAACTATTTTTGCCTCCGCCCGCTTCCATTGTTCCACGTCGGCCAAATTGTGCTACACAGAGGCAAATGAAGAAAACCTTCCCGCTCCACCAGCCCAACCATGCCGCCGCACGCGTCGTCGAAGCAATCAAGGGAGAGGTGCGCAAATACGTGAAGCGTGAGCGCCGCAAAAAGCTGCCCGAGACCTTCGATCAATGGGATTTCGCCTGCAAAGTCGGCGCCGATCTAGCCACCGCTGAAACCAAAACCGTCGATGATATTCCCCCGGCCATCGACACCATCGCCCAAGCCGGCGGCACTCACGTTTACATCGAAGTCATTTCTGCCGCTGGCCACCGGTTCCCCCCGGCCGCCCCGGTTGCCCCGGTTGATCTGGTTGCTCCGATTGCTCTGGCACCCGAGACGCCCGAGCCTCCAGCAACGATCTGACCGCCCTGCGGCGCATTAAGGGTAACACGCCCTACCCATTAACCGGTTGCCCGTGTTTTTGTGACACGGCTCGGCGTTGATCGAGCAGACCCTGCCTATGCGCTGGTAAAACCCAGCGCTTCCAACTCATCGAGGTGAAACGGCGCGCTCGCCAGCACCTCCTGCAATTTCGCCAGCGCGGCGGGCAGATCTAAAGCGGTAAAAGTCGACGCGCCATCATCCGAGTCATGCAAGTGCACCGACCATGCCGTCGCGCTCATTTCATGAACAAAACCATAGAGGTAATTTCCCGGCAGCCCCGGATGCGCGCCCGCGCCTGGCACTAGGAAAAGCATGTGCATCGGATCGTGAATGACCGCGCCATCGTGCTTGACGCGGTGATGTGCCGGACGCCCGGCCACCACAAGGCGCAAGGCTTCCGCCCGGGCGACGACCGTCACGGAAAGCGACTGCACATAGCGGTCGTAGATGCGGGCGTTGGCCTCCAGCTCATCAGCGGTGATGCGGCCCTCAATCAAGTCATCCAGATTCGCCGCGTGAAACATAAGCGATTTTCCCAGCGAGCGCGCGGTGACGTGGCCGTCCTTGAAATCGGCGTGAGCGTACACCTGTTGCGTCGCGTGCAACCGTTTTAGCGCATCCTGATAGGTCGGCGTATGTGGCACCGCACCCGTCGGACTGTGCTCGATCATTTCCAAAACGGTCAGGTCAAATTCTGCGTGGGGATTTTGGAGCATGGCGCTTTGATAAAAGACGCCTCCGCCCGATACGAGGTCTTTTCACCACACAGAGTCTGATTCGCTCTTTTCGTCGGCACCGGGCATGACTTCGTTTTCCAGCCTTTCCTCCCCTCAGAGTTGCGTGTGCCGCAACGCCGTTCAGCCTTCCCTTCTTTCATGGCCGTTAATTTCAAACTCCGTTCTTCTCGCACGCCAGCAGCCCCGCGCAGCAGCATCTGGCAAAGGAGGGTGCTTGACCCGATTCTAGCGCAACTCACGCAAGGCGCCACTTCGGACAAGATCGCGCTCACCGTAGCGCTCGGCGTCGCCTGCGGCATGTTTCCCTTTCTCGGGTTCACCACGCTGCTCTGCTTCGTCGTCGCGGTCGTGCTCAAGCTCAACCAGCCGATCATCCATGTGGTCAACCAACTGCTCTGGATCCCGCACCTGCTGATGATCGGCGTCTACATCTGGCTCGGCGAACACCTCTTCAGCCTCAAACCCACGCCGTACAACCCGCAGGAGATCGCCGATCTCTTCAAGGATTCGCCGCGCGAATTCTGGCAACGCTTCGGCCTGATCGGCCTGTCCGCGCTGGTCGCCTGGCTCATCACCGTGCCCTTTATCGTCGCTGCCGTCTATTATCCGGTTCGGCCCGTGTTGAAAAAACTCGTCGCCCTGCGCCTAGCCCGCGCCGCCAAAGAAAAATACTAGCAGCTTAACTCCAACGGCGGCCGTATAAGCGGCCCGCGTGCAGGCACGCTTCGGGCCAAGCGCGAGCAAGCTCGCTGCCTACGTAAAACACCATCAGCAAAAAACGGCTACGGGTTTTACTAAACTGCTCCAAGGCTCGGCCTGCCGCTTCGAGGCGGCCCGCGTTATCCCGGGCCTATCGGTTCGGCAAACTCAGTGAGACAGCTATCGTCGCATGCAGCGGATAAGAGATAATCCTTCCGACCTCCGACTTCCGACCTCCAATACCCACCTCACCGCCGCCGGCCCCGCAAGCCCGGGTATTTCCGCAGGTACTTCAACGCGATTTCAAATTCCCTCGGCAACGCCGCGCGAATCGTCATCGGCTCGCGTGTCACCGGATGTTTCACCGTGAGTTCGCTCGCGTGCAGCGCCAGTCGCTCGATCAACGGCTTCTCGTCGTCGAGGCCCTTGTAGTGGGGTTTCAACGACGAGAGCAGCAGCTTCACCTCCGAATCGCCGTAGAGCGCGTCATTAAGCACCGGCGCCCCCACCGCAGCCAGATGCACGCACACCTGATGCAGGAGCGCGGTGATCGGACGGCACTCGATCAAAGCAAACGCCCCAAAGCGCTCCAAGAGGTGAAACTCCGTCACACTCGGCTTGCCGACGCGTTTATTCACCACACGCATCCGACCCAGCTGGTGCGCATCCTCGGCCAGTGGCAGATCCACCACGAAAGCTTCCGGCAACGCCCCATCCGCGCCACGCGTCACCGGCGGCACCGTGAGCTTCAGCCCGCGCTCCGGCGGCAGCAGCGCCACCAACGCGAGAAAACGTTTATCAACCGTCTTGCTCTGAAATTGGCCGCTCAAGAAATCCAGCGCCGGTTTCGTTTTCGCGCACAGAAAAACACCACTCGTGTCCACATCGAGGCGGTGTACGGCCGCGATGTGGCTGCCCATTTTTTCACGAACCTGCTCCAGTAGATTCTCGCGGGCCTTGCTCCAGCGTTCCGGCGCGGCGAGCAAGCCACTGGGCTTGTCAAAAGCGATCATCGTCTCATCATCAAAAAGTATGTTAGGCAGGCCCACCCACCCACTCTGTTGCAAAGTCATTTCTGTGCGCAAACGGTTTTATGCCCTTACCTCTGTGACGGCCACGTGTCTGAAGGGTGAAATCCCGGTGACGGCCCTCCTTTGACTTCGCATAAACGTCTCTGGATGCTGATTCTCATCACCTAAATCACTATTATGCCCGCACTGAGCTTCGCCCCCGCCCTTTCTTTTTTCACCTCCTTCACCCGGATGTCTCCCACGCAGCCCATCCGCACGCTCATCCGCACCACCGGCTACAAACTCCGCCCGCCGCGTCCGCTGCCCTTTGTCCCGAAACTCAGTCTCCGCCAAGACGCCGTGCTTGCCAGCGGAGCCGCCAGTCCGCACCAGCGCGCCACGATCGTCCACGAACAGCGCAAAGGCGCCGTCCCCACCATCGTGCTCGGCGGCTTCATCCCCGACGCCACTGAACAGATTTTCCTCATGCGAGGCTTCCTGCTCAAGCACGGCAGCATCTACTATCTCAACTACTCGCAACACGGTTTTTCCACCGACCTCCTGCTCGCCCAACTCGACGACCTCGTCGAAGAACTCTCGGCGCAACACGGCCAGCGCCCCGTAGTCTTCGCCGTCAGCTTCGGCGTCGGCCTCGTCATGGAGTGGCTCAAACGCGCCCGTCGCGCCGGCCGCCACGTCGATCTCCACGGCCTCGTCCTCATCAGCCCCGTCGCCTGTGTGGAAGACTTGCTCGCCCCCGGCGACGCCAAGCCCACCACCCTCCTCGGCCGCGCGATCAAACCCTACGTCGACCCGCACAAACTTCCCGACCATACCACCGTCGACAAATCCCGCGCCATCTTCACCAAGATGTTCGAGTCCGGTGCGCAAAACAAAGGCTCCCTGCGCGTCCTCATGACCCGCGGCGAACTGGTTCAATTGCGCGCCGCCGTGATGAACACCATTCGCACCATCGAGCCCGCCGGCGCCTGCGAACGCGTACAAGCCCTCAAGCACCTCGAATCGCCCTCCTCCTATTTTTGCCAGACCCTGCTCCCGCTCACCGACGCCCCGACGCTCATCCTCTACGCGGAAAAAGAATCCTCCGTCATCGCCGACCACTCGCCCACGCGCTTCGTCCTCGAATCCGCCCACCGCGCCTACTTCCCCCACAGTCAGCACAAGATCATCACCAACTCCCGCGGCAGCCCCGTGCAACACGCCTCGTTGATCTTCCACTGCTTCAACTTCCTGCCCACCATCTCCGCCTTCTACCGCAGCCTGAAAAAAGGCAAAGCACACGCCGCCGCCAAACGCCGCTGACACCCGGTCACCGCCTCCGCCCAACACCTTTCCATGCCGGTCCCGCCCCGCTGCCTGCTCACCCCAGGTATCCGCTTCCTTACGCACCGAACCGCCCGCCGCCTCCAAGACCCGCGCCGCATCCTGCCTGCGCAGGCCAAGACCTTCGCCCGGCTGATCGCCGCCATGGCCCGCTGCAGCTTCGGACGTGAAAACGGCCTGCGCGCCGGCATGACCTACACGCAGTTTCAAGCCACCGTCCCACTCCGCACCTACGAGGGCTTCATCGAGCCCATCGAGCGCATGAAACGCGGCCAGGCCGACGTCCTCTGGCCCGGCACCTGCGCCCACTACGCCATCTCCTCCGGCACCACCGCCGGCCGCACCAAGTACCTGCCGATCACCCGCGGCATGCTCGACCACTTCCGCCAAGCCGGGCTCGACTCACTGCTCTACTACACCGCGCGCACGGGCCGAACCAATGTCTTTGATGGAAAACACCTCTTTCTCGGCGGTTCCACCACTTTGACGCAGATCGAAGAGGCCAAGCCCTTCGCCGCCGTCGCGGGCGACCTCAGCGGCATCACCGCGCTCAACCTCCCCGGCTGGGTCGACCGCCTCCTCTACGAACCCGGCGCCGACATCGCCCAAATCGCCGACTGGCCCGCGAAAATCAAAGCCATCGCCGAACGCACCCACACCCGCGACATCCGCCTCATCGCCGGCATCCCCAGCTGGGTGCTCATCCTCGCCGCCGCCGTCCGCGCCCGCGCCACCACCGGCACCGCCTCACCAGCCGATCTCCGCGCCGTCTGGCCGCACCTCGAATGCCTCATCCACGGCGGCGTCCCCCTCGCGCCCTTTACTGACGAACTCCGCGCCGCCCTCGGCCCTGGCGTCAATTTCCACGAAGTCTACCCTGCCTCCGAAGGCTTCATCGCCACCCAAGACGCCGACGCCGCCCTTGGCCTGCGCCTAATGACCGACGTCGGCCTCTTCTTCGAATTTCTCCCACTCTCCGCCTTCAACGAATCCCGCCTCGGCGAACTTGGCCCGCAAGCCGTGCCGCTCGAAGGCGTGAAACCCGGCGTCGACTACGCACTCCTGCTCACCACGCCCGCCGGCCTCTGCCGCTACGCCATTGGCGACGTCGTCCGGTTCGTCTCGACTGACATCCCGCGCCTCGTCTACGCCGGCCGCACGCGGCTCCAGCTCAGCGCCTTCGGCGAACACGTCATCGAGAAAGAACTCACCGACACGCTCTCGAGCGTCTGCCAGCGCCACGGCTGGAGCATCACCAACTTTCACGTCGCCCCGCTCTTTGCCGACTCCTCCGCCGGACGCGACCGCGGACGCCACGAGTGGTGGATCGAGCTCAAGACCCCGCTCGAACCTGCCGCCACCGACACGCTCGCCACCGAGCTCGACGCCGAACTCATCCGCCTCAACGACGACTACGAAGCCAAGCGCAAAGGCAAAGGCCTGGAGCCGCCCGCCGTGCGGCTCGTGGCACCGGGCGTGTTCGAACAATGGTTGCGTGCGCACGGCAAATGGGGAGGCCAAAGCAAAATGCCCCGCTGCCGCAGCGACCGAGAAATCGCCGAAGACCTCGCCAAGCTGATCCAGCCCTAACCGGCAAAAACGACTGAACGCGCTCAAGGTGGTACGCGCTCAAACTCACCCTATCAGCGTGCATCCGCGTCCATCAGCGGTTGCATGGATCGTTCCGCCTCCAGTCATCACTGAATCCCTCTTCAAAATCAGATCGTGAAAGGTATTTCTCCGCGTCGCTGCGCCTCTGCGAGAGCCCTTCTGATTAAAGGCGAATTTCAGTGAAAGAATAGCCGCAGATAAACGCTGGTGCACGCCTATGAGGAAATGAAGGACGCCGTGCGGTCCCTTTCGTCGATCAGCGTGCATCCGGATTTATCAGCGGTTTATCGGCTTGATCCGTTTTCAATCGCTCCAGCGTTCCACTCCAAGCCGGTTTCAACCAGTTCGGCACCATCGTTGATTAGCCGGCCACCGCCGTTTCCTGCTCAGAGTTGGCCGACGGTGAGGAACGGCTTAAAGCGTTTCTCAAAGCCCGCCGCAGTGTCGGCCCCCGTCAGGCGGTCGCGGATCTGGCCCTGTCGGTCGATAATGAACGTCGTGGGGATCCCCTCAAAACCGCCAAATGCGGCGACCACGGCATCATCGCCCAGCACCACGGGATAATTGATGCCTTTGGCTTCCACGAATTTCCCGACCACCCCAGCGCCGTCTTGGTCGAGCGAGATACCTACAATCACCAAACCCTCGTTACCGTATTTTTTCTGAAGCTCAATGAGATCAGGGATCTCGGCGCGGCACGGCGGACACCACGTCGCCCAGAAATTCACAACCATCACCTTACCGGCAAAATCGGTCGAGCTGACCTCGCGGCCGTCCGGCGTGCGCAGTTTCCAAGCAGGCGCGGGCACGCTCGGGGCGGTCGGTGCCGTCAGCGCGGGCGTGGTCGCCGCTGCTTGGGTTTCCCCAGCGCGTTTGCAGCCCACCGCAGCGGTAGCAAGAACCCCGCTCAACGCGGCCAAAAAGAATAAAGGTGTTCGCATCATGGACGTATGAGCCGCAAAGGACGCAACTTATTCCCTTCGTCAAACGCGCGCGCCAAATCGAGCGAGCAAGTCGGGCGTCGAGAGCGCGGCCACGCCGAGGAAACCCACAGCCTTGACGACAAGCACAAGGGCGACGGCCAGCATCTCGTTGCGTTGAAAATAAACCGCGCCGCCGAGCATCACAAGGCCGATGGCGAGCTCGATCACGGTGATGGCGGTGAACATCGTGCGGCTACGCCGCCGCGTCACCAAGCCTCCGCCCACCGCTGCGCTGCCGCCCTTGGGCGTGCGCACAAATTCGCCGCCCGTGGTCAGCATGCCTTCGATCACCGCCACGCAGCAGGTCACGCTCATCGCCAGGCCGAAGGCGAGCAGCAGCGGCGAACACGTCAGCATCAGAATACCTTCGCTCCACTGCTTGCGCAGAAAATATTGCCCAGTGATGTAAAACGTCACCGTAGCCCCAGCCATCAGCAGCACCGACAGCGGGTTGATAAAATACCAGAAACCGGTCGGCTCCGCCGCGACCAGATAAAGGTAAGGGACAAAAAGAATAGAGAACGTCACCAACAGTGGGTGAATGAAACCCACACCGAGATGAGCGACGGCTTCACGTTTCACGCGGCCCGGAAAATCACTGCGCAGGATGTCGCGCAACTGTTTGCGCGCGACTTGCATGCCGCCCTTAGTCCAACGGTGTTGCTGCGATTTGAAGGCGATCAGATTTTCCGGCAGCTCGGAAGGAACGGTGTAGTGTTCGAGATAAACGAACTTCCAGCCGCGGCGTTGCGCACGGTAGCTGGCGTCGAGATCTTCCGTCACCGTATCAGCGGACCAACCGCCCGCATCGATGAGCGCGGCACGGCGCCAGATGCCGGCCGTGCCATTGAAGTTAAAAAAGAGGTCGTTGCCTGAACGCGCCGCCTGTTCGACGATGAAATGCGCGTCGAGAAAAATGCCTTGAAAACGCGTGAGCAGGCTTGCGTGGCGGTTGGCAAATTCCCAGCGGGCTTGTACGACGCCGACCCGAGGATTGGCAAAATGCGGAATCAGGACTTCGAGGAAATCAGGCTCGGGCTCAAAATCAGCGTCGAAGACGGCGAGAAATTCAGCCCGGGTCTGCGTCTGCCCGTGGGCCAAGGCGCCAGCTTTGTAGCCTTCGCGTTTTTCCCGGCGGATGTGGTGAACATTGACTGCGCGTTTCGGATGCTCGCGCAGCCAGCGCTCGATGATGGCAGGTGTCTCGTCGGTAGAATCATCGAGGATCTGAATGTCGAGCAGGTGCGCGGGCCAGCGCAGCGCCGTGACTTTTTCGAGCAACGCTTCGACAACGAGCGACTCGTTAAAAAGCGGACATTGCACGCAGACACGCGGAAAACCGTTTGTCATGGGCGTAAGATCCGGCTGAGGACGGCGGGCGGCCCGCAGATACATCCAAAGCATTTTGACGCGATGCAGCGCAAAGCAGGCCAGACCGGCCAGCGTGAGCGAGTAAAGAGCGAGCACTACATTATGGACCATGGATAAGCCGATTCTTTGATCAGGGTTAACGCGAATAGAAAACCCTTTTTCAATGCGTCGATAAGGTCGACTGACCAGTTTGCCGTCCTTAAGTTTCAGCCTTAATGACAGAGAGGTCCATACTCAGGATTTCGATGAACTTCTTCATCGCCGGTGTGAGCACGCGGCCTTTGCGGTGTAAAATCGCGAGCGGACGGGAGAATTCCTTGCCGATAAACGGCACCACCATGAGCGAACCGATCTTCTGCTCTTGCTGCACGGTGGCCTGCGGCACGATCGCGATGCCGTGGTCGATTTCGACGGCGCGTTTCACGGTCTCGATGTTGTCGAACTCCATGACCGGCTCGATATCGAGCTTATGATCGCGGAAAATCTGATCGACGGCCTTGCGCGTTGGAATATCGGGGTCAAATCCTATAAATTTCTGCCCGAGCAGATCGCGCATATCGACCTGTTCGCACTTCGCCAACGGATGCGAGGGATGGGTAATGAGCACGAGTCGGTCGTTGCGAAACGGCACGGCTTCGATTTGCCGAACCTTGACGGGAAACGCAACCAACCCGAAGTCGACAGAATTATGCAGGATGTCCTCGTAAACCAGATTCGAACGCCGGTATTCCACGCGGACATTGACCGACGGAAAGTCCTGAAGGAAGCGCTTTATATAAGGCGGCAGCTCGTGCAACCCGATCGAATAAATCGTCGAAATGCGGATCGTGCCACTGATCACTTTCTTCATCTCCTGCAGCTCGCTGAGCAGCTTCTCATACTGATGCAAAACTTCCTTCGACGCGTCGTACACCCGCTGCCCCTCACGCGTGAGTTGAAACTGTTTTTGGCTTCGATCGATCAACAACGTCTTAAAGTGACGCTCCATCGCCCGCGCCTGCTGACTCACCGCCGACTGCGTGATGCCATTGATTTTTGCCGCCTTAGAGAAGCTCTTCGTCTCAACTAGATCCGCGAAGATTTTGAAGTTTTCAATTTGCATGGTGCGCGCGATTCATGGCTCTGTATAAAGACTGCTTATCCGGGTGCAATCCATTAAACGGTCTTTATAATCATGATTTCCTTCGATGACTTTAAGGCCAACACCGAGCAAGTGCTCGCCCGCATCGCCGCCACTTGCGCCGCTGCCGGGCGCTCGCCCACCGAAGTCGAGTTACTCGCCGTCACTAAGACCCATCCGGCGGAGGCCGCCGACTACGCCGCACGCTTCGGGCTAAACGCCGTGGGAGAAAACCGCGTGCAGGAAGCCATTGATAAAAAACCGCTAACGAAAGCAAAACTGCGCTGGGAACTGATCGGCCACCTGCAATCCAACAAGGCCAAACTGGCCGCTGAGCACTTCGACCGCGTGCAAAGCGTCGACAGCCCAAAACTGCTTACACGGCTCGATCAAGCCGCCGCCGAACGCGGTCGCACGCTCGCCGTGCTGCTCCAGATCAACGCCGGGCGCGACCCGGCTAAATTCGGTGCCGAGATCGAAGAAACGTCCCGACTGATCGAGCTGGCCCTCGCCTGTACGCACCTACGCTTAGAAGGTCTTATGACCATCGCACCGCTTTCCGAAGACCCCGCGGTGGCCCAGCGCACCTTTGCCACCCTGCGCGAACTGCGCGACCAGTATGCCGCCCAGTTTGGCACGCCGCTGCGCGAGCTCTCGATGGGCATGTCGGGCGACCTCGACGCCGCCATCGCCGCCGGCAGCACCCAAGTGCGCGTCGGCACCGCCCTCTTCGGCCACCGAGACTAAAAAACGACAGCGCGCAAAGCCCGCCTTCCCGTAGGCCGCGAGCTCGCTCGCGCCCTCTCGCACGCCACCGCGATCTGCGTCCGCAAGCGGACGGCCTACCCCGGGCATTGTCACGCTCACTCACGCTCTCCGTCCGACCCCGCCTGCGCACAGGGGTAAATCTTCGCCCCTGCGTTTCTCGCGCCCAGTAATTGTGATGGTTACAGTTCACCTGTCCGGCTAACTGTACCGGTTTCAATCGCACAGCGCTGCTCCTGCGCTTCTTCCCCGTTCTGTGCTATCTTCACGCCTCCTCCGCCCCGCTTCGCCATGATCCAGCCCCTCCCTCAACCCACCCCGCCGACGCTCTACGTCGAGCTGGCCGATTCGTTGCAACAATTCATCGAGCAGGGCACCCTGCGCGCCGGGCAGCGCGTGCCTTCTATAAGGCGAATGGCACTACAGCGCGACGTCAGCATCTCCACGGTGTTGCAGGCCTACACCGTGCTGGAAAACCGCGGCTACCTCGAAGCCCGCCCGCAATCGGGCTACTACGTCCGCCCACGCCTGCCGTTCGAAATCCCCGCGCCGCGCATGGCGCGCCCGATGGCCCGGCCCGCCTACGTCGGCACCAGCAGCCTCATCACCGATTTTATGACGCACGCCTCCGACCTGGACTGCGTGCAACTCGGCGCGGCGTGTCCCGATGCCTCGCTTTTCCCCGCGCAAAAACTTGCGCGTCTCCTCGCCTCCGTCGCGCGCAGCGACCCGTCGCTCATCGGCCGCTACGCCGTCAACTGGGCGCACGAACCACTCACCAGAGAAATCGCCCGCCGCTACCTGCAGGCCGGCGTCGCGCTTTCGCACGAGGAAGTCGTCATCACCGCCGGCTGCACCGAAGCGTTGAACCTCGCGTTGCGCGCCGTGACCAAGCCCGGCGACACGGTCGCGCTGGAGACGCCCGCCTACTTCGGCATTCTCGAAATTTTTTAAAGCCTCAATCTCCGCGTGCTGGAAATTCCCTCCAATTCCCGCGAAGGCATCTGCCTCGACGCGCTGCGCGAAGCCTTTGCGCACAACGACGTGAAGGCGCTCTTCGTCATGCCGACATTTCAGAATCCGCTCGGCTCGTGCATGCCCGACGAGAAAAAGGAAAAACTCTACGAATTGCTCTGCGCCTACGACGTGGCCGCGATCGAGGACGACATCTACGGCGACCTGCATTTCAGCGAACGCCGGCCCAAGCCGCTCAAGGCCTGGGACCGCGACGGCCGCGTGATGTTGTGCAGCTCGTTCGGCAAAACCCTCGCGCCCGGCTTCCGCGTCGGCTGGGTCTTCCCCGGCCGCCAGTTCGCTCAAGTCCGCCGTCTCAAGTTTACGAATACACTCGGCACGCCAGTGCTCCTGCAAAAGACGATCGCCAGTTTTCTGCGCGACGGCGGCTACGACCACCACCTGCGCTCGATCCGCCGCGCTTACCAAAACCAACTGCACCTCTTCTCGCAAGCGATGCTGCGCCACTTCCCCACCGGCACACGCCTCAGCCGCCCGCAAGGTGGCTTCGTGCTCTGGGCCGAACTACCCGCCGGAGTCGACACGCTCAAGCTCCACGCCGCCGCGATGAAGCGACGCATCGCCATCGCGCCCGGCAACCTTTTCTCCGTAAAAGAACGCTACCGAAACTGCCTGCGCATCAACTGCGGCATTCCGTGGAGCGACGCGGTCGAACAGGCTGTGCGCACGCTCGGCGAACTCGCCCGCGAACAATGATCCTCCTCCGCGCCATGCCCCAGCGGCACGTCCCAGCTCGCTAAAAAAATTTTCGTGAACGCCTCTGCCACACCATCCCGCACCGCCTTCATCGTCGCCTTCGCGTCGATCTACCTCATCTGGGGCAGCACCTACCTCGGCATCCGCGTGGCCGTTGAAACCATCCCGCCATTCCTGATGGGCGCGGCGCGCTTTCTCCTCGCGGGCGCGGTATTGATGTTTCTGGTACGCCGCCGCGGTGTGGCAAAACCCACCGCGCGCCAGTGGCGCGACAACACCATCATCGGCGCCTGCCTGCTGCTCGGCGGCAACGGCCTCGTCTCATGGGCGGAACAGACGCTTCCCTCCGGCCTGACCGCGCTCATCATCGGCATCCAGCCAGTCTTCATGGTGCTGACCGAATGGGCCTGGCGCGGCGGACACCGGCCGACGCCGCTCACCTTTCTCGGCCTGCTGCTCGGTTTTGCCGGTGTCGCCTGGCTCGCCGCGCCGTGGGAATCCGCCTCCACAACCGGCGTCAATCTACCAGCAGTGCTCCTCGTGCTGCTGGCCTGTGCATCGTGGGCCTTCGGCTCGATTTTTTCGCACCACGTCAAGAACCCCGCGCCACCGTTTTTGGCCGCGGCGATGCAGATGCTCTGCGGCAGCGGCGCGTTGTTTCTCGGCGCGCTCATCCACGGCGAACTCGCGGCGTTTCACCCCTTGGCGATTAGCGGACGTTCGGTCGCGGCGTTTTTCTACCTGGCCTTCGTCGGCTCACTCGTGGGGTTTTCCACGTTTGTGTGGCTGATGAAGCACAGCACGCCCGCGCGTGTCTCGACTTACGCCTACGTCAACCCCGTGGTCGCGGTATTTCTTGGCTGGCTGATCTTGCACGAGCCCATCGGCCCGCGCACGCTACTCGCGGCGGCGCTGATCGTGGGCGCCGTGATCATCATCACCACCACAAAAACCCGCCAGCCCGCCCCATAAAAGCTGTCACAATTTGTGGCTTCACGCATAACCCCTTCCCGGGTATTGATCTCAGGCGCCTTTCATGCAAATGCCCGCTGCCCCTAGACTACCCTTGAGCAACCTGCATTTAGACCGATTACTTAATACGCCTCACCCTATGCCTCACGCCAAAACTGCCAACCCATGACCATTACCCGCTTGCTCTTCCTTCCGCTCGCCGTCTTCGGCGCGCTCGCCTTCCCGCTCGTCGCGCAACCCGTGGCCGATTCCCTCGTACTCGCCAACCCTCTCATCGGCACCACCAAGTATGATGGCGGCGCGATGTACCCAGGTGCCGCCCTGCCCTTCAGCATGGTCAAAGTCAGCCCCGATACCACCAGTCCCAACACCGCCGGCTACAATCCCGACCAACCCATTATCGGCTTCAGCCACACCCACATCGGCGGCACCGGCGGTAAGGCCTTCGGCGGCCAAATCCGCGTCCGCCCGCAAACCGGCGCGTTCAACGTCGCACCCGAACCTTCGCCCAAGGCCAACGAAATCGCTTCGCCCGGCTACTACGCCGTCGACCTCGCCCTCGAGCACGTCCGCGCCGAACTCACCTGCACCGAGCGCGCCGGCTTTCACCGCTACACCTTTCCGGCCGAGACACCCGCGCGCCTCTTGGTCGATATCGCCTCGTTTATTAATAACACCAGCGCCAAAGACCCCGCCGGTGAATCGACCGGCGCCACCGCGCATTTTGTTTCCGACCGAGAAGTTGAAGGCTCCTCGAGCATTGTCTGCGGTTTCGAAAAACTCGCCTTCACCGTCCACTTTGTCGCTCTTTTCGATCAAACCCCTACCGCCCGCGGCGTCTGGCTCGATGCCCTTGCCCAGCCTGACACCACCAGCGTCAAAGCCGCCGGCAAACAACCAGCTGGCGTCTATGCCGAATTCGCCCCCGGTAGCACGGTCAATGTCCGCATCGGCATTTCTTACACGAGCATCGATCTCGCCCGCCAAAATCTGAAGCCCGCCGAAGGCTTGAGCTTCGATCAAGTCCGCGCCCGTGCCGAAACAAAGTGGCGCGAGCATTTCGCCAAAATTGTGGTCGAAGGCGGCACCGATGCGCAACGCCGGCAATTCTACACCGCGCTCTACCATACCGTCCTCGCCCCCACCGATGTCACCGGAGACAACAATCACTGGACTCAGGACGACTCCGAAACCATTTACTGGGATATCTACACCCTTTGGGATACCTTCCGCACGACGGGTCCGCTCCTCACCCTTATCAATCCCGACCGCCAAAGCGGCATCATCCGCAGCCTTCTCTCCGTTTACAAAAAAACGGGCTGGCTGCCCGACGCTTGGGTTTACAGCAAACACGGCATTCCGTTTCAAGGCGGCACCCATGCGGACAATGTCATCGGCGACGCCTTTGTGAAAAACCTCGGCGGTTTTGACCGTGACCTCGCCTATGCGGCCATTCGCAAAAACGCCACCGAAGCCAACCAGAAACAAAGTAAAACACACCCACACACCGGCCGGCTCGCCCCGTACTTCAGCCTCGGTTACGTACCCTCCATTATCTATAACGGGAAAACAGCCGATGGACGCAAAAACGAATACTCCTCTGGTGCCTCCCGAACCCTCGAATACTCCTATAACGACTTTGCCGTCGCCCAAGTCGCCACCTTGCTTGGCCACGCCGAAGACGCCGCCCGATTCCGTCAGCAATCCCTCAGCGCCTACACACTTTTTAATCCGGCGACTAAATTCTTTTGGGGAAAGACCGACACCGGCGAATGGATGCCCGAAGCGGACCCCACGGGCGTAAAAATAAACTGGAATTCTGCCTTCTACGAGGGCAGCGCCTGGCAATACCGCTTCTCCATGCCGCACGACATCCAAGGCCTGATCAACCGCTTCGGCGGCAATGACGCCTTCCTCACCATCCTTGACGAATACTTCGACCGCAAACTTCACTGGCAGGGCAACGAACCCACCTTCCTCAACCCTTGGCTCCACGTCTACGCCGGACGCCCCGACAAGAACGTCGACCGCATCCACGCCATCATGGCCAAAGACTTCAAACTCGCCCCCTCGGGTTACCCCGGCGACGAAGACGTCGGCGCCATGTCCGCTTGGTACCTCTTCGCCGCGATGGGCTTTTATCCCAACGCCGCTCAGGACATCTACCTGCTCTCCAGCCCGGTCTTCACCAAAGTCACCCTCAAACTCGGCTCCACCGGCAAAACTTTCGTCATCTCCGCGCCCGACGTGTCTCCAGATAACAAATACGTCCAATCCGCCACACTCAACGGCCAGCCTTGGGACCGCGCCTGGTTCCGCCACAGCGACATCATCGGCGGCGCCGAGCTCGTGCTGAAGATGGGACCAAAACCATCGGACTGGGGCACAAAAACTCCGCCGCCCTCGCTCACGCCCTCGCTCACGCCCTCGCTCTCGCCCTCGCTAACGCCCTGACCTAGCGACAAGCTCCTCCTCGCGCCAACCGGCGCATCCGCTGAAAACCTGCGCCCACAAGCGCAGGTTTTCTTTTTAGCAAAACCCGCCCAGTGCCCCGCGCAGACAAGAACCCCTTCTCTGCCGACACGTCATAAGCATGACTGCTTAATAGTGGTTATTCGCCCTGCTTACATGCGTAAACGACAATGACTACAGCGCGGACCTGTTAGCATAATCGATTATAATTATTCATAGCCGTATTCCGGCCAAAATATGCGCAGCCAATCGCCGGGGTTTCCTGTATTATATTAATTACCCCTAAACCCCAAGTCTTCCCCTGCCGTAAAACGACCGTTAGGGCAGAGCCATCCCTGCTTACCTTTACCCCACCCCGCCGATGATCAAGAAACTACGCAACTGGCCGAGGAACACGTTCATTTTCGGAGGCATCGCCGCTTGGGCTGTGCTTCTTATCTCTTGCACCATGGTCGATCGCACCGTGGTCGCACCGCCCGCCAAAATCCCCGGTGCCACCTTCGTCGGCTCCAAAGAGTGCGCCCAGTGCCACGAAGAAACCGTCAAGGGCTTTGATCACGCCACCCATGCGAAGCTCATGGTCCAAGGCGAAAACGCCAAAGGCCTCGGCTGCGAGAGTTGCCACGGCCCCGGCAGCAAGCACGTCCAAGCGGGCGGCGGCGCAGGCACCATCGTCAACCCCGGCAAATCCCCGGAAGCCTGTTTCCAGTGTCACCTCGATAAACGCGGCGAATTCAGCCTCCCGCACAGCCACCCCGTCATGAACGGCAAGATGACCTGCACCGAATGCCATGACCCGCACAAGGGCAATGCCATTGCGGGTGCCGGAGCCAGTCTCAAGAACGAAACCGAAACTTGCACCGAGTGCCACACCGCCCAGAAAGGCCCCTTTGTTTTCCCGCACAACGCCCTGCGCGAAGGCTGCACCGCCTGCCACAACCCTCACGGCTCGGTGAACCAAAAGATGCTCATCCAGCGCGACGCCAATCTCTGCCTCAAGTGCCACCTCGAACACCCGGCTGTCGAAGGCGATGGCAAGATCATGATCGGTGAAGATCACCGCACTCGCCTTCAAAACGGCACCTGCTGGGTCGCCGGCTGCCACGAAGCTGTCCACGGCTCTCACGTAAACCGCTCTTTGCGTTACTAACCCCACGGATCGACCCCAAATCCTATGAACACTCCCTCGCGCTTCGATCCCGCTACCGCCCTCCTAGCGGGCACCCTGTTTGCCTGCGTCGCCGCTCAGGCTGTTGAGCCAGCTAAATCTAACCTCGACAAAGACGCCCTCCCCGTCTTCGCCAACTCCGTCACCTTAGCCGGTCAAGGCACCTGGGCCAGCGGAGACAAAACCGCTTTTCAGGCCCAAAACTGGACCGCAAAAAACGGTTTCGGCGGAATCCAAGACTTCCAGTTCGCCCAAGACCTGAAAAACGACTTCTCGGCCAAAGCCGACGGCCACGCCCTCTTCGGCAATCAGGACTTTCTCGCCCACCTCAACCTCGCTAAAACCGACATCGGCTCCGTCGACTTCGGCTACAAGAGCTTCCGCACTTACTATGACGGCATCGGCGGCTTCTTCCCCAACAACAGCGCTTGGTTCCCCCTTCCCGACGAAGCCCTGCACGTGGACCGTTCCAAATTCTGGGTCGAAGCCAAGCTCACCCTTCCCAACGCCCCCGTCGTCTCCCTAAAATACACCAACGAACTCCGCGACGGCACCAAAGACACCACCATCTGGGGCGACACCGACCTGACCGGCATTCCCAACTGGACGACCACGCCCACCAACACCGTCTCCGCCAACCGCAAGATCGTCGCCAACTACCTCCAACTCGACGAACGCCACGAAAACCTCACCGGCACCGTCCGCCACACCCTCGGCAAGACCACCCTCGAAGCCAGCGTCATCGGCGATCGTACGGACAATCTCAATACCCGCGGCATCAATCGCTATCCAGGTGAACTCCGAGCCTACCCACGCCTCGGCACGACAGCGGCCAACCCGACCGCTCCCGACAAAGTCAGCGACCCCATCGCCGGCTACGACCGCCAAGGCGTGAAATCCGACTCCCTCGCCTTCCTCGGCAAAATCGAAACCGTCCTCAACGACAACATCACCGTCCACGCCGGTCTCACCTATCAAGACGCCTCGGCCGACTTCACCGCTGAACGCAATCTCACCCTCACCCTCAACACCGCTGCCGGTGTGCGAAACGTCACCGGAGGTTTTAACGCCGCTGTCCCCGCCAGCCCCCCGTACCCCGCCATCGCGTCCGGACGCGCCCCCGGCGCCTACCAAGAGTTGATCGGCACCTCCACGACCAAAAACCTCGTCGGCAATGTCGGCGCTGACCTCAAACTCGGTCAGAATTGGTTCATTGAAACAGGATTAAAAGCGGAAGACCGCTACATCCACGCCAGTGACGCATGGACCGTTATCTCCCGCAGCGTCAGCCTCACCACCGGCGCCATCACCGAAACGCTCACCCCCAATACCGCCACATCCACGACCAAAGAAACCTCGTGGACCCCGGAACTGGGTGCTCGCTACACCGGCTTCCGCAATCTCTCCCTCTACGGCAACGCCGATTACCGTTACACCCCCGGCACCGAAGATATCACCAACGGCAACACCTCGTCCACAACCAGCGTCACCACCACCACACTCACCAACGACGACACCAGGGAAAACCACGGCCGCTACACGTTGGGCGCAAACTGGAACGCCTGCACCTTCTTCTCCCTTCGGGCCGAGACCTTTCTAAAAAACCACCGCAACAGCTTCTATGGCTACGCCACCAGCACCGGCTCCAGCTATCTCCTCGGCTCCGAGTACCGCGGCGCACGGCTCACCGCAACCATTAGCCCCCTGCCCACGCTCTCCTTTGTCACCCGCTACATCTACCAAACCGGCACCATGGACGTCACCACCGCGACGACTGCTTTCTACCAATCGATGGATGCCAAAACCCACACCATCGGCGAGACGATCAACTGGAATCCGATCAGGCAGTTCTACCTCCAAGGCAACCTCAACGTTGTCTACAGTACCACCAGCACCGCCTACCCGCGCGCAGGCGGCACCGCCAACGACGTACTCCGCAACGCCGACAATAACTACCTGAGCGGCAGCCTCCTCGCCGGCTTCGTCGTCGACAAAAAGACCAACGCGGAAATCCAGTACACCCAGTACAAGGCCACCAACTTCGAGCCACTCTATGCGACCCAACCCTATGGTGCCGGAGCCAAGGACTTCACCGTCACCGCCGGCCTGAAACGCAAACTCACCGACAAACTCATCGCCGATGCCAAAGTCGGCTACCTCAGTAGCAAAAACGACACCACCGGCGGCCGCACCGACTACACCGCCCGCGTCGCCTACGTCTCCCTCCAGCAAGCCTTCTGATCCTCGCCGACTCCCCTCACGCTCCGCCATGAAGAAATCCTACGCCCTCACACTCGCGGCAGCGACCTTGCTCGCCGCCTCTTCCGCCTACGCCGCCGACGCCAAAGAAAACTGGGACCAACTCTGCGCCAAGTGCCACGGTATTGACGGAGCTGGCAAATCCGTCGTTGGCAAGAAACTGAAAGTAAAGGACTACACCGACGCCGCCGTCCAAGCCGAGTTCACCGATGCCCAGCTCGCTAAAGTCACCGCCGACGGCTCCACCCGCGACGGCAAGGAACTCATGAAAGGCTACAAAGAAGACCTCTCGCCCGCCGACGTCACCGCCCTCGTCGCCTACATCCGCCAGATGAAAAAGTGAGCGCAACTCCAGCGCCCCGCTTTTGCCCTTCTGCTTAAACGCCCCCTGTTGCTCCCATGAAAAAACCCTCCTTCGCCTTCACCGCCCTCCTCGCCTTTGGTTCTAGCGCCCTGTTCGCCGCCCCCGCGTCGGAAATCTGGACCACCCAATGCGCCAAGTGCCACGGCACCGACGGAGCCGGTAAATCCGCCGTCGGCAAGAAACTGAAAGTGAAAGACTACACCGACGCCGCCGTGCAAACCGCCCTCACCGACGAAGATCTGGCCAAGGCCATCAAGCAAGGCGTCACCGACAACGGCAAAGAGCGCATGAAGGCCTTCACCGATCTCACGCCCGAAGACGTGACCAGCCTCGTCGCCCACATCCGCACCTTAAAGAAATAAGGTCGAACGGGGCACCTACTCGCCCTTGAACTCCCAGGAAACGAAGAAACTCAGGACAATAAATTGAACCCTTTACATAATGGGCTGATGTCGATCTTCACGTTCTTCGTTTCTTTGTAGTTCAAACGATTTTCCTGCTTACCCCTTATACCCCTTGAGCGCCCCCGCCCCGATCCCACCGAAGCGCACCATTTGGCGCAACTGGATCAGCCTCACGGGCACGGTCATCGGCATCGGCAGCTTCTTCGCCTTCCTGCTGCTCTTCGCCTTCGACCTCTTCGCCGGCGACCACAGCAACCCCTACGTCGGCATCCTCTCCTACGTCGTCGCGCCCGGCTTTTTACTGCTCGGCCTGAGTCTCGTTTTCATTGGTGCTTGGCTCAGCCGCCGCCAGCAAAAGCACGCCCCCTACGCCCCCGCGCCACAACTCTCCATCGACCTGGAAAACCCGCGCGACCGCAAACGCCTCCTCTGGTTTGCCCTCGGCACGATGACGTTTCTGCTCTTCACCGCGCTCGGCAGTTTCCAAACCTACCACCTCACCGAGACCGTGGAGTTTTGCGGCAAAGTCTGCCACGTGCCGATGAAGCCCGAGTTCACCGCCTACCAAAACGGCCTCCACGCCCGCGTCACCTGCGTCGAATGTCACGTCGGCAACGGTGCCGAATATTATCTTAAATCCAAAATCAACGGCGCGCATCAGCTCCTGGGCGTCATCACCGGCAAGTACCAACGCCCCATCCCCTCGCCGGTCACAAATCTGCGTCCCGCGCAGGACACCTGCGAAAAATGCCACTGGCCCCAGCGCTTCTCCGGCAACCTCGAACGCACCTATAACCACACGCTAGCGGGAGAAGACGGCAAAACCTTCACCGTGCGCCTGCTCCTCCACGTCGGCGGCGGCGATTCGCAGCACGGCCACGTCGGCGGCATCCACTGGCACACCAGCAAGGAGCACAAAGTTGAATACTACGCCGACGACGAACAACGCCTGAAAATCCCCTGGGTGCGCGTCAGCAACCCCGACGGAACCACCTCCGTTTACCGCAGCCCCGACTTCAAAGGCGAACCCGACGCGGCTAAACTCCGCACCATGGACTGCCTCGATTGCCACAACCGCCCCGCGCACCGCTACAAGTCGCCCAACGAGGCCGTCGACCAGGCGCTCTACCTCGGCAAAATCGACACCAAGCTGCCCGCCGCGAAACGAACTATCGTCGACCTCCTATCGAAGACCTACGCCACGGAAGCCGAAGCCGCCACCAGTATCGAGACCGGCCTGCGCAAACAGTACGGCGACCAACCCGCCACGACCCAGGCCATCGCCACCGTCACCACCCTTTACAACGAAAACATGTTCCCAGTCATGAAGGCCGATTGGAGCAAGTACCCCGAGCACATCGGCCACAAAGACTGGCCCGGCTGCTTCCGCTGCCACGACAACCAGCACGAAACCATTGGCCCATCGCCAAAGAAAATCTCAGCCAGCGACTGCAACACCTGCCACACGATCCTCGCGCAAGGCAGCGGTGCCGAGCTGACGAAACTCGCGCCCGAAGGCCAGCCCTTCAAACACCCCGACGCGATGCCCGACGGCCTGACCTGCAGCGATTGCCACAACGGCAAAAACCAAAGCCCGTAGGACCGCGAGCACTGTGCGTGCGCTTGCCGTTTTCCCCGTAAAATTCGACCTCGCAGTCAACCCAGAGCAATTAACGTTCATCCTCGGTCCCGCAGTTGGATTTGCACTACGAAGAAGCAAAGAAACGAAGGGCAATCAATGAACTACCAGGAGCGTTTTGACTCAATTTCACTCATCAAGTGAAACGATCCAAACATAACTTTCTGTGCATCCTTTGTTTCTTCTATTCTTGGTCGTTCAATTGCGGTTTTTAGGTTCATTAGTGGTTAAACAACTGCTGAATTCAGGTTCAAACCGCCTACAGTAAAACATGCACGATCCCGACCGCCTCAACACACGTCGACGGCGAGCGCATAGGAGCCGAAGTCGAAAAGATCGTTGGGGAGATCACGACCTTCAGTCACGTAGAAGGTCGGCAGTTTTCCCTCTAGCGCGGTGATCGCTTCGCCATGGGGCACATCGGCGAGCATAGTGAAAAAACTCACCTCAGGGTCGTTCCACTTTACCTGGAGGCAAACGAAGTCGGCGGGCGACAGCGTACCGGCGTTGACTCTAGCGGTGAGTTCGGCGCGCCGCATGAGCGCGACCACGAGATAAAGCGGCTTGGTGTCGGGATCACCGAGGAGAAGAAAATCCTCGTTGTCAGGATGCGTGGCAAAATCGACAAAGGGCACGCGATTGACCGTGACCGAGATCAGCATGTGCGGACCATAGTGCTCCGCGGAGCGATAGATCGGCTTGTCGAGCGTCTGGCCCGGCGCGGAAGGCAAATCGTGGCGGTGCGCGCCGAGACGAATGATGAGGTTGCGCGCCTCGAGATCGGCCATTACGGCGGGTGTCATGGCAACAGGTTTAAGGGCAAGGGAAGTTTTCATGGGAAAGAAGCGTATTGGCGGTGATTAAAGATTATAAGACAAGTGGATCACGGGCTAGCTCGCGCAGGGCAACTCGCCTGCCAGCGGTTGACCAAAGACGCAACAAAGGTGCGGTGAAGACCGTACATCGACATATCCCAAGGCGACATGCCACTGCAGCAGAGGCAAACGCATTTGCGGTGAGTTTCTTGCATAGCAGAGAGCGCTGTTTACTCGCGCTACCTGATCACTCATCGTGTGTGTGCCATGGAAAACCAAGAGCCGATCAATCTTTTCAAGGAATGGATGGAAGAGGCGCGCCGCGCCAGCACGCCCGATCCAACGGCGATGTCGCTCGCCACGGTGGACGCGCAGGGGCGACCCGCGGTACGCATGGTACTGCTCAAGGGCGTGGATGAACGCGGTTTTGTTTTTTACACGAATCTCGAAAGCCCAAAGGTGGCCGATCTGACGGCCCATCCCCGCGCGGCGCTCTGCTTTCACTGGGCGGCGAGCGAACGCCAGGTGCGCGTCGATGGACCAGTCGAGCCGGTGAGCGACGCGGAAGCCGACGCATATTTTGCATCACGCCCCCGACTGAGTCAGCTCGGCGCGTGGGCGTCGAAACAGTCGCAACCGATGGAAGGCTATTGGGAACTGGAGAAGGCAGTGGCAGCGACGGCGCTGCGTTTTTCGATTGGTTCGGTGCCGCGCCCCCCACACTGGTCGGGCTTCCGCGTGAAGCCCGAGAAGATCGAATTCTGGCACCAAAAACCATTTCGACACCACCAACGGTTTGTCTACACCCGCCTCGGTGAAGGCTGGAAACACCAGTGGCTGTATCCGTGAGTGAATGACAGACGTCAGCTGTGCGCCAGATCGAGTGTCATCAAGAATCTATAGCCGTAGGTCATAGGGCATAACGCGCACCGCTTGTCCTGATCGCCTTTTTCTTTTTTCAGGTTCGTCAAATCGTCCGCCTATACGTGGTTTTTTTTGGCGGACGCTATAAGGGAAAACGGGGCGCGCTGCCGAGCGGGTGGCGCTGGCAGCGGCTGAGGGGAGAGTTTGAGTGATCAGGCCCATTGATCGGTTATAATGTTACCGGTGTCAGCGGGTGTTGGCTCTCATGCAATGAAACGTTGGATTTTTATTATCTATCCGTCGTTTCATTGCCGCGGTTCATTCATAATATAGCGAATAGATTAGTTCGTTATATTGACGGTATAGTCCTCGTATTCTCCGAAAATCAAAGTACCGCAAGGAGATAAATAGTTATCGTAGTCATTATCGAAACTCATGGCCACTCGCATGCGGATCTTACCGGTTTTCGCGGTTGTGGGGACTTTGAAGCTCATGGCGACAGACGAATTGCCGGTGGTCCAGTCGACGGCCACTTTTTCACCTGCATCGGTAAAATCGCCGTCTCCGTTATAATCGATCCACACGATCCACGCTTTCCAGCTCGTGTCGTAGGCATCGACTGAGAATCCCGGTGTGAGCTTGATGGTCGGGGTCGAGCCTTTGACGAGGTCGGTCGACAGGTTGGTGAAGTTCGCGTAGCCGTTGTTGGCTCCGGAGTTTTTATTTATAGCGCCCATTTTGACCGACTGGATGTACATATAATTGCTATTGCCATATGGCGTGCAGTACGATGCGCCGGAGCTGCTGCTGGAAGACGAGCTACTGGACGAACTGCTCGACGACGAACTGCTCGACGACGAACTGCTCGACGAAGAGCTGCTGGAGGAACTGCTCGATGAGGAGGAGCTGCTACTGGAGGAGGACGAAGAGCTGCTGCTCGAACTGGAGGACGACGAACTACTGGAACTGGAGGACGAGGAGCTGCTACCGGCGTCGATATTAGGCATATTGCCGGTGACGATGATGGCGTTGACCATCATGACAGTGTCTTCGTAGTAGTGACCTCGGGAGGTCTGGCCGCCGGAGCTGTAGTTGGTGCCGGGAACCTGCTGACGCATCCAAGCGTAGATCGTGTTGAGCCAGGATTGATTGGAGGAGTCGACCATGGCACCGACGGCCATCGGGGAAATCATGCTGCGCTGGCTGCCGATGTAGCCATCGGAGGCCGTGCCATTGAGAAGGTAATTGCTGCGAATCATCTGGGGATTGCCACCGGTGACCGTCTGTGCCCACTTTGTCATGCGGTTAGGCAGATCATGGGCTAGCGTCGAGTTAACCGTGCCATGCCAGAGGTAATCGAGCCCGACGCGCCACGGCACACGGCACGCATCAAAGCTGTAGGAAGATCCCTTTGAGCTCACACCATAGGTCATAGTCAAGCAGGTGAAAGGAGTAAGCCCGGTAGAAGGATTAAGATTATAAAAATAATTATACATATTGTAGCAGCCCGCCATCACCGCATCCCACTTGGCGTCGTTGGTGGCGTCCGCGAATTGAGTGAAATAGCACGTCATCTGGTAGGAAGTCATGGTGTAGGTCTCGGCGTCCTCTGGCCCTCCTTTCTGCGACATATCACCTCGAGCAATCAAGTTCGATGGACTGGTGGGGTGGCGATTATGGACCGTATATTTCATCAGATTATTGATGAGGTCGATTGCCTCATGACGATAATTAATGGGCCCATTGCTGCCCCATTGTTTGTCCGCCAAAAGCAGGGCGAACGCGGCATCGAGGTCACCATCCGGTGCGCTGTAATTATCCTTGGTGCGGATGCTGCCGTCGGATTGAACGCGCCAAGCCATTAAACCGTAATTCACTCCACTTCTGATGATGACTTTACTTTTGTAATAACGATAGATCGCGTCGAAGTCGTTTTTACCAGTGTTGCCGGAGTTAGCCATGTAGACGGAGATCAACAAGCCATAGCCCGTGCCTTCGGAAAGGGTGGTACCGCCTGTTCCGCCTGTGGTGACGCGGAGGTTGCCACCTGCCCCCTCGGAGATGAGGTAAGCTTTGCGCCACGATTGCCACATGTTCTGCACGTCGGTGTTCATTTGCGACTGCGAGAAGTTAGTGGGTTTGATACCGTGGGCGTAGGTGACGCCTTGCGGGAAGGGCATCTTTTCGCCAGCGGCGTGAGACACCGCGACTGAGGTTAAGAGGAGGGCAGCGCCAACTAAAAAGGCGCCTAATATTTGGGGCACGTGCATGACTTGTGGGTTATGGATTTTGATCTACATTTGGGGATGGGCACACAAAAATAGCTCTGCGCGGCCCCTCCCGCCGCCTTACAGTGTGGCAGACGTCCGCATGGTTCCTTCCTTTTAAAATAAATTTACCGAAGGCCCCAAACCAGAATGGTGCGCTCAAAACGCAAAATCTGCTGATTATAAATAATATTATAATCAGCTAACACGCCATCTACTGATGGACTGTGCATGAAGAATCCAAC
>Ga0209181_10002438_pt1 | contig 30468 bp, 28 predicted proteins | sample MAT05_FD_187208 | JGI IMG/M metagenome (GOLD analysis project Ga0209181, IMG submission 187208) | Freshwater microbial communities from Lake Fryxell liftoff mats and glacier meltwater in Antarctica - MAT-05 (SPAdes) (version 2) | ecosystem: Environmental > Aquatic > Freshwater > Ice > Liftoff... | reverse complement strand
TGGAGTCTGGGACACTACTTTCGGCGCGATCAAAATGGTCAAGTAATCGAGCCGCAGATTCTCTATCAGCCATATGGGCTTGATACAGTGCATGGTGAATTGTCGATCGTGTTTCGCGACCATCGGCTTTCAGACTTGATTGGTTTTAGCTATAGCTCTATGCCTGCGGATGTCGCCAGTAACGATCTATGCACCCACCTCAAGGGCATCCATGCTGCCTATCTGGAATATCAGCAAAATAGTCCACATTCAGGTAGCGATGATCGACCTTGGTTGGTAACAATTGCCCTAGATGGCGAGAACTGCTGGGAGTATTATCCTCAAGACGGTAAAATTTTCTTGGAAACGCTCTATACACAGCTATCTCAAGAAGAATCCTTGCGTCTGGTCACTGTTTCTGAATTTATTGACCAGTTTCCCCCTGTGGACAAGATCCCACCGCACCAACTCCATAGTGGCTCTTGGATTGATGCTAATTTCACCACTTGGATTGGCGATCCTGTAAAAAATCGCGCTTGGGAATTACTGGCTGAAGCTCGGCAAGTATTACACAACCATCCCGAAGCCACCCAAGAAAACAACCCAGAAGCTTGGGAAAGCCTATTTGCTGCTGAAGGTTCTGACTGGTTCTGGTGGCTGGGTGAGGGACATAGTTCAAATCAGGACTACATGTTCGACCAGCTATTTCGAGAGCATCTCCAAGCTCTATATCGGGCATTAAATGAGGTTGTACCGACAAGTTTGCTCTATCCTTTAGAACCTCATGGTATTTCCACTAATCAACGTCCTGAAAGCTTGATTCACCCGATCATTGACGGTGAGGGTGACGATCATAACTGGCATGGGGCGGGGCAGATCGATCTGAATGCAGGACGGGGAACGATGCATAAAAACGGGCTGGTAAAACGAATATGGTACGGTCAAGACCACTTTCACTTTTATCTCAGGCTCGACTTTAACTCAGACTTTAAACTCGATTTAAGCTCGGCTGATACTGCTCCCAATGTTCATCTATTTTGGTTTTATCCCGATCGAGCAAATTACAATAGCCCTATTCTGCTCAGCAACCTGCCCGATGTCCCTCCCCTAAATTATCAATTTCATCACCACCTCAATATCGATCTTTTTGCCCGATCGGTCGAGTTAAATGAAGCATTTGAGGATCATAGATGGCAAAATATACCTACGCGCACAAAAATAGAATTTAACCAATGCCTCGAAGTTTCCCTGCCTTGGGAAGATCTCGATCTGAATCCTGAAAGTACGACTAGGTTGGTAATTCTGCTTAGTCGTAGGGGAATATTTCAAACCTCTCTGCCAGAACACACTATTATTCCTATAGAAGTGCCCTAGTTAAGTATCTAGTTTAAGTATCAAGAGAAAATCTGTGGAAAAGGAAAAATCAAGCATTGAGTCAATTGTGGAGCAAGCCATGCTCGATGGCTACCTCACCCCCGCCATGGAAACCGAGGTTGGTCGAATTTGCGACAGTGCCTTTGAGCTGTCGGTCGAAGAGTACATGGCTCTAGATCGGCTGATGGGGGCATTGCTAACTGGCGATGTCGTGGCTGTGCCTCGGAAGCAATTTATAAATGTAATGGAAGAGTTGGTGCTGAGTGAAGCTGTGGCAAAGGTCGCAGAAGTAGAAGCTAGCAGTAACCATATTCTCGATTTGGGGGATATTGCTGCCTATGCGCTTAACCGTTTACCGCCGCTCTATGCCACCACCGAGGAAGGTGCAGTCTACCAGCGAGAACGCGCTTTAGCTGATTTGTTCCCCCTGATTGCTCAGCAGGTCAAAGAAGCGATCGAACGAAATGTCGATCGACCCGAATTTTTCCCCGAACGCTCGACAATCGGTCAGAAGGGAGATGGGGTCTTGTCGCAAATTAGTTCGTTGCTACAGGCATATGCACCTGAATTTGAGTCTAAATCCTGATTTTTCCTAGGCAGTCTCCAAAAGCAGCCGATAAAAAAGGAAGGAAAACGCTTTCCTTCCCGATCGTTTAGTTTTAGAAATAAAAACTATGCTTCAGTTTGCTCAAGCTGTTCAAAGCTTTGATAGCAATCTTCGGCATCATAAATGTGGCATCGATCGCTAATTTGCTGCATCAGTGACCATGAGAATTTAGTCGTGTAGATATATTCACCCCAGTTTTCTTGCAGGGCTTTATATGCCCCACGCAAATTGTAGGAAGGAATTCCAGTCGAGATGTGGTGTGGTACATGAACGTTAATGTCGTGGCACAACCATTCCACCCAAACAGGATAATCACAATGGACGGTTCCAGTTAACTGGTCATGTGCGGCGTGCCATTGCGCTTTTTGTTTAAACGGAATGTCAGGCATGGTGTGGTGCACGATCGTAAACGTACTCATCCAGAAGTGATACATCAACCAAGGCATGAAGAAATAATTCACCCAGCCGAAAATACCGCCACAGTAGATCATCAGTGGGAATGCGATCGCGGCATAAGCGATCGTTAAACCAGCCGAAAATATTACTTGGGATCTTTGTTTTTCGGGGTAAAGCGAGGGATTGTAATGCAAAACTGCCCAGTGACCAATAGAGCCAACCCACCACAAGCTGCCGCGAATACAACGATAGAGAAACTTTAGAATTGGATGAGCTGCCCGAAATTCATCATCTGTCAGTGGAGTCCAAGCATTATCTTCCTCCATCATGTTGGTGTAAGCATGATGATGATCGTGCTTCAGTCGCCAAGGATGAAATGGGAAAATCAGGGGCAAAAACATCAAGTGTCCGACTAGATCGTTCACCCATCGGCGGTTAGAAAATGAACGGTGACCGCAATCATGCCCGATCACAAAAAATCCTGTCAGAGCCGTACCAGTAAAAATCCAGCCGAGAGGCAATAAATACCAAGGCAAAAAGGTCAAACTCACATAACCTAAAGCAACGGCGGCAACACTGAAAACCACATTCATCCAAGCTCTGAGCGGTCTTTTGATGAAATACTCAGGCGGTACGGTCTTGATCAGATCGCGTAAAGTCGATTCGGCAGGCAGAACAGGCTTTAAATTAGGTAAATTAGGTCTTGATTCAAGCTTTGGTTCAGGCTTTGAGTAGCTTGAAGTTTGTGAATAAGACTGATTTGAGTTCTGGCTTGAGTTCTGTCTAGAAGTGCTGTCTAACAGCATTACTGAACACTCCCAGCTTGACTTAGGGCTTGATTTTGAGTCTGATCTAAATCTTGAGTTAGGGCTTGATTCAGAGTTTGGTTAAGGCTTTGACGGCTGAGATTATGGAGTTGCCGAAATAGAATTTCTGTATCAGACAAGAGTTCGAGTAACTCAGCACACAGGCTGTCGTTATAGAGGCTGGTGTAGGACTTTTTGGGAGCTACATGGTCTGGAACTCCCTCTTTTAGCGAATTTTGCAGCGAATTGGTTTGTTTGCTCATATTACCTGGTAGATATACTGTGTCACACCACAATGACTAATACGCTCAGTAAACGACGCGATCTTAACTTAAAACCTGCGTATGTTTACTTACTAAATTTTATCTTTATATTAAGGAATGATAACGTAACACGCAAATATTCTCAAAGAAAAGCGAAGAATTGATTAGTGATCCTGAAGAATCCTTAAGACTTTAGTAGTTTGCGTAACAGAAAACGGCGTGGACTTTGAAATAGCCAAGAGCCAAAATCAGCATCGACCTTGTAGAGCTGATAACCCAGACTGTAATAAAGTTGCAGAGCTGGATAATTATTTTCTAGGACATGTAAATAGATCTGTTCAAACCCCCAACGTCCTGCCATTTGTTCTGCGGCTAAGATTAATTGCTGTGCAGCTCCCTGTCGCCGATATGGTGGATCTACTGCTAGGTTTGATAAATATGGGTATTCACAGCTATTCCAGTTTGGTAAAAATATATAGGAAGGCAGATTTGTCGATCGATGCGGTACATGGCGCAAACCGATCTCTAGCGTGGCAATGCTCTGGTCAGCTCGATCGACCCGATCCGAGCTAGTAGCGACAAAGCAGGCATAACGAGGGTTTAGATCAAACAGACGGCTACGCAAGTCGAGCGTAATACTCCAGCGAATTAGCGGTGCAAACCATTGTGTGAGAGTAGCAAACTCAGTGGAATCGTAGAAACTGATTGCCAGAATGTCAGCAAGACGATCCAAGTCTTGCCGCTCTACTAATCGAATGCTAAAAAGCAAGTTTTGCAGAGTTTTTGCCTTCACGCACTACCTTTGAGCGATGGCTAAATTTTATCGCATGTTTTCGATCGCTCGGTGCATGTTTCAGTGAAGATTCGATCGAAATCCACCGATAATTGATTACTGTTACCTTTGGCTCACTCATTATGGATCGTCCTCGCAAACAATTTGCCCAGCACTGGTTAAAAAGTGAGAAAGCCTTACAGAAAATCATCAAGGCGGCTGAACTCAAGCCTGATGATCGGGTCTTGGAAATTGGCCCAGGTACAGGTAATTTAACCAAGCTACTTTTACCTGAAGTTCGATCTCTGACTGCCGTAGAAATCGATCGAGATCTGTGCGCCAAACTCAGTCGAGGATTTACCCAACCAAACTTTTGCTTGGTCGAAGCCGACATCTTACAGATTCCTCTACCAGAAGGCACGAATAAAGTCGTTGCAAATATTCCCTACAACATCACGGGTTTAATTCTCAGCAAGCTCTTGGGGAGTATCGCCACCCCGATCGATCGGTTTGAGCGGATTGTGCTGTTGGTGCAAAAAGAAATTGCCGATCGACTAGTGGCAAAAGCGGGGCACAAAGCCTATGGGGCTTTGAGTGTGAAGATGCAATATCTGGCTGAATGTCAGTTTATTTGCGATGTTCCTGCTCAGGCTTTTTTCCCGCCCCCAAAGGTTGGCTCTGCTGTGGTTTGTCTGATCCCACGCCCACCGATTAAACCTGCTACCAACCCCAAGTTACTCGAAACTTGGATCAACATGGGGTTCGCGACGCGCCGTAAAATGCTGCGGAATAATTTGACTTCTGTGGTCGATCGAGATCGACTCGTGCTGTTGTTAGAGCAGATGCAAATCAATCCCCAGATCCGCGCCGAAGATTTAAGTGTCGAACAATGGGTCGAACTGGCAAATCAATTAGTCGAATTATTAGCGATTGCAAGCGAGAAACTAGATTAGAATATGACGTGAACACTCTACCCAATATACTTCTTATGGCTCGGAGATCTAAAGCCTCTAATCCTGTTTCTAAAGTCTCTAATCCTGTTTCTACTGCTAATGACCTTGGACTTTCAGATCTTCGTCTCCGCCTCAACTTTTTGGAGAAGGAAAACGACAAACTAATCAAGCAGATTGAGACAAATCGGACTAAGTTACATAACCTAAACGAGAGCATTCAAGCAATTGGGATTCAGATTGCTCAACGGGGCGCGCCATTGCGTCAAAAAATGACGGAACTGGATAGCCAAATCCATGACATCTTCAATGAGATTTTCACAGGCAGAAAACTGGGTAAGAAGTCACGAAAAGATATTGAAACAATCTATTATCACCTCCAAGCAGATGGGATCATTAGCCAGAAAACCTCTCCTATTGATGATCCAGATCTATTTGAACCTGACGATGCTGATTATGAATCTGATTGGCGAAACCATGAAGAGAATTCTCGGCAGCAATTTATGCGAGATGTGCCGAAGCCAGACCGAGATGAACTAAAAAAGATTCGCCAGATTTTTTTGCGCTTAGCCGACAGTTTTCATCCTGATAAAGTTACGGATGAAGCCGAAAAGGAATACTGTACTGAGGTAATGAAGGAAATTAATCTCGCCTATCAAAATGGAGATTTGGCTAAACTTTTGTCGATCGAAAAGCAGCAAGAGTTAGGTGAAATTATTAACCGTGATAGCTCAAACGATCTGACGCGCCAATGTGCCAAAGTCGAAGCCAACAACGATTTCCTCAAAAATCAACTCGATAACCTCAAGCAGCAACTTAAACTGATTAAAAATTCCCAGCAAGGCGAAGTAACCGCTGTTTTTAAGAAGATCACAAGATATGGCGGCGATCCGATTGGGGAAGCTTTGCGTGAGATCGAGGAGCAAATCGCCATCATCGAACAAATGCACCAGTTTGCAGCCGATTTTCGCGATCGACGGATTACGATCAAAGAATTTTTGCGCGGTCCCACGGCATTAATGCATCAACAGGATATGACTGAAGAGGAAATGCTGCTAGATTTTTTATCGCAATTTCGCTAGAGCAAAGTATTCAGGAAATTATGACAAGCCAACCAATCACGATCGGCTATGCTTCGGCGATGCCAAACACTTGCTTAAACACCTTTTGGACTTTGTAGCCTGAGTCGATCGATTCGAGTGGATCTTTGCGAAGGCGGTGACGTAGGCAAAGGGTAATCACGCGCTGAATATCATTGACTGTAACCTCATCTCGTCCTTCTAGAGCGGCAATTGCTTTAGATGCTCGATTCGTGACAATATCACCGCGCAACCCATCTACATCGAGATCGGAACAGACTTGCGAAATGTTAAGGCGAAGTTCTTGGGGAATCGTCACAGAGCTGAGTTTGGCTTGGGCTTGGATCAGCTTGTCTTGGAGCTTTTCTTGCTCGTCGTTATATTCACCGAGAAATTCATGCGGGTTTTGGTCAAACTCGGTACGTTGCTCGACAATTTGTACCCGCAGCCCAGGTTCTTTGACCGTGCGAATTTCGGCGTGCATCCCAAATCGATCGAGTAGTTGAGGACGGAGTTCACCTTCTTCGGGGTTACCAGAACCAACCAAGACAAAACGAGCGGGGTGACGAATTGAGATGCCTTCGCGTTCGACCGTGTTCCAACCTGAAGCGGCGGAGTCGAGCAAAACATCGACGAGGTGATCGTCAAGCAGGTTGACTTCATCGATGTACAGAATGCCGCGATTGGCTTTAGCTAATAGTCCTGGCTCAAATGCTTTAACGCCTTCAGACAGAGCTTTTTCAATATCGATCGTGCCACATACGCGATCTTCAGTTGCGCCGAGCGGTAAATCTACCATCGTCACTTGTTTTTTCGTTACAGGTGGATGTTCGCCCTGAGCCAATCTTTGTCGTACTTCATCGCTTTGCAGATCGGCATCGGTGGGGTGGCTGCTAAATGGATCGTCGGCGATCACTTCAATTTCTGGCAGTAGATCGGTAAGGGCGCGAATTGTGGTGGATTTACCTGTACCTCGATCGCCCATAATCATCACCCCACCAATTTTGGGATCGATCACGTTTAGCATCAGGGCTAGTTTCATTTCTTCCTGTCCCACAATCGCGCTGAATGGGAACACAGGACGTTTTCTGGTCAAAGGCTTGGCGGCACTTGTGGAATCAGTCTGGGCTTCGATCGGGTAGGCAGAAATGGTGGTCAAAATCGTAAGGTGGAGTGAGAGTTAGATATACAGCAATATAACGCAAAAGGCGATCGAGATGTTTATTCAGCGTAATTCGGCGACAGGTCGATCGACGATCAGGTGTCTGCCTGTTTCAAGGTCGATCGCGGTCACAATCAGTTGGCGACTAGCATCGATGTTGAATAGTACTTTCAGTCGATCGATTCCAGGTTGACCGAGTGGTTTGAGTTCGGCGATTGCCTGTGGGGTGTCGGAATCGATTAAAGGCATAAATGTCTCGGCAACTTCGTGATTGATTTGCGTCACTAATCGATCGCCATCGAAGATCACTTCCGTCGAACCTGCCGCCCGCTTTTCTAACTCGCCGATCAGGAGTTCGATCTGTTCCTGGTGGGGCTGAGAAGCCCGTAAGATCACTTCCATCGGATGACGAGTGGGATAAACTTGCCCACGCAGAAATAATGGTTGATATTGCCATTGCTCTAATTGGGCTTGCCAGTAGCGAATCGCATAGGAATGAAACAGATAATCTCGCACACGCACGCCCTGATTCAGCATTAACGCTCCATGCGCCACTGCTTCAAACGGCTTTTTTGTGTGAATATTGGCACGGCTAAAATATTTTGAGATTAGATCTCTGACTGATGGGATCTGCGTCGAACCTCCGACTAAAATCACATCTTTGATATCCATTTTGAGTACGCCCTTCGAGGCAGCCCGATTAACGATCTCGTCGATCGATGTTTGCAAAACCCGATAAAATCCTCGCCTATGCAGAATTGCTTCTAGTTGCTGGCGGCTGTAGGTGATATCCAATCCTTCGAGCTGGTTTAGATCGAAAAATACCTCACTCGCAGTTGCTCGATCGGAGAGACTAATTTTGATTCGCTCCATTAGGGACAGTAAGATATTTCCTTTGGTAATACTCGGATCGGTTGAATCGCTATGTCGATCGATAAAGTCTTCCACCAGCCATCGATCGACATCCTCGCCCCCAATCACCTGACCAGTCTTGGCAATCACTTCGACTTTTGTGTCTGGCTTCCCAGATTCACCAACATAGTCACCCCAACTTGTGGGATTAGGCGCACGAGGAGTTCGCACTAGGGATAAATCGAGTGTGCCACCACCAAAATCAATCACCAGAACTAGCGAACCAGGCTGGTTAACGGCATAGCCTAAAGCGGCGGCAGTTGGCTCATCTAAGGTACGGATTCGAGCTGTGGGTGAGTGTTCTAATAATCTCTGACTACAGGATTCTAACCAATGTAGATATCGCTCATAAGATTGAACAGGTACGGTAAATATAATCTCAGAGGTCAGGATTTGTTTCGATCGAACATGCTCAAATACCTGACTGAGAAATAATTCGCCGATATACTCTGGGGTGACTTTAACGCCATCAATCTCTGGTGTAAACCCAGCCGAAAAACTCAATTGCCGCTTGATCTGATTAAAGTATCTCCGATCTTGGGAAATCATGCCGCTATTAATCACTTGTTGTCCAATTGCCACTCGATCGTGACACGGATCTCTGAGATAAAGTAACGAGGGAATCAGAAACCCATATGGATAAGGGCGACTAATCGCATCTAACTTCAGTGTCTCTGGCCGATCGGTGACTGCATTCCAATAAGCCAGAACTGTATTGCTACTACCAAAATCAATTGCGATCGCGCTCATGGGAATAAAATTATAGTCTTTAGCTATTCGAGGTTAGTGGGATTTAAGATGTAATGTGTGGAACTTCATGCTAGCGTAAAGTTGACTACCTTTTTGGCAGTATGAAAAAATACTCTCCCGAACAAATCGCAAAGCTCAAAGCTGAGGCAAAGGCTCCTTATCGGGGATTGCGAAAATTTATCTATGTGGCTTTAGGTGGTTCGGGCGCGATTGGAGCATTTATATTTGCAGCTCAGCTATTGGCGGGCAGGGGTGATATTTCTACAGTTTTAGGTAATCTCGGCATTCAGATTGGCGCGATCGCCCTGATGGTAACGCTATTCCGATTAGATAAAGCTAAGGCAAAGTAGCTCATAACTATAATGGACACATCTAAAATTAATACCAAAATCAAGCTCGGACTGGGGATTTTACTCCTAATTATTTTAGCGATCGCGTTACGGTTTTTCGATATCCAATCACTGCTCCAATCCGCTCTACTTTGGGTGAAGAGCTTGGGGGTATACAGCGTGATTGCATTTATCTCGATCTATAACATTGCCACAATATTATTAATTCCAGGCTCGATCTTAACGTTGGGTGGGGGAGCGATATTTGGGTTGGTCGAAGGTTCGATTTGGGTATTTGTTGCTGCCACACTTGGCGCGACTTTTGCGTTTTTAATTGGTAGATATCTCTCCCGCGCTTGGGTCGTCCAAAAGCTGGAAGCTTATCCTAAATTTAAATCGATCGATGCCGCAGTTGCTAGAGAAGGATTCAAAATCGTGCTCTTGACTCGTCTCTCCCCAGTCTTCCCGTTTAATTTATTGAACTATGCTTTTGGGATTACACAAGTTTCGATCAAAGACTATGTGCTTGGTTCTGTCGGCATGATTCCTGCCACAATATTGTATGTTTATATTGGCTCCCTCGCTGGTGACTTGGCGATCGCTAACGCTGGGAATCAGCCATCTAATCCACAAACTCAAACCCTGCAATGGATATTACGTGGAATTGGTCTGGTTGCCACAATTGCTGTCACCGTATATATTACTAGCATTGCCCAGAAGGCTTTGGCAGAGAGTATTACACTAGAAGGAGACGAAAATGAATAACATCTCGATCCCCCCAATGGATGAGTACAATCAAGCTCTATTAAATCGAGTCCATCCACCTGACTGGGTAAATCCCAATCCACAGGACTGCTATGACTTAGTTGTAATTGGTGGAGGTACGGCAGGTTTAGTAGTTGCCGCAGGTGCAGCAGGTTTGGGGATTGGCTTAAAAGTTGCTCTAATTGAAAAGAATTTGATGGGAGGCGATTGCCTCAATGTCGGATGTGTACCATCGAAATGTCTGATCCGCTCAGCTAGAGTAGTAGGTGACATCCTCAATGCTCAGCAGTTTGGCGTGAATATGCCAAAACTTACACCAGAAAATATTGACTTTGCCGCAGTGATGACACGGATGCGACGGCTCCGCTCTCATATTAGCGAAAATGACTCGGTGCAGAGATTTCAAAAACTTGGAATCGATGTGTTTCTCGGTGAGGCAAGCTTTGTCAGCGATCGATCGATTGCCGTAGGGAATAACACGCTGCGATTTAAGAAAGCGGTGATTGCCACAGGTGCGAGGGCTTCACGGCCAGATATTCCTGGCTTGGCAGAAGTAGGATATCTCACAAATGAGACTGTGTTTGAGTTGACGGAGCGACCACATCGTTTAGCCGTAATTGGTGCGGGGGCAATTGGTTGTGAGTTGGCACAGACTTTTCAGCGTTTGGGATGTGAAGTAGTACTATTGCACAAAAACGATCGTATCCTCGATCGAGAAGATCCTGATGCATCGGAAATATTGCAGCAAACTTTTCGACATGAGGGGATTCGACTAGAACTAGGCGTGAATATCCAAAGCGTTGAGCCTACAGCATCGGGGAAGCTAATCTGGTTTAATCGTGGTGATGAAAAAGTCTCGATCGAAGTGGATCGGATTTTAGTTGGGGTTGGGCGCACTCCTAATGTCGAAGGATTGAATTTATTCCAAGTCGGCGTAAAGTTCGATCTCGCTCATGGTGTGGTTGTGGATGACTATCTCCAGACCACAAACCCCAGAATCTACGCCGCAGGTGATATTTGCATGAATTGGAAGTTCACTCACGCTGCCGATGCCGCCGCTAGAATTGCGATCAAAAACATCTTGTTCTCACCATTTGGATTGGGACGGGCCCAACTCAGCAAACTGACTATGCCTTGGGTAACCTACACCTCACCTGAAATTGCCCATGTTGGTATGTACGAACAGGAAGCTAAGGCTAAGGGAATTGATGTCAGCACGATTAAGATCCCATTTGATGTTGTCGATCGAGCGATCGCTGATGGAGAGACCGCAGGATTCCTCAAGATCCTTCACCGCAAAGGCTCAGATCGAATCCTCGGTGCGACAATTGTGGCTGCCCACGCTGGCGAAATGATTAGCGAAATTACCTTGTCGATCGTCACGAAACAAGGACTCAATCAACTGTCTGGGGTAATTCATCCCTATCCTACTCAAGCGGAAGCGATCAAAAAGGCTGCTGATGCTTACAGGCGAACTCTATTAACACCTCGTAGTAAGATTCTTTTGGGACTAATCGCTAAACTCTCGGGGTAATCTAAAAAGCTCAAATTTAACTTATCGATCGAGATGTGTGTTGAGACCAGATTAGACTGAGTAATATTATAAAAATCAAACCCTCGGTTCATCACCGACACAAGTTCGGGAGAGGAATAGCCGAGGGACAGTACTTGCTCCTAAATATAACACTGAGTTGCCGATCGAAGTTCTACTAATTTTTGCATGACTTGCCCACTGAGTAGGAGTTGCTCAGCTTCGGCGATCCCTGCGGTGAGATCGGGAGAAATGCCGCAATGCCAGAGATAAAATCCACCGTTCCAGATTGCCGATCGAATCAACTCAGAGGCTTTACCTGCCAAGACAGCCAGAATATCAGCCACCAGTTCGGTTTCAACCAAGGGGAATTCCTGCCCAGCGAAGCCATAGTCGTGCGCCGAAACGATCAATCTTTCCTCGCCAACCCCAATAATTGCGGTTCGATCGCGTGGAATGTCACAACTGCCTTCTGAACCTTTGACCGTAGTAAAATTCTTCACCCCACGCAGAGCAAAAGCTTCACGCATCATCGTCTCGGTGGGAGGATGCACAAACCCACAGATCGTGTGAGCATTCCCACTGTATGGCGACCAAATCAATTCCACCGTGGCAAAAGGTGGACGTTTACCCACCTGATCGCGGTAGGTGACGAGATCGTGCGCGAGTGGGAAATGTTGAGGTAAATAGACAAATCCCAGTAAATTTTGCGATAGAACTTGATGGATTTGCGTCAGGTCGAGATTTTGCCAGTTCACGCCCAAACCCTGCCAAATCTCGATCGAAGGAATACCATGTTTAGTTGGAGTTCGATCGCCGCCATGCATGAGAACGGGGCAACCTGCCGTCGCTAAAATTAAGGCTGTGATCTGATTAATCGGTGCAGAACGCGATCGACCATCATAGGGCGAACTTAGAATTACCACAGGTCGATCGACTGCTATTGGCTCTAGCTTAGAACCTAGTCGATCGTAAGCATCCATCATTCCCGCTAGCTCTATCCCAGTCGGACGTTTGATCCGATGTGCGATCAGAAAAGCCCCAATCTGGGCTGGCGTGGCTTCCTGCTGCAAAATCATCATGGTTGCAGTCTCAGCTTCGGCTCGCGTCAGGTCTTTACCTGTATGCCTACCACTCCCAACTTTTCGCAGTAATTCTCGGAATTTGTCACTCATTGCTTAATTATCAACCATAGTTGCCCTCGGAATCAGTTCGCAAGCGAGTTTGCGGAAATGTTGAATCGGTGGAATTTGCAGTCGATCGCTGGTCGTCACCAGCACGACTTGACGGGTTAAAACTGGAGCGGCGATCGGACGGACAGCGAGACTGGGATCTTTGAGAGCCTCCATCAGAGCGGAATACGGTAATAGAGCCACCAAGCTACCTTGACGCACAACGCCCCGAAAAGCATCGAGTGAATTTAGTTCGAGTGCCGCGTTTAACTTGAGTCCTTGGCGTTTGAATTGGTCTTGGACTAATCGCTGTAAACCATAACCATCTTTGAATACGACCTGTGGATAGAGGGCGAGTTCTGCCCAAGGCACAACTTGATGTTTGGCAAGCGGATGACCCGATGACATCAAAATTTGGATCGATTCTTCGTAAAGATGATCGACGATCATCTCAGGACTGGACATCAGATAAGGGTTCTGCATCACAATTGCCAGATCGATCAAGCCATCTTTGAGTACCTTAAGTGCTCGATCGCTACCTAAAGCTGTAACTCGCAGTTGCACGTCGGGGTAGTCTTGCCCAAAGCTCTGCAATACAGATGGCAACTGATAAGCACAAGCAGAAGGAATAGCGGCAATACAAAGTTCTGGTTGCTTACCTGCAAGCAGTTCTGACAATTCTTGAGCGGCGTTTTGCCATTCTTGGCAAATTTTACGAGCGCGGGGTAGTAAGCGTTCACCCGCCAGAGTTAACTTCGTCTGTGTCTGACGATGAAAAAGCTGGATACCCAGATTAAGCTCTAATGATTGCACTTGGCGACTGACTGTAGACTGGCTAATGCCACATATCTGTCCTGCTTGTTGAAAACTACCTGTTTCGGCAACAGCTAAAAAAGCTTGTAACTGTTCTACGCGCATGACAGGCTGTAAATATCGATTTGAGCGATCTGACTTTAGATGGTCTGACAAATTATCACAGTGCAGATTTATACAAATTCAGGTAATCTGCCCAAATTTTTAAACCTGCAAGAACTATTACTGAACATAATCACATCTTGCCATAATTTAAAAACTGCTGTAAGTTCGCGATAGCAGTTTTCCATATCCACAATCGAGTCATCCACGACCGACCCAATCGCGACAACTAATCCGCCTAATGTCATGGTATTGATGCCTAGACCAAAAGCTTTCATCAACATCAAACCAATCAACAATGATAAACCCCGTCTATCTTGAAAACCATAGTTTGCTCAGCAGGTTTTTAAAATCCTGTAAGCTGTGCAGAGTATAAGATTAAGCCTTAATTTTAATATTTCACCTTAAACTACAGGTCTCAACTTGGACGGGGTTTAGTCAAAAAACTACTGTTCCCATCTTGGATGGGGTTTAACAAGCTTAGAAATAGCAATATCGGGAGCTAAATCAACTAGAAGATGGACATGATCGGCTTCTCCATTAAATTCTACAAGACCACACTTTTGAGTCTCACATAGCATTGTGGCGGGATGCAGCAACTTGGCTCGAAGAAGCGTAAAAAACACTCCTTGCTCGATGGAAATTTAGAAACCCCATCCTCGCGTAGCAGGGTGGGGTAGTTCATTATACCTTTGCTAGTGTTGACTCCCGATATGCTGATTATGCAAATATCTGAACTAATTGATATTGGTAAATAATTTTGATGGATATCTTAAATGGTTTTGAAAGTTCGATCGAACAGTTAATGGGGATTTATGCGGAAATTGATGCCCAAATTAGTACATTTCAGGCGGCGACAGGGTTGCAATGTCCGAGTGGATGTGGGAAGTGTTGCACAAATCCTGAAGTAGAGACAACGCCCTTAGAGATGCTGCCACTGGCATGGGAACTATTAGAACGTGGTGAGGCAAATCTTTGGTTAGACCGCACAGCAGAGAAGAATGAGCAGGGAGTTTGCGTATTCTATCAACCCGATCGAATAGTGCCTGAAAATGGACGATGTTCGGTTTATACTTGGCGACCTGCGCTTTGTCGATTATTTGGGTTTGCGGCGGTCAGAACTAAACAAGGAAAGCCTGAATTGGCAGCTTGTGTCAGACATAAAGAGATTTTTCCTGAAATTGTCGAAACCGCACAAACCTCGATCGAACAAGGACTAGCCCTACCAATTTTTGCCGATTTCGCCCAACAGATCGCTAATATCGATCCCGAACTAGGTCGATCGCGCCTACCAATTAACCAAGCCTTGCGAGTCGCGATCGAAAAGCTTGGACTATTCCGCCAGTTTTCCTGAGAATTTTACTTTTTACTTTTTATTCGATCGTAAGCCGCATATACACCTTGAACGTTATACCAATTCAGGAAAATGCGGGCTACTTCTAACGCCAATTGGGGTTTGCCTCGATCGACCAGCCATTGCAGCAAAGGACGAATCGATCGTTCATTCACCAAGCCACCCAGCGATAAAATTCCCCACAGCACCTGATGTAACCATGTCATCTGAATCATCAGCCGCACTTCCCAAGTAGGGTGCTTTTGGTAAAAAACCACACCCATGCGACCACGTTGGGCTTCCACGTCGATCAGGTGAGGCAACTGTGCCAAGTTAAACGCAGGATGCCAGTGATATCCCACCGCTTGCGGACAACTGATTAGCCGCAAGCCCAGCTTTTTGAGGCGGACACCCAGTTCGAGATCCTCCCAGCCGTACTGCTTAAAGTCGAGATCGAATAAACCAGCTTCGATCAGCCAGTGACGTTCGATCGCCACATTGCCTGTAGCAAAATAAGCCCGCGACATATCCGTCACCTTAAACGGTTCCGCTGTGGGCTGGTCAAAATTACAAGTGTTAATCACTCGCCCATAGGTAAAAGCCTTTGTCTCTGAACCTAAAGCTTTAGCATGAGCAGCCAGAAATCCAGGCGTTACCACCAGATCGCTATCGATAAACACGATCGTCTCACCTTGGGCTTGCTCGACCCCAAGATTACGAGCGGCGGCGGCCCCGCCATGTTCTTGTTGGAGTAACCGCACATGGGGAAATTGGGTTTTCTGCTCCAACAAAAAATCGACAGTGCCATCAGTGGAGCCATCATCAACCACCAGCAACTCATAGGGCAGATCGAAATCTTGCTGCTCCATTGCTGCCAGACACTTCTGTAAAATTGGCAACCGATTGTAAGTCGGAATCACGATCGACCACATAAAGCTAATAATTACCCTTAGATTGTTGCCAGGTTTGAAATAGAGTCAACCCACCCACATAACCATAGCCGATCGCATACAGTGCCATAAACGGGGCGATCGAATAAGAATGGGTCGAGATCGCGACAGCAAAGGCAAAACAGCTATAGAAACACAAGCAGATCTCCAGAATTGACGATGGATCAAGTGGAATTTTGTAGGCTTTGTTTGCCCAGCGATCGTCCTTATTTTTGATGTTGAACTTAGGCGTGCGGCGGAAGTTTGCACCAGTGTTGAACAGCCCTGCGATCACGGCACGAGTATTACTAAACGAGATCCCTGTTCCCAATAAAGCCAGTAACAAGATGCGCCCCAACCGATGCCGCCAGCTATTGGGATAGAGTGCCATTTGGGCACGGAGATAAAGGTAGGGGGGACCAAACGTAGCAGGAGTCATACAAAAGCCCCAAAAGTTGCTAAGTGAAAGTCGCAATGTCTGCAATTCGGGCGGGATCAACAACATGATCGGCACAGACATCAAGATAATCATCAGCATCAGTGGATGAACAGAGTAGGCGGTCAAGTGCAGAGTTGCCTGAAGTTTGGTATCGAGATTAATTTTGCTTGCCCAGATCTGAGGTAAAAGCTTCTTGGCACACTGAATGCTGCCCTTTGCCCAGCGAAACTGCTGTAACTTAAATGCTGCCATCGACACGGGTAATTCGGCTGGGGCAATAATTTCGTTGTCGTAAAGCACTTTCCAGCCGCGAAGCTGAGCGCGATAGCTCAAATCCATATCTTCTGCTAGCGTATCGGCGTGCCAGCCTCCACTGTCAATGATCGCGTGCTTATTCCAGAGTCCTGCGGTGCCGTTGAAGTTGAGAAAATAGCCATTCTGACAACGCGACTGCTGCTCGATCGCAAAGTGTCCGTCAATCCCGACCGATTGCAACTTGGTCAGCAACGAATAATCAGCGTTCATATGTCCCCAACGGGTTTGGACGATCGCCACTCGATCGTCGCTGGGCTTGTTGCAGAAGTGAGCTACAGTTTGCTTCAGCCAATCTGCCGAAGGCACGAAATCGGCATCGAAAATTGCAATGTAATCACCTTGGACTTGGGGCATTGCTGCTTGTAAAGCCCCTGCCTTAAACCCTGTACGATTGTCACGGTGAATGTAATCGACCCAGACCCCTTGGCGTTGATAGTCACTTACCGCCTTAATCAAAATATCCTGCGTTTCGTCGATCGAATCATCCAGCACCTGAATGTACAGTCGATCGCGCGGATAATCTAACCGACAGACAGCATCCAAAAGTCTTTGGGCGACATACAATTCGTTAAATATGGGCAATTGCACGGTCACAGTCGGCAAATCCAGATTATCCGTAGAATTTTCGGGTAACTCACTCACCAGTAGGGCTGATGAGATTTTGCTGCGACTTGAATTAACCAGAGCTGCGGTTGCAAGTTCTCTGGGTTTTTGTGCCACCAAACTCCGCGCAGGTTTATGGCTAAAGGTTAGCCAGTAGGAGTTAACCCCGTATAACAGCAGCCACACAGCCGCCACACCGTTCAAGGCGGTGAGTATCAATATCAGTATCAGAATGACTTTAGACTCCTTACCACATGAGGCACTGATTACAAAAAATCAGCAAATTTAATCAATTAACGTGAATAGCGATCCGTAGGTTATTCTACCGCTACTGAAAAGTTCCGATCCCGAATTTAATTTTTTCAATCTGAAACTGTTGATAATTCTTTGAGCAATTATACTAATCTTAACTGGTAGCCAAATTTGCCTTAACTTATCTGCCTTAACTTAATCTATTGCGAAGATGAATGCTGCCGAGCAGGCTAAAAATATTGAGGTAGCAACTAAGATCGCTACGATCGTCACATCTTTCAAGCATCTGTTCCCTGATGCTAAAGCCGATCTGAGTCCATGGGCTAACGATCCAGATACGAGAGAGTTGGTCGATCCAGATTCGATCGACATCAGCTTTAATTTCCCAGGCATCAGTCGGTCGATCAAAAGTCGCTGCGTCCTAGTCCAAATTCGCTTTTATGAAGATCGGTTAATTGGGATTGATGCGGCGGGATATAGTCATCAAGGTAAGCAGTGGTCGCTTTCCAGTATCGACAACTGGGCTTTTGTCGGTTCATTTCCACCGCCATTAGATTTTGAGTCAAAACTCAAGCAGTTTTATAAGGATATTTTCATGTTGTTTAATCAGTGACCTCTCCCCCAGCCCCTCTCGGCGCAGAAGAGAGGAGCAAGAATTGGGTTAGTTTTTCCATGAGACTTTGGGCAAAATCTGAGCTTTGTCGATTCGATCGCGATATTTCACCGCAAAATTCAGCAATGAGTCGATCAAGGCATCAGATAGGAGGTGTGGTTGTAAGCCGAGGTCGAGCAAGTTAGTGTTTTTGGCGTTAAAGTAATGTTCTTCAAGTTCTACCCTAGGGTTAGCCAGATTGCTAATCTCGATTTTCATGCCCAGAGTTTGTCCAGCTTTTTGCACCATTACCGCTAGGTCGCTAACCGAGAACATTTCGGTAAATTGGTTAAATACGCGAAATTGACCAGGCTCAGCAGGAGTGGCGATCGCTAGTTCAATACATCGCACTGTGTCTCTGATATCGAGGAAGCCTCTGGTTTGCCCGCCTTTGCCATAAACCGTGAGCGGATGCCCGATCGCCGCCTGGACGCAAAACCGATTTAAAGCCGTGCCAAACACGCCGTCGTAGTCTAAACGATTGATCAAAGACTCATCCATGCCTGTCTCATCGGTCAAAACGCCGTAGACAATCCCCTGATTTAGGTCAGTGGCTCTGAGTCCCCAAACGCGGCAAGCAAAGTGAATATTCAGCGAATCTTGGCACTTGCTGACATGATAAAAACTGCCTGGCTGCTTGGGATAGGGCAGGGTATCTTTGCGACCATTGTGTTCGATCGTGATGTAGCCTTCTTCGATATCGATATTGGGAGTGCCATATTCGCCCATTGTGCCGAGTTTGACCAGATGACAGTCGGGGAAATCCGCCTTAATTGCGTAGAGAATATTCAGCGTCCCCACGACGTTATTTACCTGAGTCAGTACGGCATGTTCTCGATCGATCATCGAAAAAGGTGCCGATCGTTGCTCGCCAAAGTGAACTACGGCTCCAGGCTCGAATTTACGGAACGTGGCTGATAAAAACTCATAGTTGGTGATATCACCGATAAACAAATCTATGTGCTTACCAGTTAAAGACTGCCAACGATCGATCCGCTTTTGAATCGAAGAGATCGGGGTCAAGGTGTCTACCCCCAATTCCAAATCCCAATGTCGTCTGATCAGATTATCAACAATTCCAACTTCATAACCGCGATTGGCTAAATGCAGGGCTGTCGCCCATCCACAATAACCATCACCACCAATTACTAAAACTTTCATGAAAATGCCCGTATTCTTCCTAAGTTTTAATTTGAGTTTTAATTTGTAAGCTGACTTAATCCTATTTACTTTTGTTCGATCGAATGTTTTCAGCAAGCTTCCTGAAAAGTGCCAAATCGATTGATATCAGCAGTATTTAAAACCCTACCAGAAATTGTTACGCAGATCGATTCGATCGTAAATTTCGTGAAATGCGATCGAAAGATCTGGGTTCAGATCAGTCAATAATTTTTACGTGTCCCGCCCTGATCGAACTAAATATAAAGTTGATTTGGCTGCATTCTTTTTCGGTGAGGGTACGATTCGAGAAAGTGGCATTGAAGATCGCCTTGCTCAGGTGCATATAACCCTTACGACTCATCCTACCTGACTTAATTAGGCGAGAGACAACTTCTTCGATCGAGAAATTTTCTTTAATATCTGTGTCTGAGGCAACTGGTGTTTTCTCCAGAACAGATGGCATTTGCAGAATAGTTTTCTGTCCTGTGAATGGTGGCGGTGGTGGGGGCAAGGGACTTTTTTTGAGGCAACGTGCGATTGCTGCCTTTAGTAAAACTGGGTCAAAAGGCTTAGTTAGATAGTCTTCTGCTCCCAACTCCATGCATTTCATCACGCTTTCGATTTCCTCCAAAGCCGAGATCATAATCACAGGAATACGGCTTAGCTCAGGATCTGACTTCAGAGCTTGTAGTACCGCATAGCCATCGACATCAGGCATCATGATGTCAAGTAAGATCAACTCAAATGGCTGTTCAAATGGTTTAACCTTGACCAGCTCTAGAGCTTCTCGACCATCTGATGCCAAAGTCGTGACAAATCCTTGCTGCTTGAGCCGCCGCGACAAAGTATCGCGGTTCATCTCGTTATCGTCAACAATCAGGATGTTAAACCCTTCATTCGCCATAAGAATTTACCCAAGCTTTGACACAATTACGACCATTTTGTTTAGCTAAATACAGAGCTTTATCCGCATTGCCGATCAGGTTGGCAGATGAACTATCCTGCTCCTCGCAATCGACTAAGATCGTTGCCACACCTAAGCTCACAGTAACGTATTCGCTTACCTTCGATCGAAGATGTGGAATCTTCAGATCTCTGACTCCAGTACAGATCATCTCAGCTACTATAATTGCCCCCTCTAAGCTCGTATCTGGCAAAATAATCGCAAACTCTTCGCCACCGTAACGGGCAACTAAATCACGCGGTCGTTTCAGGTCTTGTTTGACTAGGTTGGCAATTTGTTGCAGACAATCATTGCCTGTAGGGTGTCCATAAGTATCGTTGTACTGCTTGAAGAAATCAATATCTAACATTGCTAAAGATAGTGGCTCTTTGGTGCGGACGGCATTTTTCCATTCTTGCTGTAAAACCTCATCAAAGTGACGGTAGTTGAAAATACCAAGCAGTCCATCGAGGTTTGAAGAAATTTCTAACTTAGCGATTGCTTCTGCCAGTTTCTGATTTGTTTCTTCGAGTTTCTGGCGATAAAGTTGCTCACGATCCCGTAACCGTTTCTTTTCTAGGCAGGCATTAGTCCGCGCTCCTAGTAAGGTTGGGTCGAACGGCTTAGTTAGGTAGTCTTCTGCTCCCATTTCGATGCATTTGACCATGCTGTCGGTTTCATTCAGAGCTGAAACCATAATTACGGGGATTTGATGCAGGTTGTCATCACTCCTCAGGTAATCAAGCACTTGGTAGCCATTTACCTCTGGCATCATAATATCGAGAAAGATCAGATCGAATTGTTTGGTCTTAATGATTTCTAAAGCTTCTCTACCATTACTGGCTAGGTGAATCGATGTATATCCTTGATGTCTTAAATGTCGCCGCAAAACATCACGATTCATCTCGTTGTCATCGACTATTAAAAGGTCAAATTCATCACGCTTTGACATCATGAAGTAGAGCTGATCTAGTCAATTCCCAGTAATTTTTTATCAGAAATTTTACGCAAACCGTTGCTGGCTCGATTCGATGCTTTCTTCTTACTAGCTTTATACCACCTCAGTCTCCATCTTGGTACTTATATTTTGGGATATTTCTCGCGATCGAATGTGCTGATCGCGAATTAGATCGATCGACTAGACTTTGGTTCGATCGGTAAAGATCTCATAACCCGCTTCAGTTACCAGAACTGTATGTTCAAACTGGGCTGAAAGTTGGTTGTCGGTGGTCACTGCCGTCCACTTGTCTGACAAAATTCGTACTGTTTTGGAGCCAGCATTGATAATTGGCTCGATCGCTAAAGTCATGCCTGGTCTGAGTTTAACGTTAGGCAACTGATGGGTGCGAAAGTTAAATACGGAAGGCTCTTCGTGTAAATTCCGCCCTACGCCATGCCCAGTAAAGTCTTCGACCACAGTAAAGCCATTTGCCTTAACGTAGTCTTCGATCGCTCCTGCGATGTCAAGTAAATATTTACCTGCTTTTACTTGTTCGATTCCTTTGTAGAGAGCAGCTTCAGCTACACGTATTAGCTTTTCGATCGACGGAGTTACAGGTGGGATCGCAATTGTAATGCAGGAATCACCATGAAAGCCTTGTTGAAATGCACCAACATCGACCTTAACTAGATCGCCAGCCTTAATCACCCGCTTAGAACTGGGAATACCGTGGACGACTTCGTTGTTTACGCTAACGCAGAGGGTCGCAGGAAAGCCATGATAGCCTTTGAAGCTTGGCACAGCTCCCATTTCACGAATGCGACGCTCAGCATAGGCATCAAGGTCTAAAGTTGTCATGCCTGGTGCAGCAATTTGGGAGATTTCTTTCAGCACTGTCGCAACGATTCTTGATGACTCGCGCATGATTTCCAACTCGCGCTGTGACTTGATCTCAATCCCTTTTGATGGTTTGGGCTTCGCTTCAGAATTAGATTTGGTTTGGGAATGATCGGATGCTTTCTTTGAGTCGGAGCTTTTCGAGCGAGATCGCAGAGTGCTAAGTATATTCATGCAATTAGTTTCGGTGTGGATCTTAAATAAATAACAGCTAATATATTTTTAGCCTATTAAGCAACAGTAATGGTTGTTTTCTTAGGTGTAAACTTTAACGAAAAGATTTACGAGGTAGTTCTATGACTCAATCTGGTATTCCGCCTCTACCGCCACCGCCGCCGCCTAGAGTCCCTGCTGCCGCGAATCCTGGTAGTGCCAATTCTGGAAATCCGATGATGCCACCACCACCTGCTCAGATGCCAAGTTCTCAGGCGACTAGGGTAGAGTCAAGCACCAATGCCCAAAGCACTCCTCCACCAATGCCGATGCCGCCGATGCCAGGACAGGCAGCTCAGCGTAAACCTGTGCGTCCAGGACCACCACCAAAGCTACCTGGAATTCCTGCAACTGCGATTCGTAATGCTGGGCAGCCGACCCTAGCTCATTTGGTAAAAGATGCTTTTGAGCAAGGATGTTCGGATTTGCATCTCGGTATCAGCGAAAATGTCAGGTTTCGTTCCAGAGGTTTAATTGTAATTCAGGATAATTATCCGATCACCGATGAGCAAACTTTCCTCTCTTGGATGGCAGAAATCTTAGATGAAAAGCAAATCCAAGGGTTCAGGGATACTTTGGAGTTCGACGGTGCAGTTCAGTATGAGTTTGCGCGGTGTCGGATTAATGTCTTCGATAGTCTTAGAGGTTTTTCGTTGGTGATGCGGATCATTCCGCTCAAGATGTTAACGATCGAACAGCTAGGTTTACCAGAAGTATTTCGCGAACTTTGCTATACCCACAGAGGCTTAATTCTTGTTACTGGCCCAACTGGTTCGGGCAAGTCTACAACAATGGCGGCAATGGTTGACTTTATCAATCAAGAAATGCCCAAAAATATCATTTCGATCGAAGATCCTGTTGAATTTGTCCACAACAGCAAAAAGGCGATCATCAAGCAAAGGGAAGTTGGCATTCATACTCACAAGTTTGATAATGCGCTTAAATCCTCTCTGCGGGAAGATCCTGATATTATCCTAATTGGGGAAATGCGCGATCGAGAAACGATCAATACGGCACTCAAAGCGGGTCAAACGGGACACTTAGTGTTTGGGACTCTGCACACTAACAGTGCGGTCAAAACGATCGAACGTATCCTCAATCTCTATAATCCTGATGAGCAAGGTCCAATGCGGATTCAGGTGGCTGAGTCTCTAGTTGCGGTAATCGCTCAGTCTCTAGTGCGTACCACCGATGGAAAACGTGCTGCTGCCCACGAGATCATGATCAATACTGATGCGATCAGAGACTATATCAAACGGGGTGAGGTCGATGAACTTGAAGCGATTATCCCTAAATGTACATTTGATGGGATGTGTTCGATGAATCAGTCGCTCTATAAACTTTATGAGGACGGCAGAATCACTGAAGAAACAGCAGTGGAGAACTCACCCAAACCGAACGAAATGGCGATGATGCTACGTGGCAGAGTCTAGAGTCTAAAAATCAGTTCAAATTCTATCAATCCAAGCTCATCTCTCATTTGGGATATATTGGGTTGATATTTTTTTTCTGTACGAAAATCTAGCTGTTTTGCAGTGAGATTTGCCATTTCTCTAGCATTTTTGATAGGCTTTCCCTCGCTACAGGTTTACTAAGATAGTCATTCATGCCTACAGCAATACATTTATCTTGGTCTTCTGCCATCGCGTTTGCAGTCATCGCAATAATTACAACAGGGAAATGGGATGCTAATTGATTAGCCTCGCGCGATCGAATTTCTTTGGTTGCAGTGTAGCCATCCATTACAGGCATCTGGCAATCCATTAAAATGATGTTATAAGCTTTATCTGACAAAGCATCAAGGACTTGTTGACCATTTTCTACTACATCTGCGGTGTAGCCCATCTTCTCTAACTGCTTGAGGGCCACTTTCTGATTGACTGGATTGTCTTCTGCCAACAAAATTGACAGGCTAGCTTCACCAATTTTGTCATGATCTAATTGAGCTTTTACAGGTTGAGTTTGAATCGATCGAGGCGTAGTTTGAATGATCGGCTGAATGATTGTCGGATCGAGTTCCTGCTTTTGCGTCTGGATGATCGATTCGATCGATTCTAACAAACGCAATCGCTTCACAGGTTTAACTAAACAGGCGGCAAATCCCATTGCGAAAATCTGTTTTTCCATGCCGCGATGAGAGACCGAATTCATCATAATCAATGACAAATCTGCCAACCGAGGATTTGCTCTAATCTGCTGCCCTAGAACCAGCCCATTCATATCTGGCATCTGCATATCGATGATCGCGAGGTTAAATGGTGTTTGATTAGATACCGCCTGATCTAATATCCGCAAAGCCTCATCACCATTAGAGACATAACTCGATTCGATCCCCCAAGCAGTAGCTTGATAGTGTAAAACTTTACGACTGGAGGCGTTGTCATCAACAATCAATAGCTTTAACTCATGTCTGGCTAGATCATTTGGGAGAGTGGTAGTTAGATTAGCCTGCTTATCTAATGTTGCCGTAAACCAGAATCTCGAACCTTTACCTTCGGTGCTCCCAACCCCGATTTCACCTCCCATCATTGTGGCCAATTGTTTACAGATTACTAATCCCAAACCTGTGCCGCCATATTTACGGGTGGTGGAAGCATCGACTTGAGAGAAAGGCTCGAATAGTTTGCTGAGCCCTTCACGCGAGATCCCAATCCCAGTATCAGAGACTGTAAATAAGATAGTGGCAGTCTCTGGTGTTTCTGACTGAAGCATGACCTTAATTTCGACATCCCCTACTTCTGTGAACTTAATCGCATTTGCGACCAGATTTACCAGAATGCGTTGGAGCCGACAAATATCTCCGCATAATCGAGTTGGGACACCTTTATAGATCTGGGTAGTGATCTCCAAATCCTTTGTATCTATCTGTGGTGCGAACAGTTCGCCAACTTCTTCGATACAGGCATTTAAATCAAAATCGATCCGCTCTAGCTCGACTTCACCTGCTTCTAGTTTAGAAAAATCGAGAATCTCATTGATTAAAGTCAAAAGGTTATTGCCACAACTTTGAATTGTTTTGACAAAATCTAGTTGCTCTGGGTTTAAGTCGGTGGTGAATAGCAACTCAGTCATCCCTAGCAATCCATTCATCGGTGTACGGATTTCATGGCTCATGGTGGCAAGGAACTGGCTTTTGACGAGCGAGGCAGTTTCGGCTTCACGGCGGGCTTGTTCGAGTTCGATATTGGTCTTGGTGAGTTCCTGACGACGTTGGCTTTCATCTTCCAAAAGTTTGGCTTGGGCGATCGCGATACCCACTTGATCGGCAATTTGTTTAACGGCATCGATTTCAAATTTATGCCAACGACGACTTCGATCGCACTGATGCACAATCAGTAAGCCCCATATTTCATCTTCTAACAAAATTGAGACGACCAAATTAGCTTTAACTTCAAATTTTGCTAGTAGATCGGCATAACAAGGAGCTAGGTTTTCATTTTCGACATCATCAACCCACTTCACATAGCGCAGTGTGCTACTGGTCTCTTTGCGATAATTAGTCATGGTTGTGGTAAAGCAGGGATCGTAAATCTCGACCCCTAACATTGAGGAAAATCCAGGATTAACCGATTCCACGACAGTTTGACCATTAAAATTATCATCAAACCGATAAATTGATACTCGATCGACATCTAGCAGTTTCTGGACTTCTACTACCGTAGTTTCGAGAATTTCTTCTAGGCGCAAAGATTTACGGATACTCAGGGCGATATCGGCAAACAATCGCAGTCGCTTGGATTGCTGCTGCATCGTGGCTTCGATCGATTTTCGATCGGTGATATCGGTAAACGACACCACCACGACTGTAACTTCGCCGTTCTCATCTAACTGCGGCTCGGCATTTACCAGTAGCCAGACTCGATCGACATGTAGGGGGCGATACACTCCCATCACGACATTGTGGACGGGTTGCCGCGTCGCGATCGCCTGTGGGACGGGATGTTCTTCACGCGGAAACGGGGAACCATCGTCACGCAAGGCGTGCCACTCAGTGTCATATGCCGACTTACCCACCAATTGCTCTTGGGTCACACCCAGCAAGTTTAATGCGGCTTGATTATTTACAACGACTCCAAACTGTGGATCGCGCAAAACTACGCCGACATGTAATCGATCGATCAAATTGTGAAACATGTTTTCACTCTGACGCAACGAGTTTAAGTTTCGTCGCAGTTCCAACTGAGCGATCACCTGACGACTTAGTGCTTGTAATGCTTCTACTTGCGCTGGAGTAATGGTTCTTGGCTTTTTGTCGATCACACAAAGCGTGCCAATCGGGATGCGATCGGGCGTTAGTAAGGGCGCACCCGCATAGAACCGAATCTGCGGCGCATCTTGAACCAGAGGGTTATCCACGAATCGGACATCATTAGCAGTATCCTCAACTATAAGTACCTCATCAGGATTGAGGATGGCATGGGCACAAAATGCTTGATTGCGAGGTGTCTCACTAGCCTCTAAACCAACGCTTGACTTAAACCATTGTCGATCGGCATCGATCAAACTAATCAAAGCGATTGGTGTTCCGCAAATTAGAGCCGCTAATTTCGTAAAATCATCAAATTCCTGCTCGGCACCAGTGTCTAGAATCTGGTACAGATATAGAGCTTGCAGCCTTGCTGCTTCATTGTCAGGAATTTGGGCTTTTGGCATTTTTTAAGAACAGAGTTTAAGGTTAGACCCTTTCAAGTTGAGCTACTGATTTCGGCACACCTCTAGTTAGGACTTCGTGTCCCGAATCACCATCTGTGACTAAGACATCATCCTCAATCCTAATGCCGATTCCTTTCCATCGATCGAGAATTTCGGGCTGACCTTCTTGGGCTGTAGCATCAGGCGCAATGTAAATACCTGGCTCGACTGTCACCAGCATACCTGTTTCAAAATTTTGCCATGTTTCCCCCATCTTGAATCCACCCAGATCGTGGACATCCATCCCCAACCAGTGTCCCGTACCATGCATAAAGAACGGCTTGTACTTTTCTTCTTCGATCAACTCTTCTAAGTTACCCAGCAATAATCCCAGATCTAACAATCCCTGCGTGATTGTTTTGACCGCCGCATCATGAAAGGCATTGGTCGGATTTCCTGGCTTCACTGCCGCGATCGCTGCGAGTTGAGCTTCTAGCACCAGTTCATATAGCGTTCTTTGTTCTGATGTAAATTTACCATTAATCGGATAAGTGCGTGTGATGTCGGCGTTGTAGTAGTCGTAGCAACAACCTGCATCGATCAAGAGCAAGTCGCCCGATTGCAATTGGGCGTTATTTTCAACATAGTGCAAGATGCAAGAGTTAGCTCCCGCCGCCACGATCGATGGATAAGCTGGCCCAACCGCACCATGACGGCGAAAGTCATTTTCGATCTGGGCTTGGAGCTGATACTCAAACATCCCAGGCTGGGTATTGGCAAAAGCTTGATTGTGGGCAACAGTTGAAATTTCGATCGCTTGACGAATTTTCTCTAATTCTCGATCGCTTTTTCGCAGTCGTAATGTAGCTAGTAAGAGATTGGCATCAGAGATCGATCGAGGACCTGTACCACGCTTGCCATAGCCCTGCAAGAGCCGTTGCCAGTGCCAGATCATTTTCTCGTTAAATTTTTGATTGTGACCGAAGTGGTAATACATCGGATCGGAGGAAGCTAAATACTGTGGGAGTTTTTCGTCTAACTCGTTAATCGGATAGGCAATGTCAGCCCCATATTTTTCGGTTGCGCCTTCAACCCCTGCCCGATGACCTGCCCACACCTCCGCCGCTCGATCGCGTGGACGCACAAACAAAATAAACTTATGCTCAGGATGGTTGGGCGCAAGCACGGCAACGGCATCTGGCTCGGCAAATCCTGTGAGATAATAAAAGCTGCTGTCTTGACGGTAATTATACTCAACATCATTATGGTTAACTGCTGGCGGTGCACTACAAAATACAGCGACCCCTTCGCCAATTTTTTCCATCAGATGTTGACGACGTTGAGCATATTCAGTTTGCATGATGATCGAGATTGCTATAGATGTTAATTATTTGTTTACTCTAGCTTAAATGCTTCAGATCCTGCATGGCTAGACCCTGTATCGACGTAAAAGAAAAGGTAAAACAACGAAAAAGTGCATAAAAAAGACGAACTCAAACCTTTCTTGAAATGGGCAGGTGGGAAAAGGCAACTATTGCTTGAAATCAAAAAATATCTACCCGATGCGCTTGAGATCCACGGTAGATACTATGAGCCTTTTGTTGGGGCTGGGGCTTTGTTGTTTGCGCTCCAACCACCTAAAGTGACGATCAACGATAGTAACTCTGAATTAATCAATTGCTATCAAGTGATTAAAACATCAGTTGAAGATCTGATCGATCTGCTCAAACAACATGAGAATGAACATCAAAACCAAGCTAAAAACCAAGATGGGAGCAGCTATTTTTATGCGATTAGAGCTTGGGATCGATCGAATGATTATCAAAATCGAAGTGAGATTGAGAGAGCGGCGCGGATCATCTATCTAAATAAAACTTGCTTCAACGGTCTGTTTCGAGTTAACTCTCAAAAGCAATTTAACGTTCCATTTGGTAAATACAAAAAGCCAAATATCTTAGGTGCAGATGGACTAAGAAGGATTAGTGAATACTTGAATAGTAGCGATATCCAAATTTTAAATACAGACTTTGAAACTGCGGTAGCATCAGCTCAAGCGGGAGATTTCATCTATTTCGATCCTCCTTACGATCCTGTTTCCCCCACATCTTCTTTTACTGGATATAGCGCGAATGGATTCGATCGATCTGAGCAAGAGCGGCTAAAAACGGTGGTTGACAACTTAGTCGATCGAGGCTGTAAAGTTCTGCTCAGTAATGCTTATACCGAGTTTATTCGAGAGTTGTACAAAGACTACAAACAAGCCAAAGTCGAAGCTACTCGTGCGATTAATTCCAATAAAACTAAAAGAGGTAAAGTTGCTGAAATCTTGGTGAGGAATTATGAAGTCTGAGGAAAAAAGCTCATTGACTTGAGAGTCAATATGGTAGATATTGATTAGCATCTCGGTCAACATATCTAAACAACTAATCTAAAGGGGAATGAATTTATATGGCTACAACTATCCCTGTCGGCAATGGCAGACTTATTCTAGACAATAATCTCGGTAATGCAATCACCAGTACACCCTCCAACGACACAATTTATGGCTACGCTGGCAATGACACGATCGATGGTGGTAAAGGTGGAGAAGAATGGTCGTTTGCTCTTGACTCCATGGAGGGAGGATCTGGCGGCAATGACTACATCGATGGCGGTATTGGTAATGACTTAATATTTGGCACTGGTGGCAATGACACCATTATTGGTGGGGCTGGAAATGACACCATTTTTGATTTCGATGGAGCTAACCTCCTCATAGGCGGTGCTGGCAATGACTCAATTACAGCTTCAGGCTTTATTGACACTATAATTGGTGGTGCTGGCGCAGATACACTTGAGTTAAATGACACACAAAGGGTGCGATACAATAGCCCCAGTGAAGGTGATTTGCTCGAACAGATTGTCGGATTCGATCCATCATTTGACTCAGGAAGTCCAGATCAATTCTTGATTTCGGCAGGAGGGTTTGGTGGCGGTTTAGTTCCAGGAACTCTATTAGCCAGTCAGTTTCTCGCTGGTGCTGGTGTGACAACAGCTACAACATCGGCACAAAGGTTCTTATTCAACACAATTGACTTTACCTTGAGATTCGATCGAGATGGGACTGGGGCATTGGCACCTGTGTTTATTGCCACACTTGATAGCTTTGCATCAACGTTAGCGGCGATCGACTTTACAATTTTCTAATCCAGAACTAGAGAATATAAGCCCTCTAAGCACATTAATCCTTTAGTTATTTGGATTGATGTGCTTACCAAGAAATTGGGTCTAAAGCCCCGCAGTTCTAGGGCGGCTTTTTCTTCGCATCCTGCAATACTCATAGCCAACCTCTCAGGGCAATGAACGCAGAAACTCTCGCACGATATCCGTTTTTGTTCGTTTTGTTTTCTTGGCATAG
>Ga0209181_10002437_pt1 | contig 30468 bp, 35 predicted proteins | sample MAT05_FD_187208 | JGI IMG/M metagenome (GOLD analysis project Ga0209181, IMG submission 187208) | Freshwater microbial communities from Lake Fryxell liftoff mats and glacier meltwater in Antarctica - MAT-05 (SPAdes) (version 2) | ecosystem: Environmental > Aquatic > Freshwater > Ice > Liftoff... | reverse complement strand
GATTTAGTAGAATTCTTCATTTCCAAAGGTGCCAAAGATTGGAATTCGGGTATGGAAGGTGCAGCACAAGGAGATCATCGCGATTTAGTAGACTTCTTCATTTCCGAAGGTGCCGACGATTGGGAATCGGGTATGAAAAGCGCAGCACAAGGAGATCATCGTGATTTAGTAGACTTCTTCATTTCCGAAGGTGCCGACGATTGGGATTGGGCTATGTATAGTGCAGCAAGAGGAGGACATCGAGAGTTGGTAGACTTCTTCATATCCAAAGGTGCCGACAATTGGGAATCGGGTATGAAAAGTGCAGCACAAGGAGGTCATCGTGATTTAGTAGACTTTTTCATCTCCAAAGGTGCCCGTTATTGGAATTGGGCTATGCAAGGTGCAGCAGAAGGAGGTCATCGCGATTTAGTAGACTTCTTCATCTCCAAAGGTACCGACGATTGGGATTTTGGTATGGAAGGTGCAGCAGAAGGAGGTCATCGAGATTTAGTAGACTTCTTCATCTCCAAAGGTGCCAACGATTGGAATTGGGCTATGCAAGGTGCAACAGGAGGAGGTCATCGAGATTTAGTCGACTTCTTCAAAAGAAAGATGCAAACCAACTGATTTTATTTGAAAAAAACTTATTAAAATGCAAAGAGCCTTTCCAACTGAAATTAAAGACCTCGATATTCTCTTTTTATCACGACTTGATGATGATAGAGATCTTCTAAACGCTCTCAATATTAATGCAGCAACGAAAAAATATAACAATGAAAATTTGTGGAGAAATCGTTTTCAAAGACAACACCCTTCTGATTTTGAATATGTTGACAGTCTAAAGAAAAGTTCTTGGAAAGATTTTTCTCTACTGCTGATTCGATATCTCGATTTAGCCAAGGGAAATTATAATACAGCCATGAAGTTGGCAGCACAAGGAGGTCATCACAATTTAGTAGACTTCTTCATCTCCAAAGGTGCCAACAATTGGAAGTTGGCTATGGAAGGTGCAGCACAAGGAGGTCATCGCGATTTAGTAGACTTCTTCATTTCCAAAGGTGCCGACGACTGGACTTATGGTATGAAAGGTGCAGCTCAAGGAGGACATAAAGATTTAGCAGACTTCTTCAAAAGAAAGATGCTTACAATTGGAATTTTGGTATGAAAAGTGCAGCACAAGGAGGTCATCGAGATTTAGTAGACTTCTTTAAGAGTAAGTTAGCAATATAATGGAACACTTCTCTCAAATGAGCTTCTTGATTAAAAAAAAATTTTTTAATCAAACTGATTAAAATGCAACGAGCCTTTCCAACTGGAATTAAAGACCTCGATATTCTCTTTTTATCACGCCTTGATGACGATAGAGATCTTCTAAACGCTCTCAATATTAATGCAGCAACGAAAAAAATTTTGAATATGTTGACAGTCTAAAGAAAAGTTCTTGGAAAGATTTTTCTCTACTGCTTATCAAGTATCTCGATTTAGTCGAGAGAAATTATAATGAAGCCATGAAGTTGGCAGCAAGAGGAGATCATCGCGATTTAGTAGACTTCTTCATTTCCAAAGGTGCCAACGGTTGGAATGGAGGTATGTTTTATGCAGCACAAGGAGGTCATCGCGATTTAGTAGACTTCTTCATCTCCAAAGGTGCCAACAAATGGGATTTTGGTATGGCAGGTGCAGCACAAGGAGGTCATCGAGATTTAGTAGACTTCTTCATCTCCAAAGGTGCCAACAAATGGGATTTTGGTATGGCAGGTGCAGCACAAGGAGGTCATCGAGATTTAGTAGACTTCTTCATCTCTAAAGGTGCCGACAATTGGAATTGGGGTATGTTTGGTGCAGCACAAGGAGGTCATCGCGATTTAGTAGACTTCTTCATCTCCAAAGGTGCCGACTATTGGAATTCGGGTATGAAAGTTGCAGCTAGAGGAGGCCATCGCGATTTAGTAGTCTTCTTCATCTCCAAAGGTGCCAACGATTGGAATTTGGCTATACGAGGTGCAACACAAGGAGGCCATCACGATTTGGTCGACTTCTTCATCTCCAAAGGTGCCAAAGAATAAACCAACCATGGGTTCCCTGAAAAAGACTTCATGATGGAAAGTAGAAGATTGAAAACTGTAATTTACAAAAAATGATTTTGTAAATTGAAATAAAACACTAAAATGTCTTTTATTTCAGGGAAAATGTCTTTTTTAACTAATAACAAGGATGTTAATATAATGATTTTGTCGAAATTGGCCTTGGAAGATTTGAGGAATGTTTTGACGGTGAATAAGACAACCAACAAATATAATAACGATATTTTGTGGTTGAACTATCAAATGAGAGATTTAGATTTTAATCTTATGAGAACTATCATTAAAAGGTCCTGGAAAGGCTTTTCTCTATTGATTATCAAGTATCTCGATTTGACCAAGAGAAATTATAATACAGCCATGAAGTTGGCAGCAAGAGGAGGTCATCGCGATTTAGTAGACTTCTTCATTTCCAAAGGTGCCAACAAATGGAATATGGGTATGCTCGGTGCAGCATTAGGAGGTCATCAAGATTTAGTAGACTTCTTCATCTCCAAAGGTGCCAACGATTGGAATTTGGCTATGTATTATGCAGCATTAGGAGGCCATCGCGATTTAGTAGACTTCTTCATTTCCAAAGGTGCCGACTTTTGGAATTTGGCTATACGAGGTGCAGCAAAAGGAGGTCATCGCGATTTAGTAGACTTTTTCATCTCCAAAGGTGCCAACAATTGGAATCGAGCTATGTATTATGCAGCAAAAGAAGGTCATCGCGATTTGGTAGTCTTCTTCATCTCCAAAGGTGCTAACAATTGGGATTATGGCATGCAAGGTGCAGCACAAGGAGGCCATCGCGATTTGGTAGATTTCTTCATCTCCAAAGGTGCCAACACTTGGGAATCGGCTATGTATGGTGCAGCAAAAGGAGGTCATCACGATTTAGTAAACTTCTTTAAAAACAAGATAGAAAATGACGAATGAGAAAGAAAAGTATCATCACATTGCAAAAATGCTCGGTTCTTGTCCTGATAGTGAAAAGAACATTGAGCTTTACTGAAATAGACATTGTATTTTTCTTTAAAATACAAAATAATTAAATTTGAGGCATAGGTAGCTTAATAACCCAAAGCTTAGCCAACTCTCTTACTTTAATCTCTGGAAAAAAATTGTATAGGTAACGAGGTTTGAAGACTCCATCAATTTCCACAAGTTTGACTTCACGTTTTCGATGAATGTATTTGATGCAAATTTTGACAAGACTTTGAGCATTACGAAACAAAGCCTTTTTGTCATCAACAGAAATAATGGCGGAACCATCTTCATGTTTTTTGGTAAAAAGACTTCCAAAAGACCCGATGTAAGATTCATCAACTGGTAATTTACCAAAAATTTTAGTTGAATGACTAATAAAAAAATCGTCGTTACTGAGAAGAATCTTTTCCCAGCATTCTTCGTAAGTATGTGTAATAAAAGTTTCGATAAGATCTGTTTTGTTGTAACCCGACAGATAACCTCCGGCCATACCAATTATTTGAGGATTAATTTCTTTAAAACCTTTTGCATAAGCAGCAGAAATCAATTCATGCATTAACTTAGTCATACCCAAAGTATTTGCCATAAAGCGATCTTCCTCTGGAACTTCTGTCATATTTGAAAAGAATTTTATTCTTTTTAAACCAAATCGGGTTAACGTGGATAAATACCAAAATAAATCTCACTTATAGCTTTATTTTTAAAAAAGACTACTAAGTCTTCATAACCAGCTTTAGTTGCACCTTTGGAGGCCCATTTCCAATCTCTTGCACCCTTTTCGATGAAGAAATCCACTAAATTTCTATGTCCACCTTTAGCAGCTTTATATAGTCCGTAGTTCCAATGATTAGCTCCTTTCTCGACGAAGAAGTTTACTAAATCTCTATGACCTCCTCTTGCTGCCTCTGCCATGCCAAGATTCCAGCAGGATGCACCCTTTTTGATGAAGAAATCTACAAGATCTCGGTGACCTCCTTTTGCTGCATAACGCAATCCTAAATTACAATTGTCGGCACCTTGTTTGATAAAATATTCGACCAAATCAAGGCATCCTTTTTTCGCTGCGGAAGACATTGACATGTTTGGAAATAAATGTTGATAACAATGAATATAGAGAAGAGCAAATTCTTTCCAGGGTCTTTGAATAACTTCCAAAACAGTACTAAAATCAGAATTCTTTTCCAAGTAATTTCTCCATAAAACGTCATTATTGCAACGACTAATTGCTTTATTAACTAACAAAGCATTTTTTATATCTTGTGAAGGTAGTTTCGACAAAATGAGGATATTGACATCCTTGTTGCCTGTTAAAAAAGACATTTATCTCTTTTAATTTTTATTCACGATTCATTTTCTTCATCTTAGTGTTATAAGACTTATCGTAGTATTCGTAAGAAACGAAAATTCGAGAGAAGAATTCGGCATTATAAAAATCTCGAGACGTACTTGACACCAATTGGGAACGTAAGTTTTTATAATTCATTTTTAAATAAGTCCAAAAAGACTTATCCGGATGGACCTAACGGGTCCATTTATAATTCAATAAAATTAGTAATCCGGGTCTTTCCCTTTCAATTTTATTTCCAAAAATTCTTTTGCTTGCAAACCCTATCATTCGTCTTTTTTGAAGTACTTCAGGTAGTTCCATTTCGATGACCAAATAAAATTATTAAATCTTTGGTAGCTTTTCCATTTTTTCTAAAATAAAAATATTTAAATTTAAAAATGCGTTCCGCGAAAGAACTGTGTGCTTTATTGATTACAAGAGGACTCAAAGACCTGGGTGAAGATGAAGAGGAAATCGTGGTTGATTACTTGGAAGATATTGGAATTGAAGTGGATTTAGATGCTAAACCTAGAGACTTATGTGCGGCTTTATTAGAAAAAGCAATGGTTAAAGATTTAGGGAAGAAAGTTCCATTAACAGCATATGCTAATAGTTTATTAGGAAAAGTAGAAAAAGTAAAAAGTAAAATAGAAAACATAGCTGATAAGAGAAAGAATTTAGTGAGAGCTTTGGAAAATAGGGTTAAAAATTTGCCTGGTTGTATTGTTTCTGATGATAAAATTCTACAGAAAACAATGTATGATTTTAAAACAGATGAAAATCTAGGAATTATGGTTTTAGAAAATAACGAAATGCGATATTCAGCAGTTGTTTCTTTATCTCAAAATCTATATGATAAAATATTTTCAAAATATGAAAGTCCTGTTTTAGAACTTATTTCATCAAAAGGATCTCGTGCATATGGACGTGTTGCAGAAATTCACTCAGATTCAGATAATATTGTCTATATATCTCCTTTACTTGCAAAAATTTTAGATATTGGAACAAAAGGTGGAGGATTTCTAAAACTTTGTTCTTCATTGCCAGAAATTAGGAGAATTAATTTTACATTTTATGGTACTGATGCTAAACTACAAAAATCTTTAAAGAAAATTATTGACGAAACTCCTTCGGTTATTAATGCATTTTCATATTTATCTCTAGGGTTAATGCTTATATTCGTAATCGATGGAAAGGAAGTTGAACTTCGCGTGGATGGTCTTTTTGATGCAGATGATAGTCCTATTTTTGCCGGAGTCATTCCATTTTCAGAGTCAGATATTCCATTTGACATTGTTGCCGATCTCTAAATATTATTTTATTTTGATGTAACTATCACAAATGAAAAATGGAGACTTGTAGGAAGAAAATAATCTCTCTTTCTTCAAAGTTCTCTAATATTTCCAATAACAAATGTTTCTTGGATTCATTAAATATTTTTCTTTAAAAATATTTATAATTACGATGTAAGAAAAGTTAAATCCAATCAGTTCTTTTCCAATTGTCTTACATTCCCTTATCAAGTTACAGAAATCGCTTTTATTCAGAAATCAAATCTTTCTCATAAACTTCCTCCAACTCTCCGGGGAAAACTACGTCTGTTTGATTATCGTTTAACATGTCCCTTGCCGTTTGGGATTTGGTGACCATTGAGTTAATAATGTTCATTTCACAGGCCATATCAGAAGAGTAAACAAAATAAACCTCTGCGTCACTTGTGGTTGTTTTTCTCAATGTTCTTCCAGTAGCCTGATATTCAGGAGTAAAATTATAACTCGGAGCTACATATGTTATGCGTCGATGTTTTCCTTCAGGGCTAGTATCATCAAGATCAATACTGGTACCGCTTACACTCGGATTACTAATATAGACGCGACAGTCATTGTTATATTCCTGAAACTTGCTTATCATGGCTTCTCTTTTTTCTGAATTACTTATATCTCCGTTTACCACGACAGGGTTATATTTCGCCAAGATATCTGCACAGGCATACATATCGCGCTTGTAAGTAAAAAATAACAAGACCTTGCAGTTTTTATCTGCGTCTAAGCGTCTTTTTGTCAATCGACAAAACGAGTTGACTTTCGCGCTGTCGATTTCTCTACGACTTTCAGTAATTTTGGACCAATCCATCCCCGCATACTTAACTTGTTCAGTTTTAGGATCATAAGAAGTGGCGCTAGAAAGCAAATCCACAGCTTTTTTCATTCTCTCTAAATCCTCGGGAGGTAAATCACAAAACAAATTTTTCATGGTGCATTTAACTTTCAAAGGAGGCGGATTCATGGAGCTTGAAATGTGCTTTTTCAAAATATTTACATACAATTCATGACAAATAGTTTTACTTGTGGTCTTATTTACAGGACGACAAGTAATATGAAACGTGCTATCCTTGTCATAACGGTTACATTTGTTAATGACATGTTGCAAGCCGTCTAGTGTGTAGGTTCTTGTCGACTTGTTGTAAGTATACAAGTCATCACTCAGTATAATACCCATGAGTTTAAAAAGAGAATTAATATTTTCCTTCTTGTCTGCAGGGGTTCCGCTCAAAGCCGCAATACGAACATTCGCTCCCGCTTTGGCCAACCTTGCTGCTTCTCGGGCCAAACAAGAAGCAGCCGCAAGTTGATCACTGTCATTTTTCAAGAAATGGCATTCATCGAAAACAATCAGAAGACCCTCTTTTGCTGCTTTACGAAACTCGTCGGTGGCTTCAAACTTATCACCCTTTCTTCTCAAAAACTTATGAGCTGTAATACCGCTTTTGCTCAAACCTCTCAAGCCATTGTACGTGATACAATTTATAATATGTGCACCGTAAAGTCTTGCTTCACGTTTCCATTTCGGAATTCCAGTTTTCGGAGCACAGATAAATAATTTCATTCCAAAAGTAAGAGCAATAGCAAGAGCATGTACACCTTTACCACAGCCCAGTTTTGACACGTCAAGAAATGCCAACTCTGTTTTTAAAATTTCACAGACTCGATTGTAATGCTCTACTTGATAAGATAAAATCGTGAGATCTTTAGGTTTATAGTCTAAAGTGTCATCATTTCCTTGTAAAACAATTTCCTCTTCTTCAGTTAATTCAGAGTCCATTTTGGAAGAAATAGTATTATTATTAAATCATTTTTGATAATAAAGGTTAGTTAGTTTCCATCCAATGGAGAAAATCTATAGTTTTCTGGCAATCGGAACTAAACATACTCAACAAAGTAATATCGTTGGCCTTGTTAAAACACATAGTCTAGATATCCTTGTTCATTGATTTTGAAATTTTTTCAAAATAAAATCAGTTTTCCAATAGCCAGACTAGAAAATCTATAGTTTTCTGGCAATCGGAACTGCTACATAACGCCTCTTCAGTGGTATACATATAAAAACTTATCTTGCAGTCTTCTATATCTATGAAAATTTCGTTCGCATCTGACACATCGATATATTTAAGGGTAAAACTCCTTTTTAATAAAGGCACTGTTTCATCTTCAAATGCTATGACCGAATTTATGTCTTCGATATAACTACTTATAAATAAATCCTTGACACCCGGTGCTATACTATAAAGAAAAGCTTTATATTTATCTCTTCGTCTTCTGGTAATCTCTTCATCCATTCGGTCCCGTTTTTCTCTTAGTTCTTTTGTACTCATCTTAGTAATATCATTGGCCTTGTTAAAAACAATATTCCACATATCCTTATTCATCTATTTGTTTTTAAATTTTAAAAACAAATCAGTTATCTTCCATCCAAAGCAGAAACTCTATAATTTTCTGGCATTCGGAACTACGCAAATATGTTCGATCTCCTTCGAAAGATATCTTGCTGATGTCAATTTCTATAAAAGTACTCTCTGAATCTCTTTCTTCACTTCTTTGAAAGACAAAAAGTCTTTCAAAGGATATTTCTGTTTCTTCTTCATATACGTATTCTATACCTTCAATATCCCCAAACTTTTTCAGAAATAAATCTCGGATAGGAGTTTCGACACTATCGAGGAAATCTTTGTACTTGTCGTTTTTTCTCTTAAGTAGCTCTTCTTCTATCTTTTTTGCTTTTTCTTTCAGATCTTTTGTACTCATCTTAGCAACATCGTTGGCCTTATTAAAAGCAATAGTCCACATGTCCTTGTTCATTTATTTTGAAAATTTTCAAAATAAAAATCATTTCTCTTTAGCCTCTTCCAAAAAGCGCATGTATTCCAGAATTTTTTGACAGTCTCTTTCTCCACAATTTACCATTTGCATGGGTCTCATCGGCAAATACCATCTTGTCTCATTTCTTTTAAGATCTACAGTTAAAAATATACTGTTCGGCCTGCCAAGAATAAAATCAATCTCTTCGAAATTTTCTTTTTTGCTTTCGTAATGAGGTGATGTCGGAAAATATTTAAGAAATAAAGCTTTATGTCCTGGACATTCCAGACTGTTACAAAATTCAACATATTTCTCATTTAGTCTCTTATCTCTTTCCTCGGTGAACGAAAGAATTTTCTTATTAAGCTCTCGTACATTCATAAAAGAGGGATCGTTGGCCTTATTAAAAGCAATATTCCACATATCCTTGTTCATGTTTTTGAAAATTTAATTTCAAAACAAAAATCACTTTTGAATTACCTTCAAGATCATTTTGCGAGGTGGAGGAACAGGTTCCTTAATTTTCAACATCTTATCCTTAACATTTTGAGCCTGTTTACTCGCAAGATTATTAAAGTCTTTCTCGGTTAATCTTGCGGGTGATGGTTTCTTGTTCAGGTAATCTTCCATCTTTATTTCTTTGCTAGGATCTTCATTTTCTTTGCTCTCATCTCCTTTGTTTTCTGTTTCTTTCTTTTCTACCACTGGGTCTCCTTTCATACATAGTCTTAATTTCGAAGAAGCCAAAGAAGGAGGTTTCTCGTATCGAATCGTTGAAGGTTCTGGTAAAACATATCCTTGAATTTCTGTCAACCACTCTAAAGCTTCATCATAGTTCTTTGCCAATTGTAATTTTGGAGGTTGCATATTTAAGATAGACCCAATAGGTCTATCCGTTTCTTGACAGATATCTTTTGAATCTTGTTTTGCAAAAATTTCTCGGCAACGCACATGATTTAGAATCTGCTTTTTCTCGTCATAAATCTCAGGTAAATCGTCAATACCTCCGTCACATTTCTTCAAAGCTTTAAATGCGTTTGTCAAAGCTAAACCTGGCATGTTACTATTAAAATCACAACCTCCCATAATACAAAGATCTAAGAAAGTCTTGTAATCCATTTCCAACGCTTGCAAAACAGGAGCGAAATAAACACATTTTAGGCCTCTTTCGGTCCTTCCAATTTTAGGATTATGTATCCACCCTGCTTCTTCACTAAAACTCAAAGGGCAACCCATAGCCAAAATATCTGTATCTCGAGAATAAACAGCTTGCACATAACCTTCAATACAAAGACTTGCACATAATTTTTCTCCTTCCTCTGTAGCAAATAAAACAGGAATTCCCATGGCTTTTAGTAACGACACAATTTCCTCTTTTTCTTCCGGTGTCAGTCCTTTGGCGAGATGGTGCATCTTCTTTCGCAGAGATGTAACCATAGATGGTGTTCTCTCTAACTCGTCATATTCTAAAATCTGTTGACGAAGGTCTTCTGCTGCTTTTATTTGTTTCTGCTTAGCTTCGCGTCTTTTCTGTTGTGTTGCCGACTTTTCATCAATATATTTTCCATCAAAAACAAAAATTAAAATGATACCAAATGCTCGAAACTTTATGATTTCTTCTAAGATATAGCTCTTGGTAAGTGTGAAAACTTGTTTTGGATCAGGATCTTCCACGCAAACGTCCGTCTTATTCACTACTGCCTTGTAACTCCTCGCTTTAATTTTGAAAAATACGTTATCGCTGTCTACGGCGACCCTTTTGCCGCGAAAATAGCTGTAAGGTAGCTCGACAAAAGCCTGTGGACACTTTTTTTTGAGGAACGGATTGAACCCGTTTATTCCCATATTTTTCTTTTTACTTTCTTTCTCTATCTTTTTCGAATCATTTTCTTGATTTGAAAAACTATTTTGTTCACAATGAACGCTTGTTGCGATCTTTTCCATGAAATAATTGGTGATTTCTTCCCTGGATTGCTTTCATACCCTTTAACTGTTTGAGTTTCTCATTAGTCACTTTGGGTACAAATACAGGGTCGGCTCCAAGAAATACCAATTTCTCCATTACAGGAAGATACACTGCACGACATAAAGCTGCATTAAATAAGAATTCTACTTTTTCTCCTTGTCTTATTAATTCTACAAGATAATCGATGGCATCCAAAATAGAAGGTCTGGAATTTCGTCTAACAATACCCAACAGAGCATCATAATATCTATTCCATCCTAAATTGAGAAGATAATCGATCTGTTTTCTTGAAGTTATATTACGAGAAAATTGCATATTTCTCGTATTAATTTGTTCTCGAATATCTTCTTCCCTCTGTGTTACTATGTAATCTGTCAGTTCATAGTTTTGTTTTCTTATTGCAAAACTAAAAACTTCACACATTTTCCATTTGCTCATCAAAAAGTCTACTATAAGTTTATTTAAAGGAAATTTAGCTACATCTTTACATGTCTGTGTCATTAGAGAAGGGTTCTCGTTGGTGAAAATCTTAATAAGTTCGAGATCTCCAGAATAAACCGCGCCTTTCACTCCATAATTTTTAATTCTTACTTTTGAAGAGAAGAGGGCAATTAATTCTTTTCTTTGTTCCGAGTCGGCCAATCTACACACATGTTCAAAAATTGTGTCCCATTTCAGGGTTTTCTTGAGAAAGTCTTGAGGATTGTAAGTTGGACACGGAAAATAGGGAATACCTTCCTCGCTAAGTGTATGTATCGCAAAGGTACATTTCGAAAAATACTTCTTAAAAAACTCATGTTTTCGAAAAGCAACAAGGAGAGGATATCTTCGATACATGAGATATTTGAAATAATTTTCATCCAACAGGAGATGAAAGTTTTTGGCTACTCGAAGCAATCTCAAGATTTCTCTATCGGACAAATAATCCGCAATTTTGGAGACGATATCCTTATTTGCAAACATTTTAGAATAAATTTTCTAAAACTTTAATCAGTTTTCGTCTAGAACAAATATAAGAAAATATTTGTAATGAACTTTACATGGAAGCTAGAAGATTATAAACCTCCTCGTACTCTTCGGGTCTCAGAACCTCATTGAAACAACCTTTTGATAAAGGGTTGTACATCACAGGGCCTCCCGTTTCGTAACGTTGAAAGTAAAGAACATTGTTAAAAATGAAAACTACTCGATTTAACTCGTCATAGCACCCTACACTTTGGAGTTAATGACGGTCACTTTACAAACTGCTTAAAATTGTCAATTGTAACACTTACATTATTGCGGATCATTTTTCTTCCGGTAATTCTTTTCACGTAAGAAGTTTCCATTTCGTCCACATAAATGTAAGATTCCAAGACCTTCTTTAACTTTTGTACACTGGAATCGCTTCATTTTTGAGGACAATCTTTGGTTATGAGATAATAATTACACTTATTTTGCTGGCAAATATATATTCCTCTGTAGCTTCCAATAGATTTCCAGAGACGATTTTCATTGTAAAAATAATATTCACTTATTTCATTTCATTTTCATATATCCATTCGGATATCCTTTTCGGGGATATTTATACAAGTGAATATAAAATAAAATAAAATAACATTACTAAAAATGACGTCAAGAATATCTCCCTTCTACAAAGTAAAATGTGTAGTCTTGGGTAACAGTGCAATCGGAAAATCTTCTTTAGTAAAATTAGTATATTCCAATCGACACGACCCCTACAAAGTTGAAAGTACTATCGGTGCAGCTTTTGTAACAGTTACGATTGAGATGAAGGATTATCCAGTTGCAAAACAAACTGTCAATATTCCTGGTTCCTCTGGAACTCATCAAATGGTCAAAGCCGACGTCTGGGATCTTGCAGGTTCTCCACGCTATCATAGTATGCTTTCTATGTATGCTCGCGATGTTGATATCTGTTTTATTGTTTTCGATCTTAATAATCGAGAATCATGGTTAGACTTAACTAAATGGAGAGAAAAAATCTTACAACATAACACAAATACCCAAGAGCATTTTCCTCTCTTTATTTTGATTGGAAACAAAAACGATTTAATACCTAACGTTACAGAAGCAGAGATTCGACAAAGGTGCTTAGAATGGAACTGTAAATACTATTCTCTCTCGGCGATACGAGATGATTCGGCAAGTATTTTCCGTCAGACTTTACACGATACAATCAAAGACTTTCACGAATTAATCCTTTCTTTGGAAAGAAATGGTACACCTCATGAGAAAACTCTGATTGCCAACAGCTATAACAATGAGAAACCTTTGCAATTAAATGTTACACCTTCGCGTTCATCGTGCTGTTATTAAAATTTATTTGTTAAATAAATCTTAATTAATATTATTTTATGAATCCGTTGTTTCATCTTCTATTTTCTCTGGCTCTTTGCCTCGAATTCGCGCTGCTAAATTAGAACATCTCCATGGAAGAGGAGTCACTGCTGCTCGGAGCATCGTTTCAACGGAACCAATCAACCATATCATTTTCTTAGTCCTTGTAACGAGAGTATATAAAAGGTTAGAATTTAAAAAACTGCTACTCGGGTTACCCTCAGGAATATAACCAATAACCATATCGTATTCGCTACCTTGACTTTTATTTACTGAAATACAGTAGCTCAAGGTTAAAGATGCAGTATTAAGCTGTTTTTCTCCTTCGTCTTCTGAAACTACTGAAGTGCTAAAATTATAGACCGAATTTTTAAATCTTACACTTAATTTTCCTTCCAAAACATTAATCCCCACAATTTGTCCCTCGGTACCGTTCATTAAGTTAACACTGTAATTATTTTCGGTTAACATGACTCGATCTCCGACTCTCCATAGTTTTGCTCTCGCATCGTTAATAGAATGATTGTAACCGTTATAAATAATAGAACAGTCTTTGTTCATAACTTCCAAATCTCGATTGTAAGGAGAGATAATAGCAAGCTTTTCTTGAGAAACTCCATTGTTCTTCAAAGCCTGGACAAGTTGCTTCACGTCATTACAGTCTCCTTCCATAACATTGAAATTATCAGTTACTTCAAAATCAAAAGGTTCCATTTCATCCTCTCCTCTTTCTCTTTCTTTGAAGTCAATAATCCTCGCAGAATTAATGAGAATACCATTATTCTTTACGTTATCTACACGATGCACTTTCGTCAGTTTAGCGGTGACGACTACTCCTGAAGCGATCAGGTCTCCAAACAAATTTCCCCAACCAATAACAGGCAATTGAGCTTCATGACCACAAAGAATCACAGAAAAAGGAAAATCATACATCTTCATAAATTCGTATAACAAATCTGTAGTAATCATCGAAGCCTCATCCAAAATCAAACAAGAGAAAGTTTCCTTCTTTTTACCTTTGGCATTTGCAATCATCATGTGAAGAGTTGCAGGTTCTTCTTTTCCTGTGATTTCTCGAATTCTTGCCACAGCTTTTCCTGTAAAACTGGCTGCTCGATACTGGATACCATTTTTCTCGAGATTATGGATAATCTCTCGAATACACAGACTTTTTCCAGCTCCTCCGGGACCTGTTAAAATAGAAACGTTATGCGCCAAACAAGTCTGCACTGCTTCCTTCTGTTCATCTGTTAGGTTTGGATGTAGAAATTCAAACTTGGGAATCTTAAAATAAGGAGCATCGATAGTCATCTGGCGAATCTTCTCTGCCATCTTCGTTTCCACCTCATAAGGATAGGGAAGATAAACGGTGTGTAGATCAGAACATACTCCAAACTCATCTCTCAAAATAGGAAAAAGAGATCGCAATTTCGGGAACTGTTTTTCGAGTGAGAAGATGGGAACACCCGTCCAACCGTTTTCATTCCTTTCCGCGATTTTCCTTGTAATTACTCCTACTTCACGAAAAGTCAAGTCGATTCCCTTACCGAGTCTTTGCATGATATTATCGCACTTTTCCAAAGGAACACTAGTAATAGTATAGGGATTCGAGAGAAGAAGATCATAGAGTTTCAGTGGATTGTGTTTGGAGCCATTAATTTCTTTATTTGTTAATCCTAAGAGATAGAGTCTTCTCAAAACAAAACTCTTATAGACATATTTGCAAAGTTTAATAAATACAGGTTCTCCAATGGTAAGAGAATACAAGGTATAAGGGTCATAAGGTAGACATTCGTAACTGTAATGTAGTGCGTAACTATGTAAGATATCGATAGGGTTACCTTCTTTGGAGAGAATCTTGTATAAAACTTCGGCCTTGTTTGGAAACCAACCTTTTCCTCGAAGAGAGGTATTAAACATATCAATTAGTGTATCTTTATCGGTACCTACCATAACTAAGGGAGCTTGGCGAAAGTTTAATCTCTCTTCTTGTCCAACCTTGCGATATTCACAAACTCCTCTCGTGACATCTCCAACTCTAACCGGTAAGAAACCATTGTAAGTCGCTAAGAACTTTCTCCCAGAATTTACGCCAAAAATAGTAAAAGAAACTGTTGTATTTTCTCGAGACGTTTTAACGACATGAATTACCTTGCCTTCCACTTCAGCTAATTGTACTTCTGCTGACATTGTTTTTAAAAATTGAGAAGATAAATAAAATCATTTTTCACAAAAGTTATAAAACTAGTCATACCTAAGATAATCGATTTCGGTTCAGCGATTGTTTCCCCTGAAACTAATTCTTATCACTATACAGGTTTTTATGAGAATATGGCCCCTGAAATGTGTAATCATATCTCTTACACATCTAATGCTTGGCAACTTGGTATTGTATTGTTTTATTTATTGTATAAGGTGAAACCTTTTCCCAACTTAAATTTTTCTGATCCAAAAATATGCTATCGATTTGTCAAGGAGAATAAAGTCAAACTTCCTTGGTCAACGACTTTCGACGAAATTCTTCTGTCTATGTTGGACCCCAATCCGAAAACGAGAATTCCCCTAAAAACTTGTCAACAGATTTTGTATGAAAATGGAATCTTACGAGCTGGCGAAGAAGAGAGGGTTATCTCACTCTAATCCAGATAGAAAAGCTAATTGGAAGAAATGGTTTGTCAAAAAGCCTTGTTCAAATTACGTCAAAGCAAACAAAAAAGATCTACATGTATCGCAAAGAAGGTCTCTGAAAGATTGGGCAAACGATGAAGAGAAAATTGGACATCTTCCTGTTAGAAAGTTTACAGAGACAACTTATTTTGATAACAAGACCAAGAAGAATACTTTGCTCGAAAGACAAGTCAAAAGAAGCAACCGTTACTGCATAGAATGCGGAAGAAAACATTGCGAACACCGCGCCTTTGAAAGTGCAATGATAATAGTTAACTCTCGAAAACATCGGAATGGTGATTTTGCGATCTTCCCGAAGGAGATAGCTTTAATGATAGCGGAAAAAGTCTATGAAGCACAAATGGCATATCTTTACGTTTTTAACGGAAGTGTTGTGATTCCTCGATCGCTTTATCGTGAGGTTTACATTGAATCCTGATCTTTTTGAGGAACAGATAACAGCTTAATACAAAAATGAAAACGATTTTTGTAATTAAAATGAAAAATGACAGACTGGAAGAACATTGATGAAACCATCCGTTATGATACCGAGTTCTCCTCTTTTTATTTTGGAGATGAGAATGTTATTGTAAAGGATAAGACGGGAAGAGCTGATATCCTCATCTGGTATGCTGAAATTGATGATATTTTTCGAGAAAGTTCCGAGACTTATGTTTTAGCGGACAAGCTCTACTCTTTTTCTTCGAATCTTTCGCTGATGATAATTTTCAAGAGAAAGTTGGCTGTATATCAAAGACAGAAGGAACATGCAAAGGAGAAATCTTACACAAAATTCAAACGACATTTAGGAGGCTTCGCTCCATGGATCACATGATGCACTTGTTGAACTTTTTGACCGCAAATAGCATATTTTTTCCCTATAGCTGTTACACATCGTCTACATGTCACATCTTTTAATAATTCAAGATGTTTATAATCAATATAACTATAATCAACAATATTCTTTGTTTTATCGGATAAAGGGATGAAAACGATGTCTGTATTCAGGTCATGGAGAAATATCCGATCTTTATTATATTGATATAATTTAAGATGTACCTTTGAGAAATCTTCATGAAATTTGATAAAATCTTTTTTAGTATAGATTTTTCTATCCAAATTATCTAGTTCTCTAGACTTGTCGAACTTTATAGATACTCTAGTATTAGGAATTGTATCGGTAGGTAAAACTCGACAAATTGCAAATTCATCTAACTTGAATCCAGGGTTCAAGAACATTCTTTATTTAAAAGTTATTTTAAATAAAATCATCATTTTTATTATTGTGCCCACCACTTGAATCCACACTGTAGGCAGGTAATATGGATCGAACTCATCTCGTCCAAACATTTCGTCTGTTTAGTAACCGCGATAGTGTTCTCGGATTTGCAGCGTTTACAGGCTTCGCCTGCCTCTACTTCAACTTTGTCCTTGAAAAGATCCACGTCGTTATTAAAACGTTCCCGGGTTCTCGATAGTAGAGGATTCTCAAATAAAATCTTTTTCTTCAACCCTTCATTTTTCCCTCTTCCCTCTTCCCCAAAAACCTTTGTCCAATCTACATTCAGAAAGTTATAAATCCTATCGAATCCTACTTCACGAAGCATCCAAGCAACTTCGTAAAGAAAATACTTGTGCTCCTTGTCCAACATCTTGGACTTTGAATTTGGAAACAAAGGAATCTCAACAAGTTGATTAATCTGTTCATCGGTTAAAAGCCTTTCTTCATCTTTTCCTTTAACAGAAGCGAGAAGACTTCTAACGCTTCCTTTTTTAAAAGACATCGAGTTTTTATTTGTTTTATTTAAATAAAAAATCACTTTCTTAATTGTTCTGCGTGTCATACAGATAATCAAAATGAAGAAAGTTAGACCATCGTAATTCTACTGGTCTGGACAACCGTTCAGAAAATCTGCGAGAAGTTGAAGACAGAGATAACAATTTTAACGTTCCTCAAAAACCTGGGACATACAAAGGTGTTTCTTGGAATACACAAAGACAAAATGGAAAGTTTCAATATGTGTCGATCGAAAACAAAAATTTCTGAGCGATTTCGATGATCCTTTAGAAGGAGCTCGCAGACACGATATGTATGTTGTTCATCTGTATACAAATGAAGACGGTACTTATAAAATCCCTCTCAATAAGTTGAACGGTGAAAATGTTTTAACAAATAAAGAAATTCAAAATATAAAAGCAAATGGGATCCCTGAAGAACATGTTAAAACAACGAAAGTTAGAGAATATCCACCTAATATCTTATAAAATGAACCGTTACATTTATACCATCACAATTACTACACAGTATCGAACTATAGAAAGAGCTAGGAAAGCTTTGGATGAAATAATAAGATTGAATTTCGGAAGTGCAAATATTCAAAATACTCAAATAAAAATAACGGACATCATTTGAGGCCGTTTTTCTTCAAAGTGGACTTATATAAACCTTATCTGACTCTTGAAGAAGCTATAAACGGTCTAGCTAATGTTAAAAAATTCTTCGATGAATTAAAAGAAAAAGAAAAACATCTTTTGGAAGAAGATATAGAAGATTCTTATCGTAATGAAAATGGGGTAGCAGTGATTTCTGTTTATAACGGAGAAAACGGAGGTGGAAGATATTTTGTAGAAGTAGATGATATAGATTGGAAAGAGTTCATACATTATGAATGGCATTCTGCGTTGGGGTACCCGGCTGGTAAAATCGAAGGAATAATTCGAAGATTACATGAAATGGTTTTTATTCGAATGAATCCAGAATTTTCTTATAAAGACTATTTTAATACGATAGATCATATCGATGTTTCGAGGAGAAATCGTAAAAGAAGTAACCTACGTCAAATTCTAAAGAACAGGCTCAAAACAAACCTCCATCCGAAGATAAGTATATACCTTATAAGGGTGTATTTATGGAATGGGGTCGTTTTCGCTACAAAATAAAAATAAAGGGTCAAGAAATTGAAGGAGGGCCCTTTGACACATGCGAAGAAGCAGCTTTCGCATATGATTCATATGTCAGGATACATTATCCTAATGGTGGTTACCTAAATTTTCCTGATGGTGTTTTACCAAAAATAAAAACAACAGCAGAGGATCTTTTCCATAAAGATAATATAAATATACAACTTATCCATGATGGTTCTGCAAGAGACCTCCGTTGTATTTTAAACATTAACGAAGATTGGAGGGAGCAATTTAATAGACCTCTACGAGACATAAATCTAGAAAATATTCAAGAATGCAGGAATTTCTTAATTAAAATGTTTACAGAATATAGATGAAATGTCACAAAATAAGATCCACATTACCTGCCTGCAGTGTGGGTTCAAGTGGTGGGCACAATAAAAGTTGTAACAAATATATTTCTTAAGAAAAACTTAAGAAAATAGAAGAAGTAACCTTAAACAGGAGACAAAATTCTAAAAATGAGTCGTTGCGAAATAGTAGGATCGCGATCTTTTGAGGATATCTTTTCAGAGGTCTACTATACTTTCTTACTAGGTTTTCAGGCAATTTTGAAAAGAGTGGCTTACAAAGATCTTATACATTATAAAATACACAATGATGTTCCTTTGAATTATAAATGGTTCTCTACTTCTATTTCTTTTAATCTTTTTTCAGAATACGGGATAGGTAAAAGCCTACAACCTTTACTTGTTGAACTGATGAAAAAATACAAATTAGATTACGAAAAATATCATGATAACATTTTCTTTCAAGAAATAGTTCTTATTTGCCCTGATATTACAGGAGTATTAAGGAAAAAAGATGCGGTAGCTGAAAGAGATTGGGCTTATGAATATGCGACAAATTCTTTATTTATAATCGATGGAATTGCACAGGAACGTATCGATCGTCTTTTCCCCCTATTTCAAGATTTTGAAGATTCAAGAGAAGAGAGCGAAGAAGATTTAAATTCCGAAGAGGAAAGAACTCTTGATCAGATTTTAGAAGAGCTAGAGAAGGAACAAGAAGAACAAGAAGAACAAGGAAAAAATAAAGAAGTCAAGGAGATAGAAACAAAAGAAGACGAAGAAATAGAAGACAAACCATGCCAATGTTCTTTTTGTCTAGAATTTGAAAAATATATCTACGATGATGAAAGACATATCGAAGAAGTAATAGTAGAAGCTATTCGTAATATTTCTTAATTTAAAAATATTACCATTATCTGTTTACATAGATAGAATGTTCACAGGTACATAACCAAAATTTCCGTTATTCTTACGTATTCTGGCCCAACCGTTGGAAGAACTTCCAAAATATGTAACAGTATCTCCTCGATTTACAAATATTTCTCCTCCTCCTTTGGCAGTATAAGAATTAAAAACATTTACATCGTAGGCTTCGACATTTTTCGTAGGCTTCTTTCCGTTCTTCAATCTGGGAAGTTCATGAAATTGCTCAATTTGTGACACGACTGCAATTTCCGCTGGTTGCCATGATGGTGCTGATGTATCCCCTTCAAATACCACGGGAGTTTTTTGTTTCATCGGGACATCTTGCACAGGAAGAACCGGTGTCATCATAACAGGTTCCGAACGAACTAAACGCTCAGTAGGTCTTATAACTTGAGGAACAGAAACAACAGAAGGCACCCTAAGGACTTGAGGAGCAGAAATTTCTTGGACATAAAGAGGTGTAGGTGTAGAGATAACCGAAGGTACCCTGCGAACTTGAGGTGTAGGGGCAACAGAAACTCTTCGGACTTGAGGAGTTGGTGCGGTGACAACAGAAGGTACTCTTCGAACTTGAGGAGCCGAAACAGTTTCAGCATAAAGAGGTGTAGGTGTAGAGATAACCGAAGGTACCCTGCGAACTTGAGGTGCAGAAACCTCCTTGGCATAAAGAGGAGTAGGTGCTCCAGTTTGAACTGGAGCCGGTACTTTACGAAGACTTTGCCGAACAATTGGTTGTACAGTTTCAGGAGCAGATCTTGTGGCAACTTGTCGAACTGGTTTCACAGAAGCACGGTAAGGCGTCGGAGCAATCATTCTCTTCGCATAAAGCGGTTTTGAAGTGGAATTTTGAGTAACAATTCTATCATTTCTTGGAGAAGTCGGAGACCCAAAAGGAGATTCTATTGGGATCAATTCTCTATTCACCTCTCGGACACTGGCACGACGATATATAATAGGAGAGTAAGCCGGGATTTCTTGTTTCTGTCGAGATATCTTTCTCTCTTCTATTCTTTGGTCTAACTCATTTCTTTCTTTTCTTTCCTCTTTCGCAATTGTATTCTTAACTTCTTCTCTTTTTCTTCTAACTTCTGTAGGAGTCATGACTCTGACTTCATCTCTTATAATTCCTCTTCCCTGGTCCCAATCTCGCCCTTGTTTGTGTGGTGAAGTTCTCTTCGAAGCGTAGGGTAACAAAGAATGTCTATAGTTTTTACACATAGCTCCTGTTTTAGCTAAAATATTATGTGTTTTTTTAGCAACACGATCAAGTTCTACAGATGTTTTTGCTTGGCGAATCTCTTCAATTTGCTCTTGGAAAAGTTCATAACGGCTTCGAATATCTCGATTGAAATCCTTAATTTGTTCATAAATCTCTAACCATTCTTCATCTGTGAGATTATCTTCTTTAAGTTTTTGATTTAACTCATCATAAATTTCTCTTTCCATATTTTTACAGTTCGGCAGTTCTGCTTGAATACTCGTAATAAGATTAATTTTTCGAACATAAAAGTTCACAATATCTACACAGACTTGTTTCTTACTCGTTTCTAACTCGGGAGTGTTTTCTGGAACGATACCTAATCGATAACGAACATCTGAAAGTGTTTGGACTGGAAAGAAATCCGAAAGAGTATCCACGTATTGATATGCCAGATGGTTGCAGATACCTTCTCTATCTGTATATTTCCTCTGATTAATCAAAGCAATAAGACGGTTGCCTTCTTCGTTAATCTCATCCACGAGAGCATCGATATCTCCGTGTTTCTTAGCGATACTTGCGGTATTTTCTTTTAATTTTTCTTCAAAAGAGACACCCTGACCCATTTTTAATTTAGGATAAACCTTTTTGGGTTTATTTTAGAATTATATTTTTTAAAAAGAAAGTTAGATGTTAAAAATGAAAGATAACCTTTCGATCGAACAATTACTCGAAGAGCTTGATGTAATGATGATTGTAGCTTGGGATAGAGTTAAACTCTTGGAGAAAGAATGAATTAAAATCGAATATCGAAACTTTGAAAAAAGAGATGGAAAAACTTCGACAGCATATTCTATCTTCTCCAGATGGTGAAGCCTATTTTTCTGCAAAAGAACATTATGAAAAAACTGTGAAAAGTATAACCCTAAAATAAATAAGTTTAAAAGATAGAATGGTTCGCGACTTGATTGTTTGCATCCTAACATTTAATTTAGATGAGGTGTTGCGTCCTTCGAATTATCTCCCGAAAGTTTGTCACAAGATAACAGACCAGTCAATGATTGAAATAGCAATTGAGAATGCTCATAAATTGAGTCCAAGTAAAATTGTATTATATGTAACGAAACGGAACTTGGAGTGCATTAATAAAACAATAAAACACAATTCTTATTCTAGAATGATAGGCTATTGTGTTTTAGATAACGAGTTTGAAATTTACAAAGGAATTGGAAGACGATTGAGTTTCTATAAATGTTTGAGGAATAAAAATGTATTGGTTATCCCCGGAAATTCTCCTTTATTAAAACCTATCACTTTGATTAAAATGGTCTCTGAAGGAAAAGATGTAAAGATTCACGATTGTCTATTTTATTTAAGAAAAGCCAGCCAGAATAAACTTGATGATACTTCACACATTGAAAAGATCGAAATAAAAGTAGACGAAAATGAACTGTTACGTGTTCAGACAAAAGAGGATTATGAGAAAGCAGTTAAAATTGTTAAATCTCTCGAAAAAATTAAAGACTAATAGACACTTATTAAAGAAAAATCTCCATAAAAATGGAGACACAGGTTGTATCTCAGATTTTTGATTTAACTCCTCTTATAAAAGGACTTTTAACCCTTCCCTTGCGAGATGGAAGGAAAACCTATATCTCTGTTCTTATCGAGAATTTATGAGATATCAAAGCATCACTAATAAGATTCCAGGAGTAGATCTAATTTATGAACCAAACCACCCTTGGTTAGGTGGAATCGGGTCAAAAACATGGTGGAATACGGTTTATGGTTACGATGAAACAGGTTTTGTAATCCTTGAGATTGGCGACCAAATAAGAAATGTTAAAAGTCTAGGTAAAGGAAACTTCTATTTGCAAGATGCGAACAACCAACCGGTACCTTCTGATTTAAAATCTTTAACAGGTGTAGATGCAAGGTTACTACATCTTTACGGAGATTATTTTTTATTCTCTTATAACAAGTATATCGTCGAAGGATCTGTTAAAGATCAAACATGCGAAAAGGGTTGTTTCTTAATTTGTGCAAGAATTTTAAGACTCGACAATCGAGGAAATTTGTCTGTTGGTAAGGAAAATGTATTATGTCCTCAAATCTCTAATAGTGTTGAGAAAAATTGGTCTTTTTGGGGTTACAATGATCGGGTATTTTTCTCTTATGGTTTAGCTCCAAAACATTCTTTTTATGTGCTTCAAATAGATATGACTCGAGGAGATATTGTTTGTTCTCCATATCCAAATCAGGAAGCCGAAGGGTATTATGGTTATTTTGAAGAAAAATATAATAACAATGGAAAATTTTTACATATTTCTCTTACTACACCTGCCCTACGATACAACAGGGATAGGTATATTGGTATAGGCCATGTTAAATATGCCAATGATCAAAAATATATTGATTTAGTCCAAACAAGTCCTTTAGCTAACTTTTTTACTCGAATGAAAAATTTTAAAAGACATCCAGCTTTAGACTATCTGATGTTTATATACGAGTTTGATCCAAGAAGTGGCGAAGTGCTAAGAATAACTGATATGTTTCTTCCAGAGGATACAGATTACGTTTTGGGTTTTCCGTCGGGCTTGGAATACGCTCCCGACGGTGACGTGATGATTTCGTACGGTGATCATGATTCTTTCTGTAAAATAGTGAAAATAAAGAGAGAAATAGTAGAGAGAATGTTAAAACCTGTTAGTATGAAACCTGTATCAAAATTATATATTTTTTCTCTTTACCGCAAGTTTGTATCGATAAGAAAGATGTATGTTCTCTTCTCCTGTCTTAAGTGTTTGTATTTTGTTAAATTAACAAAAGTGATTAGTTTAGAGAGCATATTTAATAAAAATGTTCTGTCGCAATAGTAGGGAAGTATTGTTCAAGAACAGCTCAGGGAACTATCTTCAGGAAAATGGAACTGTTGGAGACAAGAGTAGTTCAGTTATAGTAACTGAAGAAGTTGTAAGTAGTCGCATCTCTAGATTTAAAATTGGAGAGAAATATATTAGTTGTATTTTAGGAAAACCGTCTCTTTCTGAGATTAAAGATGATTCCACTTTATTTGTATGCGAAAAGCAGCTCGCCGATTCCCCTGAAACGACATTATATTACACTATTGGAGGGCTCTGTTTATCTCTTACAAACGTCTTGTGTTGTCAAAAATATAGCGATCTAATCCTCGAATCTGCTTTTGAAGAGCAACTTTATCGTAAATTTTCCAAAGAAGGAATCGTTACATGGCAAGGATGTTTCTATGGAATCGAGATAGCTAGAAATAAGGTGTTGGAGAAAAAACATACCAGAATTAGTAACTTGTTTTACGATCCAATCTTTGAAGCGTTTCTAAAGGATGAAACAATGAAACGTCTACTGGACAGAGTTTATGGACAAAAACAATACCATTTGACAACTTATTCTTCAAATACTCTGAGAAAAGAAGACAAAGATGGTAGATTTTTCCATGTTGATTATCCTTACCATAATATTCCAAGTTCATATCCTGATGAAATTTTGGGAATTCAAGTAATTTTTGCATTGGACGACTTTACTTTCGAAAACGGAGCAACAATGTATGTTCCTGGCTCGCATAAGGATCATAAATTTCCAGATAAAAGTATACTCTTTTGTCTTGAAAATAGCAAATATACGATTGTTCAGAAAGGATCGATAATTTTATATCGTGGTGATATTTGGCATTCACAAGGAATAAATATCACAGAAAATCCTCGAGTTGCTATTTTGGCCAATTTTTCACCGTTATCTGTCTTGGCAAAAGATGACGTCGTTTCCCATGTTTCCGGTTCATACTGTGATTTCAAAATCGTAGACGGTAAAGTTCTAATTTAACCATTTTATTTCAATTAATTGAAATAAAAAATTTAAGTAACTCTTTTGGAGTTACCTGTTATACTTAACAACGTTTCTCGCATTTGCGTTTGCAACGAGACAGCGGATTTGGAATTAAAAGTTCTATGTTGCGATCTTTTCGAGTTCCTGTGCGATTTTCTCCGTCTCCGAACTTATTTGTGATAAAGGGATCATTATAAGCTAACTCCCTAGAAATAGAAGCAATTTCTTCAATAGTATATTCCTCTTTACACTTTGTCTTACAATCGGTATAACACTCCTCGGAACAGTTTTTCGACTCTCTTGAATTGGAACTATCTCTAGAATCTTTCGAATAAGAAGGTTCATTGGACTCCCTCGTCCCTCGTGAATCTCTAGAACTTTGTGATTCACTCAAAGAAGAACTTTGTGATTCACTCAAAGAAGAACTTTGTGATTTAGAGCTTTGTGGATCTGAATAGCTTGAATCTCTTGAATCTCTTGAAGACTTTGAACAAGAGTCGGAACAGTCGAAATATTTACTCTTTACCTTGTTTCTTCTCTCCTTGACCGAAGAAGATATCGAAATAGAAGAGACAGAGTTAAATCCAGATCTATAATATTCGGTATCATCTCTACTTGTTTCAGGAGAATAACACTCGGATTCTGTCACATAGTTAGAAGCAGAAAGAGAATTTCGAGAGATAGAATCGTCATGAGATGCTGAAGAAGCAGAAAGAGAACAGCTTGGCTTACTGTAACTCGTATCTTCGCATTCCGTATCACATCTTGATTGTTCGGAACTTAAATTGCAACTGGACTGTTCACAATTATCTTCACACCTCGAGTGAGTGTTAGAAGGGCAACAAGATCTTGGCTTTACAAATTCTCCTCTTCCTGAATCAGCAGGACCAGCATGATTCACCATTGTAGAATAAATGGACAAGGTGTCATCTCCATTATCTGCAATTTCTAAGATACGACTCTGCTGAGGATAATCAATGTGACTGGCTGTATTAATTTCCCAGAATCCTTGAGTTTTCCCTGAAGGATCGGGAAATGCTGTGACTTTGTTGCGATGTTCATGACCGTTTATCAGAGCAATCACATTTGGAAATCTCCAAATAAAGTTACAAAACTCTTCTCCGGTAATTTTTTGTGGGTCATTGTCAAAAGTAATAGAGGGATCACTAAAAACATTGTTCATTGTCTCGATTGTATGATGACAAAACAAAATCGCTAACTTATCTTCATTATTTGTCTCCACTAATTGCCCTTGTGTATTATAATAGGAAGAGGATATTTTAATAAAAGAAGTTTCCAACCAAAGTAACATGTTTCTTCCGATGCCTCCTTGTGATGCCAGTTCATCATTGACTAAATTCCCAGAAAAATTACAAGAATTTAATACAAAAGCGTCGATCTTATTACTAATTGGATAAGTAAAATAAAGTGTTTGATTATCAATGTTATCCTGTTTGAACCCATGGCCTACTGGACCAGGAATCGAAGTCGTATTGAAATGAACACGGATAAAATCGTTAATGTTAAATTGTGTTCTTTTGGAACTTTGAGGAACAGGTCTCAAAAGAGATTGATTTAAGATCGATAATATTTGGTCAGGTTTCTGGTTCTTCAGCGCCTCGATAAATGCCGTAGCTTGTACAGGAGTTAAAGCTTCAATTAACATGGAATCGAGTCCTGGAATGTTCCCTGTTGCAATGGAATCCAGAAGAGTAAACATGGCATAATAACCAAGAGAATATTGTCCCATCTTAGTTACATCGTGACTACCGCAGCACGTATACCATTTAGTTTTTAGACCTTCTGCCTGAAAGTGTTTTGAAGCAGCCTCGAGAATATCCGGAAAGTCGGGATAACCGAATTGGGTTTTGTAACGATCCAGAGGAAGCTGCTGCCCTCCAAACACTGGAGGGCAATCGGGATGGTAAAAATAAGAATAAGCCAAAGAAGGATAATTGTCTTGCACACCAACATAGTTTTCTTCAACAGGATTCGGGACTACCTTTTTTCCATCCAAAAGATTAATAAAGTTAGCAATTTCACTAAAACTCTGCGAATCTGTGTTATCTCCGGTCGATTGAATAAACTCAAATTTCTGCCCTAAATGGGGCCCTCGAGCTACCGCATTAATTTGTCTCACCATTGATTCTTGAACTTGACAACTAAAAGCTTCATAGGGACGAAAAGAATCTGCCAGACGTTTTGGAAGAGTCTCTACAAAAATACTTAGGAAAGAAGGTCGAGCAGGGTCCCCTGGTTGAATGATATGTGAATCCGTAATATGGACAAATGTTGTCAGGTGTTTACCTTCACATGTCTGATATCGTTTCTCTGAAACTTTAACAAAAAGCTTCTTATTTGTTTTCTCCAAATAGTACGTTTTCATTAAATCTTTCCTCAGCATGCATTTTTCTCCTTCTTCAACTCTTAATTTAAAATACTCTGCATTTTTTGTTTGCGTTTCTACTGTCGTTAAATTGGATGAAGAACAAGGAACCATGCAGTTTTCTGGAATCGCACCACACCCGCCCATCGAGCCATCACAAGGTTTTAATAAAACAAAAGTACCGTTAGAATTACAGGGTTTAATGATCTCGAGTCTTTCCGGCGAGACGACAACCGGAACGGGGATTCCTGTTCCTGTATTGGCTGGACAAGAATCCGGTCTTATCGTATAATCTAAAGTTGTCTTGCCTTTGTCGCACATACTTTTATTTCGGTAAAATTTATTTTCAAATAAACCAAAAATAAATTTTACCGAAATAAAAAGCAATGGCAGAAATTGTCTCGCCAAAAAGTGGTAAGCTTATTAAAGTTAACAGTAAACAGTTCCGCGATTTGCAATCAAATCCGAGATATAGTGACTCGATTTTAACTGAAAATAAAGAAAATAGTTCTCGGGTTACTCCTTCTTTTAAACGTAGCTTGTTGCCGACTCTTTCCCCAATTGCGCCGGTTGTATCGTCAAAATCTCTTCCTCCTCTTTCAAAGCCAAGAAGTCCTTTGAAGGCGGCTTCACCAATTCTTTCCGCTTCTCCTTCTTTGGATCTTTCTGGGTCTCCATTGAAAGTACAAGAATCAATTCCTTATCCAAAAGGTTTACCTGCTCTTGCAGTAACAAGTAACTCTCCAGTGGCGACAAGAGTTAAATCACCGGTTGCCACTCGAAGAGTCTTGCCTCCTTTACATGTTTCACCAAAAGATTTAGGAACACTGGCACCTTCTCCAAGGTCGCCCAAATCTCCAAAGACATCCCTCACCAAATCACCCAAGGTATTTCTTCCTCCTCTTTCACCAAAGAAATCACCTCAAGCTAAGCCATTGCCTCTTCTTTCTCCGAAAAATATACCCAAAGCGAACCTTCCTAAACTATCTCCAAAGTCTCCAAAAACTAAGAAGTTACCTCCTCTTTCTCCAAAGTCTCAAAAACTTTCTCCAAAACTTTCAAGGTCTCCAAAAACCAAGAAGTTACCTCCTCTTTCTCCAAAGTCTCAAAAACAGTCGAAATCGCCAAAGAAATCACCAACCACAAAACTTCCCCCTTTGAAGTTGACAAGTGCTCAATTAAATAAGAGAAATGAAAGATCAAGAGGATGGAGAGAATTATCTCCCAAACCTGGACCAGAGAGAAAGGAGTTAAAAGAAACTTGTGGAAATGCTTGTTTTCTTCGCCCGGAGGACAACGGATATCCAATTTGTAGAAAACTTCAACAAGGAGAAGCTTCTTGTCAAGTAGAAAAGAAAGGAGTGAAGGCTGCTCTGTCTCGAGCCAGACAACAAGGTGAGGAAAAAGTCGAGTTCAAAGCAGAAGTGATCCTGAACAAGATGGAAAAGATGGGAATAGAACGAGTTCGTTTGCCAGCTCTGAACCGCAATTCAACTTTAGCCGCAAAGCATACACCACAACATGTCCCTGTAATTGGTTCTCCTAAAAGATATTCAAGATCAGAAGATAGTAGAAATGACAGGGAATCAAGAGATAATGATTCGGTAAGACTTCCAGGGCTGCCTTCTCCTTTGCAATTGGGGAAGATATCTCCTTCGAAACTCGATTCGGGTGAAAAAGGTCTTGAAGAAATTAAGACTTCTTCGTGTGGATGTGGTCAATAAGCAATAAAGCTTTAAGGCTTAGGACATGTATCCTCTAAATATCTTCAAACATCTCAAAGAGTAACTAAAGAAGATAAAAAGAAAATTATATTTTTTGTTCCAAACAAAAGATATGCAGGAAGGAATTCCGAGAAACCGAGGATATCGATTTCGTGATATAAACGAGTTTAATATTTTAGAAGATCTTGGAGCTGGAGGCTTTTCCAAGGTACTTTTAGTACAGCATAAGAAGACAAAAAGAAAATATGCACTGAAGTGTGCCATGCGCTACAAAAAAGAGAAGGATAGAAGTAAAAGAACTTATATGGAAATTAAAGTACTTCAAAGTTTAAATCATCCAAACATCATTCAGTTGAAAGGTTGGTTTGAAGATACTGAAACAATTTACCTTGTTTTAGAGTATGTAAAAGGCAAAGACTGTCATAAGTTTTTCAAACACATGTCTCCGACCAGTGATCAGGTTAAAAGCATTATGAAACAGTTGATTGATTCTTTACGCTACTGTCACGATAAGGGTATTGTACATAGAGATATTAAGTTGGAGAATATCTTAATTGATAAAAAAAATCATGTAAAACTGATAGATTTTGGTTTGTGTGGCATTAAAGAGACAGAATATGACATGATGAAAGAAAATCTCGGAACAGTTAGATATACTGCACCGGAACTTATTAAGGGAGAAGGCTACAATGATTCTGTTGATATCTGGGGTCTTGGAGTTGTTTTTTTCATGTTGTTGACCGGTGAGATTCCTTTTAACGGAAGTAGTAAAGAGAGTATTTTTCGAAGAATTACAGAGAAAAACTTACACTATACAAAATTTAATTTGGAAAGAAAAGAAGTAGAACTATTGAAAGCTCTTTTAGAAAAAGATCCATCTAAGCGTGTAGAGATTGAAGAAATCCTAGATTTTCCGTATTTTCAAAATTAGTTTTAAGGAAAACCGTTATTGTCGGGTTTGCATCTTTCTTTTGAAAAAGTCTACTAAATCTCGATGTCCTCCTCTTGATGCATAATACATACCATAATTCCAATCGTCGGCACCTTTGTAGATGAAGAAGTCTACTAAATCGCGATGACCTCCTCTTGCTGCAGCTCGCATACCCATATTCCAATAGCCGGCACCTTTTGAGATGAAGAAGTCTACTAAATCGCGATGACCTCCTTCTGCTGCAACTCGCATACCCATATCCCAACGTTTGGCACCTTTGGAAATGAAGAAGTCTACTAAATCGCGATGAGCTCCTAATGCTGCATAATACATAGCCCAATCCCAATTGTCGGCACCTTTGGAAATGAAGAAGTCTACTAAATCGCGATGACCTCCTTGCGCTGCACATTCCATACCCAGATCCCAATTGTCGACACCTTTGGAAATGAAGAAGTCTACTAAATCGCGATGACCTCCTTGCGCTGCCAACTTCATGGCTGTATTATAATCTCCCTTGGCTAAATCGAGATACTTGATAAGCAGTAGAGAAAAGTCTTTCCAAGAATCTTTCCTGATACTGTCAACATATTCAAAATCAGAAGGGTGTTGTCTTTGAAAACGATTTCTCCACAAAAATTCATTGTTGGTATATTTTTTCGTCGCTGCATTAATATTGAGAGCGTTTAAAAGATCTCTATCGTCATCAAGTCGTGATA
>Ga0209181_10002436_pt1 | contig 30484 bp, 15 predicted proteins | sample MAT05_FD_187208 | JGI IMG/M metagenome (GOLD analysis project Ga0209181, IMG submission 187208) | Freshwater microbial communities from Lake Fryxell liftoff mats and glacier meltwater in Antarctica - MAT-05 (SPAdes) (version 2) | ecosystem: Environmental > Aquatic > Freshwater > Ice > Liftoff... | reverse complement strand
GCCTGTTCTTAAAGCAAAACAGGAAGTACCAAATGATTTTTTACTTTGGCTATTATCATTTAAACAGGATTGATCAGGATGCAATAGTTTTATTTTTAAATCAATTTGCGCCTATGGTAAAATTCAAAAAAGCATTTATTTTCTTATTGGCCTTCTGTCTAATTAATCTCCTGCCCTTTATTAGTCGGGCACAATCTGTTGACTACGCTGTTCATCCTGATGGATCTTTTGAAGTTTCCGGAACCTCTATAACCTTGAAAGATTGTTATCCATCCCTTGGCAATGAAAATATAATGACAATACGACACGAACAGGTTGTAACCAAAAGTAATGCAAAGTTAATTTATCATCTCGCCAAAGGCCGACTAGAACTTTTATTGGAAAAGAAAGATGGCGCAGTTTCATTGCAAACCTCTTTTACAGGAACTGCATTCGACTTTGCAACGATTTCTCCCATTGGAAATGCTAAGGTAATAGGTGCCAATCGTTTTTTTAGAAATGCAGAAGCCATTATGGGGCAGGCTGGTGTAAGTGAATGGCCAAAAGAGAAAAAAGAAAAAAGTGCGTTGATGATAGGGCTTATGCCGGATGATGGATATTCGTTAATTGTAGCTACCAGAAATTTAAAAAAATACACTTCGTATTCTGAAGTTTTCGCTACTCAATCGGGCAAGGATAAAAGAATAAGCGTCTCTATTCAAACGGAGAAGATTAAACCTGATTTACTGCCCACGATTTTTTTTACTGAAAATGAATCGGTGTACGATGGAATGCGAAATGAAGCAGGCAAAATAGCCATTGCTATGAATGTAAAAACCAGTAAGCCTCAATCGTACCATTGGTGTTCATGGTATTACACCTTCAATTACCTCACCGAAAATATGTTGGCCAGTTACCTGAAGGGCTTTGAAACATTGTTCCCGAAAGTGCCTATTCAAACGGTGCAAATTGATGCCGGCTATCATCCTCATATTGGCGATTGGCTAGAACCCAGTGAAAAATTTCCAAATGGCTTGGAGAGTTCGGTGAAAGATATTCTTCAAAAGGGTTACAAGGCGGGTGTCTGGATTGCGCCTTATATGGTGGGTAACAGAAGTAAAATTTACCAGCAACACCCTGACTGGATTTTAAGGTGGGGAGATAAATCGCCTCTTATGTTTATGAATTTTTATGACGAGAGCAGACTCTTTGGCGCATTAGATGAAGAAATTTATACGTTAGATACCAGCAACCCGGCTGTGATGGAATACTTACGAAGTGTATTTAGAGCATTCAAAAAAATGGGAATCACTTTTTTTAAAACTGATTTTATGCTTTGGGGCGATCAACAAACACAAAACCTGGCGCGGCATACGCCAGGAAAAACTTCGATGGAATATCAGCGTGAATTTTATGATATGATTCGGGAAGAGATTGGTGCGGAATCTTTTTGGTTGGGATGTATAGCACCCTACGCACCTATGATAGGATACGTGGATGGCATGCGAATATCCGCAGACATCACCTCCAACTGGAAGGGCGGTGCTAGCATGTACAAGGAGTCTGTCGGTTGTCAGCACTTTAATAATGTATGGTGGCAAAACGATCCAGATGCCATTATTTTACGGAAAAAGTTTAATCTCATGACCGATAGGGAAGCCGAAAGTCTAACGCTTTGGATGGGTATGCTCGGTGGAATGATTAACACATCGGATATATTAAACGAGTTGCCGCCAGATCGGTTAAAACTTTTTCGAGAATTGGAACCTGCTTCAGAAAAATGGACGTCAACATTTCCATTTATAGATACACCAACAAAGGCTGATGTTATGCTTAGAAAGTATTCTTCAACAGGAACCTATGCTGTATTATTTACCAATAGAAAAGAGGAAGTGATAGAAGAAACGTTTGCTGTCAATACATTAATTAACCAGCAAGCAATGGCCTGTTACGAGTGGACTATCGCGGGCAAAACAAAAACAGCCTTTCGCGACAGCATTAACATTAGGTTAAATCCGCATGAGAGCAAATTGTTTTTCTTTACTATTGATAATAGAGACATTTCAAATTTAACGATAGGTGGAAAATAGTTCTTGTCAGAAGGGGAGACCCCAATGGGTTATTTCTAATTCTTGTTTCAAAAAAATGCATCATGAGTAAAAAAGCTGATGCGCATGCCGTCATGATAGAGCAGGCTAGTTCTCACAAATGAACTTCGTACCTTTCTACTCTTATAACTACCAACCATGAGAATTATCACCGTCCTTATTTTTTTCTTTTCATCCTTCAGCAGCCTTTTTGCACAAAAACTTCAAGTCACAGATCTAGTCCGAATGTTTAGCTAAAAAATAGGACATAAGCATATAGTTTTAGATCAGGAATTAGAACCAATTTTGGGAGGCATTTAAAATCAATCAAAGTTATGCAGGCCTTTTATTGAAATTTTACTTTTACTACGTTCACTGCACCGCCCACTAGCTCGAAATCAGCATAAGAAGACTTCTCAACTTGATTAATAGTAAACGGAATTACCTTATCACTTGCTGTTATGGATATAGGTTTTGCATTTTCTGGCAGAAGTATATGGCAGTTTATTTTCTCACCGCTTCCGGTAATCGTTAACTGAATTAATTTTTGATCGGGCTGATGAATGTAGGTGTACGCTACATACCCTTTGGAAGCCGCATATCGAACCGTGGCTTGCACGGTATCTGATTTGGTTTCAATCCAACGTGGAGAAAGGGTAGGGGCAGAATATTTTTCTGTGCCTGGTGAATCTTTTACACCAACCAGTCCTTCAATGAATGCTGCCATGTTCGTTGCTGCTGCCCAGTTGTCAGGGCCACCATACGACACGGGATTTACGGGAACATAATGTGGTTGGTTAGAAAGCGAAATTCCCAATACTGTATAAATGGTTTCATCTTCTACAGCATGTAAAATAATTTTTGAAATTACTTTATCAGGTTGAGGATTATCGATAGCACACCAGCTTATACCTACACCTTTGCTTACCTCGTTCGATCCATACCAGGCAATACCGGAGTAATCGGTTTTTAGTTCTGAGAACCACCAATAGGTAAGTTGTTTGTCCATCAAGATATATCGAGTTGCTTTTGTACCATCGGCATACACCAATGAAACCACACCAGAAACATTTTCTGACGTTGGTTTACTCGATGTGTGTAGCATGTAGATAGAAGCAGCGGTTTGATTTACAGGAATTTCAACTTCTGTTGGATAACCTTTTCGTTTTGAAACTGCGACTACCGACTTGCGATCATTCTTTTCCGGATTGATAATGTTGAATTTAATGTTTGCAAAATTTTGCTCGCCAATGGGCATCTTACGTAAATCATCACCCGCCCGCTGCGAGTTCATCCACGGCATAGAATTTTTTCCGCCCTTACTCCACGTATCCATGTTCGCAAAGGGTTGGAGGTTCAGTGGTTTGAAAGTTGGTGCTGGGGGTGGAGGAGGTATCGATCCCGTATAGGAAAAATAGATTTTGTTATTGTGTTTTTTACCAAGCTCACACATACGTTGAAGAATATCAACGCCATATTTTTCGTATCCATTTTCAAAAGCTCCTCGCGCCAGTTCACCTGCTACATGTCCGCCAACGCCACCATTCATGTATTGCCACTTATCACCATGCGAACCAAATCCTTTTTCGAATGGAGGATAGATGGCATACCATTCGCCAGGTGAACCGATTGGTAAATTGTTTTTTAAGGTAAGGTATGATTCTAATATGGCCTTACTTTTCTGGTGGCCTATTCCCAGATTGGTCGAGTATGCGTTAGATTGCGCAAGCTGGGATTTTTCATCTACACCTAAATTTCTTTTAACTGCAGGGTCTTCGTCAATGAAGTGGGTATAAAATTTTCCGTTCCACGAAAGTGCATTGAGACGCTCGTTGATTTCAGTGGCTCGTTTTCTGAATTTCTTTGCGTCATCAACCAATCCCGCTTGTTCATACATCTCCGCCAGTTGGTTGCACGCCATAACGTAGGCAGTATTATCACCAAAGAAAACACCAAACTTCGATTTTACCGGATCAATAATCATCGTATTACTCATGCCAATGTCGGGCGTGTATTCATCGTCTACTTGAAAATCCCAGGAGTCAATCGTGTACACGCGTTTTAATAATCCAAAGCGATTGCTCCAGCGCGCGGGGTCGTTCATACAATAATTTAGTGCACGTGCTGCCGAATTTAGTTTGGCTTTCATCCAGGCGTCATCGCCTGCCGCTTTCCAAACTTGATAAATTGTTTGTACATAAATGTATTCCGGATGGTTTTCCGTGGGTTGGCGCACAAAATATTTGTCCCCGATTTTGCGGGTATACCCCATTACCGAATCGCGGGTTTTAAAATAGTCTACGTTGCTCATGTATGCTACAAAACTCCAGATCATGCCATCTTCGCGCTGCGCACCCTGCATTAAATCAGCAAACTCATTTCCATAGCCATAAAAATATTTTAAGCCTTTCATGGTGTGGTAATGGTCTAGTCCCCAGGGAACAAAGTACCGGTAATTCTTACCGTTCCAATCTACACTCCCCGTGTGGGTTTTCATGCTGGAGTAGAATAAGTCAAACATTTCCTTGTAGTAGCCACCATCGTTTAGGGATGTAACGGCATCGACTTCAAAGCTCAACATTGAAACAATGTTATCTTTTTTATCTTTTAAGGTGATCGTGTGTTTCCCCAAAGCGCCAGCAACTGCAAAATTAAAAATAGGTTGAACCGATGCATTGATGTACTCGGCACCATTGCCATCTGTAATATGAAGTGTTTTTCCCGAAGCTTGTAGTATGTAGAGAACATCCAATGGCTTAGCATTTAGTACCGAAGATGGAAATTCTGAATTAGTACTTAGGACTATTTGTATTTTATTATTTTGAGCTTTTAGATTGAATGACCCCAACACCAAAATAAGTAGGCACACGTTTAATTGTTTTACTGAATCTAAATTTTTGCTTAGTTCCATGGATTATATTTTTGGTAATCGCAAAAGTTACGACATTGAGTTTACGTAATTGTCCTGTACTTTCCTGTGATATATAAAACTGAGAACTACACGAGCAGGACAGAGAAGGATATTATAGTTCAATGCTTTGTTTATTTTTCAAAAAAAAATGAACAGACGAAAATTCATTGCCGCATCGATCACCACAGCAGCAGCCCCAGCAATGATTGCTTTGGGCACACCAAATTATGATGTAAAGAGTAAACGCTATCAAAACGGGAAAAGTCCTTGGCCCATTTGTTTAGACACTGCCACCATAAAGCCGGCTGATGGCATAGAAAAGAAAATTCAGATTGCCTCGGAAGCAGGATATGATGCGATTGAACCTTGGGATTGGGAACTGGAGGAATATGAGAAAAAGGGCGGCAATCTGAAAGCGCTCGGAAAAAAAGTAAAAGATCTGGGCATGTTTGTGCCAAGTATGATTGGCTTATGGGGATGTCTTCAGCCAACATTGGAAGAATTTGAAAAATCGTTGCCAGCAACGCGAAACCGTATGCGCATGGCCAGCGACTTTGGGTGCGCACATGTGCAGGCCATTCCAAATCAGATTGGCGAAAATTATGACACCAAGTTTGCCGCTGATTGTTATCGAAGGCTATTGGATATTGGTCAAAAAGAATTCAATATTATTCCCGCTCTCGTATTTGTAAAAATGTTTCCATTAAAAAGAATGGGGCAGGCTGTTGGAATTGCATTAGATGCTAACCATCCACATGCTAAGATCATTCCGGATGTCTTTCACATGTATATAACCGATGGCGGATTTGAAGGTATTAAATTATTGAAAGGGGAGATGTTCGCCATTTTTCAATTTAATGATGCGCCCTCTACCATAGTTAAAGAGCAAATGGAAGATAGACATCGGGTTTATCCGGGCGATGGCATTTTGCCGCTCCCGCAAATATTAAGAGATCTAAAGTCAACCGGATTTTCAGGTTGTATTTCAGTTGAGCTGTATAACCCTGATTATTGGAAGCAAGATCTTTTAACCGTTGCGCGAACAGGACTACAAAAGACACTTGCTGTTATTGAAAAAGCTAGTGTTTAAATATATGCTCTGTTTCTATACTAGATATATGGACAAGAGGGTAAATGGCGAGATTGGATGTGTTGGTTAAGGGAGTATCGACTTCAGAATAATATTTTAAACGCTCAAATTGCCGTATTAAATATAGTATCGTTGAGCATGATAACCTGCAGATGCTCTGGAATGTATATTAAGGGCATCTCTAAAAACCCTTGCTTTCATTACCTCAACCCCTGCCCCTTCTCCAGAAGAGAAGGGTAAGCGGAGTTTTTAGAGATGCCCTTAAGTTCTGCTAACTTGAAAAATGAAAGTATTAAATTTCCTTAAACGAAGTATATAATGAAACATCAATTATCAAATCACCAAATCGAGTCCTATCAGGAAAATGGATTTGTCGTAATTCACGATTTTTTAAATTCGGAAGAATTGGCGCAATGGCGTGATGCAGTGACTGATGCCGTTGTTGAAAGGAATGGAAAAAAACTACCTGACCGTGATTTGGTAGGGGGTGAAGATTCTCTTACACAGGATCCGGATGCAGATTATTTTAATAATGTTTTTGATCAGTTACTTAACTTATGGCAAAGTAATGATAAAGTAAAAAATATCATGCTGGATCAACGTATCGGCAAAATGGCTGCGGAGTTATCGGGTGAAGAAGGAATAAGAATTTGGCATGACCAGGCATTAATTAAAAAACCCTGGGCGAATCCTACTTCATGGCACATAGATACACCATATTGGTCTTTTAGTAATCTTAGCGCGCTGTCAATATGGGTTGCACTTGATGACGCTACATTAGAAAATGGTTGTCTGTTTTTTATACCGGGCTCACACAAACTAACCTCTTTCCAAAATCCAGGAATAACAAAAAATATGGGGGCTATATTTGATTTCTACCCTCAGTTTAAAAAAACCAAAGCAGTGGCTGCTCCAATGAAAGCAGGAAGTGCTTCCTTTCACAACGGACTTTGTATACATGGTGCTCATGCTAATATGACTCCTGGCTTCAGAAGAGCTATGACTTGTGCCTATATGCCAGATGGGAGCACTTTCAATGGTCAGAAAAATATCCTTTCCGATGAACAGGCCGCAAAACTTAAAATAGGTGATTTGCTGCGTGATGATTTTCAAAACCCATTAATTTATTCTAAGGTTAACATCAACAGTTGAATAACTTTTAAAGTTTGAAAAGCAAAAACCACTTTCATATTAAATATTTCTGCGCATGGTGGGGTCTTGACCACCTGAGTACAGCAGGGATGTTAAGAAAAATAAAACAGGGAGGCTTCGATGGGGTGGAGATAGGTATTCCACAAAATAAAAAAAACAGAGAGCTGCTCAGAAAACTTTTAATTGAAAATGAACTAGAGGTGATTGCACACCAATACTTCGCTAACCACACGAATATTAGTGAATATAAAAAGCAGTTTGCATACCACGTAGAGGCTGCGGCTTCTTTTAAACCTGTTTTGATTAATTCTCATACAGGTAAAGACCATTGGCCAGTAAAAGAGAACTTAGCACTCGTGGATATAGGAAATGAGATTGGAGACAAGTATGGTGTAAAAGTTTTGCATGAAAGCCACAGGGGAAGATTTTTGTATAGTGCATCTGCTTCCCTTAATTATTTCGAGTTACATAGAGATCTGAAAATCTGTGCAGATCTGTCTCATTGGGTTTGCGTATCAGAGTCTCTTTTAGAAGACCAGCAGGAAGCTCTTCAAGCTGCTATTCTTAGAGCGCATCATATACATGCACGCATCGGACATGCGCAAGGCCCACAAATCAATGATCCGCGAGCACCGGAATGGGAACTAGAGATAAAGACATTCACCGGATGGTGGCAACAAATTATTGATCGAGCAAAAGCAGATCAATTTCCTTATTTCACAATTACTCCGGAGTTTGGACCATTTCCATATATGCCCCGGTTGCCTTATAGCCTCGAACCTTTGGGTAACCAATGGGAGATTAATCTTTTTATAAAAAATTACCTAAAAAGGACTCTTCATTAATCATTCTGATATCCTACTATCCCTTTGACCCAGACGATGAAAAAAAATTTTTCGATAGATTTATGATAGTATCAGAATATACAATGAGCCATGCATTTTGGTTTCTTGTGTTAATATTGATTTGTAATGCGGGATGCAAGCCCATTCTATAAATTCCGTGACGAACAGCAAAGCTGGATGTCATGAAGATCATCTTCGACACCGACATGGAATCGGATTGTGATGATGTAGGCGCGCTTGCTTTGCTTCACTATTAGGCGGATAGCATTCAAGCATAGATTCTGGATTGTACGGACAATTCAGGTAAGGTGCCGTATGGTGCGGACGCTGTGCAAGCTATTAACATCTATTTCGGAAAACCGAACATTCCCCTTGGAAGTCGGCAACCATTTTGTGTTTGTGAAGCATCCTATAGCGCGGCTGTCTTTGCAAAAAGCCTGGTGCCCGTGTTATACCTAGATAATGTTTCGGATCGTGCTAGAAGTGAATACAAATTAGCCATTAGGCCCAGAAAGAGGATGCTGATTTTCTTTCTTTATTTTCTTAGCACGAAAGGTAAAGTGGAATTTATTTGTGGGTATCCTGATCTTTACTGACCATGACATTACAGGATAGAAAGCCACGTATTTTAGTTCACTTTTATACCAAGAAGTTAACTTTGATTAGTTAAAAGCACGGAACCCATGAAAAGTAAAAAAACCATTTTCATTAATTTTAATAGGTTCGGTATAGACAAAACCACATTGGACAGATGTAGATTCTGTTCCGGAAGCGCTCTTGAAGCCGCCCAAAAATTAATGTCGCATTTTTTTATCAGCGTAAAGGGGGGAGTTTGCAATGTAATTACTAAATGAGAACGAAATTTAAAATAGATAAGTGACATTACAACTTGTATTCTTTTGCTTGGCTATAGTTCACCTCAATTTTATTCTTCATCCGCACCGCAATCAGGCTTTACAGGCTGGTATATATGGAAGATGAAGCTAACCGGTTTGTAAAGCTGGAGTTTAAAAATGGGTATATATTAGAAAGATATAACCAACCCGAACGTTTTTAAGTGTTTTGAATAAAAAATTATAGCTTTCATAACCATAAAATTGTAAACATCATGACTAAAACCAGGCGTCAATTTTTAGCCAATTCCACTAAAATTTTAGCTGCTACCAGCTTTGCAGGATTAGTGCCTGCAGCTGCATCTTCTACCTATGCTGCTACACCAAAACCTTCTAACAACGATAAAATTGTACTGGGTTTAATTGGAGCAAGAGGCCAGGGAATGGCGAATTTGCGCCAAGCATTAAAGCAGCCGGGTGTTGAATGCGGTGCTCTATGTGATATTGATGATGCCATTCTAACAGAAAGAAGCGCTGAAATTAATAAGATACAAGGAAAGGCTCCGGTGGTATATAAGGACTTCAGAAAATTGCTGGACAATAAAGACATTGATGCAGTGATTATTGGTACACCCGATCATTGGCATTGCTACCAGATGATTGCTGCCTGTGAAGCCGGCAAAGATGTGTATGTTGAAAAGCCTTTAGCAAACAGCATCGATGAATGTGATTTAATGGTAGCTGCTGTGCGTAAGTACAATAAGATAGTTCAGGTAGGGCAGCAGCAGCGCAGTGGCGGTCATTGGCAATCTGCTATGCAGTTTATAAAGTCGGGTCAGTTAGGAGACTTAAGGAAGACACAGGTATGGGCCAATTTTAATTATGGTGCCGGTCAACCTAAAGTACCAGATACACCAGTGCCGGCAGGCGTAGACTTTAACATGTGGTTAGGCCCTGCCCCAGATCGGAGTTTTAACAAAGCACGATTTCATAGCTCCTGGCGTATGTTCTGGGATTACGGGGGAGGTTTAATGACAGACTGGGGAGTGCATTTAATGGATATGGCTTTATGGGCAAAGGATGTTACCAAATTACCTTTGTCTGTTGCTGCATCAGGTGGAAATTATGCTTTTCCCGACAGGGCACATGAAACCTTTGATACCATGAGCGTGACGTATCAAATGCCCGATCATAACATTACCTGGGAACATGTAGCCGGTATTGAAAATGGGCCTTGGGGTCGTAACTACGGATTAGCATTTGTGGGCAATGACGCAACCCTTGTAATTGACCGGTCCTCGTGGGATTTGTATCCGGAATCTTCAGGAGGTAAATATAAAGTTCCTGCTATGCCACGCCAAACAGGCTATGACTCTCATGAAGCTCATCTTAAAAATTGGATTGAATGTTTGAGGACACGGAAAGATCCTAACTGCACGATAGAGATGGGAAGACTAACCGCAATCTATACCCACATGGGTAACATTGCTTTACGTACAAACTCTAGATTGGTATGGAATGAAGGCAGCAAGAACTTTGGAAACAATGCTGCTGCTAACGCCCTACTGTTACCTTCTTATCGTAAACCGTGGGCGCTTCCTAAAATATAAGAGCTGATATGAAATCAATTGTATCACGGAGAACTTTCGTTCAGCGGACGATGCTTGGAAGTCTTGGGTTACTTGCTAGCAATAGTTTATTGCAAGCTGAAGATGGAAGCGTGCAATTGAAAGAGATAGGTTTGATTCTAGGCGTTTTACGTAAAGAGCTGAAAGCCGATTGGGAAGGTACCTTACGAAAGGTAGCTGCAATGGGCTACACACATTTGGAATTTGGTAATTACTATGGAGAAAGTGCAGCCTCATTTAAACAGTTTTTAAAAGATGTGGGATTGAAGCCATTAGCATCAGGCAACGCTATGTCACCGATGAAAAAAGAGGATGTATTTAATAAGATGGTCGAGGACGCGCATTTCTTTCAAAAAAAATACCTTGTTTGTTATTGGCCTTGGATGGATTCGGGGGAAAATAAAAAGTTGGATGATTTTAAAAAAACTGCAGAAGACCTGAACATACTAGGCGAGATGTGTAATAAAAGAGGACTTCGCCTGGCTATGCACAATCACGATAAAGAATTTGTTCCAGTGCAGGGCTATGAGTGGGGATATGAAGTTCTTTTGAAAGAAACAGATCCTGCCAAAGTAGTGATGCTGCTCGATTTATATTGGGTAACCAAAGGAGGTGGAGATCCTATTCGCTTATTAAAAAATTATCCTGACCGCTTTGAACTGTTTCATGTAAAAGACATGGATACAACACCTGAAAAATCATTTACATGTCCTGGTTACGGCAGCATCGATTTTAAAGAAATATTTGCACAAGCGAAAAAGACAAATATCAAACATTACATTGTAGAGATAGATGATTCACCAAACCCCATGAGCTGCGTTCAGGATAGCATCTCATACTTAAAAAAATTAAGATACTAATCTCCAATTCTAACTATCTACATTTCGTCTTAGTATTTTGATAGAATTAAACTACAAACCATATACATATTAATATAAAACAAATACAATGAACAAGCACAGATTTTCCCCAATTACAACATCATTATTATTCTGCTCAACTCTTTTTATAGTTAACAGTATACAAGCGCAGTCCTCTGGTGATGAAATGAAGCCCGGCATGACGGAGTTTTATGAGCCTGTTCCAGCCGTAGTTACGCCTGGCAAACCGGCAGCAAATGCGTTTATAACGGCACCTTCAGATGCTATTGTTTTATTTGATGGAAAGGATCTTTCTAAATGGAAAAGTAAGGATGGTGGGCCAGCCAAATGGGATGTAAAGAATGGTGTGTTTACTGTAAAAAAGGGCACAGGCGACATCAGTACCGTGCAGGAGTTTAATGATTTTCAACTGCATATAGAATGGTCTGCACCGGCAAACATATCAGGCTCTGGGCAGGCAAGAGGCAACAGCGGTATCTTTCTGCAAGGTGTCTATGAACTTCAGGTGTTGGATAATTATAACAACAAAACTTACGTAAACGGCCAGGCGGGTAGTATCTACAAACAAACACCACCGCTTAAAAATCCATTGCGAACTCCAGGCGATTGGAACGTGTATGATATAATCTACACAGCCCCACGCTTTAAAGAAGATAGTACGTTATTCTCTGCGGCTCGTGTAACCGTGCTTATCAATGGGGTGTTGGTGCAAAACAATACAACCATTACTGGCAATACACCGTATGCAGGCTTGCCTAAATATCAATTTCATGGAAAAGGCCCTATCAAGTTGCAGGATCATGGAGATCCGAGTGAGCCATTAAGTTTCCGCAATATTTGGATTAGACACCTATAGGCTTTTTATGAAGTGGGTTGAATGATACAAGACCGAAAGAAGTCTTATTAAAGATAGCGACCCTTGTCAGCGGGTTGCTACCCTATTTAAGCTTCTTGAAATATATAAAGCGTTCTTTGCCTAATCTGTTAATATAAGGCCAATAGAAGGTTTGCGTATCCTGTTGTTTAGTGTACATGATAACACAGGATGGTTTTTTAAAATTGTTTTTACATTTTTATCACTATTTACTAGTTAATTGTTTAGGTTAATTGTAGGTGATTAAAAGACCTCACTGCCTTCCCGAAAAGTCTACCTCGATGAATCTGGAAAGAGTGAGGTTCTTTTTTTATTACCTAATCGAATATTTTTTTTGAAAAAAGGATTTAATATATTGTACGATAGGGTCTTTGATTTCAATTATAAATGACTTCAATATGAGAAGTACGTTTTTCCTAATTTTCACGCTCTTGATTTTCTTTTCCTGCTCATCTAAAAAGGAAGGAAAACTTTTTAGAATTCATAGTGGAAATGAATTAGGTATCGATTTTCAAAATACCATTATTACGAATGACACCCTTAACGCTGTTACCTACGAGTACATTTATAATGGTAGTGGAGTAGGGGTGGGCGATTTTAATAATGATGGTTTGTCCGATCTTTTTTTTGGTGGAAATCAGGTTTCAAGTAGGCTCTACCTTAATGAAGGCAACTTAAAATTTAAAGACATTACGCATCAAGCAAATGTAACGACCAATCAATGGATAACCGGTGTATCCGTAGTGGATATTAATGCCGATGGTTTAGACGATTTGTACCTGAGCGTAGCCGGAAAAAATTTGGGTGAGAGCAGACGAAACCTTTTGTTTGTCAATCAAGGCATGAAAGATGGTGCGCCTGTATTTATAGAATCTGCCAAAGCGTATGGACTTGACGATGAAAGTTACAGTACTATGGCTGCCTTTTTTGATTATGATAAAGATGGTGACCTCGATATGTATCTTGTTAATAATTGGCTGGAACAATATAACCGGAACAACCTCCGCCCTAAAAGAATTGATGGCGAAGCAGAAAGCACGGATTGTCTCTACAGAAATAATGGCAATAATACATTCACCAATGTATCGCGTGAAGCGGGAATACTAATTGAAGGGTATGGTTTGGGTGTAAACATTTGTGACATCAATCAAGATAGCTGGCCTGATGTGTATGTATCAAACGATTTTCTTTCCAACGATTTAATCTGGGTTAACCAGCACGATGGAACGTTCAAAAATAAAGCGGGTGAGTATTTGAAACATCAAACACACAATGGAATGGGTGTGGATATTGCTGACTTTAATAATGATGGCCTTCCCGATATAGTAGAAGTAGACATGCTTCCACCAGATCATAAGCGACAAAAGCTCATGACGCCAGGACAGAACTACGATAATTTTCACATGGCCATTCAACTCGGGTATCAGCCCCAGTACATGCGCAATACCCTTCAATTAAACAGAGGAAAGCAAGCAGACGATCGCGTGCTCTTCAGCGAAATGGCCTTTATGGCAGGCGTGGCAAAAACCGATTGGAGCTGGGCACCACTCTTTGCTGATTTTGATAATGATGGATTCAAAGATATTTTTATTGGTAATGGCTATCGAAAAGATGTAACCAACCTTGATTTCATTTTTTTTGGTATGGAGCAAAGTCCGTTTGGCACAGATGAAGGCCGACAGAAAAAATATTGGGAAACTCTCGAAAAATTAGCGGAAGTTAAAACCACAAATCATGTGTATCGCAATACCGGCACCTTACAGTTTGAAGATAAAACCGAAGCGTGGGGCGTGAAACTTCCCACGTATTCAAATGGAGCAGCGTATGCCGACTTTGATAACGATGGCGATTTGGATCTGATAACTAATAACATTGATCAGGAAGTGATTTTTTATGAAAATGACATGAACAATCAAAAAGAAAAAAATCACTTCATCCAAATTGTATCCAAAGAACGTACCTCACTCAATCAAAAAATATGGGTCTATACTAACGGCATTAGCCAATATCAGGAACTTACACCGTATCGCGGGTTTCAGTCTACTGTTGTTAACTATTTTCATTTTGGCTTAGGCCAAAATGAAAGGGTAGACTCCATCCGGATACAATGGCCTGATTATGCTGAATTAAAATTGAGAAACGTAAAAGCAGATACTATTTTGGTTTTTTCAAAGAGTGACGCAAAACTTTTGCCGCAAAAAATAGAGCATGAAGAAACCAAACTATTTGAACGAGTAAATCTATCGTCCTATAAACACAAGGAAACAAGCTCTGCTGATACTAAAATTACGCGCACACTGCTTCATGAACTTTCGCGTTATGGGCCATGTCTTGCCGCTGGCGATATTAATGGAGACAAACTGGATGATTTTTTTGTGGGTGGCGAAGTAGGAGCGGCCTCGCGGCTATTTGTGCAACACCTAAACGGAACCTTTAAATCAAAATCATTTTCAGCGGATTCAACCCGGGAGGACGGTGCCGCCTTATTTTTTGATGCCGATAATGATGGTGATCTTGATTTGTATATAGCGGCAGTTTCACCTTCTATTGCCCTACAGGCAAGTTACCATCAACTTTTTAAAAATGATGGGAGTGGAAATTTCTCATTAACAAATGCTTTACCTAAAATCAACGTTTCTGCTTCGTGTATTGAAAGTGCTGATTATGATGGTGACGGTGACCTTGATCTTTTTGTAGGTGGCAGAATAAAAACCAATGAATATCCATTGCCGCCACGCAGCTATGTTTTGCGCAATGACAATGGAAAGTTTGTTGATGTAACAAATGAACTAAATATAGATTTGGAAAGCCCCGGCATGGTAAGCTCGGCCGTTTGGGCTGATGTTGATGGTGATAGTAAGCCCGATTTGGTAGTAGCAGGTGAATGGATGCCCATTCGAATTTTCAAGAATGATGGCAGGAAGTTCAAAGAAGTAACAAAAGAATTTGGATTACAAAACTCGCGCGGTTGGTGGAACTGCCTGAAGGCAGTCGATTTAAATCATGATGGATTTATCGACATCGTTGCAGGTAACACAGGCATGAATTCCTATTTTCAACCTACCCCTAGCCGCCACATTGAAATTGTGGCCAAAGATTTTGATAAGAATGGTTCAATTGATCCGATTGTAACCTACTTCAATCCTGTCGACAATGATCGGTTTATGACCCATAATCGCTTAGTAATAATTGATCAAATTCCCGCCATTAAGAAACGTTTTGAAACGTTTGGAGAATTTGCCGCTACACCTTTTGAAAAAGTATTTACCAAAAAAGAATTAAAGGGTGCATTTACCAGTAAAGTAAATTCATTGGCCTCAGTCGTGCTAAGTAACAATAAAGGCAAATCATTTATAATTGAAATATTACCTGAGGTCGCCCAGCTATCAGTAGTAAATGACATATTGATAGAAGACCTAAACAACGATGGAAATATGGATGTAATGCTGATCGGCAACAACTATGCACAGGAAACTTTGTTTGGTCGTTACGATGCTTCTATTGGAACTATTTTATTGGGCGATGGAAAAATGCATTGGAAAAATCTGGAGGCAAATAAAAGTGGTTTTTTAGTGGAGGGTGATGCCAGGTACATACGATCTGTTAAAACGGCAGAAGGCAAAATAGTTATTGTTACGAACAATAATGATTCATTAAATATTTTTAAGGTAATTCTTAAATGAGGCATTTCTTAATTTAGGGCATCTCTAAAAACCCTTGCTCTTATTACCTCAACCGCTGACCTTTCTCCAAAAGAGAAGGGTAAGCGGAGTTTTTAGAGATGCCCTTTATCCTTTACATTATACAAACGATTTCATACACAGCGAATGAGGAGAGGTTTTAAAGTATTTCTCACCAAGTATAGGTTGTGGTGCCCGGTGGCAACTATACGCTTTAAAAGCCAGATTGATATATACTGCAGGATAACCCTTGTTGTTGCGAGGGTACGTCTTGTTAAGTTTAATCACCATCTACTCCAACTTCGATTTTCTCTAAGTCATTTGCGAGATTTCTTTTGAAAAGAGTTTATAATTGGAGTAATGGAGGTGTCAAAAGTAGAATGATGCCTCTGGCAATTTCATTCAAACTCCTTCCTCCAATAGATATCCTAATAAAAAAGAAGCTGCCTCGACTTATGAGACAGCTTCTTTTCTTATTTCAATGATAATCTAATGATTAATACCCTGCGTTTTGATTTAAGTTAAGGCTTTGAAGTACTTCAGCCTCCGGAAGCGGGAAATATATGTTAAACTCCCTAAAATTAAAATCTGCCCGAAGCGCACCGAAGTTAAGGGTAGTAAGGTTAATTTCACCAGCCAGGTGTCTTCTCCTTAAATCATACCAGCGGTGTCCCTCTTCGAAGGCCAACTCCAATCGTCTCTCATTAAAAATTAAATTCAATGCTTGCGCACTTGTTCCTGGTATCGCCAGATTTGCAGGTACTGTTGCTCCTACTTTAGAAGCGCGTGCACGCGTACGAATGTCGTTTACCAAGCCAATGGCTTCGCTAAGGTTGCCACCAGATCGAACAATGGCTTCGGCTTTAAGTAAAAGCACATCGGCATAGCGAAGAATTCGAGGATTGTTTTGTGAAAGGCCAAGCCAAGGATTATCGGGCGTAGTGACATTATTAAGAACGTACTTCCTCACGTTGTGGCCATTGGCTGCATCAACCGCCATATTAAAGCTGAAGTCAATTCTGGGATCTCCAACTTCGAAAGCATTTTTAATAGATGAGGTTGCACGGAAGGTATTGTTTCCGCCATCAGTACCTTGATTATTAAAGAATCCCCAGAAGCCGTTTAATTCACCAATAACTGCGAAATCATCATTACCTCCAACCCACGGATTCGTATTGGCAATGGAGCGGTTTGCCTGAAATTCAAACAGAGACTCTACGTTATTTTCTTTTAGTCCATCAAAATTATCATTAAAGTTCGGTGCCAACGCCATTCCAGTCATAGCATTTACAGTTGTAATAGCAGCGGTAAAATCCGCATTTGTGTTATTTACAGTTCCTCTAAAGACCAAACACTTACTTAATAAACCTCGCGCACTATTCTTATTGGCTCTTCCCAAATTTTGCACGTTCCAAGCTGCAGGTAAAAGCGTAACAGCTTCGGTTAAGTCAATAATGGCTTGATCTAAAAGTTGAGTGCCGGTGGAGTTTCCCGGAAACGCATCATCCAGACTTGTAATACGCTTAGTAACCAAGGGTGCGGTTCCATAAATATTCCACAGATTAAAATACATTAATGAACGCAAAAAGAGCGCTTCGCCACGGTGATGATCATCTGCATTAGACGCTGCATCGTACGCAAAACTTCCGTTCTGAATAATTTTTTCCATCACTATGTTGGCGCGGCTTATAATCTGATACGAGAAATTAAAGTATCGACTTAATTTTCCATCGGTTCCTTGAAGCGTTGAAAAAATTTCAGTCGATGTTTCTCCCGGAGTGGTTAAATCATCGGAAGGTAGTAACCAGATGCTTTGCAGGTTATCTCCACCAGAACCACCGCGTTTGTAGAAGTAACTCAATTTGGCATAAGTACCAAAAACTGCTTCCGTCATTTGTGCTTCATTCTGGAAAAACGAAGCTTCTGTATTTCCGATGGGATCAAGATCAATGGTTGCTTCATTACACGAACTTAGGCTCATGACAAACAGTAATCCATAAATGAATAGAACTTTTAATGTTTTCATTTTTTATTTTTTTTAAGTTAAAAGCCAAGATTAAGACCGAACATAAGGGTGATTGGCGTACTGTCGTCTTCAGGATCTAGGCCTGTGTAAGGAGAAATTACAAACACGTTTGAAAGGGATGTAAACACACGTAGATTAGTTGCTCCCATTTTTTGGAGAACTTTACTATTGGTGTTCAGGTTATAGCCCAACTGTGCATTCTGCAATCTGAAGAAGCTAGCATCTTCCACCCAACGATTAGAGAACCTCGCATTTTGTGAAGGATCACCTGAAATTGCGCGAGGCATGGTATTCGATGGATTCTCACTAGTCCATCTGCCACTCACTGAACTCAGTGCATTTACACCACCATTGCCCATTGATTCGCCACTCCACCTTACACCATTTACACGTTGCACATCCCCCAGACCTCTAAATGTTAAGCCAAAGTCAAAACCCTTGTAATCCAGATTTACACCCATTCCCCAGAAAAACCCGGGAATGGTTTTGCCAAGATAAGTCTGATCAAAGCCGTTGGTAACACCATCAGGATTACGATTCAAATAAGCGTCTGGCCCGTCTTCTGGCAGCGCAGGTCCATTTAGATCATTGAAAAAGATATCGCCAGGAGAAAGTTGCGTTTCGGTGCCAGGCGATGAATTGGTTAATCTCCATTGATCAATTTCTGCCTGATTTTGGAAAATTCCACCCATTTGATAACCAAAAATGTAGTTAATTGGATAGCCTACTTCTATTCTCCCACCTTGTGGTTGATTTCGATAAAGCTTAGTAACTCTATTTTTAACGGTGGTAAAGTTGGCGTTTGCATGAATGCCTAATTCGCCAATCTTCTCGTTAAATCCTATTTGCATTTCAATACCATTATTTACAACCGAAGCTAAATTTACTACAGGATTATTTAAAGCCCCTATTACCCTTGGAATTTCTATGCCTTGAAGAATTCCTTCAGTAAAGCGGTGGTAGTACTCCATAGTAAATGAGAGTTTACTATTTAGAAACAAGGCGTCAAAGCCAATATTTTGAGTTGTAACGGTTTCCCAACTCATATCAACAACAGGGAAATCTCCAAGAATAGCACCGTTCACAATTGTACCTGGGGTGCCGCCATTTGAACCTACTGCATACTTAGGATTATTATTTAAAAGAGATAGGTATGCAAAATCGCGCGTTTCCTGATTACCAGATTTACCCCATCCTAAACGAATTTTTAAGTCATCTAACCAATTGGTGGTGCCAGACATAAAGTTTTCACCTGAAACTCGCCATGCTGCGCCAACTGCCGGAAAAGTTCCCCATTTATAGCCCGGAGCAAACTTTGAGGATCCATCACGTCTTATGGTTGCATCTAAGTAATATTTACTGTTGTAGTTGTAGCTTACCCTGGCCATATAGCCAAGTAGTCCTGAACGATTTCGCTCAACAAACAAATTTTTGTCTGCGGGCAATATACCCTCCACCATTCTGCGTTGGTCAAAAGAAAGAATTCCTGTGTTGTTAACTGACTGATCAATGTTGTTCCAGTTATATTTTTGATCCATTGCATTTAACACAATATCAATTTTATGATCGCCAAAACTTTTATTATAGCCAATCAAAAATTCCTTCACTATGTTGAAATTTTCACTCTGTCTTCTTCCATAAGAAGAACCATTGGCATTGAGTGTTCCCGCTTGAGCATTGTACAAGCCAGCTTCAGGAAGACTAAAAGATTCCTTTGTATTAGTGTAATAATCTACACTTAAGGTACCTCTTACGCGAAGGCCTTTTAAAGGAGTAACTTCTGCGTAAGCTGAACCAAGATTTCGTAACATACCACGCTGATCATAAACGAGTGGATCAATGGCTAAGAAATTGTCTCGTGTGGAGTTTCCAAAGCCTCTTGAATTACTAACTCCTTTCACCGTTCCTCTTGGCAATGCATACCCATTTGGTTGACTAGGATCAAACAAGGGTTGCCATGGGTTTATTAATGAGGCATTCGCAATGCCGGGCCCACCATCAGCCTCGGTTTGAGAGTAAATTAAACGAAACGATTCACCCAACTTTAGCCAATTTGTGACCTGGTGATCGGAATTTATGAAAAAAGAATAGCGGCTAAACTGACTTTTAAAAACGGCATTCTGTTGGCTAGCATACCCTCCTCCAAGTGCATACGTACTTTTTTGTGTGCCTCCTGAGACGCTTAAATTATAATCCTGAATCGAAGCATTTTTTACGGTAGCGTTATCCATCCAATTATAAGTAGGGCTGTTACCTAAATATTCAGGTGAATTTGGATCGTACAAGGTACCCCAATCAGAGAGAGCTCTTCCCGCAACTGTATTATTGTTCCAGGCCTCGTTATATAGATTTACATATTCCTGAGTATTCAGCACATCATATCTTTTTTTAATATTTTGAATCCCATAGTTGGATGAAAAATTGATACGGGCCTTTCCTTCTTTCCCTCTTTTAGTTTGGATTAGTATAACACCATTAGAGGCGCGCACACCATAAATAGCAGTAGCAGAAGCGTCTTTCAATACTGAAATAGATTCAATATCGTTTGGGTTAATCATGTTCATAATGTTTACTGGACCTCGTAAATCCTGATCTCTGCCAACCGCACTTCCAGCCCCCCCTTCCGTAATTGGAACTCCGTCAATGACATAAAGTGGATCGTTAAAGCCGAGCGTACTTACACCGCGAATTCGAATAATAGGCCTTGCATTTGGATCAGACCCTGGGTTAGAAACAAATACCCCGGCCATCTTGCCTTGCATAGCAAGTTCTGGTGTCATCCTAATCTCATTATTGAGCTCTTTTGCATTAAGCGTAGAAATTGATCCTGTCAGATCTTTTTTCTCGCGTTCACCATAGCCAATTACAACAACTTCGGATAATTGTGTAATGTCGGCAGTCATTGAAACATCAATGATTGCACGTTCACCTAAGGCTATTTCCTGTGTTCGGAATCCAATAAATGAAAAGGTAATAACAGCCTGAGCAGGAGCATCAATACTGTAGTTTCCATCCGAATCAGATACAGTGCCATTTGACGTTCCTTTTACGAGAACCGAAACACCGGGTAGGCCGCTGCCGTCTGCGGCATCTGTTACTTTACCAGTAACATTTCGTTGCTGCGCTTTGGCACTCCAGGCCAACGCGATGCAGAACAAGAATAGTAAAATTTTTCTCATCATAATGATTTGGTTATTTGTTAACATATTTAGGACTGTTAAATTCTACAAATAATACATTGCACTCATCCTGTACCTCCCTGCTTCGGTTGTGAAATCCGTTGATTTTTGCTTTTTTCAATAAATGTTTACAAAAATTGCATATCGGCATCTCTAAAAAACCTTGCTTTCACTACCTCACCCCGACCCCTAAACAGGCGGTGGCACAAAACAGTAGTAGGCTCAATTTTGTGGCCAGTCGCCTGCTGATTCCTTGGTAGCTGACCACTTCTTTTCATTGATCATAATGATTAGTCCTATTTTGTCATGTTTTAACTTGGGAGGTGGGTCTTTGCAAGCATATTAAACTTTATCAGATCTTTTGAATTTATCGCAAGTCAATAATGATGAAATCAATATACTGGTAGAATCCAATTCGATATTAAAAGTCCCGTAGGGCCGAAATAAACCAAATGGCACACCTTCGCTTGGAATAAGGCCTGTTAAAGGAATTCGAAATTGATTACGATGAACGGTTTGTGTTTAAACCGGTTGATTATATCGTGCCTGACGGCACTTTCTGAAATTCATTGTTCCTTTTTCTTCCAGGATTTTGTTCCTAACGGGACTTTGACAGGATTAAATGAAATAGATATATAGCAACGCGAAAATATTGTCAAAGGCAATTTTCCTTTTAAAAGTGCAAAAAGTGAGAAAAGATAAGATCATCGCATTTCCAGAACAGATAACAAATGTTTTTTATGCTGCGAAACAAATTTCGAAACATGACAAAGTAGGAGTAGGTTAAATTTGTAAACAATTTACCATCACCAAAATTTACAAATTATTGGGTTGCGCCCACACTGAAACTCACTTTTTCGGTTGCGAAATCGTTTGCTTTTTACTTTATTGCAATAATGTTTACATAAATTGAATATATTTAAGAACATAATTACCGTGCATTGTGCCTCAATAGTGCAGAATTCCGGCAAGCATTTGGGTTAATTTTAAAGCTTAAATTGAATGAGATATAATAGTATGAGATCAGAATTGTCTGAGATTGATGAAACCTCAAATGTTCCAAAGTATAAGCAGGTGGCGGATATGATTATATCCAGCGTAGGAAATGGAATTGTCAAGGTGGGTGATCGGCTTCCTTCAATCAATCAAATCAGTGAGCAGTTCTTGCTTTCCCGCGACACAGTGGAAAAGGCATACCAGAATTTACGTAGAAGGGGTGTGATTACCGGGGTACGAGGAAAAGGCTTCTATCTTTCATCAACCTCGCACAACTTTGAAAAGAGAATTCTTTTGATTTTTAATAAGCTAAGTGATCACAAAAAAGCGATTTACAATTCGTTCAAAAAAAAATTGGGTGATTCCTGTTGCGTTGATTTGCAGATTCATCACTCGGATGATAAAACGTTAGAGAAGATCGTAATTGAAAATCTCGGCAAGTATGACTATTACGTAATTATGCCTCATTTAAAAGATGAAACAGAAAGCGTGAAGACTCTTCTTAACAGAATACCAAAAGAAAAATTATTCTTGATCAATAAAGATATGGAAGGTATAACTGGTTCATACGGGTGTGTCTATGAAGATTTTGAAATGGACATTTTACTCGCTCTAAAGAGTGGAATTGAACGGATTAAGAAATATAAAAAACTAATAATGGTCTTTCCAACAGAGAATTATTATTGCACTGGAATTCGAGATGGGTTTGTAAGGTTCTGCAAAGAAAATTTTTTCAATTTTGAAATTATTGACAAAGCGTGTCATCGTGAAGTGAGGGCGCGTGAGCTGTATATTGTAATTGAAGAAGCTGATTTAGTTGAGATTGTAAAAGATGCAATAAGGAAAAGTTTTGTACTCGGCAAGACGTTAGGTATCATCGCATATAATGATTCACCCTTTAAAGAAATATTGGCTGGTGGTATTGCCTCGTTGAGTACTGACTTTGATAGAATGGGAGCCGAGATAGCAGACATGATCCAAACCCGAAATCACAGAAAAGTGAAAAATCCTTTTTCATTAATTTTAAGGAGTTCGGTATAGACAAAACCGGATTGGACTCATAAAAGAATTTGCAAGGCTCTATAAACTGGAAATGGATTTCCTCTATCGAAATAATTCCGAGCAATTTACGATGGCATCAGAAGAGCGGTGACTTTGACGCACCGTGATCTATTTATTATAGTTTGTAAAGATGAAAAAACGAATTGCGCTTACCCTATTTATTGTTCTACTTGTTATTCTCTCTACCGTTGCGCAAAAAAATCCAACAACTCGAGCAGAAGGGGTTATGGAAAAGGAGTTTAAGAATCATTTACTGGATGGGGACGCAGCCAGCAATGTATGCAGTTGGCAATGGGTGGCGGGCACTTTCTCATCCAAAAAATACTTTTGCAATCAGGAAAATATCAATCGACACACACATTCGTTTCAACTCAATACTTTTTTAGACAAGTCAACCGAAAACCTTTCAGAAAGCCCTATTCCAGATCAATTAAAAAAACAACTTGTTTAGCATTAATTACTGAGTTGCCTAAAGCCGAAACACCTAAAATCGAAATTAGCAAACCTACCTTGATCTACAATTCGTATAATTTAGATCCGAACTGGAGAAAAGATGAGGATGTTAACCGGATCTTGTTGTTAGAACCATCTCACTTCAAAAAATTCCCGATCGGCAGCAAAGTGATGAAGTTTATTTTAAATTTATCGAAGAATATTTCCGGCATTCAAATCATGGTAGATGAAGTATCGCAACTAAGGCTATTGTATAATGACTCGCCCCTGCGCAAGGGTGCTTAATCTCCAAAGAACATCCAGCCTTCACCCACTATCCGGGCGTGAAAGACATTGCCGATTGGATATACCCAGAGGTAACGGGTTACCATCCATCCTTGTTCTCTTTTTGGAAAAAATGTGCGAAGCAACTTTGACATCCGCGTTAACCGGCTAAAATTTTTACCCGTTCTATTGTTGCTTATCTGATGTTTTATCTTTCCCCAAGCCAATTTTATAATTATCGGGGGTGCCGGTAACTTTTAGGTTGAGGTACCGCGTTCGTTTCGACTCATCTTTATATTGGATCGCGTCTTCCGTTTCAGCGTCAACTTCAGTCTTTTGGGTAAATAATTTTTGCATACCCGTTTGAGTTACCAATTTTAGCGGCACACGTAAATAGTACTCCATGGTCATGTCTGTGTTTTGCTTTCCTGAAACCTCAATGAATCCAAGTGAAGAGTTGATGACCATGTTCGGAATGGAGATAACTCCCTTGGCGAGATCGATGTGATTGCGAAGTGTATCAAAGCGAACTTTCTTGAGATTTTTATCTCGGAAAAAATCTGACAGCGCCTCAAAGGCTGGATAATTATCAAGTCTTCCGTCTATAACGTTCAAGTCTATATGAATTTCTGAATCATCGACAATCGGGATCATGTCTGCATGCATTCGAATTTTACCCGTAACTGTTCCACTGATTTTCCCGCGAATATTTTCAGAAACCAAATGATCCTGCCCAAAATTTTCAAATTTGAAAAGCAGTTTATCTAAATCCAGATTATCGAAGGTAAGTTCAGGACTGAAATAGATTTTCGATTTGTCGGCTCCGTTAAAATACCCCGCCAAACCCACGCGTCCACCGGCTGCCGAAAGCGATAATGTATCGACATATAAAAAGTGATTTTTTTGGATGCGCGCATTGGTAATAAAATCGTTAATCGAATAACGATGGTAGTTAAGTTGCTTTATATAAAATTGAATATTCATATCCGTAAAGGGTAATTCAAAAATATTGAATCCCGCTTCGTGTTCCTGTGTTGTGGGTACTTTAGTAGGCGGGGGTGGGGTGTAATTAAACAACTCGTCAAAATCGAGTCGTTTAGCTTTCACGCTAAAAAAATTATCACGCTTTCGGATCGCGTCATCTTTACCAAGGTAATAACGGAGACTAGTCGTAAATTCACTATTTCCAATTTTTCCACTTAGATCTTCCACCATGATGTGGTCATCTTCATAACGAAACCGACCGTTAAATTTCTCAAGACGTAGGGGGTGAATTTTCATCTTTGATTCGAGCTTATCAAGCTGCACATCAGCCGACTGCAATCCCTTATTAAAGTGAAGTTCAGCGAAACCATGAATTTTTAAGTTTGAAAATTCTTCATGCCGGTAGTCTTCAGGTACATAGTTGTCGCCTCCATACGAAAATAAATCGTCCAGCTGGAGTAACGAAGAAGATAAATTAAATTCAATTTTGGTATCGCCCAACGGTTGTTGATTAAACCATAAATCGTAGTTATTGAGTTTGCCCGAGAAGTGGAAATCGCTTTGGTCAATCATGCCCGTGAAGTCGATAACTCTAAACTGATTTTTATCAACATACACATCCGCATGGAAGTTGTGAAGTGTGTGTGGATAATTTTTGAGATTCGCATACAGGTCTTCAATAAAAAATTCACCCACGGGAATATTGGGTGACTCAGTAAAAGATTGAGCAGAACTGTTGAATTTAAACTTCATTCGAAAATTGCGGACTTGCTCATCGTAAGGCTTGCGCTTTATGGTATCCCCCGATGTTAGTTGATAGAAATCCAAGAGGTTTGATTCCAAAAATAAATTGACGCTAACAGAATCGGAAGTATGGTGAAGAATAGCAGGTAAATCACTGATGCTGCCGCGTATTCGAAGATCTGAATCACCAAGCTTAAAGTCAAATTGATCGAGCGTAGCTTTATGCCCATCCATACTTGCTTTGATCATTACATTTTGTACCGGCAAATGGAATGTTGGCATCCGGAAGCTGAGGTTCTTAACCTCTAATTCAGTAAAGTAAGATTCGTTTACTTTTTCTATGCTCTTCTCCGGTTGGGTTAAGTCTACAATATCATGGAAATTCATAGTGAGTGCGACACTTCCTTTTAGATCTTGAAGCTCAGTAAGATTTAAAAAATTGGCAAGAAAATCGAGTTCAAATTCCGACCGGATCTTTAAATCAATTTCGGGAGATTGAAAGTTTCGAACGTGCAAGCTGCCGCTAAAGACACCCGCTTCTGGTTTTGCAGTTACATCCTCAAGTGAAAATTCCATTGTGGAGGCATTGCGTTCTTTGCCATTTGTAAAATGGCCCTCAAAGAATAATGCATCTAACTTTTTATGCGAAACCTTATTATCGAAGAATGCTTGCTCACATCCAAAATCAGCTTCAATTAATGGATTATGCCCGTTAACCGACTTACCTTTAATGGTGGTTTTAAAATACACTTCACCACCATTTTCGTAGCGTTCAAGGACTGGTGTTAGTTCTTCTGGGGCGAAGGCGAGGAAGATGTCAAAGTTAGGTTTCTCGCCTGCCAAACTAATATCTAACTCCATATCATTATCGATATCTACACTACCATTCATTCTAAATAGCGCGCGCTCTACCGTTAGAAGTGAAGGCTGGATAACTAAAAGCTGCTCGTCTGATTTGTAATCGAGTTGGGTCTTCACGTCAAAATGTTTGTTCTTAATAAACGTGGTGTCACCGTCAACAATAATACTCAGTTCGAATTTGCTTTCGAGGGCAACCATGATATGGTTGGGGCTTGATTTAAATTTCGATTGTGCTTCCTTCACAGAGAAATCCAATACCACGTTGTTCTCTTCATTTAATTTGATCAAATCAATATTGATCAATTGAATGCTGTTGAGATTGAGATGAAATTCAGAATTGATATCGTCAATTTGTTTCTTACTAGAAAGCGCATTTGATATATTAAAAGTACCATCTGTATGTTGTACGAGTTTGATGTACCCATTGATCATTTTCAAAGACTGGATCTCGAAGTTGCCACGAATGACATCCCACACATTAAAGCCGACATAAATATCATCTGCATCTATCATCGGGTTTGCTGTTTTTGACTTTTCTTCATAAACTTTTACCCGCTCAAAGTCAATGGAGATGTACGGAAAATTTGCAAAGGGTGAAATATGACTGCCTTCAATTACTACTATTCCTTCAAAATCTTCATTTACTGTGTCTATTAACTCCTGAACTACAGCATCTTGCTTCCAATACATGGCTGCTACAAGCACGCTGAAGATCAGAATTGGTGCTACAAATAGCCATAGGATAAATTTCTTCCAATAATTCTTATTCATAGTGGCTTAAAAAGCATTGCGATATTAATAAAAATAGTTAGACTGCTCAAGGTAATACGATGGTGGGAACTATAATTCGTTGATAAAATCTTGTATGTGTTTAACGAAAATGCCTTTTTGCGGCTTGTCTCGTTCAATTACAACTGAGATGGGTAATCAACTATGAAGATGCTTCAAGCTAAATTTCTTGCCGCATACGTAAAAATATCATGAGTTCGATTTCCGTTGACGTGAGCGATAAGCCAAGGGGAATAACTGATTCAATCTGATGTTTTAGTCGGATAGGGGATCGCTAAAATCGAAACTCGTAAGCTACCTGTCCGATAAACGTTCGAGCTAAACCATCAGGATTTGCTTTGCGTTCTATCAATCGTGTAGAAGTAAGAAGCTTGATGCTGTGTTTCACATCGAAGCGATACCGGAGGCCAGTAACCAAATTGCTAGCCAGCCCTGCAGAGCCGTTGACATAGGCATAATTGTGCTCATCCCGCAGCACCCTGTCTGGTTGAAGACGGTACAAATTGAGAACCCCGGCATACAGGTTAAATCGCGAAAACCTGAAATTTCTTTCCAACCGAAACATAAGATCATCACCTGGCTGCAGCCCGTTTGATGGTGCATATTGAAGGGCGACATCATATATGGGACTATCTTGCCAGGCTCCGTGATGAAACCCGCCACTCCTATGCGAGATCGGTCTGCGATAAGCAGTTGCTACGGTCCATTTGCGATTGATTATTGAAACGCCAAAGACAATGTCGTCAGTCGGGATGCTAGTTTGCTGGTAAAGTGGCATCTCGGCTCCCGCATTGGAGGCAATTTGCTGTTGAGCTCGGTTATAGATTTTAGAGCCGGCCGTAAGTAAAATGTGGTACTTTGGTTTTTGAACAAGCAAGTGCGAGAAGTTGAAAAAGTAATCGCCCCAACCAGCGGTTGATGGCATTTTGCCAGTTATGTAGGTATAAGCAGGAAGTCTTACTTGCAAATTAGTTTTCTTGAGAAAACTAAAGACTACATCGGTGAAGGCAGAATAAATCTGATCACCTTGGGCGGTTCGGCCATAGTGTTGTGTAAACTCTATGGAATGAACCCGAACTTTAGTGTTGGTCGCAATTATTGGGTCGGGTTTTAAGGCCCCCATGGTGCAAAATCCAGAATCACTACAACCCTGACCAAGCAGAGGTGGGCAACTAATTAGCAGTAGAGGAACCAGCAATTTTATTTTCATAACCGCATGTTTTGATTGTGAATTACATTGCATAAAAATGTAAAGTCAAACGGCATGCTCGAAAAGTGGAGCCAATGGACGGTTCTTTGGGATGAACCGTTAGAAGTCACAAGTATTTTGGCACAAATCGAAATTGTTGTTTCAATCTAGCTCAGGCAGCCTTATCTTTTTAAAATATACTTCAGAGCACCGGTAGACCACAATGCCCATAAAACTAATACGGGCTGAAAAAACAAACGGATAAGTCGGGCCTGATCGCTATCCAGTCCAAATGCATTTGTATGGTTCGTGTATTGAGCAATATTGCCTGGGAAAATTAAAATGTAGAACACTGCGAGTGCAATGCCGACTTTAATTCTTTCTTTCTTCCAAAAGATCATCGCCAATCCAAATGCTAATTCTACCAAACCGGATAAAACAACTACAAGATCTTTACTGATGGGTATCCAGTTGGGAACCTGGGCTTGAAATTCGGATCGTAAAAAAGTGAGGTGCCCAATAGCAGCGAGCACCATAAATAAACCGAGAATAATTCTTAGAATGTTTTGTAGAATAGTAAGTGAGCTTGTTTGTGTCATAATCAGGGTTTAATAATTCAATCCAAACTTGAATCAAGAATCTTTCAATATTATCCAATTCAATGCCTCTTTTAAATGCAAGAAAGTGAAAATCGATCTATATCAATCCCTAGATGCTAAACGACTTTACGGATCTTATGGGCAGAAACAGCATAATACAAAATGAAAAAATAACTTGGCAAGGAAACCCAATAAGCGGCATGGGGCGAATAGATTTCAGCCAAACGTCCATATAGCAATGGAAGCAAAGCACCTCCGCCAATTCCCATTATCAATAAGGATGAACCAATTTTTGTGAATCTACCAAGTCCGCTGATGGCAAGCGGCCAAATGGCAGGCCATATCAACGCATTGGCCAGACCCAACAACGCTATCCATACCACTGATGTTACGCCATTACTAAATACTGCCGCCAACACAAAAACTATTCCTGCTAAAGCAGAAATTTTCAATGCGGTTTCCTGACTAATAAACCTTGGAATGCATAGTATGCCAACAATATACCCAGCCAGCATATTTAATATTGTAAAACTCGTAAAGAATTTAGCGTTTGAAGAGGTGATTCCTTGCGAAGTAGCAAACCCGAAAATGGTATCAACCGCAATCACCTCCACGCCTACATAAAGAAACAACGTAAGGACACCCAGCAATAAATGCGGAAACTGAAGAATACTTTTTTTGTTAGCGTTGGCTGCGCTTGTAGCGGCATCCTCTTCATCGGTATCCAATTCAGGTAATCGAGAGAAATAAATTACTAATCCAAGTAATATCAACACCACCATCATGCTGAGATATGGAATAATTACACGGCTTGCCAGTAGCGAAAGCTCAGCCGCTTTTTCACCTGCACCAAGTGTACTTAGTTTTTGTTCAATCAAATCCGCATCACTGAGAATGATAGCCCCTAGCACAAGAGGTGCCAGCACACCAGCAATTCCATTACAAATTCCCATAATGCTAATTCGTTTGGCAGCACTTTCGGGTGGACCAAGTTTGGTTATATAAGGATTGGATGCCGATTGCAAAATGGTAAGCCCCGTTCCTTGAATAAACAATCCTAATAGAAACAAAGGATATAAGCGTGTAAGTGCCGCAGGAATAAAAAGCAAAGCACCTACCCCCATTATGAATAACCCTAAAGACATTCCCTTTTTAGCGCCTGTTCTTCTGAGCACCCACGCTGACGGAATAGCCATAACCGTATAGGAGATATAAAAAGAAAAAGCAACCAAATACGATTCAAACGTGGTGAGCTCACAGGCAATCTTAAGATAAGGTATCAGCACAGATCCTAACCAGGTAACAAAACCAAACACAAAAAATAATGCCCCGATGATAAAGATGTGTGAATTAATTTTGGAAGTTGGTGTCGTAGTCA
>Ga0209181_10002435_pt1 | contig 30487 bp, 42 predicted proteins | sample MAT05_FD_187208 | JGI IMG/M metagenome (GOLD analysis project Ga0209181, IMG submission 187208) | Freshwater microbial communities from Lake Fryxell liftoff mats and glacier meltwater in Antarctica - MAT-05 (SPAdes) (version 2) | ecosystem: Environmental > Aquatic > Freshwater > Ice > Liftoff... | reverse complement strand
CCACCACATCCAGGCAGCGCTGCATTTGTTCTCGATCCATTTTTGTCTCGTCCTCTTGGTTGATTGCCAAGCCAAGAGGTTCGCAGTTTCAAACGGGAACGGGAAGATGGGTTGCCGGAACGCTTACTCTGCTTTAACGCAAAGTCAATGTCGAACTCCTTGATCACAGGTAGGTCGTGTTGCACTCCGGCAATCAGGGTGGCCATCTCAGCAGCGGTCGTATTGGTGTAGTGCTTGGAGTTGGTGTCCTTGCTTACCTCATGCCCCAAAACGCGATGTCGAATGTACTTTTTCAAATGCTCATCTGCGGCAGGGATCGAAGTCACCGGCACACGTAGCATCGCGTTGTTCGCGTTGTGCCGTAGGCAGTGGTAGACCAGTGTTCCTTCCCTGGGCATATCGAGGTTCTTGAGCATAGCGCTCATCTTGCGCCCCGACTCCTTCGCGTACTTCGCATTGGACACCGACCATGTCAGTTCTGGAAATACGCGCCGATACCCCATCGCCCTCAAGCGATCGCAGTAGCCGAGAAAGCCCGACCGCTCCAGCTCAGGGTGCAACGGAACGATCCGTGCAGATTGCACGTTCTTAAGCGACTTGTCAGCCGTGCGCTCGTTAATGTCCAGGCACCAAACTCCGTCCACCTCGCGCACGTCGCCGAGGTGAAGCTGGGACGCCTCCTTGATACGCAGGCCAGCGAAGAGTCCCAACAGGGGCAGCCAGAACTCGAAGCCATACCAATATGCCGGCTTCTTGACGTGCTTGCCATGCCCTGTCAGGTAGTGGAGCTGACCGAAAATTAGTTGAAGCTGGGCTTGGGAGAACGACTCTCGACCGTCCTCATCTTCGTCCTCCTCGCCCCGTTTCACAGCCTTCTGCTCGGCCTTTGTCAGGCCCGTCTCACCCCGCAGCGACGCCGCTGGGTCAATGCTGAGGTAGCCCTTGCTGTGTATCCAGGCAAACAGGCGGGCCAGCCATTGCATGCGCTCGCGTCGCATGGCTTCACCCAACATGGGCCAGTCGCGACCGTCCGCTTTCAAAGCCGAAATGGTCTCCCGCATGGTTGCGCACTTGATCTCCTTGGGAAGGGTGTTGACGCGCCCAGGGATCGTCTTGAGCGGGCCGTCGCGGAACTTGCGCAATACGTCACCGTCGATCTCCACGAGCGACAAGTCACCCATGAACTCGACGAACAACATCATCCCGGCCCGGCGCTGCCGCTGATCGGCCTCCGAATGCAAGTCACCCGGCAACCCATCGGGGCTTGAACAGTAACCGGCCACAGCCTGAGAAAACAGCTTATTCGCCCATTTGCCACTCATCGCGTTGACAGGTCTGGAGGCGGCCAGGACAGCTGCCTTTTCTCGCAGCACCTGCGCCTCCACCATCGCGTTGCGCTCCGCTCTTGCGTGCGCGATGCGCTCGATTGGAACCCGCGCCACCAGGCTTGCCCGGAGCGTCTCTACGTTTCGGGTTGAAAGGGCAAGGTCATCGACGGCGACACGCAGGACCACATCGGGTGCGAACACCCAACCTAGCGGCGTAGGCGCATCCAGCAGCAGCACCTCGACATCGTCCAGCCCGTCCGCGAGAGCGGCACCGGCCAGGTCCTGACTATCAACAATGCGCAGTGTCTGACCTGGAAAGCCAGCCTCTCTCGCGCCCTCTGGCATCTGGTCAGGGTTTGGGACAACTAGGCCCCCATGGACCCCCAAAGCAGGTTCAATGGGTTCCAGCAGCTCCCTGGGCAACACATGCCCACGGGCTGCGGTCCCTAGCTGACAGAACAACTCAAGCCGGCCCGACGAGGCCAGACTCAAAAGTGTGATGCGATCCAGGCCGACAGCGGCTGATGCATCCCTGACCGTGACAAACGCGGTCTCACCGAGCACGTGGCTGCCCTCGACCAGCCTGAGCGACTTCTGGTTGTCCAACTTGCCACGCTCCCATTCAAACAATTGCCGCCGCCAGCCCGCAAGGAGCGCAGATGCGACGAGCTTGCCAACACTGAAATCATGTGTGCCGGTCGACTGCACGAACTCGCGCCGGCCGGCATGCGCGCGCAGTCGCGCGGGCACAACCAGGCGGGCCCACCAGACCCCACCACGACGAGAAAGTCCATCCATCGCACACCCCGTTTTGTAGCAGGGTGATGTAGCAAGGGCCCAAAAATGAAAAAACCGTTGAAAATCAACGGCCTATTCAGTATTGGTGCGGCTGGCGGGGATCGAACCCACGACCCTTGGCTTCGGAGGCCAATACTCTATCCACTGAGCTACAGCCGCAGGCTGCAAGACCGGGCATTGTAGAAGGTTTGAAAAGGGGTCGATGGCTATAATCAAGTGTTGTTTCCGACCTGCCAGCCGACTATTGAGGACACCATGAGCGACACCAGCCACGCGGAAGACCACACGGGCCCGATCAAGACGCCCAAGCAGCTGCTCATCACGGTGTTCTTTTCGTTTGTGGCCCCGGTGGTTGTCATCATCGGCCTGGTGTACTTCGTGGTCTCACAGAACAAGCCCGCAGCGGGTTCCAGCAATCCCGAGAAGTCGATTGCACAGCGTATCGAGAAGGTGGGCTCTGTCGAGATCCGCGATGCCAATCGCGAACTGAAATCAGGCGAAGAAGTCTACAAGGTGCAGTGCGCCGCCTGCCATACGTCGGGCGCCGCGGGCGCACCCAAGATCGGCGACACCGCGGCCTGGAGCACGCGCATCGCCATCGGCTACGAGGCCTTGGTCAACTCTGCCCTGAAAGGCAAGAATGCCATGGCTGCGCAGGGAGGTGGCAATTTCGAAGACGTCGAGATCGCCCGCTCCGTGGTCTATTTGGCCAACGCCGGCGGCGCCAAGTTCGAAGCGCCCAAGGCGCCTGGTGCAGCAGCCAGTGCGCCCGCCGCCGCCAGCAAATAGTTCGTCGGGCCCTCGCCTCGGGGGCCCTCAGCGCGGCGTAGCAGCCGCGCTCTGTTGCAGAGCCTGGGGACTCCTGACATAACCGAAGCGCTCGGGTAGCTCAGCGGCTGCAAGCTCCATCAGAACCCAGAGCCCGCTTTCAATGGCGTCAGCGGCGGACTCCATGTCCAGCGTATGCACCAAGCCGAATCCGAGGTCGGTCTCCAGATAGACGCAGCCACGCTCGTCGATCACACAGCGCTGGTTGCGCGCTACCTGGCCCGTGTGCGCCCGCACGGAAAAGTCGGCCGCCACACGCCAGATCCATGGGGTCGCTTCCAGCTCCACATAGACGCGCTGCGGACCGTTCTGGAAGAACCACTGACCCCGGGCATCGCAGTCGTAGTTGCGCTGGATGAAAGCGATCAGCTTCTCATGGTGCAGCATCGAGCCCCTGCTCTGCAGGCTGCCACCGGCAAAGGGGCCGAGCGCTTGTGCCGGGTCGTCGCGCAGGAACCAGTTGCCACGAGCATCCAGACCCAGCCATCCGTAGCAGTGCGGCACATGGGGCCACTTGGCCAGGGCCTGCTTGACGATTTCATCCATGCGGTAATTATGGGCGCGCGCTGCGCCTTTGGCATTCACCCCACATGGTCAAACAGCCAGCCACCGATACCCTGTGGCATGGCGTGCACGTGGCCAGGAAATCGACCCTGCGCAAACCCGACATGTCCACCGGTTGCAGGCTGCCACAGCTGGACCCAGCGCGAGACCTGGCCTGGCCCGGGCAGGCTGGCTGCCGGCACGAACGGGTCGTTGCGCGCGTTGAGCACCAGCGCCGGCACGGCCACGTCCGGCAGATGCGGCTTGGCCGAGGCCCGCGCCCAGTAGTCGTCGGTATTGGCGAAGCCGTGCAGCGGCGCCGTGAACACGTTGTCGAAGGTGTACAGGTCCTGTGCCTGCAGCAGCGCGTCGCGGTCGAACAGGCCGGGATGCTGCTGCAGCTTGCGCAGCGCCTTGGGTTTCATGGTGCGCAGGAACATGGGCGTGTAGACCAGCCGGTTGAAGCCGCGTCCGATCGCATGGCCGCCGGCGGCCAGGTCCAGCGGCGCACAGACCGCTGCGACGGCACGCACGATGGCACCCGCGGAGCTGCCCGATTCGCCAGCCCAGCGCATCAGCGCATTGCCGCCCAGCGACACACCGACAGCGACAACCGGGCCGGCATGCAGCGCGCGAAAGCGGCGTAGCACCCAGTCGATTTCCTCATAGTCACCGGAATGGTAGGCACGGGGGCCGTGGTTGAGTTCGCCGCTGCATCCCCGGAAATGCGCGACGGCAAATGCCGCCCCGCGCTCGCGGGCATAACCGGCAAACGCCTGGGCATAGTGGCTGGCGGACGAGCCTTCGAGGCCATGGAACAACACCAGCAAGGGCCGCGACGCCTCGTTTGCAGCACCGGGAGCGGGAGCGTCGGTTGCGGTCGCATTTGCCTGCAACCAGTCGACGTCGATGAAGTCCCCATCCGGGCTGGGCCATCGCTCGCGCCGGAGCTGCAGCGGCGGGCCGGTGATGCGTCGCCCCGCAAGGGCCGGCCAGACGGTCTGGAGGTTGCCGCCAGGCAACCAGACAGGGGCCTGGTAGTTCAGTGCGGGCATGGGCGCCGGCAGCTGCCGCGATGTGGCTGGCAACCTCGGGTCAATGCAGCACCTGCGGTGCATCGTTGATCTCCTGGACTTCGTTCTGGCTGCCGGGGCTGGCATGGTGCGCGACCATGCGCCAGCCCTGCGCGGTCTTGTGGTAGACGTTGGTGGCCAGCACGTAGGCATGCGCCGGGCCGTTTTCAGTCAGTACCTCGACCCGCTCGAGCACGTTGTGCACGACACTGGCCAGGGCCTCGATGCGGCGCACCTGGTCAGGCCAGGCCCGGATGCTGCCATTGGCGAAGATGGCATCGAAAGTACCGCGGATGGCAGCGGGCCCCACCACGCGCGGCCCGCCAGGATGCACACACACGATTTCGTCATCGTCGGACCAGCAGGCCATCAGCCGCTCGATGTCGGCCGTCTGCAGTGCCTCGTAGAAAGCGGCCTCGATATCGTCGGCCGATCCACCGATGAAAGCGGCCTGGGTTTTGGCTTTGGGCATGTTCGCTCGGCCTCGCGGGTTGGACAAAATCAAAGAATGGTTCACAAAGTTGCGCCAGGCGGACTTCAGTGGCTTGCCACACCTTGAAATCCGGCATGGTACGCCGCACCTATGCTACCGTCTTAACACGTCGCACGACGGCACTCCGTTCGGAAGGACCCCATGAAACGCTGGTTGCTGATACTCGTGGCTGCCCTGAGCTTGTCAGGCTGCGGCTACAACGATTTTCAACGCATGGACGAGCAGTCCAAGTCTGCCTGGAGCGAGGTGCTCAACCAGTTCCAGCGGCGCGCCGATCTGGTGCCCAATATCGTGGCAACGGTCAAGGGAGAAGCTGCCTTCGAGCAGGACACCCTCACGCGGGTGATCGAGGCGCGCGCCAAGGCCACCTCCATCCAGGTCACGCCCGAGACGCTCAACAACCCGGAGGCGTTCCAGAAATTCCAGGCTGCGCAGGGCGAGCTCGGCAGTGCTTTGAGCCGCCTGATGGTGGTGTCGGAGCAGTACCCCAACCTCAAGGCCAACCAGGCGTTTGCCGATCTGCGAGTGGCCCTGGAGGGCACCGAGAACCGTATTACCGTGGCGCGTGGGCGTTACATCAAGACGATCGAAGCCTACAACGTGCTAGCACGCAGCTTTCCGACCAACCTGACCGCCATGGTGTTCAGCTACGGCCCCAAGCCGACCTTCAGCGTCAGCAACGAGGCGCAGATCTCCACCCCGCCGACAGTGGACTTCAACAAGAAGTGATCGATGCAGGCAATTGCACGGCCGGGTCAGGCACTCGCCGGCAGCGGACTTGGCTGCAACATGCCTGACCACCGGGCCCGCGGGTGGTGGCAGTGGATGGCGCTGGTGATCCTGTGGTGGTTCTCGGCTGCCGCGTGGGCGCAGGATGTGCAACCGGTCCCGCCGCTGAGCGGCCGTGTCATCGACGCCACGGGCACGCTGGACGCCGGCCAGAAAGCCGGCCTGGAGGCCCGGCTCGCGACCCTGGAGGCGCAAAAAGGCGCGCAGGTGGTGGTGCTGATGGTGCCCAGCACGGCTCCGGAAGACATCGCCTCGTATGCCAACCGGGTGGCCAACAGCTGGAAGATCGGCCGTCGCGAGGTGGGCGACGGTGTGCTGTTGGTGGTGGCCAAGAACGACCGCACGCTGCGCATCGAAGTGGCAAAAACGCTGGAGGGTGCGCTGCCCGACCTGCTCACGAAACGCATCATCGACCAGTCGATCACGCCACTCTTCCGCCAGGGCGATTACGCCCGGGGTCTGGATGCCGGGGTGGAGCAGATCGTGGCCCGCATCACTGGCGAGGCTTTGCCTGGCGTGCCAACGGCAACAGCCGCGCGCGGTGTCGGCAAGGCGAATTTCCAGTGGTTCGACCTGCTCATCTTTCTGGTGTTTGCCTTGCCGATTGCCTCGGCGGTCGCGCGCAACCTACTGGGCCGAAAGCTCGGTGCACTGGCCACCGGCGCGGGCGTGGGGGGGATCGCCTTTTTCATCTCCGCCAGTGCCGTGCTGGCCGGCCTGGCCGGTGTCGTGGGACTTGCGTACGCATTGATCGCGATCGCCGGCCTGGCCGGTTCGGCAACGGGGCGCGGCTCGCGTTCATCGGGGCGCCCTGGCATAGGCCTCGGCGGTGGTTGGGGTGGTGGCGGCAGTAGCTGGGGCGGTGGCAGTGGGGGTGGGGGCTTCAGTTCGGGCGGCGGCGGCGATTTCGGCGGCGGCGGCGCCTCGGGTCGGTGGTAGGAAGGCAGGCAAGGCATGTGGCAACGACTGACCAACCTGTTCCGGCACCTGTGGCTCGATGAATCCGACACCCGTCGCACACTGGGGCCGACCTTGCTCGAGCGCCTGGGACAGCAGGTCGCGGCCAGCGAGCTCCGCCATACCGGAGAGATCCGCATCTATGTCGAAGCCAGCCTGCCGGGCAGCTACCTGTGGCGCCATGTCGTGCAAAGGATCCCAATGGCCTCGCTGGCACGGCAACGCGCGGTGATGATGTTCAGCAAGCTCGGCGTCTGGGACACCCAGGACAACAACGGCGTGCTGATCTACCTGCTGCTGGCAGAGCGCACGATCGAGTTGGTGGCCGATCGCGGATTGCATGCCTTGGTAGGCCCCCAAGAATGGGATGCCATGGTCGGGCACATGGCGCAATCATTTGCATCGGGACAGTTCGAAGCCGGCTTGGTGCGGGCCATCGACGAAGTCACCGCGCCGCTGCAGCGGCACTTCGCCGCCTCACCCGCAGCCAAAAACCTCAACGAGCTGCCCGACCCCCCAGTTCTGGGTTGAACCGGCACTCGGCCAGGGTTTACTTCTTCTGGCGGAACTTGCGCAGGGCCGCGATCTGGGCGGCCATGACGGCCAGCTCTGACTGCGCCCTGGCGATGTCGAGCTCGCCCTTGGCGTTCTTGAGGGCTTCTTCGGCGGCCTGCCTGGCGGCATTCGCCTTCTCGTCGTCGAGGTCTTTGCCGCGTACCGCAGTGTCAGACAACACGGTGACGCAGTGGGGTTGCACCTCGAGAATGCCGCCGGCCACAAAGACGAACTCTTCGGTGCCGTTTGCCATCTCGATGCGGACCGAACCAGCCTTGATGCGGGTAATCAGAGGGATGTGGCGCGGGTATATGCCGAGTTCACCCATTTCACCGGGTAGCGCCACGAACTTGGCTTCCCCGGAGAAGATGGACTCTTCGGCACTGACCACGTCTACATGAATCGTCGCCATATGGTTTTCCTTTGCGCGTTCAGGCCAGAGTGGCCTCAGGCCATCTTCTTGGCTTTCTCGAAGGCCTCGTCAATGGTGCCGACCATGTAGAACGCCTGCTCGGGCATGTGGTCGCATTCGCCGTTGACGATCATCTTGAAGCCGCGGATGGTCTCGGCCAGCGACACGTACTTGCCCGACGTGCCGGTGAACACTTCCGCCACGAAGAAGGGCTGGCTCAGGAAACGCTGGATCTTGCGCGCGCGGGCCACCGCCAACTTGTCATCGGGGGCCAGTTCGTCCATGCCCAGGATCGCGATGATGTCGCGCAGCTCTTTGTAGCGCTGCAGCGTGCCCTGCACCGCGCGGGCCGTGTTGTAGTGGTCTTCGCCGACGACCTGCGGGTCGAGTTGGCGGCTGGTGGAGTCAAGCGGGTCCACGGCCGGGTAAATACCCAGCGCGGCGATGTCACGACTGAGCACCACGGTGGAGTCCAAGTGGGCAAAAGTGGTGGCGGGCGACGGGTCGGTCAAGTCATCGGCTGGCACGTACACCGCCTGGATGGAGGTGATCGAGCCGGTCTTGGTCGAGGTAATGCGCTCTTGCAGACGGCCCATTTCTTCGGCCAGCGTCGGCTGGTACCCCACGGCGGAAGGCATGCGGCCCAGCAGTGCGGACACTTCGGTACCGGCCAGCGTATAACGGTAGATATTGTCCACGAAGAACAGCACGTCCTTGCCTTCGTCGCGGAAGGACTCCGCGATGGTCAAGCCGGTCAGCGCCACGCGCAGACGATTGCCCGGGGGCTCGTTCATCTGGCCGTAGACCATGGCCACCTTTGATTCTTCGAGCTTCTCGAGGTTCACCACGCCGGAATCGGCCATCTCGTGGTAGAAGTCGTTGCCTTCGCGGGTGCGCTCGCCCACACCGGCAAACACCGACAGTCCGCTGTGCGCCTTGGCGATGTTGTTGATGAGTTCCATCATGTTCACGGTCTTGCCCACGCCGGCACCGCCGAACAGACCGACCTTGCCGCCCTTGGCAAACGGGCAGACCAGGTCAATCACCTTGATGCCGGTCTCCAGCAGTTCCTGCGACGGGCTTAGCTCGTCGTAGGCAGGGGCCTTGCGGTGGATGGAGGCCGACTGGCTTGCATTGACCGGGCCGCGCTCGTCGATCGGGTTGCCCAGCACGTCCATGATGCGGCCCAGCGTCGCCTTCCCGACCGGCACGGTGATCGGGTTGTGGGTGTTCTGCACGACCATGCCGCGACGCAGACCGTCGGACGAGCCCAGGGCAATCGTGCGCACGATACCGTCACCGAGCTGCTGCTGCACTTCGAGCGTCAGCGCAGAGCCGTCCATCTTGAGGGCGTCGTAAATCTTGGGCATCTGGTCACGCGGAAACTCCACGTCCACCACCGCACCGATACACTGGACAATCTTGCCTTGGACTTGAGCCATTTTTTGCTCCGATAAATGAATGGGGTTTAAACCGCGGCCGCGCCAGCCACGATTTCTGAAAGTTCCTTGGTGATCGCGGCTTGGCGGGTCTTGTTGTAGACCAGCTTGAGTTCGGCAATCACGCTGCCGGCGTTGTCGGTGGCAGCCTTCATGGCCACCATGCGCGCCGATTGCTCGGACGCCATGTTTTCGGCCACAGCCTGGTAGACCAGCGCCTCCACGTAACGCACCAGCATCTCGTCGATGACGGTCTGCGGATCCGGCTCGTAGAGGTAGTCCCAGCCCGGCTGGGTATCACCGGCCTTGGCTTCGGCCTGCATCTTGTCAGCCGACAGCGGCAGCAGCAGATCGAGCACCGGCTCCTGCTTCATCGTGTTGATGAAGCGGGTGTAGCCCAGGTAGACGGCATTGATCTTGCCAGCTTCGTAGGCGTCGAGCAGCACCTTGACCGGACCGATGAGTTTTTCGAGGTGCGGTGTGTCGCCCAACTGGGTGACATGCGACACCACCCTGGCGCCGATGCGGTTGAGGAAACCCAGACCCTTGTTGCCGATGGCCACGGCTTCGGTCGGCGCACCCGAGGACTGCAACTCGCGCAGTTTGGCGGTCACCAGACGCAACACGTTGGTGTTCATGCCACCACACAGGCCCTTGTCGGTGGTGACCACAATCACGCCGGCGCCCTTGGCGTCGTTGGTGCGCATGAAGGGGTGCACATACTCCGGGTTGGCCTTGCCCAGGTTGGCGGCGATGTTGCGGATCTTCTCGCTGTACGGGCGCGCGGAACGCATGCGTTCCTGGGCCTTGCGCATCTTGGAAGCGGCCACCATTTCCATGGCCTTGGTGATCTTCTTGGTGTTCTCCACCGATTTGATCTTGCCGCGGATCTCCTTACCTGCTGCCATAGTTACTCCTGCTGCCTGTTGACGCCAATGTCATCCGCCTGCGGGTCAGGCAAAGTTCTTCTTGAAGGCGGCCACGGCAGAGGACATTTCGGCTTCGGCGTCCTTGTCCATGGCCTTGTCGGTCTCGAGCTTGGCCAGCAGGGCTGCGTGTTTGTCTTTCAGGTAGGCGTGCAAGCCATGCTCAAACGGCAAAATCTTCTTGATCTCGACGTCGTCCATGAAGCCCTTGTTCACCGCGAACAGCGTGGCTCCCATCAGGCTGATCGGCAGCGGGCTGTACTGGGCCTGCTTGAGCAGTTCGGTGACGCGTGCACCGCGGTCGAGCTGCTTGCGCGTGGCTTCGTCGAGGTCGGAGGCGAACTGGGCAAAGGCGGCCAGCTCGCGGTACTGGGCGAGGTCGGTACGGATACCGCCGGAGAGGTTCTTGATGATCTTGGTCTGGGCGGCGCTGCCGACGCGGGACACCGAGATACCGGCATTGATGGCGGGGCGGATACCGGCGTTGAACAGCGATGTCTCCAGGAAAATCTGGCCATCGGTGATCGAGATCACGTTGGTGGGTACGAAAGCCGACACGTCGCCGGCCTGGGTTTCAATGATCGGCAGCGCGGTGAGCGATCCGGTCTTGCCTTTGACTTCACCCTTGGTGAAGTCTTCGACGTACTTCTCGTTGACACGGGCTGCGCGCTCGAGCAGACGGCTGTGCAGATAAAAAACGTCACCGGGGTAGGCTTCACGGCCTGGAGGGCGGCGCAACAACAGCGACACCTGGCGATAGGCGACGGCCTGCTTGGACAGATCGTCGTAGACGATCAGGGCGTCCTGGCCGCGGTCGCGGAAGTATTCGCCCATGGTGCAGCCAGAGTAGGCACTGACATACTGCATGGCCGCCGATTCCGAAGCGGTCGCGGCCACCACGATGGTGTAAGCCATGGCGCCGGCTTCTTCGAGGGAGCGCACCACGTTCTTGACCGAGGACGCCTTTTGGCCGATGGCCACATAGACGCAGGTCATGTTCTGACCCTTCTGGTTGATGATGGCGTCGATGGCTACCGCGGTCTTGCCGGTCTGGCGGTCGCCGATGATCAGTTCGCGCTGGCCACGGCCGATGGGCACCATGGAGTCGATCGACTTCAGGCCGGTCTGCATCGGCTGGCTCACCGACTGGCGGGCGATCACACCCGGGGCGACTTTTTCGATCACGTCGGTCATCTTGGCGTTGATCGGACCCTTGCCGTCGATCGGCTGGCCCAATGCATTGACCACCCGGCCCAGCAGCTCGGGACCGACCGGCACTTCCAGAATGCGACCCGTGCACTTGACGGTGTCACCTTCGGAGATGTGTTCGTATTCACCCAGAATCACGGAGCCGACCGAATCGCGTTCCAGGTTCAAGGCCAGGCCGTAGGTGGGCAGGCCATCGCTGCCGGCAGGGAACTCGAGCATTTCACCCTGCATCACGTCCGACAGACCATGGATGCGGCAAATGCCGTCGGACACCGATACCACGGTGCCTTGGTTGCGCACATCGATCGATGTGCCCAGCCCCTCGATGCGGGACTTGATCAGTTCGGAAATTTCGGCGGGATTGAGTTGCATGACTCTTTCCTTCTTTCGTTAAATGGTGAGCAGGCGGGCGCGGATTGACAACGGTCAGGCCGTGGTCAGGGCTGTTTTCATGAGTTCGAGGCGGGCTTTTACCGAGGTGTCGAGCACTTCATCGCCCACCACCACGCGAATGCCACCGATCAGCTCGGACTGCAGTTCGACCTGGAGATTGAGTTTGCGAGCAAAGCGCTTTTCCAACACACCGGAGAGATCGGCCAAAGTCGCGCTGTCGATCGCAAAAGCGCTGTAAACCACGGCATCGAAGGTGCCTTGCTGCGCGTTTTTGAGAACGCGGAACTGGTCTGCGATTTCAGGTAGCGCGGCCAGGCGGCCATTGTCGATCACGGTCCGCAGGAAGTTCTGCGCCATCTCAGGCAAGCGCGTCTTCATCACGCCGGTGACGAGGCTGAACACCTGTTCCGGCCTCGTCCTCGGGTTGTCGGCGTACTGGCGAAGCTGCTCATCGGCCGCCACCGATGCGAGCTCGTCGAGCCAGGCGGCGGTGCCTGCCGCACCCGAGCCAGAGGCCTGGAACAGTGCTTGCGCGTAAGGGCGGGCAATGGTGGCGATTTCGGCCATGGTTTACCTTTGTGTGCCGTATCAGTGGCTCAAAGCTCGGTCTTCAGGCGGCCCAGCAACTCGGCGTGAACGCCCGCGTTGACTTCGCGCTTGAGGATCTGCTCGGCCCCTTTGACAGCCAGCGCAGCGACCTGCTCGCGCAAGGCCTCGCGCGCCTTGAAGACCTGTTGCTCAGCTTCCTGATGCGCTGCAGCAACAATTTTCGCGGCTTCATCGCTTGCACGGGCCTTGGCCTCTTCTATCACAGTCTGCGCACGGCGCTCGGCGTCGGCCAGACGGGTGGCAGACTCGTTGCGCGATTTGCTCAACTCCTCTTCGACCCGCTTGTTGGCCACGGACAGTTCGGACTTGGCTTTTTCGGAAGCCGCCAGCCCTTCGGAAATCTTCAACGCACGCTCATCGAGCGCTTTGGCAATCGGGGGCCACACGAATTTCATCGTGAACCACACCAGGATTGCAAAGACGATTGCTTGCGCAAAGAGGGTTGCATTGATATTCATCGCAACGCCTTTCTGTGTGTTGACAAAAGTGGTGACGCGCTTGTTGCCCGGGAGTGATGACGGGAGCCGATCAGATCATGAAAAGCGATCAAGAAAGGCATTCCCGCTGCGCCAGGCAGCAAACCCGATTACAGCGTGAAGGGGTTGGCGAAGGCGAACAGCAAGGCTATGGCCACGCCGATCAGGAATGCCGCGTCGATCAGACCGGCCAAGATGAACATCTTGGTCTGCAGATCGTTCATCAGCTCGGGCTGACGGGCCGACGCTTCCAGAAATTTGCCGCCCATCAGCGCGATGCCGATGGATGCGCCGATGGCGCCCAGACCGACGATGATTCCGCAAGCCAGTGCGACAAGACCTAGAACGTTTTCCATGATGACTCCTATGAGAGAAACGAAAGTTGAAAAAAGGAAAGAAAAAAACAAGAACTCAGAGCGAAGACTGGCCCCGCAACTCAGTGAGAGTCATGCGCCTGCCCGAGATAAATCAGGGCCAGCATCATGAAAATGAACGCCTGCAAGGTGATGACCAGGATGTGGAACAAGGTCCAAACCGTGCCTGCGATCACATGTCCGACGAAGAAAAGTCCACCGCCAAGCGACAGGGAGGCAAAGCCGCCCAGCAACGCGATCAGCATGAAGACCAACTCACCCGCGAACATGTTTCCGAACAACCGCATGCCGTGGGAGACCGTCTTGGCCACGAACTCGATCATTTGCATCAGGAAGTTGATCAGGCCCAGCAGCAATGCCCAGAACGGGTTCTTGCTGGTGCCGAAAGGCGCAGTGACGAGCTCATGCGTCCAACCGCCGATGCCCTTGATCTTGAGGTTGTAGAACAGGCACATCGCCAACACGGAAACGGACAGGCCCAGCGTGGTGGAGAGATCGGCGGTGGGCACGACCCGCAAGTAATCAGGGAAACCCATGGCTGGCCCTGCGACATGCCAGATGGAAGGCAGCAGATCGACCGGCAACATGTCCATGAAGTTCATCATGAAGATCCAGACGAACACCGTCAGGGCCAAAGGAGCCACCAGCTTGCGGCTGTGGGCGTTGTGGATGACCGCCTTGGCTTGCCCATCGACCATCTCAACGAGCATTTCCACAGCGGCCTGGAACCGGCCCGGCACACCAGAGGTGGCTTTGCGAGCAGCCATCCACAACACAGAGCAGATCAGGATGCCCAGCAGGACACTGACGATCACCGAGTCGATGTTGATGATCGAAAAATCGACGATCGACTCTTGCTTCTTGTTGGTCAGATGAACCAGGTGGTGGCGGATGTACTCGCCGGGGGTCAGAGCGCTGCCTTCAGTTGCCATGTTCGTTTGCGTCGGTTTGTCGAAAATTCAACCGTTTAAATTTGCGCGCCGGGTCTGGATCCAGAATCCAAACCAGTACACCTTGAGAACCAAGATCAGACCCGCCAGCAGGCCCAACCAGTTCAGATCAGGGACGATTCGATTGGCCGCCCACAACATGGCAACGACCGACAAAACCTTGACCCCTTCCCAGAACAAAAAACCGGCGAACGTCGCCTGTGCATAACCCGCCGTCAGGCGACTCAATGCGCTTGAAGTCAAGCCATAAGCCATCAAAGCTGACGGCATTACCACCGCCAATGCCCCGTATGCGACAGACCACCCTACATTGCCAAGACCGGTCAACCCCCACGCGGCAAAAGCCGCGAGAACACCTGCCAGCAGCTGCCCTGCCACAACCCCCCAAGGGGACATGGAGGGATTCTTCAGTCGCAGTTGCTTCGCCTCTTCGGCGGTCAGTGCTTTGAAGCCTGCGTCTTCTTCGTCGTAAGGATTTGCAGTAGCGATCATGGAATTCCGAAATTGCATCCTGCTGACAGTCTGCAGATTGCGCAAAGCCACTGATTATAGGAAAAAAAAAAGGGGGGTTGTTTGCAACGTTGGCCCACAGCACTCAGTTTTCAGGGGATCTATGTCATCCAGCCCCCATGGCCCGGCACTGATAATCGTCGCATGACTGAACAGCTTCCCTCCATCCCCTGTTATCTCAACGGCGACTTCACCCCTTTGAACGAGGCCCGGGTGAGTGTCATGGACCGCGGCTTCGTCTTTGGCGATGGCGTCTATGAAGTGGTGCCCGTCTACCGCGGCCAACCGTTTCGGTTTGAGCAGCATATGGCCCGCTTGGCCCGCAGCCTGCGGGAACTGCGCATCCCCAACCCGCTGAACCCACAGCAGTGGCGGGGGCTTGTGCAGGAACTGGTGAGCCGTTTTGCGGCGCATACCGGCACGCCCTCCAATCAGGGCGACCAGCTGATTTATATCCAGGTCACGCGCGGCGTGGCCATGCGCGACCATGTGATGCCGGCCGACATCACACCCACCCTGTTTGCCATGGTGAACACCATGCGGACCCCCTCGGTCGAACAATTCGCCCAAGGCGTAGCCTGTGTCACCGCCGACGACTTTCGCTGGCAAAAAGCCCACATCAAGAGCACCAGCCTGCTCGGTGCGGTGTTCGCACGCCAGATCAGCTTCGATGCTGGCGCCATCGAAACCGTCATGTTCCGCGACGACTTCCTGAGCGAAGCAGCGGCCAGCAATGTCTGGATCGTCCAGGACGGCAAGGTGATTGGGTCGCCCAAGGACAATCTGGTCCTCGAGGGCATCCGCTACGGGCTGATGGACGAAATGTGCCAGGCCATCGGGGTGCCATTCGAGCTGCGCCGCATCCAGCGCGCCGAAGTACTGGAAGCCGACGAGTTGCTGCTCACCAGCGCCACCAAGGAAGTGCTGTCGATCACGACCCTGGACGGCCAGCCGGTCGGCCATGGCGCGCACCAGGGTCGTCGCGGCCCGATCAGTGCCCGGCTGCATGCCGCCTACCAGAATGCCAAGCAGTTGCTCGCTGCTTGAAGCCGCACGTGATGGCGCATGACCTGGAAAACCATGCCTCCTGACGCCGAATCCCTGATCGTCTACCCATCGCGATTTCCGATCAAGGTGATGGGCCTGCGAGTGGACGGTTTCGTGCATGCGATCACGCATGTCGCGCGCCAGTTCGATCCCGGCTTCGATGCCAGCAGCGTCGAGCTGCGCGAGAGCAAGGGCGGCAAGTACCTGGGTGTGACAATCACGATCACCGCCACCAGCCGGGAGCAGTTGGATGAGCTGTACCGGACGCTGTCGACCCATCCGATGGTCAAGATTGTCCTCTGAGGCCTCTGTGCCCACCGACGTGCAATGGCTGGGGCAGGTGGACTACCAGCCCACCTACGCCGCGATGCAGGCGCTGACCGCATCACGTTCGGACTCCACGCCCGATGCCCTGTGGATTTGCGAGCACCCGCCGGTGTACACCCAGGGTCAGGCCGGACAGGCAGCCCACCTGCTGCACCCGGGAGACATTCCGGTCGTCGCCACCAACCGGGGGGGGCAGGTGACCTACCACGGCCCCGGGCAGGTGGTGGCTTATCCGCTGCTGGACCTACGACGAGCCGGCTATTTCGTCAAGGAGTACGTGCACCGTCTCGAAGAGGCCACCATCCGCACCTTGTGGCATTTCGGCGTGACCGGGCATCGCGTCGCTGGCGCGCCCGGCATCTATGTCCGGCTGGACGATCCCGGTTCGCATGCGCTCCTGGCGCAGCGCCCGCTGCGGCGTCTTGGCCCAAATGGCGACGGACACGCTCGCACGGCTGGCGCGCCCGATTTCAGCGGGCTCGGAAAGATCGCGGCACTGGGCATCAAGGTCAGCCGCCATTGCAGCTACCACGGTCTGGCGCTGAATGTGGCAATGGACCTGGAACCCTTCTCGCGTATCAACCCCTGCGGCTACGCCGGCCTGCAGACCGTAGATCTTTCTACAATCGGTATCGATGCCGCCTGGACGGATGTTGCCACCGTGCTGAGCCGCAAGCTGGACACCTACCTGGCTCCCTGAACCGCAGAACCCATCACGCCATGAGCAACCAAGACACCGCCCCGACCATCCGCGAAGTCGCACCAGACGGCAGCTACGATGCCAGCGTCAAACAAAAGGCGGCGGCCAAGCTGTCGCGCATTCCGGTCAAGGTCGTTCCGGGTGAAATCCTTAAGAAACCCGATTGGATCCGGGTCAAAGCGGGCTCGGCCAGCACACGCTTCTACGAAATCAAGGACATCCTGCGCAAGAACAATCTGGTCACCGTCTGCGAGGAGGCTTCCTGCCCCAACATCGGCGAGTGCTTCGGCAAGGGCACTGCCACGTTCATGATCATGGGCGACAAGTGCACCCGACGTTGCCCGTTCTGCGATGTCGGCCATGGCCGGCCCGACCCGCTGGACGCGAACGAGCCACAGAATCTGGCCAACACCATCGCCAGCCTGGGCCTGCGCTACGTGGTCATCACCAGTGTGGACCGTGACGACCTGCGCGACGGTGGCAGCCGGCATTTCGTCGACTGCATTCGCAAGACCCGCGCCCTCTCACCGGGCACCGTGATCGAAATTCTGGTGCCCGACTTCCGGGGTCGCGATGACCGGGCGCTGGAGATCCTCCAGGCAGCGCCACCCGATGTGATGAACCACAACCTCGAGACAGTGCCGCGGCTGTACCGCGAAGCCCGCCCGGGCTCGGACTATGCCTTCAGCCTGAATCTGCTCAGGAAGTTCAAGGCCCTGTTCCCGCACATCCCCACCAAGAGCGGGCTGATGGTGGGCCTGGGCGAGACCGACGAAGAAATCCTGCAAGTGATGCAGGACATGCGCGCCCACGGCATCGACATGCTGACCATCGGGCAGTACCTGGCACCCAGCACCAGCCACCTGACAGTCAAGCGCTATGTGCACCCCGACACCTTCAGGATGTTCGAGGCCCGTGCCAGGGAGATGGGGTTTGCGCATGCGGCGGTGGGCGCCATGGTGCGGTCGAGCTACCACGCCGACCAGCAGGCACACGGGGCCGGTGTCGCGGCGGCACTCAGGCCAGCATGATCCGGCTGGCGGGGTCTTCGTCGGCGATGACCTGATCGGCCCAGCTGCGCAAACGCCGCGTGTCGGCGCGCAGCACTTCTTGCTTGACCGCCAGGATCTGCGCCGGATGCATCGAGAAACTGCGCAGCCCCAAGCCGAGCAGCAAGCGGGTCAGGCTCACATCCCCGGCCATCTCACCGCAAACACTGACACCCTTGCCCTGCCGGTTGCACTCGGCAATGGTTCCCGCAACCAGGCCCAGCACGGCGGGATGCAGCGGGTCGTAGAGGTGGGCGACCGATTCGTCGGCACGGTCGATGGCCAGGGTGTACTGGATCAGGTCGTTGGTACCGATCGACAGGAAGTCGAAGTACTTCAGGAATGTGCGCAGGGTCAGGGCAGCCGCAGGGATCTCGATCATGGCTCCGATCCGCATCTGGCCATAGGCAATGCCCAGGTTGTCCAGTTGCGCACGGGCGTGGTCGATCAGCGCCAGGGTTTGGCGAATTTCGCTCGCATGCGCCAGCATCGGAATAAGCAGGTTGACCTGCCCCAGGCTAGCCGCGCGCAGTATGGCGCGCAATTGCGTCATGAACATGTCGGGGTCGGCCAGGCTCCAGCGGATTGCCCGCAAGCCCAGCGCCGGGTTGAGGTGCCCATCTTCGCGCGTGGCCTTGTCCAGCGGTTTGTCCGCACCGATGTCGACCGTACGTATGGTGACCGGCAGACCCTGCATGCCCTCGATCGCACGCCGGTACGCCTGATACTGCTCCTCCTCGTCGGGCAGCTTGCCTTGCCGCCCCATGAACAGGAACTCGCTGCGAAACAGCCCCACGCCCAACGCACCGGCCTTGACCGCCGCCAGGGCGTCCTCGGGCATCTCGATATTGGCCAGCAATTCGATCTTTTCGCCATCCAGCGTCACCGCCGGGGTATGCAGCAGGCGCGACAACCGGCCACGCTCGATTTCCCCCTGACGCTGCTTGAATCCGTATTCCGCCAGGATGATCGCAGACGGGTCCACGATCACCACCCCGGCGTCACCGTCGATCACCACCCAGTCGTCCTGGCGGATCAGCTGGCTCGACAAGCGCGCGCCCACTACCGCAGGAATGTCCATGCTGCGCGCCACGATCGCTGTATGGGAAGTCCGGCCGCCCACATCGGTGACAAAACCGGCAAATACACTCTGCTTGAACTGCAGCATGTCGGAGGGCGAGAGGTCGTGTGCGACCAGGATCAGCGGCACATCCTGCGTGTCGTCCAGCAGCAGGTCCTGCTGCGAAGGCCGGCGCGCGATGCGGCCCGGTTGCGCTACCAGCGGTGACGCCATGCCCTTCATGGCGGTCAGCACTTTCTCGGCAATCTGCTCCATGTCGGCCTTGCGCTCACGCAGGTACTCGTCTTCCATTTCGTCGAACTGGCGCGCAATCACCTCCAGCTGCGTGGTGAGTGCCCATTCTGCGTTGTAGAGGCGCTCGGCGATCCAGTGCTTGACACCCAGGATCAGCGCTTCGTCCTGCAACAGCATCAGGTGCACGTCGAGCAGGGCGGTCAACTCGTGTGGTGCCTCCTTCGGGCCCATGTGCACGATGGTGCGTTGCAAACGGTGGATCTCGTCGATCACTGCGTTGCGCCCCCTGCGCACGCGGCCGATTTCCGCCTCGACCTGGTCGGCCGAGATGAAATAGTGGGCCACGTCCATGCGACTGGAGGCGACCAGCACCGCACGCCCGATGGCGATGCCGCGCGCCACGGCCAGGCCATGGATGGCGAACGTCACTCGCCTTCCCCGAACTTGTCGGCGATCAGAGCCTGCAGGGCGCTTGATGCCTCCTGCTCGCGCTCGCCATGGGTCTCGATCTCGACCGTGGTACCGATACCGGCAGCCAGCATCATCACCCCCATGATGCTCTTGGCGTTGACACGGCGTTCACCGCGCGACAGGAACACGTCACACGGAAAACTGCCGGCCAGCTTGGTCAGCTTGGCGGAGGCACGGGCATGCAGGCCCAGCTTATTGCTGATGGTCGCTGTCGTCTTGATCATTTTTTTTTCTGGCCTGGTTCTGGGGTGCGGTGGTCGCCACCTGCATCACCCCCTGGGTACCACCTGCCATGGCGCGCGCCACCAGCACATCGAGCGGCTCGCGCCGGTAGGTAACGGCACGCAGAAGCATCGGGAGGCTTACGCCAGCGATCAGGCGCGAACGGCTGCCATCGACGACCTTCTGTGCCACGTTGCAGGGCGTGGCGCCAAACACATCGGTCAGCACCAGCTTGTGCGGCTCCTTCAACTGGTCGAGCGCAATGCGTACGGCCGCCAGCGTCTCGTCAAAAGGCATGTCACCCTGGATATCGAAAGCGACGACTGACGCCGCACTGTCAGGGAACACATGCAATACGCACTGGCGCAGCGCGCTGGCCAGCGGGCTGTGGGCGACGATCAGGATGCCGGTGCTCATGTCGCGCGATTATGGCCTGCGGCACGCAGGAAAAAGAGATAGGACGCCACGTAGCACGTCAGGAAAACCCCCATCGCCCCCTGAAACGCGAGCGGCCTTGCCAGCCCCAGGGCGCCCAGCCCGTCAGTGGCGACCAGCAGAATGAATGCGATGGGCATGCCCCAGGCCATCAGCCGATTGGCATGCCAGCCGTGGCGTACCAACCAGGGGGCGGCCCACAGCGTCTGCACCGCGATCAGGCCCCCATAACAAAGAAACCCATCGGCACCAGTGCCCTGAAGTAGCCATGGCGCCAAACCTGCGCAGAGCCGCTGGTGGCATCGCCCGCGGCTGCGCTAGCTGGCGCCACAGGCCAGGCGGGCACACGCCACACAATGACCGCCATGGCCAGCGCAATCAAGGCCGCGAGCACGATAAACAGCGACCGCCAGCCCAGCACCGGCATCAGCCACTGGACCGGAAGCGTCGACGCCACCATGCCCAGCGACCCGGCCATCAGCATCCAGGAGTTGCTGCGCATCTGCGCCTGCGGTGCGAACCAGCGCCGGTAGCCCGTCAGAGGCGCCATCAGGCAGGCGCTGAGTCCGATGCCACACAGCATGCGGGCCGCGAAAAGACCCGTCAGGCTACTCGCCGCAGAAAAAGTCAGGCAGCCGACCACCGCAATGGCCAGGAATCCGAGCAGCACACGCCTGGGGCCGTAGCGGTCCATCCAATGTCCCAGCAGCGGCTGGGTGATCCAGAAGCCCAGGAAGTAGGCGCCGGCCAGCAGGCCGAGGTCACACGCCTGCAATTGAAACTCCTGCATCAGCACGGGTGAGAGCGTGGCGGTGATAGCCCGGATCAAGGCCGACAGGAAATAGGCCAGGGCAAAGGCCACGAAGGCCCTGCTGCGGTGCGGCGAAGCAGCAGTATCACCGAAACCGCAGACCGGCAAAGAACGCCTCGGCCACTTCGGGGCTGACGGCCGGTCCATACAGCAGCGCTGCAAACACCTCGCCATCGCGCGCGAACCACGCCCCCTTGAGCACCAGCGGCGCGCCCTTCGCGTCGGTTCCCGCCGCGTCCACCGACTGTGCCTGCGGCAAGGCGGTTGCGCGCTCCATCGTCCAGACCGTCTGCGACGAACGTGTTGGACGCAGCCCGGCCAGTGTCGCGATGCGCCACTGGTCAAGCACCGGGCCGACCCGTGCAGGCGCAGGCACCGCTGCATGACCGACCGCGGTCGTGACACCGTCAGTCTCGCAGTGGTACATGTGCAGCTGCACGTCCAGCCCGCCCATATTCACCGTGCGCGATGCCACTTCGGGTTTGCACGGAAACAGGGCCGCCAGGGACGTGCCGGCAATCGGCGCCTCGCGCCAGTTGAACGCCGGCGCGCAGGAAGCGCTCACGATGGCAGCCAGCAGTGCGGCGGCGGTCAAAATAGGTGCGCGCATCACGGGATTATCCCGGCTGGGGCAACCGGGCCCGGAGTGGGCATGCCCTCCTCTGCATTGGCTGTCCAGCGCTGCGCGATGCATCCGCCCGACGTACTCATCGTGGACGAGCGGTTCAACGACGAGCACTTTCAGTTGTTGCGCGAGCACAGGACGGCGCGCCAACCGCAGTTTCCGGTGGTGGAGGTCGCCAATGGCGCAATGACATCCATGGCGGCCTGGGGCAGCGCCGACACGACCCGTGTCACGCGGGCTGATCTGCTGACCCAGCTGCCGCAGGCGCTCGCACTCGAGATGTCCAAGGTTCTCTAGCGCTGGCTGGTGTAGCGCCGGGCTACTTGAGGGCGCCAAACACCTTCTTGAGCACCGCGCTGCCGGTTCCGATCGGGTCCTGGCGGATCTTTTTTTCTTCCTCGCCAATCATGAAGTACAGCCCATCGAGCGACTTGCGCGTGACGTATTGCTGGATGTTTGCATCTTCCTTCTTGACCAGCCCCAGGGTCTGCGCCTTGTCGGCGACGCGGTTGTACTTGGCAGCCAGCCCGACCTTTTCAGTGGCTTGGTTGACCACGGGCAGGAACTTGATTCCGAGGGGTTCACGCGTCTTGTCGGCAAAGAAACCCGTGACCGAGGTGTCGCCACCTGCGAGGATTTTCTTGGCGTCCGACACCGACATGGACTTGACGGCTCCCACAAGAAGGTCCTTGGCCAACGGTACAGCGGTCTCGGCGGCACGGTTCATGGACACCAGCAACTCGTCGACGCGCTTGCCCTGCCCCAGCGTCTTGAGCAGCTTGGCCGCATCTTCCAGAAAACCCGGCAGCGGAATGCGGACCTTGTCATTGCCCAGAAAACCGTCGGTCTTGCCGAGAATTCCGACAGCGGCCAGTGCGCCTTTTTCCAATGCTGCCTTGAGCCCCTGAGAGGCCTCGGCATTTGTCAGGTCCGCCAGGGACAAGGCATGCGCCTGCGCATAGGCCAAGGCAAACAGGGCGGCGATGGAGCGACTGGTCGTATGGGTGAAATGTCGGCGGTCCATGGATCAGTCCTTTGGAGGTGAGAATTCAGTTTAGTCCATCGGGCGGTAACGAATCGTGACTACTTCTTCTTGGGTTCCTCATGGGCTGGCACCGTGCGCAGATAGGCCACCATGGCGGTCAGATCCTCCGCCGTCAGTTGGCTGGTGGTGTTGGTGATGACCTCGCTCATAGGCTCGACCACCACATCGCCGTTCGGGGCGGTGCCGGTTTTCAGGTAGTCCTTCAGGTCGGTGTCGCTCCACTTCTTCAGCCTCGTCGGCGTCAGGTTCGGCACCTTGCCCTCTGGAATGACTGCGCCTGCGAGTAGCGCCTTGGTGTCCGGCCCGCCCAGGAAATTGCGCGGCGTGTGGCATTCGCCGCAGTGCCCGAGCACATTGACCAGGTAAGCGCCGCGTGCGACCGGGTCAGCCGCCGGTGCCACCGCCAGCTGGGCGCCGGGCTTGAAAAACAGCATCTTCCAGCCGCCCACCAGAAAGCGCAGGTTGTAGGGGAACTGCAGTGCGTGCTCGCGGTTGGCGCGGTTGGTGGGCGGAACCGTCTGCAGAAAGGACCACAGATCCTGAATGTCCTTGTCCGACATGCCGGTAAACGACGGGTACGGAAAAGCGGGAAAGTAGTGTGCTCCGTCCGGGCGTTCGCCCTGCCGGATCGCGCGCTTGAAATCGGCCTCGGTCCAGTTGCCGATGCCTGTCTGCTTGTCGGGGGTAATATTAGGGCCGAAAAATGTACCGAAGGGGGTGTCCAACGCCCGCCCGCCAGAGAAGGGTATGGCACCGGCCTTGTTTTCAGTATGGCACCCGACGCAACCTCCGGCCTTGGCAAGATATTGCCCGTGCTTGACGTCTCCCTGCGCAATGGCCGGGGCGGTGACAAGCAACGCAAGCAGGCAACCGATGCGCAGCAGCTTGTTTTGGAACAGGCGGATCAAATGGAACTTTTTCATGCGATCTTTCGTGCGGTGGGTAACAGGTGCGGCCACCTTGGCTGCCGGATGTGAAAGCCGATCAGTTTTGGAGCAGGATATGGGAACCGAGTTTCACCCAAAGCGGCACTTGATGCAGGCGGCATGTTCATGACGGGCACACTCCAACCTGTGCAGACCGACGAACTGCCAGCCATGCGAGACCTGATCCGCGAGTATGCCCAAGCACTGGGTGTTGACTTGTACTTTCAGGAGTTCGATGCCGAAATGGCCGGGCTGCCAGGCGACTACGCCCCGCCACGGGGCGCATTGCTGGCCATTCATGTAAACGGCCAGCTGGCCGGTTGCTGCGCCATGCGTCCCCTGGACAATGTCGACTATGCCAATGCCTGCGAAATGAAGCGGCTGTATGTGCGCCCGTCATTCCGAGGGCTCGGGTTGGGCCGTCGGCTCGCGGAAAGCATCCTGGATGCTGCGCGCCAGGCCGGTTACGCCTGCGTGCTGCTCGATACGCTGAGTGACATGGAGACCGCCCGGACGCTCTACCAGGAGATCGGGTTCGAGGAGATCCCGCCGTATTACCACAACCCGATTCCTGGAGCTCACTACCTTTTGGCGAGGTTGTGAGGGCAGGCTCTGTCAGCCCTTGGCCTGTGCCAGCATGGTGCCGGCGTCGCTGACCTCAAACTTGCCCGGGGCCTCGATGTTCAGGGTGGCCACCTTGCCATCCTTGATCAGCATCGAATAGCGATTGCTGCGCAAACCCATGCCGCGGCCTGTCAAATCGAGCGTCAGGCCGGTCGCCTTGGTGAAGGCGGCATCACCGTCGCCGAGCATGCGGATCTTGCCGGAAGCCTTGAGGTCACGCGCCCAGGCGCCCATTACGAAAGCATCATTGACACTCACACACCAGATCTCATCGACGCCGGCGGCCTTGAGTTCGCCGAACTTTTCAAGGAAGCCCGGAACATGCTTGGCGGAACAAGTGGGCGTGAAAGCGCCGGGCAAGGCGAACAATACCACGGTCTTGCCCGCGGCGGCCTTGGCTACGGGCACAGGATTGGGACCAATGCTGCAGCCATTGCCCTCCACTTCAGAATACTCCATCAATGTGGCTTCTGGCAGGGTGTCGCCGACTTTAATCATCATTTGCTCCTGGTATGGGGGATAAAAGAAATCCGTTTTGGACCCGTCCCGGTGGCTGTTGGCACAGACCGGGCACACAAGGCAAAACGGCCCACATTGTGAGCCGTCTCGCATGAAGGTGCAGCAACTGCACAGATAGACCTAGACCGCTGCCGCCTTCTCGACCAACCGGGTCGCGACCCAGTTCTTGGTCTTCGAGATCGGGCGACTCTCGGTGATCTCGATCACGTCGCCCATCTTGTACTCGCCCTTTTCGTCATGGGCGTGGTATTTGCTGGATTTGCCGACAATCTTGCCGTAAAGCTCGTGCTTGACGCGGCGCTCGATGAGCACCGTCACCGTCTTGCTGCGCTTGTCGCTCACGACCTTGCCAATCAGGGTGCGCTTGAGGGATGCCTTGGCTTCGGTCATTTGGACGCTCCTTGCGTAGCTGCGCTCTTCTTTTCGGTCAGAATGGTCTTGGCACGGGCGATGTCCCGCCGTGTCGAACGCAGCGTGGACGTGTTGTTGAGTTGTTGCGTGGCCTTTTGCATACGCAGGCCGAAATGGGCTTTTTGCAGTGCTTTCACCTCGGTTTCAAGGCCGGCGATGTCTTTTTGGCGTAGTTCAGTAGTTTTCACAGGGTGTGCTCCGAAAGAGGGTTGGCCTATTGGCCAATCATGCGGGCCACGAACGTGGTACGCAGCGGCAGCTTGGCAGCAGCCAGACGGAACGCCTCACGCGCCAACTCTTCCGGCACCCCGACGATTTCATACAGGACCTTGCCCGGCTGGATTTCGGCCACGTAGTACTCGGGGTTGCCCTTGCCATTGCCCATGCGGACCTCGGCAGGCTTTTGGGAAATCGGCTTGTCCGGGAAGATCCGGATCCAGATGCGACCACCGCGCTTGACATGGCGCGAGATCGCCCGGCGAGCCGATTCGATCTGGCGCGCCGTCAGGCGGCCACGGTCGGTGGACTTGAGACCGAAATCACCAAATGCCACGGTGCTTCCGCGGGTAGCAACGCCGGTATTGCGGCCTTTCTGCTCCTTGCGGTACTTTCTACGAGCTGGTTGCAGCATATCTATTCTCCGTAATACGCGGCCACTTACGAGGCCTTGGTACCGTCAGCTGCTGCAGCTGGCGCGCTCACCTTGCGGACGCGCTTAACGGTGGGTTTCTGTGCATCGGCGGACAAACCGGGCGTCGCCTCTGCAGGCTTGTCACTGCCATCGGCGGGAGCCACACTGCCACCCAAGGGGCGGCGGGCAGGACGGGCAGCCGGTCGGTCGGAGCCGGGGCGTGCGTCACGACGGGGACCGCGCGGGCGACGCTCGTCGTCAGAACGCAGCTCCACGGCGGCGGGCAGGTCATTGCGGCCCAGAGTGTCCCCCTTGTAAACCCAGACCTTCACGCCGATCACGCCATAGGTCGTCTTGGCTTCGGAAGTGCCGTAGTCGATGTCTGCGCGCAGCGTATGCAGCGGCACGCGACCTTCGCGGTACCACTCGCAGCGGGCAATCTCGATGCCGTTCAGGCGACCCGACGACATGATCTTGATGCCCAGGGCGCCCAGACGCATCGCGTTCTGCATCGCGCGCTTCATGGCACGGCGGAACATGATGCGCTTCTCAAGCTGCTGGGTGATGCTGTCGGCAATCAGCTTGGCATCGATTTCCGGCTTGCGCACTTCTTCGATGTTGACTGCCACCGGCACTCCCAGCTGCTTACCCAGTTCGCGCTTGAGGTTCTCGATGTCCTCACCCTTTTTGCCGATCACCACACCCGGGCGCGCCGAGAAAATGGTGATGCGGGCATTCTTGGCGGGTCGCTCGATCAGCACGCGGGAGACGGATGCATTCTTGAGCTTGACCTTGAGGTATTCACGCACCTTGATGTCCTCGGCCAGCATGCCGGCGAAATCACGGTCGTTGGCATACCAACGCGACGACCAGTTACGACTGACGGAGAGCCGGAAGCCGGTGGGGTGGATTTTTTGTCCCATGTTTTCCAGGCCTTTTTCAGTTGCCGACCGTCACGTACACATGGCACGTGGGTTTTCTGATTTGGTTACCACGGCCTTTGGCGCGGGCCGTGAAGCGCTTGAGCGAGGCGCCTTGCTCGACGTAGATGGTCTTGACCTTCAATTCGTCGATATCGGCACCATCGTTGTGTTCGGCATTGGCAATGGCGGATTCAAGAACCTTCTTGATGATCACAGCCGCCTTCTTCTGGGTGAACTGCAGGACGTTCAGGGCTTGGTCGACCTTCTTGCCGCGGATGAGATCCGCAACCAGGCGGCCCTTGTCGACCGACAGGCGGACGCCGCGCAGCGATGCTTTAGTTTCCATGGTGTTGCCTTACTTTCGCACGACTTTTTTGTCAGCCGGGTGGCCCTTGAATGTGCGGGTGAGCGCAAACTCGCCCAACTTGTGGCCCACCATCTGATCGGTGATGTACACCGGCACATGCTGCTTGCCGTTATGCACGGCAATGGTCAAGCCAATGAACTCGGGCAGGATCATCGAACGACGCGACCAGGTCTTGATCGGCTTCTTGTCCTTGGTGGTCACCGCCTTGTCGGCCTTGGCCGCCAGATGGTGGTCCACAAAAGGACCTTTCTTGAGAGAACGTGTCATTTTTCCTGCCCCTTACTTCTTGCGACGCGACACGATCATGACCTGTGTCCGCTTGTTGTTGCGGGTCCGGTACCCCTTGGTCAGGTTGCCCCATGGATCCACAGGATGACGACCTTCGCCGGTCTTGCCTTCGCCACCACCGTGAGGGTGGTCGACCGGGTTCATCACGACACCGCGCACGGTCGGACGAATGCCCATCCAGCGTTTGACGCCGGCCTTGCCCAGACGACGCAAGCTATGCTCTTCGTTGGCAACCTGACCGATCGTTGCACGGCAGTCGATATGGATCTTGCGGACTTCACCCGAGCGCATGCGCACCTGGGCATAGGTGCCTTCGCGGGCCAGCAACGTGGCCGAGGTGCCGGCAGAGCGGACAATCTGTGCGCCTTTGCCCACCTGCAACTCGATGCAATGGATGATCGAGCCCACCGGGATGTTGCGGATCGGCAGCGTGTTGCCGACACGGATCGGCGCCTCGGCACCGTTCAGGATGCTGGCGCCGACTTCCAGGCCGCGCGGAGCGATGATGTACCGGCGCTCGCCATCTGCGTAACACACCAGCGCCAGATGGGCCGAGCGGTTCGGGTCGTACTCGATGCGCTCGACCTTTGCCGGAATGCCATCCTTGGCGCGGCGGAAGTCCACCACCCGGTAATGGTGCTTGTGGCCACCACCTTTGTGGCGGGTGGTGATGTGCCCATTGTTGTTACGGCCGGCGTGTTGGAACTGCGGCTCGAGCAACGGAGCGTAGGGCTCGCCCTTGTACAGGTGATCACGCGAGATCTTCACCACGCCACGACGGCCTGGTGAAGTCGGTTTCATTTTAATGACAGCCATGGTTACGCAGCCTCCCCACCCAGATTCAGTTCCTGGCCCGGCTTGAGCGTGACGTAAGCCTTGCGGATGTTGTCGCGACGACCGAACGACTTGCCAAAACGCTTGGCCTTGCCCTTGGTATTGACGACGGAAACGCCCTTGACCTCCACCTTGAACATCAATTCAACAGCAGCCTTGATTTCAGGCTTGGTGGCGTTTTGCAGGACCTTGAAGGTCACCGAGTTGCTCTTTTCGGCAATCATCGTCGCCTTCTCGGACACGATGGGAGCCACCAGCACCTGCATCAGGCGACTTTCTTCGAATTTCACGGCGTTCATGCGAACATCTCCTTGAGCTTGTCCATGGCCGCACGGGTCACGAGCACCTTGCGGTAGTGGACCAGCGAAACCGGATCGGCGTAGCGGGGTTCGACCACCAGCACGTTGACCAGGTTGCGCGATGCGAGATACAGGTTTTCATCGACCTCGTCGGCGATCACCATCACAGACTCCAGATTCATCGCCTTGAAGCGCGCTGCGAGCGGCTTGGTCTTGGGAGACTCGACCTTGAGCGAATCCACCACAGCCAGGCGGCCTTCGCGGGCCAGTTGCGACAGGATGGAGGCCATTCCGGCGCGGTACATCTTCTTGTTGATCTTCTGGCCAAAGTTTTCGTCTGGCATGTTCGGGAAGATCCGGCCGCCGCCACGCCACAGCGGCGAGGATGTCATACCGGCGCGCGCGCGCCCGGTACCCTTTTGCTTGAACGGCTTCTTGGTGGAATGCTTGACCTGCTGGCGGTCTTTCTGGGCGCGCGTACCCTGGCGGGCGTTGGCCTGAAATGCCACGACCACCTGGTGCACCAGATCCTCGTTGTAGGCACGGCCAAAAACGGTTTCAGGCGCGTCGAACTTCGACGTGGCCTGACCCTGGTCATTGAGGAGCTCGAGTTGCATCAGTTCGCCCCTTTCTTGACTTCGGTATTCACCTTGGCCTTGACAGCGGGGCGTACGGTCACGAAGCCACCGGCGGAACCGGGGACAGCGCCCTTGATCAGCAGCAACTGGCGCGCTTCATCGATACGGATCACGTCGAGGTTCTGGGTGGTGACAGTCACATCACCCATGTGGCCGGTCATGCGCTTGCCTGGGAACACGCGGCCCGGATCCTGCGCCATGCCGATGGAGCCAGGGACGTTGTGCGACCGGCTATTACCGTGCGAAGCCCGCTGGGAGCTCATGTTGTGGCGCTTGATGGTTCCAGCGAAGCCCTTGCCGATCGAGGTGCCTTGCACATCCACCTTCTGACCCACTGCGAACACATCGCCAACGGGCAGTGTGGCGCCGGCCGCGTATTTCGCAGCGGCATCGGGAGTGACGCGGAATTCCTGGATGATTTCACCAGCCTCGACACCTGCCTTGGCAAGGTGACCGGCTGCGGGTTTGGTCACGCGCGAAGCCTTGCGCGAGCCGAACGTCACCTGCAAGGCAACGTACCCGTCGTTCTCTTGGGTTTTGACCTGGGTCACACGGTTGTCAGACACATCGACCACCGTGACAGGGACAGCATCCCCGTCATCGGTGAACAGGCGCATCATGCCCACCTTGCGACCCAGCAACCCCAGGGAGTTGCTAAGACTCATGTTTTTCTCCGTAACTCCCACCGAGACAACTGCAATTGGTTGCCACGTTTTTGCGTGAGAGACTGTTGATAAAACTCGCGTGCTTGGCTGTCGCCAAACATGTCGAGCCCTCGAGTATATGCCGTAAGATTTGGCCAGGCAAGCAAAAATTCGCTGCCCGACCCAAGCGAAACAACCTATCCGGTGTCTACTGCAGCTTAATCTCTACGTCGACACCTGCGGGGAGGTCCAGCTTCATCAGCGCATCCACTGTTTTGTCGGTCGGATCCACGATGTCCATCAGGCGCTGGTGCGTGCGGATTTCCAACTGATCACGGCTGGTCTTGTTCACGTGCGGCGAGCGCAGGATGTCGAAACGCTTCATGCGGGTAGGCAAGGGCACCGGGCCCTTGACAATCGCACCGGTGCGCTTGGCCGTGTCGACGATTTCAGCGGCGGATTGGTCGATCAGCTTGTAATCGAACGCCTTGAGGCGGATGCGGATTTTTTGTTTGGTAGCCATGGCAATTCCTTGTGTTGATCAGAATTACGCGAGGATTTTTGCAACCACGCCGGCGCCAACGGTCTTGCCGCCTTCGCGGATCGCGAATCGCAGACCTTCTTCCATGGCGATCGGGTTGATCAGCTTCACCGTGATCGACACGTTGTCGCCC
>Ga0209181_10002434_pt1 | contig 30493 bp, 12 predicted proteins | sample MAT05_FD_187208 | JGI IMG/M metagenome (GOLD analysis project Ga0209181, IMG submission 187208) | Freshwater microbial communities from Lake Fryxell liftoff mats and glacier meltwater in Antarctica - MAT-05 (SPAdes) (version 2) | ecosystem: Environmental > Aquatic > Freshwater > Ice > Liftoff... | reverse complement strand
CGTATGACACTATCGCAACCTGAAATGGTGCGAATGGTATCGCTGTAGGAACCTGTTACAGAAACAGTTTTCCCCCAGCTCAACGTTACTGATGAGCCGAAGCAAGCGAGGGTATCCGTAACGGTTGTAACAGGTGGTGGCGACCCTAAAATAACAATCGAATCTCTGGAACTACAGGTGCCAAAATTTACACTTACCCAATACAATCCGGGACCGTTGGCGCCCAGCGTTGAATTGGTAGTTCCATCCTGCCACAAATAGGAAACGGCTCCGGCAGTGACGGCATTGAGCAGGTATGGACTCGCCAGGCAAACCGTAGTATCATTGCCGATGAAAGGCCGGGGATAAGTAGTAACGGTTACCCTCCTAACCAGGCTGTCGCAACCTGCAGCAAAATGTATGGTATCCCGGTAGATACCTGCTTTCGTTAAAATTTTTCCCCAGGGTAATATTAAAGATGAGCCGGTGCAGATAACGGTATCCGTATTGATGATAACCGCTGCCGGGAAGCCGGTTATATTGACGGTGTCTTTTACCACGCAACTACCAAAATTAATGTTGACATGGTATTGCCCTGGAGTTGTTACCTTGAACGTATCAGCGGTGCTACCATTTTGCCAGGTATAAGAAACAGCACCTGCCGTTTTAGCTTTCAATACATACCCCCCACCCGATAAACAAACCGTAGTATCGTTACCCAATGGCCTTGAAGTGGCGGCATTGTTCACTACGAATGAATCCCGGTAGATACAGTTTCCATATTTTAAATCTACCCAATAAATACCCGGTATTCTTACGTAAATGAAATAACTGGTGGCGCCGGTATTCCATTTATAGGTTTCCCCATGCCCCCTGCTGGCGTTTACAAATACAGAATCCACGCAAACAATAATGTTTTGCTTCGGCTTTGCTGCAATCGGGCTCACCAGTACTTTTACGGTATCCGCACTGCTACAGCCATTGTAATTTATTTTTACCCAATAATCAGTATTACCGGTTGCCGTTACTTTGAAGGTATCAGCTACAGAACCATTTTGCCATGCGTAGGTAGCACCGGTAAACGAGGTGGCTTTGAGTGTAACCGGTAAGCCATTACAACTCGAAATATCATTGCCAAATTTTATATACGGCCTGCCCGGTATACTAACCGTTTTGGTAACGGAATCTTTTTTACCACAACTGATATTATCCACTACCAGTTTTACGGTATAAGTAGTATCGTTGGGCAATACCGGGTAAAAGAAATCAGGAGATACGGCGGTAGATGTCTGCCCATTGTAACCAAAATTCCATTTGTAATTTATACTGGTGCCGTAAGTAGAGAAGTTTACAAATTTTACCGAGTCGTCTTTTTTACAATCGAAGAGCGAAGTAAAATTTGCATTGGCAAGGCAGTTGGTAAGTGGCGCACAGGTATCGGCATGTTTGATGGCCGATAGATGCAAATCAATGGTACCGTTTACGGCTTGGTTAAATTTTGTAACGGGTGTAAATACCTGCACATAATAACTTTGTCCGGGCACGAGGCATTGGTAGGTATTTTGCGTAAGTGCATCCAATACACAACTTTGTTCCTGCATGGCACCGCAGTTACCCGTCATCAACCGGTATTTGATATCGCCGGATAAGGCATTGGTTTTTTCTACCAGGTAGGTTGTTACATCCAATGTATCGGTACCACCAATATCCATACGGAACCAACTACTTTTATAGTCGGAGGTTTTGGCTCCTTGCGGACAAGTAAGCTGTGGACCAAACTCACCATAGTCGGTGCCGATGGTATGACAGTTTACCAGTAAAGAAGTGGTTACAGAACCAGGCCCGCTGATGGAAGACGGTACCGCCCTGCTGCAAAAATCACCCACAGCTTCTATCAATTCTATTTCAGGATATACACTGGCATTTACCTGCGCACAACCCGGAAGCAACAGGTAATAAGTGCCGGGCGCAACACAACATTCCGCCCAATAGGTATTGTCTGTGCCATATACACCTGTGTACCCCTGTATCTGCAAACCATTGGTAGTAGAATCGTTGGCAATTAATTGTTTGAATAGCTGCACATCGTAATAATCCTGCTTACGGGTTCCATTGATGTATATCCTGAACCGGACATTACCGGTAATGGTGGAGGTGAATTTATACCACAATGTTTTTTGGCATTGGGAGGAGTTATTGTAATAGTAAATCGGGTCGGTAGGATCCTTGGTGGCACAGGAATAATTATCAACATCTCCGGTGTATTTGCCTACACCCACTGTTCCAATATCTCCTGCAAGAGAATAATGATCATGCTTTGGCAATACCAGCGTAACTGAATCAATCATCACCGAAACTTCGGTTTGTGTATTCGGCAATGTACCTCCTGGTTCGAACGGTTCGGCATTTACATTCTCTGCCAGCACATAATATCTTGTTGAAATGGAGGTGCAGGGATCCCTGTAAAACTGGACTGTATTATTTAAGTTGGCGCAGTAATAATAGTTCTGCACATTGGTACCGAGATGCGTTAATCCCTGGGAAACCGTTGAGTCAACTTCGCCATTGCTCACTACTGAACTAAATGGCAGTGTACCATCCACATTACTCCGGTAAACAGAAAACTTCTGCTGGTATTCCCTTGCAGGCGTTTTACTCTCCACCCTTACCGTTACATAACCAGGTTGTGCAACTACAAATGTGTACCAAATGTTGCGCCTGGTTTGCTTATAAATATTGTTGGGAAATAGGGAATCATACAAGGGTCTGTTTGGGCCACTATTGTAAACATTGGGGTTTACATCTGTATAACAAACAGGTTCAATAGGGTCTGTTGTTGAAGCACCTGTTGTGCAGTAAAAAATATCGTTACTAGGTGCCCTTCCGCTGTTCAAAGGATTAACGTCACCCACTTTGCCATAGTGCCAAACAGAGTCTGGAGGCACTGCACCAAAATCATACGCATTTTTAGCATAGTCAAACCGGGAATACCTGTTTGTAACATCAATATAAATGGAAGGTGTTACAGACTTACACACATCTGCATCTTTTGCAAAAACTACCAGCGTGTAAGTACCGGGCTGAAAAAAGCAAAACTGGATATATCCGGCTGTGTTGTTACAAGTTTGAATTGGTTGCCTGGAGAGAAACTGCGCCGAATCAATGCGTACATCTTTATCATACACTGCGGCGTAATAACCACCCGTGTTAATTTGTAAAAAGCATTGCTGCGTTGTTTTGAAAACATAAAACGCTACCCTATTGGAGGCTGCTTCGCAGGATTTGACCGGAATTTTTGTAAAGGGTGTATCAATGGTACAGTTAAAATTTTCTTTCGGAAGTATATAAGTTGTATCTGTTCTTGGATAAGCCGGCGTGCTGTTTACCCGGTTCACCAACAATATTGAATGTGGTTGACTGCCGGTTGCCACAGACGCTTTGTAAGGTCGGTTAAACACCGGCCCGGGGCAGGATGGTGTGATACTAATTTTAAACTCATCATTGTAACCTACCGAACTGTTATACCGGCCATCCAGGTTAAGACTTCTGAAAGTACTGTCGTAGCTGGGCCCCTGGTTATAGGAAACTACCGTGTACCAACCTGCAGGCAACAGGTCGCAACCTGCCGTAGCACCCGCATTATCAAAATCACTCCACTGCCCGCCAACCGCTGATAAACCAGTAAAGCCGTCTGTTGCCTTACCATAAAATAATTTTTTTCTGCCGTAGGCTCTAGCATAGCAATAATAATAGAAGATATTTTCTATCCTTACAAGGCTTGTCTGGTTAAGGTAAAACTGCCGGTAAATGGCTTTGGTAGCAACCTTACCTCCAACTGTATTTGGAACTGTACCATTAATCGTTACAGCATTGTCATTACAACTCCAGTCATCCACATCGGTAGTGATACTTCCACCGCCAGCACCTAGCGAATCCCAAAGGCTGCCTAAATTTTGGGCAGCGAAAGGTGTGTTATGTTTAGTTCGGGTTCTAACAAAAGTAAATACAGGTTTATCCGCCCTGCCAACATCAGCATTACCAGCCATGGTAGTAAACGTATAGGTTCCGGGAACAACGCAAGCTGATTTGTTAGAGCAGTTGGTATTAAAATCCATGCATTCTGTTATTGGCTTTAACCCGGAAATTTTATCGGGAAACGCAAATACGTTCTGTGCTTTGGCTAGCGCATTGGCATCGCCCTGGTACAACCTGTACCGCATGGGTGAATAATTACTGAAAGTGAGGTTTGACATATACAATGTACCACTGTCGCTTAAAACTAACTCCCGGTAAATCACTTTATCATTGTTAGGGCTACAGGTGGTATCAGCCGGCCGCAAGGTTGGCTGACAACCAATGGTATCAGATATTGAACTATAATCTACCCTATCTGTAAGTGGCTGCATTGCATTACCAACCCGGTTCACACTATCAAACGCACCTGTAATACCGAGGGCATATTTATTGGCAGCCTTTCTGGTGTAAGCTGTCATATCAAGCCGGAACCCGGTGCCTAAATTGGTACCCAGGCATTGCTCCGCATTGTAAATGGGCACACTGTAATTAAAACGGTCATACCCAACCGTTCCATCTTGCCCGGATACCTGCACGGTATATTTCCCCGGCGGCAGGCAATCAATGGTTCCGGAATAATTAAATACACCCACAATATTGGCAGTGTCCAACCCTGCACATGTATTGGTAAGCCCCTGGCTGAAAACCCTTACAAGCGGATTGGGACCGCATTGTGTAATATAACTGCTAAAATAAACGGCACTGGTACTGGTTAACGTAAAAGTAAAAAAACTACTGAGGTTATACCTTCGTCCACTATAGGATATCCCTGAGTCTGGTACCGAAGGCCCGCAGGCAGGAGCGGTATGACGACTATTGCATCCCCATACATCGGTCACCGTGGTAAGGGTACCGCTTGGAGATGCCGCCAAATTTCCAATTGCATTGGGTGCAGGAACAGCAGCCAGCAATGGTTTGGGGCCTTTGGTAGGTACCTGGCCACCGGTAACAATACCTATCCTGATATCATCCGCAAAATCTTTTTTTATAAAAACCTGCAGACTATAAACGGTGCCGGTATCAAGATCGCTGCATTTATAAACTTTATACCCGGCATAGTAACCATTGGATTGAATGGAGTCGCAGCCATCTATCGTTGTCAACGATGCTATGGGCGTAGTTACCGCATTGCCTTTGTACAAAGTGTACCCGAAAGTTCGGTAGGTGGCGGCATTGTTGTTAGACGGAAAATAGGAAGTGACACCCGTACCGGATAACTGTACAACAATATAATCGAAATAAGAAGGTGTTTTAAATGTAAGCCAGGCTGTTTTATTGTACGCTGTCGGGTTGCTAAAGGCAGTGCATATTTCTGTGGCATCTTCTATCGACTGGCATTCGGTATTAAAATCAATTCTGTGAGCATAATACCCAACGGTTCCAAAAGCATATGCCTGGTTAGGATGGTCATATGCGGCGCCTGTCTGGTCAGATATTTCTACCTGTATGGTGATGGGGCCTTTTGCATTGAGATTGGCACTTACCTGTATGAGGTAGTCACCACTTGGCACACAGGGATGGTAAGTATTTCCAAAGGTAACAATCGGGGTGAGCTTGGTGCTGATGTCGGCATTGGTTGGCAGGCAACTGCTGGTTTGATATACCGCAAAGCCTGCATCACCGGCAGTGATGGTAGTTCCGGGTTGGGTTAATGTGACCCTTACCGCCCTGATGGTTGGGATGCTGAACTTGTACCAAACCGATTTCTTATCCAAACCTGCTACAAAAATAGCAGGGGCAAATGTTTCGCCGGTTTGTACCGTAGCACTTGTTAAGTCTGTTGGCAGCGAAGTAAATGTACCCAGCCCATATCCAGCCAACGGTATAGGAATGGCAGTTGCAGCAGTGCAGCCATCATTTACCGGACCTGCCGCAAAAGTGTTGACTGTATAAAACGAACACAATAAAAAGCACAGCAAAAAAGCAATGACAGTTGAACAAACCCTGTTGCTGTGGTTCAATAAAAATGGCATATCCGTTATAGTTAATTTTGAGTGGATACATTTTAACGTTGAAACGTATAGGCTTTTTTCGTCTGAACGCATTAACGACTCTGCGGCCAACCGCTTGCGCTACTGTGTCACATTCAAAGGAGCTTTTAATACCAGCCCACTGCCTGTTTTTATTTGTGCACTCCCTTTTACATTCAATGCCTTTTTAATCACAAATTGCCTGTTGCCATTTCTTGTTCCAGCATCAATAACCAGCTTTCCAATTTTATTGGGAAATGCAAGTCCGCCAAATCCATCGGTGTTTTTACTGGCAGTGGCGGAAGTGTTGATACCAAGTACCAGTGTACTGTTGTTGCCAAAATCGTACGGGCAACTAATCGTTTGACTTGTATTGCCAAAGGGGGGATCGTTTACCTGCAAAGTGCCGCCCGAAAAATTAAAGGATGTCATCCCGGCTGCGGCCTCAAACAAAGCAGTGCCGTTTTCAACACTTATTACACCGGTACCTTTGTTGGCATCTATCGTAAGCGTTCCACCACTCATGGTAAAGGTGGAAGCCGCATTGAATTTTATCCTGCCGTTTACATAAAGCGCTCCATTGGTAATATTTAATGTGCCAAAATTTTCCGCTGTTGCAAGTCCGTCATCTCCCTGGCCAAGCGATAAAGTGTAAGCGATATTATTGATCGTGAGCGTGCCGCCGCTGCTGATTCTTAATGACCGGATGATAATGGAAGTGTCCATTGTGATCGTATGGGCTGCACTGATCACAACTGAATCGCAAATATCTGGCACCACGCCCTTACTCCAGATAGCGGGATTTTTAAAACTGCCACTGGCAACCGTACGATTGATACAACCTGAATTGTAAGGCATGATCACCCTCATTAAAACAGAATCTGTAAAAGTTTTGTAGGTAAAATTAGCGATGGCGGCGCCACTTTTTAAACCGTTGAACCTGCCGCTGGCCGGATCGTAGCTGACTGTATTAACAGAGTCGATGGCGATGCCAATTCCCGGATCGTTGTTGGGAATACTTACCCATTGATTGTTGTATTGCACTTCGTAGGTTGGGAAATAAGGCTGACCTGCCGTAATATCCACTACCTCTTCCTTTATTCTGAAACCCTGCAGTGGTGCTGCATTATTGGCTGTTACCACTGCTGAGTCGAGGTAATAATTGACACCATTTCCCGCTGCATTATCGTACACCGCCATCACCCATATTTTGTTAGAGCCACCAAAGGATGGGTTTACCTTAAAGTTGATGGTTTGCTGTGCAAGCGTTCTTTTAACCCGGAAAGAATCCTGCTGCTGAAAGGTGACTGACATATACGCAAGCCGGGTGGTATCTTTTATCCTGAATTTAATTTGAATCGTACTATCTGCCAATATCGTTGCATTCGCTACCGGGGCATCAATTTTTATTTTAGTCGTATCATAAAATGTTTGAATTGAAGGAGCAGCGGTTGGCCTGTTTGCCTGTGCGCCTGCATTCGACGGCCTTAAAAGAATGGGCGGTTCCGCATCATCATCTACTGGAATATTGTTTCCAAAAACGGGGCTGCTCAACCTGGTGTTCAACAATTGAAATACCCGTTGCCCCACATCATCCCGTTGCAACTGAGCGCTGTGATTTGCATTCAGGCCCTGGCTTCCACCGGCAGTGTCCGTACAAAAGAATTTAGTTATTTGTGGTTCGGTGTCTGGCAACTGTGCCGTTTGGCTCATTAACGGAACAATGCCATCACTATTGGCCAGGTAATTATGATAGTTTTTCTTCTCCGACATCCAGTTTAAAAATTCGGCCAGCATTATTTTGGGTGGCTTCGAAAATATATCCAAAATAAATGCCCTGGTTGCGGCGGCTGTTGCTGGTGTAAAGATGGCATCATCGTAAGTAGATGAGTACATCACCTGCAGGATAATTTTGTAGATCAATGGCAAAAAATAATCTGCTACGCCCAGGCTCTCGTTATAATTGGTCCAGCGGAGATTGCTGACGATCATATGGTATTTAGCCTTTGTATCCAGCATGTTTACCCCACCACGGTCCTTGGTTACCTGCAGGTTATTTACGGCATCGGTCGCTTTAAAAGAACCAAAAGCATCCAGGAAAGTATTATTCCCTACTGGCTTCAGAAACCCTCCAAACAATACCGGTTTCCAATTATATAAATCATTCAGCAGAACCCTAAACCTTAATGGTGCCAATGGCACAAACTGATCCAGTAAATCTGCAACGGGAGCCCCGTTGTGTGGCGTGTTGATGGTGATGATTTTATGGGTAAACCCTTCTTTGTAAGTTTTGTAGGTGAAAGGGTCCCCCTCACCTGCAAAGAATTTTTTCGGGAAAAAGCCAATCGCTGAACGGATCATGATGCCCCCCATACTATGGCAGATATAATCTACCTGGTTGGTGGCATATCCCATATTCCGCATCGCCACCAGATTTCCCTGCAGGGTATTTAGCCTGTCCTCGTCATTTGCATATGCATTTACATCGCCACCCAATAACTGCAACCCATTTTTATGGAAATATCCGATGGGGTCTAATTTGGGCGCCCTTTTGTAAACGAAAATGGGACTGTTTACAAACGGCGTATATTGCCCGTAAAAATTATGGCGTATAAAATCCCAGGCATCCGGTGCGCTTGCCAATCCATGTACAAATAAGGTGGGTGGGCGAACCACTCCAATCTCGTAGTCAACGGTATCTTTTTTATTATTCAGATACGTAACGATCACGGTAACCGTATCGTACCGTCTTCGTAAAGGGGCAAAAGCACTGGTAGTATCGTTGCAAAAATCATCCGGCGATACATACCATATCCAAAATTCACCGGGCAAACCCGGCCTTGGTTCACTGTCGGTAACCGTAACCTGCGACGAGGTTCCGCCAGATGCTTCCTCACTATATTTATCTATCACTTGTGCCTTTTTAAGTTTCCCCCGGGTGTTTGCTTCTCCTGCTACAAAACGTTTTAGGCTCACCGTTACTGCCTTGATATTGGGCAAAGTATCGCTGGCCTTTTTAATTTTCAGGTAAATCCTGGAAACCCCATCGGCTGCAACACCAATCGGCCGGCCGATATTGTTGGGAAAACTAAAATCCCACATCTTCCTTATATCAATCTTATACCGGATGGACCAGAAGGTTACACCGGCATCCGACGTAACCAACATCCGGCCCCCGGCTTTATCGTAAGCAAGGCCCGTGATATTATTGCTCGGAAGTGTATCAGTGGTAGTAAGCCGTTTGTAATTGGCTATATCTGTTACATCTCCACCATTATCAAAAACCACTAGCCCGCTGTTAGTGCCTATATAAATGTATCCAAACTCATCGCTGGTGATGGCATTAAAATTTACGGTGGTACCCGGTGGAAATATGGAAGGCATGTTCACCGATTTCCAGGTACCGCCAATTTTAACGACTACTCCACCACTCCTCAGTCCGATCCATCGCCTGTCTTCTGCATCCACATACATAGAGGTTGTTCTAAACCCTGCCGGCAGCACGCCCTTACTTGCGGTATCGGTATATACTCTTGGCTGGTCTTTATAAAACAACCGGGTATTGTCAAACCCACCGTTTTGATCATAACCACCCAGCGGGTGCCCGGTGACGGCATCATACCGCAATATTTGCGAGGTACTGCCGCTGGCTATTACGTAATTGGTTTCGGCCCCAATCCACACTTCATCCTTATTGCCACAGGCCGTGAAGCAGGAAGGCGTTCCACCACTTATTATATTCGTGTTGGGGAACACCTGTAACCCATTGTAAACCCGCTGAAAGTTGCCCGAATTTATTTCCTGCCATTTCGTAAAACCTCCCGGAGCGGTACTGCCCGACGTAATAAAGGTTGCCTGGGGAACCCATAATCTTCTGTAACCCGGCTGGGGCGCATTGACTGTATCAATATAAATACCCCTTACATTTCGGGATGAAAGAAAATTACCCGTACTGTAAAACTGCATACCGGCATCGGTGGTATCGGGATAATAGTTTACGCCGCCTGCGGTATTGGATCCTCCACCTGAAGTGCCGGATGTACCAGACTGGGCAATCCATATCCCGCCATTTTTATCTGATTGAATCTGGTTGATAAACACATTGGTTAACGTGGAAGATTTGGTCCAGGCTCTTCGTGCCGTATCAAACCAATAGAGTCCCTGGTACTGTGTGCCGGCCCATATACGGTCTCCCTTACCTACCCAAATGGCTTTGAAATTGTTGCCGGTAAACACGGGTGTATTGGCAGCATTGTAAGTTATAAATTTGTTGGAGGTTTGTGCTGAAAGCTGGTAACAGGTAAAAATAACACAAATGCAAACAGATAAAATTTTTCTCATCTTGCTGTTTTTAGCGTAATTAGGTATGAAACCCTTGTTTTAAGTTATACTGGTTTCAGGAAGATGGATGTTGGTAAAGACGCAAAGTAGTAAATTAAAACAATTAAATATGTACTTAATTTGTAGTAGAAGAAAAAAGGGATATCAGTAACCGCATGTTTACAGGAGTTACAGCCACTACATTTAAGATTTTGTAGTAATCCCCTTTTTGCAGGTTCCAACGTAATGATACTGGTAATATAGAGGGTTGAGGCTTCCTATATTAACCATCTCTGCTACAGTAAGGCAAACTACACGGTTGGGAGCAGCAGGTGTAGATAAATAACCAGTAAAAGAGACGCAAAGGTTGTAAAGCCTGATACATGGATGCCTTAACTGATTATACCAGTATCGATGATAATTATCGGATTTATACCATGAAAAAGAAGCTGTAAATGCCGACAACTACAAAGAATATTTAAAGGCATCTAACTCAGTTGCCCAATCGAATTACCTTATAGTGGCACTTACCAGAAAGAAAGTAATTAAACCCTGAATCAGAAAAGGATCTTACGAAGCGTACGCCATCAGGATGGCAAATTCCACTGCAATATTTATACAGAAAAAAGATCAAATCATTTTATCTACCTACAATAAAAACAAAAAATGTACCCGGATGTATATCGAATCACTGCAAATTAATTGATCTCATTTATCCTTAACAGGGCGCTTGATCGGGTCATTTTTTTTACGGCACGATCCTTTAAAAGCTGCACCAATAGCCAATTGTAGCATAGCCTTTGGTGTAGGATATTTTTTTGAGGCTTCGTTGGCTCCGCTGGCTTTTGTTACTTTTTTTTCACCGTTGCGTGGATTGTTCCAAACAGCCTTTATTTAACGGATGAATGTACCGGCTTATGACTTGCTGCTTAGATTGGCCAGAAGCCAGCAGCCCGGGAAACGGCTTGATTGAATGGCTGCTAAACAGTTACAATATCGTCTTCTTTGTATTCAATCAATATAATATGCGGATGCAACACAAATATGCATTGGCTGCATTTTTAAATATTTCAATTGAAGGCTTTTGTGTTTTTTGGGTAAGTAAAGAAAAAGGTACTCCCCTCTCCCGGAGATGAATCTACCCAAATTTTACCACCGTGCTTTTCAACAATTTTTTTACAGACAGACAATCCAACGCCGGTGCCTGAATATTCATCCTGGTTGTGTAAACGCTGAAAAATGATAAATATCTTTTCTGAATACTGTTGATCAATACCAATGCCATTGTCTTTTACAGTAAACACCCATTCGGATTCATTTTCTATTACGTCAATGGTGATAATGGGTTTAGCATCACCGTGATATTTTAATGCATTGCCCACCAGGTTTTGCATCAATTGCCCCATTTGCAATTTCCTTGTATTGGGCAACACCGGAAGTGAAGAAACTACTGTTACCGTTGCATCCAGTTCTTTCAAGGCACTTTTAAATGTATGCAGTACATCATCCATCACCTCATTCATGTCTGTATCGGCAATTACATAATCGCTGGAACCAACTCTTGAATATTCCAGCAAATTGAGTATTAATTTTTTCATCCGGTCAGCACCATCCACGGCAAAATGAATGTACTTATTTGCAGTATCGTCCAACTGCCCTTTGTATTTCTTTTCCAATAATTTCAAAAAGCTGCTAACCATTCTAAGTGGCTCCTGCAAGTCGTGAGAGGCTATGTATGCAAAGCTCTCCAGCTCTTTATTAGATGTTTCCAATTGTTCAGCTCTTTTTTCCAGTTGCTCGTTTAGATCTTTTAACATCAACTCTGCTTCTTTCCTGTGCGAAATGTCCTGCAGTGCCCCGATCATTCGCACTGCCCTGCCCGCTTCATCCCGAATGATAAACCCTTTGTCATTCACATACGCATACTGACCGTTTGCTTTTAAAAACCGGTAGTCACCTTCCCAAAAAGTATTGTTCACTTCTGAAAAAATAATTTCTCTTCTGCTCAATACTTTTTCCAAATCTTCGGGATGCACTTTACTAAACCAGAAGTTATTGTCGGCGGATGCCTCATCAGAATTATAGCCAAACATATTTTCCATTCCGGTACCGGTTCTGGTTACATTACCAGTCACCATATCCCAATCCCAGATGGCATCATTGGTAGCTTTGGATACCATGTTAAATCTTTCATTGCTAAGTTGTATGGTTTGCTCTGCCGCTCTTCTTTCGGTAATATCTTCTACCATACAAAGGTGCTTGGGATGCAACGCATCTTTTGAATCAACTGGAGCGATGGACATTTGTATCCACACGATGGATTTATCCGGACGGATATATCTTTTTTGCAAAGTAAACCCGGGGATTTTTTTCTCATTGAGTAGTTTCATATTATCCAGGTCTTCCTGCACATCGTCCGGGTGAGTGATTTGCATCCAGTCGATTTTTTTTAATTCATCAATGGTTCTTCCAGTGATTGCACCAAATCGTTCATTGGCATCATAAACGTCTCCATTTAGTGAATCAATCAATGCCATACCCAAAGGTGCTTTTGAAAACATTATCCTGAAACGCTCTTCACTTTCCCGGATAGCTTCTTCAATCAATTTCCTTTCGGTAATGTCCTGCAGTGTTCCTTCAATTCTTACGGGCAATCCGTTTTCATGTTTTATTAATGAACGAATGGACTCTATATTTTTTTCAGTATTATCGTTTAGTATTATTCTGTATTCTATTGAGTTGGATAATTCAACATTATCAACGGTAGCGGAATCTAATACCCTCTGCTTGTCGTCCGGGTGAATGATTTCCATAAGTGATTCAAAACTGCTGCTGGTAATGTTTTCCGGAAGATTCAATATTTTCCTGGTTTGCTCCGACCAGAAAAAACTGTTTGTTTTAAGATCCCTTTCCCAATAGCCAAGTTTTGCAATTTGCTGGGCCGTCTCCAGTTTTACATTTATATCGAGCAGTGTTTTTTGAAAGAGTTTACGATCCGTGATATTTCTGTAGTGGCAGGCAATACCGATCACTTCTTCATTATTGGCAATTGGGTTTATGGTAGTTTCTGACCAGGCTTCCTTCATTCCCGCTTCCTCGGGTGTATAAAATTCAAAGGTGAATGACTCTCCCGCCAAACCACGACTATATTGCTTTTGCCATATTTCAATGTATTCAACAGGAATATCCGCCGGATCATGCAATCCGTCACCAGGCTTTATATCCTTACCGGTGTACATTTTCATCAAATCTACAAACGCCTTATTGGCTGCAATTAGTTTGAAGTCTTTGCTTACACTCCAAATTAAATCACTCGTAGAATTTATCAGTGCTTCCTTATCCAACCGTTCAAACTCTTTTTGTTGCGCTGCTGCTACTCTTGCTGAAATATCATAAGAAACTGCGATGATACCGGTCAATTCCTGGTTGCTGTTATAGATAGGCGAATTCACGCTAAATACCGGGAAGCTAATCCCTTGTTTATTCAGTACGGTAAATTCACCAGCCCAACTTTTACCCTGATTAAATTGATTCATCAGTTCATCCGCCAATTGGGAGTAACAAGGGTCTTTACTCACCATCATGTTGGCATTTTTACCAATGGCTTCTTCCTTGCTCCATCCATACAAAACCTCCGCATAATGATTCCAATAATAGATTGTGCCATCCAGCAAGCTAGCCACCACAGCTTGCTTTACGGTGTCAAGTAAGCCTGCCTGAAATTTAATATAATCCTGACTTTCTAATTCTTTGGTAATATCCCAGCTTACTCCAATTATACCGGTAAGTTTACCGGAAGCATCCAAAATGGGAGAATTATTTATATAAGCTGTAAACAAATCGCCTCCTTTATTTTTAACAGGGAATGAACCCGTCCAGTTTTCGCCTCTGCCAAGTGTCTCCATTATAGCGATGGCATCTTCCTTTGATAAATCATTGGAGGTAACATCTATGATATTTCTGCCCATCACTTCTTCTGTTTTCCAACCATATAAAAATTCTGCATAATCGTTCCAATAAGTGATCGTTCCTTCCAGATTAGTAACAATCACAGCTTGTTTAATGGCGTTGATCAGGTGCGACTGAAAAAGGAGTTCTTCTTCTGATGCTTTTTCCCGGGTGATATCTGATAGGATGCTTGACACCCCTACAATTTCAGTATCTACTATAATGGGCATGCTGGTTACATGCAGGTGTTTTAAATTTCCTTTGGCAGTAATTATTTTGGTATTGTGGGTTTTCGAAGTACCACTTTTAACTGATTCAAAATTTTCTAACACGCTTTTAGTATCATCAGGATGTATATACTCTATAAAGTTTTGCTGCAGCAATGCATCAATGGTTGTTTCAGCAATGGATGCAGCAACATCATTCACCTTAAAAAAGTTCCCGCCTAATCTTAAAGAAATAACGGCATTGGGGTTTTGTTCAAACAACGACTGGTATTCCTGGCGGCTTCTTTCCAGCTCTAATGCCACTAATTTATTATCCGTAATATCTTGAAATGACCCATACAGCCTTACCAATTTTTCTCCTTCAAATTCAGGTTTACCGCTTACCCTTACCCAGCGTTCATTTCCCAGGGCTGTTACAATTTGCAACTCTTCATCCCAGGGGAGTTGCTTTTCCATTCCATCTTTTACAGCTTCACCTATTAAATATCTGCTTTTGCCTTCCTTATAAAAATTGATGGCCGTTTCCACTTCCGGAATAAAATTATCCCCTACTTCATGAATTTGCCTTGTAACCGGACTCCAGTACACTTTGTTATTGATCACATCTACTTCCCAGCTTCCCACCTTTGCCATCTGGTTGGTTTCATCCAACAGTTTTTCCATTTTTTTTCTTTCAGACACATCCATCATTATGGTGCTGTTTCTTTTTTCACTATTGATATCATTAAAAGTTACTGAGGAGAATTCACAGGTAATTCTTTCCCCGTTTTTTTTAATACAATACACCAGTCCTGTTGCAAAGCCTTTTTCTTCCCGCTCTTTAAGTGACTGTATAAAAATTTTATCATGCTCAACAAATCCCTGGCGGCCCATCTGCAAAAATTCATCCTCCGAATAACCAAATATATCTCTTGCAGCTTTGTTAGATTCCAATATGTCGCCATCAGGCGTTGTAAGAAAAAAAGCCGGCATGGAATTATCCAGCATCGCCCTGTATTTTATTTGCCCGGCTTCTATTGTACGAATGGCATTTTTCTCAAGTGTAATATCTCTTACAGATTTTACCTTATACCTTTTGCCATCATCCTGCAGCAATAATTCGGAGCTTGTATAAATTTCGAAACGGATTCCATCTTTTTTAAGCGCCACTGTTTCAGCCCCGGATTCTTTTACCTTCCCGCCAATAAAATCCAGGTGAAGCTGGTGTGCCTTTTCCCTGTCAGGAATTGCGATCAGCAAATAATGTTCCTTACCTATTAATTCATTTCTTTCGTAGCCGTAAAGGCTGCAGAACTCCTGGTTTACATCCACAAAAAAACCTGCTTCGTCAATAACTGCTATTCCAATAGAAGTAGAATTAAATACGGATGATAGTAATTTGCCGGTTTGTAATTCGGCAGCAAGCGTTTTAGATTCGGTAATGTCCAGCATACTCATAGATACGCTGGTAACTAACCCTGCATCAGTAATAATGGGCGTATAGTTGTACTGGAACCAAAGAAGATTTCCCTTTACATCCATCACACTTCCTTCGCCGGCAACTATTTCGCCAGCAAGCGCTTCTTTAAAATTTCGTAAAAACAAATCAATCTTTTGAGACGGTGTAAAGTCGATAATGGAAGCACCATCGGAGATACTTTTGTTGAATATGCTTTTAAAAGTGGCCGCTGCCAGCTTATTGTGTGCTACAATTTTATAAGACGGATCCAGCAGCACAAATATCTGCAACGTATTGTTGAGCAACGCATGCAGGTTGGCATCATTTTCCCGAATCTTTTCTTCTTTCTCTTCAAGCGATTGATAGGCATTGTTTAGTTCAGTGTAAGTAATCTGTAGTTCTTCGGTAGCGGTTACCAACTCTTCATTGGTACTTCGCAATTCTTCGTTGGTACTTTGCGATTCTTCATCAAGGGACTGCAATTCTTCATTGGAAAACTGCAACTCTTCATTGGCGGTTTCAAGCTCTTCAATATAGATTTGCAGGTGGAGTTTTGCTGCCAGCAGTTCCTGCTCCAGCTCCAGCACCACTTGTGCATAATTATCTTTTGATTTTTGTTGGCTTACTTCTTCAACAATTTCCTTTTTTTCCAGTTTCTCAAAAATTACAATGTAAAATTCCTCGCCTTCAAAATTCCCAATGGTGGGCCTTGCTGTCATCCGTACATAATGAATGCTACCGAACAGTTCAAATTTTCTTACAGTAGATTTTACCTGCTGGTGCTCTTTGATGCAATGTGAAATGAGCGAACGCAACTCCATTTGTAAATCGGGATTAGCCAGCTTTACAATACTGTTATTCATCGTGCCCTGGTTGAGGGAAAGATAAGGCCGTACATCACCGTTAATTTCAATCACTTCATATTGACTGTTGATAACTACATAAGCATTCTCATAACTGTTGAATAAGGTTTCTTTTACAAGCTCTTTAATAGATGGAGGTGAGGGCGAAACCAGTTTGCCAATAGGTGTTTTAGGCCGGAGTGTTGTTATGTAAGACGAAAACCGCAATAAAGAATTTACACTGTTGAACTTTCGTTGAAAAATTCTGTTTTTTGCATCTAACGCTTCAAAAATCTCCGGTTGAGACAGGATGGTTTCAGATTTGCCCAGGAACAAAATACCTTTCATGTTGAGTGCATAGTGAAAAACCGGGAATATTTTTTTCTGCAGGTCCTGGTCAAAATAAATCAACAGGTTTCTGCAACTGATGAAGTCTAATTTTAAAAAAGGTGGATTACTGATTATATCATGGCGTGAAAACAACACCAGGTTCCTGATTTCCTTTACTGGTTCAAAACCTTTGGGTGTTTCGATAAAATATTTTTGTAACAAATCAGGCGGCACTTCTTCCTTTATACGATCTGTATAAATTGCCCGCCTTGCAAACTGAATCACTTTTTCATCTACATCAGTCGCAAATATCTGTATATTATAATCTGTAATTTTTTCTTTCAGTATTTCACAAACCAACATGGCAATGGAATAGGCCTCCTCGCCGCTGGCGCAGGCTACAATCCATATCCTTATGGTATCCCCTTCATTTTTTTCACTAATAATATTTTTAAGGTTATGCTCAAGCGCTTCAAAGGCTTCTTTATCCCTAAAAAAATTGGTTACTTTAATTAGGAAGATGGAATACAATTCTTCCAGCTCACGGGGATTTTCTACCAAATAATCATAATATGCTTCAGGAGTGTTTATTTGCAAAAAGCTTAGTCGCTTACCAAGTCGCCTGTTAATAGTAGGTGTTTTATAATGACTAAAATCGACACCCTTTGTTTTAAGCAGTAATTTAAAAATACTGTTCCAGGCCGGAGAATTGGTTAGTTCTTTATGCGCTTCAGATACTACTTCATTAGGGTGTTTAATGTAGCGGGCAATGGCTTGCCCCATATCTTTGGGCGCCAACACTTCATCTACCAGTTTTGTTTCAATAGCAGCATGCGGCATGTTATTGAATTTGGCAGTGGCTGCAGATTGAGCCAATACATAACCGCCAGCTTTACTTATGGCGATGATTCCTTCGCTGCCATCATCAATAGTTCCTGATAACACAATAGCTATTACCCGATTTTTAAACGCAACAGCAGCAGAAGTAAATAAAATATCAACAGAAGGTTTGGAGCTTGTCTGATTGTGGGGACTGGTTAACTGAATTTTATTCTTGGCAACGGTGATATCCGAATTGGGTGGAGCGATGTACACCATATTTGGCTTAAGTTCTGCTCCATCAACCGCCTCAATTACCTGCATGTTTGTTTCGCTGCTTAGTAAATGCGCCATCATGCTTTTGTGTGAAGGATCAAGGTGCTGTGCTATGATGATGGAAGTGTTGGTAAGGTCTGTAGGATAATGCAACAAAAATTCCCTCAAGGCTTCCAGCCCTCCGGCTGATGCACCCACTGCAACAAGGTAAAAACTATCTTCTTCCGCAGATTTTTCGGGAGCTTTGTCGTTGGTGGCAGGATTTTTCTTAGTGGGCATTCAGCATAGTTTAGTTCTTAAAGATATTAATTTCAATAATAATTACAACAAGTTATTCCGAAACGAATCGCATTCAGGCAAATGAGCCGAACTATCGCTACTGCGCCTGTAGTAAAACTATTACATTAAAGCAGTTTAAACACTTACATTTCCCTACCTTCTTCGTATCATCGGCGTTGATTAACGCAGATGATACGAAGAAGGTAAGGACAACTCAAATTGCTGCCAGTAGAAGCGATACCGGCCTGGTAAGCATTTTGCAGTAACGGCTAAAAAAAGATCGATTACTGCAGAAGTAGTAGCCTCATATTGACCAAGTGCTTTGCAAAAATATTTTATTAAATAGATACCCGTGGCTTTATCCGCTCTGCTACTCAACTGTTCAATACTACCGGCAGGAGTTTTTATTTCTAAATAAACCAGTGGTGGCTCATCCTGTATGCTTTGTGTAAAGCCGGTAAATTCAACACTTCCAAAAGGTAAATTGCCCGGAGTGTTAACTTTTAAGGTAATGGGTAATCCACTACCCAAACCGTTTTGGCCTTCGCTTGTTAAAGCAATCAATAGGCTTACTGCAAATAATATTTTTTTTACCATCGACTATTTATTTAAAAATATTGGTGCCTGCTAATTTCTTTTTGCCATTTGCATTGTAACCGCTGTTTCTTAGTACTGTTTCAATTTCCGTTGCTGATGTGGCATCGCCAAAAAGTGCCAGAAATAATTTACCAGATTTAATATCGATACTCACACTGGAAACCCCTGGCGTATTCCTTATCAACTCTTCCATACTGTTTTTTCCTTCGGCACATTTGATATCTGTTTTAATAATGATTTCATCTACGGGTGTCGCCGTAATTGCTGCTGCTGATTGATTGGATTCAGTATGATATTTTGTTGAGTAGCCGTAATGGTTATTGTACTTTTTTCTGGAGAATAAGTAATGGCATTTTGTAACAGGTTGCGAATAAGATTGGTGATAATATTTTTATCCGTTTTTAAATCAACAGATTGGTTTATTACACTTGCCAGTATGATATTTTTTTTCGATAATTGTGTTTGCAACAACTCATTTATGCTTTGCACAGTTTGAGCAATATGTACGTTTTCGGGTGATCAAGTAAACTATAGCATTTGTGTTTTACTCCCAATCAGCAAGTCTTCCATCGTTTCTAAAACCAAGCCAGCGGCTACGCTTATTTGTTCATTGTGTTTTTGTTTATCTGCTTCTATAAAAATATCAGGATTATTTTTTGAAGGTCTAAAAATTGATATACATGGCTGATAATACAGTATCCTCTTTATTTCAGATATCAAATGCTTTTACACGGCTGCTTCATTTGCCCATACAATTCCGCTACATTTATCATTGTTACAGCAAGATTGATAGAGTCTGTTTTTCTACAACTGCTGCAGAGCCCTTCTTTTCTTGTGCGTATGCCATCCGGTTGCAATTACATGGCTTTTTCATATTGCCCCTGGCTCATCTAATAATCTGCAGCAGTTTCCAGCATATCGCTTTTAAATTTGCTGTTGGTAGTGGTATCAATGATTACCTGGATTTTACTCAGTACCGATTTTCTTTTTTCAGTTCTTTTATACAATTTGGTAACCAAAAACAATTGCTTTAAGGCTTGCGAAATTCTCCTGATATTATTTGCTTTAATGCCATGGTTGATGGTATCATTGAAACGTTCGATTTTTACGGGCTTTAAAAAAACCAAATGCTGAAAATTAATAGCTTTCCAAATGTAAATTCCATGTGTGAGGTTTCAAATACAGCAACGGGCAACTGGTTTTGATATCTATATTTTATTAGAAAAATCCTTTATCTGCAATAAACAATCTGAACACCTGTGGTGGAAATTATTAATCAGTAAAATAACGGACTTAGGTTGCGGTGGTTGCGAAGGCTCCACTTAAAAAAGCAGCAGGCATCTTATTGTACAATCCGGAAATTAGCAAAACTAAAAAAGCGAATTTCGACAATCTGTCAAAATCCGCTCTTGTTATTTAATTGCAGGGATGTTGTAATTTCCCTCGCTGTAAAGTGGGTAATCGAGGGGGCTCGAACCCCCGACCCTCAGAATCACAATCTGATGCTCTAACCAACTGAGCTACGACTACCGTTTTTTGTTTCGGATTGCAAAAATAGCAAAAAACACTTCCTGAACAAAATTACATTTAAAATACTTTTTTATTGTCGTTCTTTGCAGCCCAAAAATAAAGTATGAATCTTACGCAATCCATCATCACAATCTTACTAACAGCATTTACGGGCTGGGTTACAACCTGGCTCGCCATTAAAATGCTGTTTCATCCACGCTACCCAATCAAAATTTTCGGCTTGACCATACAGGGAGTTTTTCCAAAAAACCAACAAATGATTGCGGAAAAATTAGGACAGGTGGTGAGCAAAGAGCTGCTTTCCTTTGAGGAAATTGAAGCAAAAATTATCAATCCAGATAATTTACAAAAGTTAAGACCAGATATTGAATCCCATATTGATCATTTTCTACGGAATAAATTAAAAGAGGTTTTCCCCATGCTCTCCATGATGCTGGGCGAAAAAACCATCCTCCAACTAAAGGGAGCTTTCTTAGAAGAACTGGAATCACTTTTCCCTATTTTAATGAAAAGCTACATGAATAAATTACAGCATGATCTGGATCTTGAAAAAATCATTACCGAAAAAGTCGCCAATTTTTCGTCTGAGAAACTGGAGGATATTTTAAAACAAATCACCCAAAAAGAATTCAAATTCCTCGAAATCATCAGTACCCTATTCGGACTGATCATTGGGCTGGCACAGGTACTGATCGCTCACTTTATTAAATAACGGAATTTTAATTAACACAGCCCTTTTCCCAACGATATATGACCGCTTATCAATTAACAGGTGTAGGCGTTAAACATTATGGGAGAACTTTGGTTTATTCAACTGCTATCAACTTCAACAAAATATTATCAATGAAAACAATTTACTTTTGGCTTTTTTCTTTTGTACTCTTATTATCTGCCTTTAATTCATCTGCCCAATTTCCCGGAGGCGGTGGTGCCCGGCCCGGAGGTCAAAACATGAACATGGGCCATTTTTATGGAAAAGTGATTGATTCCATCACCAACAAACCCATTGAAGCAGCGTCTGTACAACTGATTCAAAACAAGTTTGATTCTGTTTCAAAAAAGAAAAAAGATGTGGTCGTTTCGGGAATGCTCACTACCAAAAGAGGTGAATTTAGCCTGGAGAATTTATCAATCATGGCCACTTATAAATTAGTAATCACTGCAATGGGCTACCAGGAAATTCAAAAGAAAGCAGCTTTTGTAATGAATATGGCTGGTGCAAAACCAGGCGACATGAGCGGTATGATGAATGCTGTTGATAAAGATCTGGGTAATTTTAAATTACACCCGGATGCAAAACAATTAGAAGACGTAACAGTAGTTGCTGATAAACCTTTGCTTACGATGAGCATTGACCGCAAAATTTTTAATGTAGAGAAGAACCTCGCCAGTGCCGGTGGAACCGCTGTAGATGTAATGAAAAACATTCCCAGTTTGAGTGTTGATATTGATGGAAATGTAAGTTTACGGAATGCGCCACCACAAATATTTGTAGATGGCCGCCCCACCACAATGACGCTGGAACAGATTCCTGCAGATGCCATCGCAACTGTAGAGATCATTACAAATCCATCCGCAAAGTTTGATGCGTCTGGTGGCGGCGCAGGCATTTTAAATATTGTAATGAAAAAGAACCGTAAAGCCGGCTACAATGGGGGTTTACGTGCAAGCGTTGATAGTCGCGGCAGACCTGGTTTTGGCGGCGATATCAATATAAAACAACAAAAAGTCAACTTTTTTGCCTCCACCCAAATGGGCTATCGCAAAAGTATTTCAACCTCCGCCACCGACCGTACCGATTTTCTAAACGGTGCAGTAGCTCATTTAGCTCAGGAAAGTAATCCTATCGGTAGAGGATTTTTTGGTTTTGGAAGAATGGGTGTTGACTATTTCATCGACAACAGAAACACCTTGAGTTTTTCAGGCAGTATCATGGGCGGTAATTTCAAAAACAACGATCTGTTCAATATCAACAGGGATACTGTGTATTCTAACTTTACGGTGAAGGATTTTGGTAACCGGACTACCAACAGTCTTGCACAATTTCGAAATTATGGATCTACGGTTAGCTTTAAACACAACTTTGCAAAAGCCAATCAGGAACTGACTGCTGACTTAAATTACAACTACAGCAAAAACAACAACGAAAACCAGATCGGTACACAGTACTACTTTTTAAATAGCAACCCAAAAACACCCCTGATCAATCAAAGCTCGATGGGTGGCGGCAGAACTAAGTTTTTTACAGCACAAACAGATTATGCCAACCCAATTTCAGCCACTATGAAAATTGAAATGGGCGCCAGGGTAGCCATCCGTGATTTCAGTAGTTTCAACGAAAACTTCCTGAGGGATCCTACATCCGGCAACAACATTCCATTGACCCAGCTCAACAATAGTTATAAATTTACAGACCGGGTGCTTGCTGCTTATACCACCTTCTCTCATCAAATTAAAAAATTCAGTTACCAGCTTGGGTTAAGATTAGAGAGTTCTAAATATGATGGTACACTCATCAATACCGGGCAACAATTTTCTAATAAATTTCCTTTCAGTCTTTTTCCAAGTGCATTTGCCACTTACAAGTTAACAGACAAGCAGGATCTGCAGGTGAACTATTCAAGAAAGATCAATCGCCCCAACTTTTTCCAGTTGATTCCTTTTATTGATTTTACCGATTCATTAAATCTGAGTAAGGGTAATCCGAATCTGGTGCCAGAGTTTACCAACTTGCTTGAGTTATCTTACCAGAATCAACTGGCGAAAGGACATAGCCTTTTATCAACCATCTACTTTAAAAATACCAACGACCTGATTGCACGGTACCAATTCCCGGAAAAAAATCCCAATTCTCCTGTGAAGCCAGATTCAGTGCTATTTACCAGCTATGCAAATGCATCGCAAAGCTATACCGGAGGATTGGAGTTAACGGCAAGGAACAAAATAGCCAAGTGGTGGGATATGACCAGTAATTTGAATCTTTTCAGCGTTACCTTAAAGGCAGGCAATTTGCCAGGCGGTGTCGATAATAGCCAGTTAAGTTGGTTCTTTAAAATGAACAACAGTTTTAAATTGCCTAAAAATTATTCAATACAGTTGAGTGGCGACTACCAGGCAAAAACGTTGGTACAACCAGGTGGCGGCGGCGGCGGTGGCCGTGGAATGATGTTTGGCGGTGGTAATTTACCAAGTGCACAAGGCTATATCAAACCTTTTTATGGAATTGATCTAGCAATCAGGAAAGATTTCCTGAAAAACAATGCGGCTTCTTTAACCCTGCAGATGAGTGATGTTTTTAGAACCCGGTTGAGTGAAAATTATACTGAATCTATTTTTTTTATACAAGAAACTTCCCGCAGAAGAGATCCACAGATTTTGAGATTGAATTTTAACTGGCGCTTTGGAAAGTTTGACGTTTCACTGTTAAAGCGTAAAAACATGAAGGCAGATCAGGGAGCAGGAATGGAAGGTATGCAGGGACAGTAATAATGCTGGTCGCACTGCCCCATAGAACCGGATCAGTGTGTTAAAGGAACTAAAATATAATACTGATTAAAACATCAATTTCTATTAGATCTGAATTATTGATTAGCATTTTATAAAATCATTTGCTAAGCATTTTGGAGAATTATTGAAAAGCCCCTTTTAATAAAGGGGCTTTTCTTATTTTCATCAGACAAAGACAAAGATTTGTACTGGTTGATTTTTACCTAAATGACAGCTATAGGGCATCTCTAAAAACTTACCTTTTCCTCCCTTTTGTCGAAGACCCCGAATTTTTCGGGAGAGAGGAATTAAAGGTGAGGTCAAATAAAAAAATGAGTTTTTAGAGATGCCCTATATTCAATGGACATATAATAACTCCCCGCAACAAAATCCCGATTCTTTCTTGAGTGGTTCGGGGTTTCCTTTTTTTGAGTTAATTTGCCGCCTCATAATCAAATCGTTTCATGAAGCATTTTAATTTGAAAACCATTCTGCCACATGCCATTGCGGTGGTAATATTCCTTGTGATTACTGTTGTTTACTGTTTACCTGTTTTCCAGGGAATGGTAGTGAGTCAGCATGATATGTTGGGTACAAGAGGCATGACCCAGCAATCTTTTGAGTTTTTTGAAAAATACGGCACTTACCCGTTGTGGACCAATTCTATGTTTGGCGGTATGCCCACCTTCCAGATATTATTTGCTGCAAAATACAATATCGGCATACTTTGGATGCACAATATTTTCACCTTCTTTTTGCCATCGCCTGCAAGCCTGTTCTTTTTATCCTGCATTTGTTTTTATATTTTAACCCAGGTATTAAAACTAAAACCATGGATTGGAATACTGGGCTCATTGGCATATGCATTTGCATCCTACAATGCCATCATTACCATGGTTGGCCATGTTACCAAATTTGCTACCATGGGGTATGCACCATTGGTATTGGCGGGTATCATTTTACTGATGCAGCGTAAATACATCCTCGGCTTTGCATTGACATTGATTTCAAGCACCCTTTTCTTTTTTCAAAACCACGTGCAGATTGTTTATTATTTTATGTTGCTGTTTGTTTGCCTCGGTATTACCTTTTTAATTCAAACCATCAAAAACAAAGACTTCAAACATTTATTGACTTCTGCCGGTTTGGCTTTTCTGGCCATTGCCATCAGTGCCTGTTCATTTGCCGTGATATTATTACCCACCAAAGAATATGCAAAAGAAACTATGCGGGGAGGCAGAAGCGAACTAACCCTTGGTGTAAAAAAAGACAACTTATCCGAAGGTGGATTAAAAAAAGATTATGCGTTTCAATGGAGTTATGGTAAAGAAGAAACGCTGACTTTTATTTTGCCCAATTATTCTGGCAGCAGCAATGACCCAGGCGAGTTTGGCGAAAACAGTAAAGTAATCGCAGCCTTACAAGAATCTGGTTTGCCCAACGAAGGCATCAATTATTTCTATCGCTTTATGTCGCCTTACTGGGGCGATCAGCCTAATACTGCCGGCCCAGTTTACCTGGGTGCTATTATTTGCCTGTTGTTTATTGCAGGTCTGTTTGTGGTAAAAAGAAAATATTTATACTGGCTGATACCCGGCACCATCATCGGGATTATGCTGGCATGGGGCAGTAATTTTGCAGCCGTCAATTATTTCCTGTTCGACCATTTACCTGCCCTCAATAAATTTAGGGCGCCCTCCATGGCACTGGTGTTACCTCAATTTACTTTTGCTTTGATTGCAGCACTTGCATTGCAGGAAATTTTTTATGGTAAAATGGAAGAACAACTGCTATTTAAAAAATTAAAATATGCTGCAATTGCAAGCGGAGCTGTATTGGCGATACTAACGGCTGTTTATTTCACGTCTTCCTTTAGCAACGAAAAAACAAAGGACTCTAAAAAAGCCATTACCGAACAACTGGCACAATCAATGGCGCAAGGCAAACAGCCTACACCCGAAATGACCAACCAGGCCAATACCATGACGAGTAGCTTTTTTAAAGCTTTGATTGAAGACAGAAAAGGATTGTTTGGTAGTGATTTTATCAGACTCATTCTATTCTTCGTATTGGGCGGAGGCATCATCTGGCTGGGGATTAAAAAGAAAATAAATCCAGTGCTGGCCATCGGTTTACTGGCCTTCATCTCATTCATCGATTTGATTACGGTATCTTCCAGATACCTGAATAAAAGCAAGTACGCCACACCGGAAGATTATTTATCCGGCTTCACACCCAACGCTGCCGATAACCAGATTAAAATGGACACCGGTTATTTCAGGGTATTTGATCAGGCTGGTGGAGATCCATTCCAGGATTCCCGTACCTCCTACTTTCACAATTCGGTTGGTGGCTATAGTCCGGCTAAACTGGGATTGTACAATGACTTGATAGAACACCAACTCAGCAAAGGAAACATGGAAGTGTTCAATATGCTGAACACTAAATACTTTATTACCATCGGTCAAAGTAACCAGCCTGTTGCGCAAATCAATCAAAGTGCAAATGGCGCTGTTTGGTTTGTAAAAGCAATCAAATATGTAAACAATGCCGATGAAGAAATGCTGTCGTTGGATAGTCTGCATTCAAAAGATACCGTGGTAATTGATAAAAGAGAACAGGCAAAAGTAACCGTTACACCTTCATACGACAGTAGCGCAGGCATCCGTTTGGTTAAAAACTTAAATGACCATATTACCTACCATAGCAATGCTACAAAAGAGCAGTTTGCGGTGTTCAGCGAAATCTATTACCCTAATGGCTGGAAAGCTTTCATAGATGGTAAAGAAACGCCGGTTGTTAAAGTAGACTATGCACTCAGGGGTTTAAATATTCCGGCAGGTGACCATAACATTCAATTTGATTTTGCTCCAGCTTCCTATACGTTGGGTAATACGCTCAACCTGGTTGCAGGCATCACTTCGTTGATTGCATTGGTCATTTGTGCCTTCCTGTATTTTAAACGCTTTGCAGGCAAGAATGTATAAAAGAATCGCTCCGTTCTGCACGCCTGTCTTTTAAAACAACGTAAAAGATAAGCGTACAGAACGGTTGTTGTTTTAAACCCTATCATCAATATATCAGACATCATATATCAAATGGATCTTTCAATCATACTGGTAAATTATAAATCAACGCAGTTGGTATTGGATTGTATCAAAAGTATCTATCAGCAGACAAGTTTGCATAGTTTTGAGATCATCCTGGTTGACAATGATTCACAAGATGATTGCCATGAAAAGGTATTGACTCAATTCCCCAATGTTCGCTTTTTACCACTGGATTACAATGCAGGTTTTGCCCGTGCCAACAATGCAGGCATTGCGATAGCGACCGGAACTTTTATTTTAATACTGAATACCGATACTATTATACTAGACGGTGCCATCGATAAAAGTATCCGCTTACTACAACAAAATGAAACGGCTGTAGGAGCTGGCGTACAATTATTAAACACGGACGGCACTACTCAGATATCAGGTGCCCATTTTATAAAAGGTGGGCTCAATACCTTACTGCCGCTACCATACCTGGGCCGCTTGATTCGCTGGTTGGGCTATCGTTTTAAATCTACCATACCCAGTGTACAAACAATTACGGATAATATTGAAGTAGACTGGATTGTAGGTGCGTATATGTTGATAAAAAAAGAAGTGCTCCCAAAAACGGGTTTATTGGACAATGATTTTTTCATGTACGCCGAAGAAATAGAATGGTGCAGCAGGTTGAGAAAACAAGGCAAACTATTGTTGTTTGCCGAACCAAAGGTAATCCATATCGGCGGCGGCTCCAGTGGTGATTATTATAGCACCACAGAAAATGAAAACGGTAAAAACTTATGGGATATCAAGGGCCGCCAGATCATTGTATCCACTATGCTGCGGATCCGCAAACAGTTTGGCATATTTTGGTTCCTGCTGATAAATGGTACCTATATTTTGGAGGTTCCGGTTTTTGCGACCTGCTTATTGATTGATAAAATATTCAATGGCAGCAAGGCAAAATACAACTGGCAAAATCTACTGAATTATACAAAGAACATGGGTGTGTTACTCCAATTCTTTTTTAAAATACTTGCCAACAAATCCCATTTTTATAAAGTAGCCTGACAACATGCAACTCTCCATCATCATCATCAATTACAATACGTTTACCCTTACCTGTAAGTGCATTTCATCTATACAGGAAAAACTAATGGATGTTGAGTATGAAATCGTGTTGGTTGACAACGCCTCGCTTGAATGCGATCCGAAATTTTTCAAACTGCAATTTCCCGAGATCAGGTTAATCATTAGTAAAACCAATACAGGCTTTGCCGGTGGCAATAATCTGGGGATTAAACATGCTACGGGTGAATACATCTTATTACTCAACAGCGATACAGAACTGATCAACAATGCACCCAAAATTTGCCTGGAGTATTTAAAGGCTAATAAAAAAACGGGGTTGGTTACCTGCCAATTAATTTATCCCAATGGTACAATACAATATAATTGCCGTCGTTTTAGAACCATCGGCTGGGAATTATTAGAGGTTTTTCCATTGTATAAACTGCTGCCAAAAGAAAAACAGGCAGCGTTGATGCTTCACCGGTATTTTAATCATCAAAGTTTTGCCAACTGCGATTGGGTGTGGGGTACGTTCATGATGTTTCCTAAAAATATTGTTCAGCAGCTACCCGGCCAACAACTGGCAGAAGACTTTTTTATGTATTGCGAGGATGTGCTTTGGTGCTGGCAGTTTAAACAACTGGGTTATGACATCCATTTTTTACCAGAGGCGAAAGTAATGCACATTCATAAAGGCAGTACAAGCAAGGAAAAATTGCAGCAGGTAAGACTTATATCAATAAAAAACCATGCAAAATTCATGAAAAAGTTTTATCCTGACGTTAGATGGTATATTTTCGCAGCAATTTTTTATATCAAACAGTACGGTGCTTTGCAAATGGAAAAATTAATTAAATCATTTAATCATAAAAATAAAGCATGAAAATAGCACTCATTACAGGCATTACCGGTCAGGATGGAGCCTATCTGGCCGAATTATTACTCAACAAAGGGTACACCGTTCACGGTTTGAAGCGTCGTAGTTCATTGATCAATACCGCCCGAATTGATCACCTGTTCAACGATAAAAGTCTTTCAGAACGTTTTCAGTTGCATTATGGAGATTTGACCGATGCCTCCAGTTTGTTGCGGATCATTCAGCAAACACAGCCCGATGAAATTTATAACCTGGCGGCTCAAAGTCATGTACAGGTAAGTTTTGAAACGCCCGAATACACCGCCAACTCAGATGGTATCGGTGTACTGAGAATACTCGAAGCAATCAGGATATTGGGTCTGGAAAAGAAAACTAAATTTTACCAGGCATCCACTTCCGAATTGTATGGTTTGGTGCAGGAAGTACCTCAAAAAGAAACCACCCCTTTTTATCCACGTTCTCCCTACGGAGTTGCGAAATTATATGGCTACTGGATCACTGTGAACTACCGTGAAGCGTATGACATGTATGCAGTAAACGGTATCCTGTTCAACCACGAAAGTCCGTTAAGAGGAGAAACTTTTGTAACAAGAAAAATAACCATAGCCGTATCTAAAATAGTAACCGGCCAGGAAGATATATTGAAACTGGGTAACCTGGATGCAAAAAGAGATTGGGGCCACGCCAAGGATTATGTGGAAGGTATGTGGATGATGATGCAGCAGGAAGTTCCGGAAGATTTTGTATTGGCAACCGGTATTACCACTACTGTTAGAGATTTTGTAAGCATGGCCTTCGCAGAGGCAGGTGTAGAACTGGAATTTAAAGGAGAAGGCATTGATGAAAAGGCTTTTGTAAAAACCTGTTCCAACCCTGCATATCAACTAGAGATAGGTAAACAGGTTGTGGGTATTCATCCCCGTTATTTTAGACCAACTGAAGTAGATTTATTAATTGGAGACCCTGCCAAAGCGAACACAAAATTAGGCTGGTATCCAAAATACGATTTACCAATGCTGGTGAAGGAAATGATGGAAGAAGAGTTGAAGACACAGTCAGCAAAATAAGGTGTTTTAAATAGTTTTAAAAAAGGGTCCTTCAGTTTTATAGCTGGGGGACTTTTTTTATTCACACATTATCTGCATCATTAGTCGGAGGGGTGAATGGTAACCCGCCGCAACCAGTCGGTACCGAAGGTCAGACTGGTGAATGGAAACCGTCTAAACAGAAGGTCAGACTATCAGATAAAAGCCAACGGTGAACATGAACGCATAAATCTGCGTTACACGTCAACATACAAACACTAAAAAAAACAACGCATGCCAGTCAAGCAAACCGGTCTGACCTGCGGTGCCGACCGGTTGAACCAAACCAGGCAAACCGGTTAGGCCT
>Ga0209181_10002432_pt1 | contig 30498 bp, 26 predicted proteins | sample MAT05_FD_187208 | JGI IMG/M metagenome (GOLD analysis project Ga0209181, IMG submission 187208) | Freshwater microbial communities from Lake Fryxell liftoff mats and glacier meltwater in Antarctica - MAT-05 (SPAdes) (version 2) | ecosystem: Environmental > Aquatic > Freshwater > Ice > Liftoff... | reverse complement strand
CTGATCCGGGTCGAGACGCGCGCGGGGCACGGTGCGGGCAAGCCGACCAGCAAGATCATCGAGGAGCGGGCGGACGAGTATGCGTTTCTGGTCAAGACGTTGGGGGTTGTGGTTGCGCCTGACGGCGGCGGGGGTTGAGTTTTCTCAACTTCGCGTTGGGGTGATTGTGTTTTTCAGGATCTACTTGTTGGTTATTTTGGCAAGATTAACGGTGATTTTGCGCTCATTCTGCGCGGTGTGACGCTTGTTTCTTCAAAGCCGGGTTCTTGTTTTATGAGGCAAGGAAAAAAGCGGTTTCTTGCCGCAGAAAAGCAAGCGCTCGGCTCTGAAAAACAAGTAACCCGACCCGAGCCAGCGGCACAAAACCGCTTTGTTTCCACCGCAGAGAAACCAGAGCTCGGCTCTGAAGAAACAAGCAACGCGAGCCGCAGCAGCGGCACGAAACCGCCCTGTTTCCACCGCAGCTGAACAACAGCTCGGCTGCGAAACAGCATCAGCAAACCAATCCACTGCAAGCAACGAAATTCTTCGTCATACTCGATAGCACGACCGGATACAAACCCCATGATCCACAACTCCATCCTCGACACCATCGGCCGCACCCCCATCGTGCGCATCAACCGGCTCGCACCACCGGGCATCGAGATGTACGTAAAGCTCGAGGCGTTCAACCCGATGTCGTCGGTCAAGGACCGTCTGGCACTCGGCATCATCCTCGATGCCGAAGCACGCGGCGCGATCAAGCCCGGACAGATGGTGGTGGAAGCGACCTCGGGCAACACCGGCATCGCGCTGGCGATGGTCTGCGCGGCGAAGGGCTATCCCTTCGTATCGTTCATGGTCGAGACGTTCTCGATCGAGCGCCGCAAGATCATGCGCGCGCTCGGCGCCAAGGTGATTCTCACGCCGGCGGCCGAGCGCGGAACCGGGATGGTGCAGCGTGCCGAGGCTTTCGCGCACCAGCACGGCGCGTTTCTGGCCCAGCAGTTCGACAATCCGGCCAATCCCGCCTACCACCGGAGCACCACCGGGCCCGAGATCCTGCTCGACTTCGCCGGCCGACGGCTGGACTGGTTCGTGGCCGGGTGGGGTACCGGCGGGACCATGACGGGGGCCGGGCAGATGCTCAAGCTGGCGCGACCCGAAGTCAAGATCGTGACCACCGAGCCTGCAGGTGCGGCGCTGCTGGCGGGCAAGGAGTGGAGCCCGCACAAGATCCAGGGCTGGACCCCGAACTTCATCCCGGCGGTGCTCGATCGCGAGGTCTTCGATCTGAACATCCCGGTCACCGACGAGGAATCGCGCGATACCGCGCGCGCCCTGGCCGAGAAGGAGGGAATCTTCTGCGGGATTTCCTCCGGCGGTGCGTTTGCCGCAGCCGTTCATCTGGCGCAACAAAAAGCGCAACATGGAGATGTAATCCTAACCGTGCTGCCCGATACCGGGGAGCGCTACCTGTCGACCTTCCTGTTCGAGGGGATCAACGAGGGCTCGGACGACGCGTGGATGAACGCGCTGCCGTCCGGGTAGGCGCATCACCCCATTAATCCACCGGTCACCAGGAGTGCGGAGCATGCGAAGTCACAACCAGTTGTCCGGCCTGCTTTTTTTCGGCCTGCTGGTGGCGTCGACCATTGGCACGCCGTGTTGGGCACAGGCCGATGCCCTGACAGGTCAGCGCCTGTTCGGCGGCATCTGCACCAACTGCCATGGCACCAATCCCAGCGCGGATAACTTTCGCCGCGCCGCGCTGACGCCGACCGGTGTTTCCGATGCGATCAATTCGGTCAGTTCGATGCGCTTTCTGCGCAACAACCTGACTGCAAACGATATCGCCGGCTTGCAGCGCTTTTTCGAAGCGGTCAACGTGCGCCCGGTGGCCGTGCGACCGCAGTCCGGTGCGTACTGGAATCCGTTCGAGGCCGGGCGCGGCTTCGTGATCGAGACCAACGGCGATTTGCTCGCCATCAGCGCGTACTACTACGCAGCGAACGGACGCGCGACCTGGTCGCTGGCCGCCGGCGCGCTGGTGCAATCGCGCCTTGAATCGCCGCTGATTACGCAACGCGGCGGGCAAACGCTCACCGGCCCGTATTCTGCTCCACAGCCGGCAATCAACCTCGGAACCATCGAGGCGATCGCCACCAGCGAGCGCAGCATCGTGCTCAACTGGCCCGGCGGCTGGGTGCTGCTGGAGCGCGCCTCGTTGCGCTCGGATGGCGCGCTGCTGCCGCCGCGGATCGGCGCACCGGAGGCAGGCTTCTGGTGGGCGCCCGAAGAAAACGGTCGTGGCTATGTAATCGACATCCAGGACGACCAGGTGTTTCTCGCCGGCTACATGTACGATGCCGCGGGCGAACCCACCTGGTACCTCGGGGTGAGCGCACTGAATGCACAGCTGAACAATTTCAGTACGCGCTGGCTGGAATTCGCCGGCGGGCAAACCCTGACCGGGCCGTATCAGCCCAATCGCCTGGTCAATGGCAACGTCGGCGCGCTGGTGATCGAATTCGACACGCCGCGCAGCGCCACCCTGGTACTGCCGGATGGTCGACGTCAGCGGATCGTGCGGTTCTTTTGAGGCGCGATGCAGCGTGGGTGCCCGCTCAACCGCGCACCCACCAAGCTTGGCTCACGCCGCGCGACGCGCCCGCCAGGCGCGCCGCAGGCCGTAGATACTGATCGCGATCCACGCAATCTGGATCACCAGTGAGGACAGGTTGAACGCGTGGGTCAGCGAAACCAGAATGGCCAGTGAGCCGAGCAGATTGAGCAGCGAATACCAGGCCGCAGTACTGGCCAGTTTTTCGGTCTGCAGCAGCAGATAGGCCAGCAGCACCAGGATCACGCCGGCGATGCCCACCAGATCCGACCAGTGGACGGTCACGCACTACCGCGCTGGCGCAACACCTCGAACAATGCGATGCCGGTGGCGACCGAGACGTTGAGGCTTTCCACGTCGCCACGCATCGGGATCTTCGCGACGTGATCGCACAGGTCGCGGGTGAGCCGACGCAGGCCGTCGCTCTCGCCGCCGACCGCCAGACCAACCGGGCCCTTGAAGTCGACGGCATACAGGCTGCTGCTGCCCTCGCCTGCCAGTCCGGTGATCCATACACCAGCGGACTTGAGCACCTCGATGCTGCGCGCAAGATTGGTTACCCGTACCACCGGCACCCGATCTGCGGCTCCGGCCGATGCGGTGCGCACGGTGGGCGTGATGCCGACCGCACGGTCGCGCGGCATCACCACCGCGGTCACGCCAGCGGCTTCCGCCGAGCGCAGGCAGGCACCGAGATTGTGCGGATCCTGCACGCCATCGAGGATCAGTACCAGCGCTTGTGCACCGGCCGCCTCGACCAGTTTCGGCAGCTCGGCTTCGGCAAGTTCCGCCGGTGGCGTCCAGCGCGCGATCACGCCCTGGTGGCGCGCACCGCCGGTGGCCTTGTCGAGGAACTCCAGCGGGCGGGTGTGGATCGCCACCCCCGCTTCGCGCGCAGCATCGACCAGTTCCTTGACCCGCTTGCCGGCACCCTGCTCGACCAGCACCTCGACGATGCTGGAGGCATCGTGGCGCAGCGCGGATTCGACGGCGTGGATGCCGACCAGCAGATCGCTTGGCTTCATCAGGCGCTCTTGGGCTTGCGTGGGCCGCGCTTGCGGGCCTGATCGGTTACCGCTGCCGCCGCTGCGGGCGCCTCTGGCGCGCCGCTCTTGGGCGCGCGCGGCGGCTCGACGAGGCGAAAATCGATCTTGCGATCCTCGAGGCTGGCGCGCAGCACCAGCACCCGCACGGAATCGCCGAGACGGAACTTCATGCCGCGCTTCTCGCCGGTCAGCAGTTGCTGCCGCGCGTCGAAGTGGTAGTAGTCGTTGGGCAACTGGGTGACGTGGACCAGGCCATTCACGCGCGAGGCTTTCAGCTCGATGAACAGTCCGAACGAGGTGACCCCGGACACGGTGCCGTCGAACTCGCTGCCGATGTGTTTTTCCATCCAAGCGCACTTGTAGCGCTCGTCGACATCGCGCTCGGCGTCGTCGGCGCGACGCTCGCATTTCGAACAATGCGCCGCGAGGGTCTCCATCTCGACCTCGCCGTACAGATAGCCTGCCGGCTTGCCACCGCCGATCGCATGCCGGATCGCACGATGCACCAGCAAGTCGGGATAGCGGCGGATCGGCGAGGTGAAGTGCGCGTAGGCTTCGAGCGCGAGCCCGAAATGGCCCTCGTTGGTTGGCTGGTAGACCGCCATGCTCTGCGCGCGCAGCAACACCGATTCGAGCAGCGCGGAATCCGGTCGCTTGCGCACCTTGCGGATCAGCGCGGCGAAGTCGCCCGGCTTGAGCTCGTCCAGCGGCGGCAGGCGCAGCTGGAACTCCTTGAGGAAACCGAGCAGATCGTCGTACTTGTGCGCGGGCGGCGGTGCATGCACGCGATAGGGCGCTGGCATGTGCTTGCCTTGCAGGTACAGCGCGGCCTGCACGTTGGCCGCGATCATGCACTCCTCGATCAGCCGATGCGCATCGTTGCGCTCGTAGGCGCCCATTGCCAGCACATCACCGGTCGGTGCGAGCTTGAACTGGTACTCCTGGCTGTCGAACTCGATTGCGCCGCGTTTTGCGCGCTGGCGCGCGAGCAGCTGGTAGAGCTGGTACAGATTGTTCAGATGCGGCATCAACACGCCGATGCTGGAGCGCGCCTCGGAATCGTTTTCGCCCAGTGCCTGCCACACCTGGGTGTAGGTCAGGCGGGCGTGCGAGCGCATCACCGCCGGATAGAACTTCGCACTGCCGACCTCGCCATCGTGGTCGATCAGCATGTCGCACACCATGCACAGCCGTTCGACGTTCGGGTTCAGCGAGCAGATGCCGTTGGACAGGGTCTCGGGCAGCATCGGCACCACGAAATCGGGGAAGTACACCGAAGTGGCGCGGTTGTAGGCCTCCGCGTCGAGCGCGCTGCCGGCGCGCACGTAGTGCGAGACATCGGCGATCGCCACCACCAGGCGGAATCCACTGCCACGCGGCTCGGCATACACCGCGTCGTCGAAGTCGCGTGCATCCTCGCCGTCGATGGTGACCAGTGGAAGGGTGCGCAGATCCTCGCGGCCGCCGCGCTCGGCTGCCGTGACCACGGGCTCCACTGCCGCTGCAACTGCCAAGGCCGCTGCCGGCCAGTCGTGGGGCAAACCGTGGCTCTCGATGGCCATCTGCACCGCGATCGATGCGCTCAGGCGCTCGCCGAGTACGGCGATCACCTTGCCGACCGGCGGTCGCTCCTTGGTCGGCGGCTCGGTGATCTCGCACACCACGATCTGGCCGCTGCGCGCGTCACCCTGCTTGCCGGCGGGGATCAACACGTCGATATGGATGCGCCGCTCGTCGGGAATCACCAGCCCGAAGCCACCTTGATCCTGATAGCGCCCGACCAGCCGCGGCGAGCGCCGTTCGAGCACCTCGACGATGGCACCTTCGCGACGCCCTCGGCGGTCGAGTCCAACCACGCTTGCCAGCACGCGATCGCCATGCAGCACCTGACGCATCTGCGCTGGCGACAGGAACAGATCGTCGTGGCCGTCGTCGGGGCGCAGGAAGCCGTAGCCTTCGGCGTTGGCGATCACCTCGCCAGCGATGAGATCGAGCTTGCGCGCCACGCCATAGCCACCGCGGCGGTTCACCAGCAGCTGACCATCGCGCACCATCGCCGACAGTCGCTTGGTCAGCGCGTCGAAGCGATCCGGCGCGGTCAGCTGCAGTTCCTGCGCGATACGCTCGGCGGTCAGCAGTTCGGTGCGTTCGGCGAGGAAAGTGATGATCGCTTCGCGACTGGCGATCGGCTGCTCGTAACGCTGCGCCTCGCGGGTTGCGAAGGGATCGTCGATCGCCCCACGCACGACCGGCCGCGGTTGTGGGCGTGGCGCCGGCGCGCTGGCTGCCACCGGCTGTTGCGTGCGGGCTGCCTTCGAGCGGCCACCACCGGGCTGCGCACGCGCTACAACAGACTTGCTGGCAGCGGCCGGCCGCGGTGGTGGCGGCAGTCCGCCGACCGGCTTCTTGCGCTCTGCGCGCGAGGGCAAATCGGGCAGCCACGGGGCTGCTTTGCCCGGCATTGCCGGCTTTTTCGGCGGACCATTGCGTTTGTTCATGGAAATCCAGTGCGTTCGCTGGGCAACATGGTAGTGCAAGCGCCGCGCATGGGCCGTTCAGATTGACAAGGTGGGGGGGCACGGCTAATCTGCGCGACCTTCCAGCAGGCCATCGCTGCGCTGGAAACACCTGCCCAGGTGGCGGAATTGGTAGACGCACTAGTTTCAGGTACTAGCGGGGCGACCCGTGGAGGTTCGAGTCCTCTCTTGGGCACCATTTTCGAATCACGGAGCTCGCCAATCGGCGGTCTTTTGCGTTGTGCACTACCGATTCGGCGCGGGTACGCTGCGGGCCTTCCGAATACGTTCGCGCTGCGCGATCATCGCCGCACGCCCGCCCGGAACAACACCCATGAGTGAATCGATCCAGGAACGCGTGCGCCACTGGCATGTGCCGTTGGCGCGCACCGAGATCAGCCTGAGCGCGGCCCATGCCGGGATCCAGAGCCTGGGCCTGCAACAGGACGACGTGCCCTTCATCGTGCAGCTGGTCGAAAATCCGCGCTACGACCTTCCCGGATTCCATGTGTTCAACGGCGCGGTCGACCTGCGCACCCATGATCTATTGCACATCCTGCTCGGTCGCGGCCTGCTGCCCAAGGATGAGGCCTTCGTGATCGGTTTCACGATGGGCAGCACCGACCGCGTGTCGCAGACCGAGGAGCGCCTGTTCGCCTTCTTCAGCAAGTACCTCTACCCGCGCGAGTACCGCTTTACCGACGACGACCTGCGGGTGTTCCGCGACGCGGTGCGGCTGGGTTTCGTATCCGACTGCGATGCGCTGAGCGAGACCGATCTGGATCGGGTGGCGGAGCTTCCGCTGCGCGAGGCGCGTCGCGCACTGGGCATCGAAGACGATTTGTTGCGCGCCTACTTCGCGATCGAGAAGCGGCGCTATCCGGACAGTTTCGAGAGCGCGCGTTTGCTCGATCTGTAGGCTGTCGAGGTTTCTGGCGTGTCCCAAGGGCCCTTCGGCCCGGGTGCTGCGCGCCCTTGCTCAGGACTCGCGATGTTCGTCGGCCGTGAGAGTACGAAATGAATCCGGATGGCGCAGGTTGAACTCGCGCACGTGGCGGCGGTAGGCCGGATCGAAGCCCTCCTGGCGGATGCGCGCAACCAGCTCCACGAATTCCGGTTCGTGCTTGCTGGCGGTGTTGGCGATACCGCGCGGCAGCTGGTAGTCGGCGACGATCTTGGCCCCGCGATTGACGCCTTCGACTGCACCGCGGTCGTCCTGGTAGTACTGCGAAAGCACCAGCACGCGCGTACCCAGGTACACGGCTTCTTCCAGATCATGGGTGACGAAGAACACCGTCATGCGCTGCGCTTCCCACAGCTCGAGCAGGAACAGCTGCATCTGCTCGCGGGTGTCCGGGTCGAGCGCGCCGAAGGGCTCATCCATCATCAGCACCTTGGGTTTCAGCACCAGTGCCTGCGCGATCGCGACCCGCTGCTGCATGCCGCCGGACAGCTCGTGCGGGAACTTGTGCGCCGACTCGGCCAGCCGCGTGCGCTCGAGATAGTGCATCGCCTCTTCGGTGAATTCCTTGCGCCGCCGCCAGCGCGACAGCAGCGGCTCGGCCAGTTCGCGGCCCAACATCACGTTCTGCAGCACGCTCAGGTGCGGAAACAGCGAGTAGCGCTGGAACACGATGCCGCGCCGTGGATCCGGATGTCCAACCGGCGTGCCCTCGATCTCGATCCGGCCGCTATCGGCCTCCTCTTCGCCGAGGATCAGGCGCAGCAGGGTCGATTTGCCGCAGCCGCTGGGGCCTACCAGCGCGCACAGCTCACCGGCGTCGACCGCCACATCGACATTGTCGAGGATGCGCCGCGGCCCGTAAGACTTGTACACGTCCCGTACCAGCAGGAAGGGCTTTTCGCTCATGTCTTGCCCCCGGCCACGTACCACGGGAACAACCAGCGCAGGGTCTGGCGCAGCAGCCAGTCGATGCCGAAACCGAGCGCGGTGATCCACAGCACGTAGGGAATGATCACGTCCATCGCCAGGTAGCGGCGCACCAGGAAGATGCGATAGCCCAGCCCGTCGGCCGAGGCGATCGCCTCGGCCGCGATCAGGAACAGCCAGCCTGCACCCAGCGACAGCCGCACCGCCTCGATCAGGCGCGGCCACAATTGCGGCAGCACCACGCGATAGACCAGTGCGAACTGCGACGCCCCGAGCGTCAATGCCTTGGTGACCTGCTCGCGCGGCATGCGCAGCACCGTGCCGGACATGTCGCGCGCGATCACCGGAAACACGCCGATGAAGATCAGCGCCACCTTGGACACCTCACCGACACCGAGACTGATGAAAAGAACTGGCAGGATCGCCAATGGCGGGACCATCGACAGGAAAGTCACGAACGCGCTGCCGCCGGCGCGCATGCCGGGAAACAGTCCCATGTTCAGTCCAACCCATGCGCCAGCGGCCGCGGCCAGCAGCATGCCCAGCGCCAGTCGGCGCAGGCTCGACAACGTGTCCTGCAGCATCACGTAGTTGCCCGAGCGCTGCTCGGGCGTGAATGCCATGCGTTCGACGGCCGCGACCATCTGACCTGCGGTCGGCAACAGCTTGTCGTCGGGATTCTCGCGATGGCGGATATCGGAGGCGATGAAATAACCCAGCGCCAGCAGCACGAACGGAACGCCAGCGAGGATGCGCGCCCAGGCAGTGCCCGGGCGCGCATGGATTCCCCACAGCCGCGGCGTGCGCCGCGGCGCCGGCGTTTGCGTCACAGCGTGCCGTCCGCCGCCTGCTGCATGTAGCTGGCGGTGAAGCGCAGCTTGATGTTGTCCTTGTTGCCGAGCACGCTGCCGTCGTTGAGCTCGATACCGACCACGTCGGCCGATGCGGCATTGGGTCCCAGCAAGCCCTTGCTGAAGGTGAACTGGCGCACCTTGTCCATCGTGGCGCCGACTTCGGGCGAGGCGGCGAACGCCGCACCTTCCGCACCGGTGTAGTACATCGCGGTGGTGGCCAGCTGCGCCTTGAACTCATCCACCGTGGCACCCGACGACTGCGCCATCCACAGCAGTGCCGCATCGGTCTGCGTGCCACTTGCGGTGAGCAGGGCAAGTGTCTCGTACCACGCGCCGGCAAGCGCCTTCTTCAGGCTGTCCGGCGCTGCGGTGCGCACCACCATCAAATCGAGGATCTCGCCCGGAATCTTCGATGAATCGAACAGCAGGTTCGCGCCGGGTGCCTTGCGCGCCAGCATCAGCGGCGGATTCCAGGTCACCGCCGCACCATTGGCATCGGACGTGAACACCGCGGCGATGTCGGCGTCCGAGGTATTGACCAGGGTTACGTCCTTTTCGCTCAGACCATTGGCATCGAGTGCGCGGGCGAGCAGGTAGTGCGAGACCGACAGCTCGACCAGATTGATGCTGCGGCCCTTGAGCTCGGCCACGCTGGTCGCGTTCTTGGCCAGCAGGCCGTCGTTGCCGTTGGAATAGTCGCCGATGATGATCGCCTGCGAGTCGATGCCGCCGACCGCCGGGATCGTCAACGCATCCATGTTGGTCATCACGCAGGCGTCGAACCTGCCGCCGGTGTAGAGGTTGATCGATTCGACGTAGTCGTTGACCAGGGTCAGCTTGATCTCGATCCCGTACTTGTCGGCCCACTTCTTGAGGATACCGGAATGATCGGCATAGCCCCACGGCTCCCAGCCGGTGTAGTGCGACCACGCCACATTGAAGACAGGCTTGTCCGCCGGCGTGGCGACAGGTGGGGCCGGTGTCGCGGCGGGTGCGGGTGCCGGCGCGCTTTGCTGGCTGCATGCGGCGAGCCCGAACAGGGCGAGCGCTGCGGTGGCAAGGAATCTACGCATGGTGATGTCCTCCTGTGGAAAGATGCGATGCCGCGCGCGAAGCGGAGCGCCCGCGCGTCAACGGACGCTGGTGCAGCCTAGTCGACGATCTCGATCGAAAAATCGCCACTGACCTTGCCGGCGTGTTCGAAGCGCTTGATCTGCTCTTCGGTCTTGGACGCCAGCTGATCCATCTCGAGGATGCTCTGCGCCATCTGCGGCAAGGCCTGCTGGCGATAGTTCGAGACATCCTCGAGTGCGATGCGGATATCGTCGAAGGCTTTTTTCAGCGTCTCGATATTGAGCTGGGTACCCGAAGCCTGCTTGTGGATCTCCACGCCTTGCGTCTTCAATCGCTCGGCGGTTCCTGCCAGCAGATTGTCGGTGGTGGCACTGATCGCCTGGATCTTGTCGAGCACGATGCGCTGGTTGGCAAGCGCCAGCGCCAAGGTCACTGCGACCTGCAAGGCGCTGACCGTCACATTGGTCGCCCGACTGACGCCGCGGATCAGTTCCTTGTTGTTGCGGATCACAAGCTCGGTGGTGAGATAGCCCTGCTGGTTGACCAGCAACTGCTGCTGCAGGTCCTGGATGCGCTGGCGCAGCGGAAACAGCAGCTCCTCGCCGATGAACTTGTAGCGCGGATCGTCGCTGGCGATCTCCTGGTCGAGCGCCTTCTGCAGGCGCTGGTCGATCAGCAGGCCGAGTTTGATCGCGCGCTCGAGCTTCAAGGTCAGATCGCGCATCGCCTTCTGGTCGTCGGCAAGGGTGACGTTGTCGCGCTTGAGCTGGTCCTGGCCGGCTTTCAGCGAGCGCACGATCGCGTCGATGGTGGTCGACGCACTTTCGTAGCGCGAAAAATAGCGCTTGAGCGGCGAGCCGATGCCCGGGATCTGACCCAGTGCGCGGGTGAACCAGCCGGCTTCCAGATCGATCCTGGCGGGATCGAGCTCCTCGACCTGCATCTTCAGGTCGATCAGCGTATTGGCGACCTGACCGCCGTCTTCACCGCGCTCCATCAGCTGCTTTAGCGGCTGTTTGAGCATGGCGCTGCGGCGCGAGGCCTCTTTCTGCAGCTCGGCTCCCATGTTCTCCACCGCGCCACGGGTCTGCTCGTGCGCGGCACTGTCGTTGATATCGACCTTGAGGATGCGCGCCACGACGTCCTCGGCCTGCTGCGCGAGCTTGGGATCGTGCTGCGCGTCGGCTGCCAGCGCGGACGGATCGCCGAGTTCGAGTTCCTGCCGCAGCGCCGTGGCGTCGGCGTACTGCAACGACTGCGATTGGGACGGGGCGGGCGCTTGCGCACTCATCGACTGGTTCCTTTGGCGCTGACGGCCGCGCGCGCGGGCGCGCGCGGGGGTGGGAGGGATTCGGAAGCGTCCACGGCGTAGGCGCCGGCTCGCTCTGCAAGCACGCGCAACTCATCCATAGCCGACTCCATGGTCATGCTGGCATGGCCCGCCGAGGTGTCAAGGCCGCCGATGGCTGCCATCACATGATCGATGCGGGTCATGGCGGCCTCGTTTTCTGCCAACAGACGGTCGACCAGCGAGCGCTGCCGCTCGAGCAGTGCCGCGCGCTCGGCGAGCGCTGACTTCTCGCGATCCTGCGCGGCGGACTCGATGCCGTCGCGATCGATCTCGCGCATGCGGCGCTCGATGTGTTGCGGATCGATCGCACCGAGCGACTTCAGCGCATCGGAAATGCGGGTCAGATTGTCCAGCCCGCCGAGAAACACCTGTTCGGCCATGCCCAGATAGCGCCCGTAGGTCATCTCGCCGGGATCGAGCTTGCGCCGTAGCAGCTCTCGAAACGCTTCGAACTTCAGCTTGAGCTGGTTCATCTGCGACAGGCCGATCGGATAGTCCAGCTGGGTCAGTTCGATCCGCAGGCGCGCGATCGTGGCATCGACACGACCGGCCATCGCCTCGTGCAGGCGCTTCAGATATGCCGCCGCATGGCGATCGCGGCGCAGCGCGTAGTCGACCATCCAGCTGCCCGCACCGAGCGCGAGGCCAACCGCAGCGGGCGCCAGAAACAGCGTACTCGGACCGAGCAGCACGGCCGCCAGTCCGCCCAGCACGCCGACCGCGGTCGGATACAGAACATACGGCTTCTGCAGCGTCTCGCGCAGCACCGCACGCGCCACCGCCTGCGGCGAAAAATCGGCGGGGCTGGAAGACTTGCGCTCGCTCATGGGCGGCTCACAGCGGCTCCGACACCAGCGCCAATTCGACCCGCGGCAGGCGGTAGCCGAATGCGCGATCGGATTCGCCTTCGCGCCGCGACAGCGGCTGGGTGCCGCCGAAGCCGAGCCCGCGGATCCGGTTGGCATCCATGCGATAGGTGGCAATCAGGTGCTCGACGACTGCCAGCGCGCGCTTCTGCGACAGCTCCAGATTGGCGCGCGGCTCACCGTCGATGCCGGTATTTCCCTTCACCACCAGCCGATAGTTCGGATAGTGCGACAGACGCTCGGCGACCGCCGCCAGTGCAGCGACGCCTTGCTCGTCGAGGTTGGCGGTGCCGCGCGCGAAACCGATCGGCTCGATGCGCAGGGTGCCGATCTCGCGCAGGCGCGCCCAGCCGGCATCATCGAGCGCGCTGAACGCCCGCGCGAGGCCATCGACTGCGGTACCGCCAATGGCAGTACCGCTGTCGGCCAGGTACAGCGCCGACAGCGGCTGCCGGTTGGTCAACCGATAGGGATCGCCATCGGGAATCGGATCGGCACTGAAATCGCCGGCGGCGATCAATACCGAGGTGGCCGAGCGCATCGCTTCGATCAGTCCCTCTTCGGTTGGCACGCCGCCGGGCGAGATCCCGAACCACGCGGCACCATTTTCGTTCAGCGACACCCAGCGCACTCCGCCCAGCATTGCGTCGACCTGCTCGGCTGGCAGTCCACTGGCCGCAGCGGCGTCCTTGCGCAGGGCCGCACTGTCTTCGGTGTAGTACAGCAGGCTGTCGAAGTACTGCTTGAGCACTGTCTGCACCAGTTCGGGGCGCTCCTGCAGCACCCGACGCGAGGCCAGCAGCACGTCGACGATCAGTTTCTCGGTGTCGTCCGAGCCGATCAGCTTGACGTAGGCGGGATCGGCCAGAGCACGCGAGACATCGGGCTCCCACAGCACCGCGACATCGACCTCGCCGCGATTCAGGCGCGCCAGTGCGTCGCTCGAACCGGCGGCCTCGACCCGCCACGCGCCGCGCCGCTCGCGCAGTTGCGGCAAGTCGAAGTGCACGCCGATGCTCTTGAGCAGATGCTCGCTCGGCGAGGCGGGGGTAAACGCGATCCTGGCGCCGGTAACACGCTTGAGCGCTTCCAGATCGGGAATCCGCGCGCGCCGCGCGATGATCGCATCGCCGCCCTTGGACTCGTCGATCACCGCCACGATCGCGGCGGGATAGTCGAAGGCCTTGCCGTTGAGCAGCCACGCATCGACGGTGGACACCGCGAAGTCGAGCTCGCCGTTGGCCAGGCGCTGGAAGCGCGCAGCGTAGTCGGCCTTGTCGTCCTCGCAGCGCACGACATAGCCTTCGCCACGCATCCGTCGCTCCATCTGCGGCGAACACAGCGGAAAGTAGCCGATCCAGCTGTCCATGCCGATGCTGGCCTTGCCGCGCGTGGCCGCCGCATCCGAGGTCTGGCGCTGCGCGGCATCGGTGAGCAGCGGCCGCGCAAAGCGATAGCCCACGATCGCCAGCGTGCCCAGCACAACGATCGCGATGAAGACCTTCAGATGTCCCGACATGAGCGAGCGCTGGACTCAGTTGGCGAAGCGGGCGACGTCGAACTGCGGCGCTTCCGCCAGCACCGAGTCGAGCCCGCGCGTGAGTTCATCCGGGGTATCGGCGGCTACGTAGTAGCTGCGTCCGGGCTGGTTGAGCACATGGTCGGTTCCGATGCAGAAGCCCACCGTATGCAACACCACCGGGGTCTCGGCGAGGATCCGCTCGACGACCGCTTCCGGATTCTCCGAGCGCGGATCCGGCTGGCCGTCGGTCACCACCACCAGGTGGTACTCGCCATAGCCGAACTGCCGCCGTCCCTGCGCGAGCAGTTGGGTGTAGCCCAGATCGATCGCCGAACGCAGCGGGGTGCCGCCGCTGGCGCGCACCTCGGCCAGCGCTTCGCGTAGCTGGTCGCGATTGTCCGCGCCCAGCGACACCCGCGGCGAAAGCCCGGTGCCGTCGAACACCGCAAGGCCGACGTTGGCATCGGCCGGAACGCTGTCGATGAAACGCTGCAACGCCACCACGGCAGCTTCGATCTTGCGCAGGCCGCCCGAGCAACGGCGATCCAGCATGCTGCCCGAACCGTCCAATACGAGGTAGTAGTTGCTGGCCTCCAGACGCGCCACTCCTGCGACCGGCACTGTCGCGTCGTCGAGCGGCGGCCACGTGTCGGACAGCGCGCGGAGCGCGTAGGCCGTGTCCGGATCCTCACCGGCGGTCGACGAACTGCCTGCGACTCCTGCGGGGCCGGTGTCGGCCGGCCACCAGTTCGGCACGAAGTTCCAGCCGATGATGCCGGCGATCACCACCGCCACCAGCCACGGAAGGCGCGAGCCGCGCTTGCGCTGTTGGGTCATGCGCTGCTGTCTCATAGCGGCTTGAACACCGACGATTCGGCCTCGACCTGCAGGATGCGGAACTCGACCCGCATGTTCGAGCGCCATTCGCGTTCGTTCTTGGGCGCGCAGGGGTCGCTGCCGCAGATGCCGCTGCGCGGCTGCGCGATGCCGTGGCCGACCACCGCGAACTGGCTGTCATCGATAGTGATGCCCTTGCGCCCGGCAAAGGCGACGATGTTGTCGCGCACCGCGACTGCGCGCGACAGGCTCAGGTTCTTCGCCGACTGCTTGACCCGCCCCAGCACGACTTCGGGCTTGCCGTCCTTCTGATCGCGAAGATACGCCATCGGATCGCTGTGGCCTTCGACCGTGATCACGGCACCACCATAGGTGCTGGCCAGATCGACCACCTTGCCGAAAGCGTCCAGGTACAGATCGGCCGCGAAGCTGTTCTGGTTGGGCTCGAAGAAGATCTCGAACGAGAAAATCTCGCCCTCATCGAGCGTGCCCTGCTGCTGGCGACGCGCGACCACTGCGGCGACCTGGCCTTCATCGAAGCGCTGCGCCTCGGGTCCGGCCGCGGTGAGCCCCTGCCGCAAGCTGGCATAGTCCCAGCCGGCAAGCGTGGCCTTGGCGCTGCCGGAAGCCAGTCCCAGTGCCGCGAATGCACTGGCCGACTCCTGCGCGAGCACGCTGAAACGGCGCGGAAAGTTCGCACTTTCGAAAAACTGCACGTTGCCGGCGTGACCGACGAACTCGGCATCGGCGTAAAGACCTTCGGCATCGCTGAGCGCCTGCGCGCTGTCGAGCAGGATGGTGGCGGCCGCGGTCATCGCGGTGCGGTAGTCGCCGGCGCGGGCGGATTTGGCGCGCACCATTTCACGCAGCTTCTCCTCGCCGAGCATCAAGCCGCGCACGAAGTCTTCAACCGCCTTGCGATTGCTCTCGAAGTAGTCGGCGCGCACCGCGTAGACGTCGGCGATGATGCGGTTGGCGGTTTTGGTCGACAGCAGGATGCGCGCACCGCGCACCGAACCCTCGGCCCCGGTGCCGATCGAACCACCGGAGGTGAGCACCAGCGCGTCGGGCGTGATCACGAACGCGGCATCCGCATCGCCGGCCTGCAGCGCCGCCATTGCGGTGTTGTCGCTGCCGGTCAGGTCCGGCAGCCATTTGATCTTGACATCGCGCGGCAGCAGGCCGGCGTCGGCCAGGATCTTGGTCATGTAGTCGACATGCGGTCCGTAGGCCTGCAGGGCGATGGTCTTGCCCTTTAAGTCCTTGGCGCTGCCGATGCCGGGCTTGACCACCAGCGCGTCGCCGCCGGCCGACCAGGTCAGCTGGTAGATGACCACCGGCCGCGTGCGTGGATCGCGCGCCAGCGCATCGGCGGCCAGATTGAGCATGCCGACGGTGCCGCGCAGGTATGGCGACTTGCCGCCGAGGTAGGCCTCGATCTGTTTGCTGAAGCTGTCCTCGCGGACCAGCCGCAGGTCCAGTCCCCTGGCGGCGAAAATACTGCCGCGTGCGGTCGCGGCCTGGTTGCCGTTGGCCAACACCGTGGCGATGTCGCCGCCCCAGGTGATGATCGGCACCTGGGTCGGGCCCGCGGCGACCTCGCGCACGCTGACCTTGCCCAGCGCGTCAGCCAGCGGTGGCGACTCGACGTAACGCGGTGCTGCAGCCGCAACGGTGCTCGCAAGCAACAGCAGCAAACCCGGCAATCCCCTGTCTCGAACACGCATTTGCCCATCCTCCGGATGAATCAGATCGCCGGCAGGGTAGCGCCGGTCTCCAGATACTAACGAAGTTCGGTTCAGCAAGAGGCCGCCCCACCCGCCTGATCTGCAATGGTGGCAGCCTCGGGCATGCACAAGCCCGACTTTCGGCACCCCTGGCTATTCCGTAGCGGCAGCCAACCGGGCACCATGCGGACTCACGCCACGATGCAGCGACCATGCGCGATCTCGACGACCTCGAACTGCTGATCGACACCGGCACGCCACTGATCTTCATCCAGACCGGCGACGCTGCGCGCGCGGAAAGCCTGGTGCGGCGCCTCGGCGCGCGCAACGGCGCGCCGCTGTATCGATGGTCGCTGGCCACGGGCTTGAGTCGTGGTGGTGAGCAACCTGCACCTGCAGCAGCGGGTAATGCGCTCAAACCTTCGCAGATGCTGGCACAGGTGCTCAGCCTGCGCGAGCCCGCGCTGTTCCTGCTATTCGATCTGCCGCGCTATCTGGACGATCCGCTGATCGTAAGCCAACTGCGCGAGATCGCCACCCGCCATGCCAGCGTGCCGCACACCCTGCTGCTGATCGGCAGCGCCGTGGCGGTACCCGAGGACCTGCTCGGGTTGTCCGCGCAGATCGAACTGGCGCTGCCGACCACCGACGAGCTGCGCCAGATCGTCCACGAGGAGGCCGAGGCCTGGGGCCGCAAGCGCGGCCAGCGTGTGCAGGCCACGCAGGCGGCGATCGACGCGTTGACCCGCAACCTCGCGGGTCTGTCGCACGCCGATTCGCGTCGCCTGATCCGCAACGCGGTCCGCGACGACGGCATCCTCGCCGAAAGCGACATTCCCGGCCTGCTGGATGCCAAGTACAAGCTGCTCGATCGCGGCGGCGTGCTGGCATTCGAAACCAACACCGCATCGATGGCCGACGTCGCCGGACTCGAGCGCCTCAAGGCATGGCTGGCGGAACGTCGCGAAGTGTTCCTCGCGCCCACGCCGACACCGGGCCTGGATTCGCCCAAGGGTTTGCTGCTGCTCGGCGTGCAGGGCGCGGGCAAGAGCCTGGCGGCGAAATCGGTGGCCGGCGCGTGGGGCCTGCCCCTGCTGCGCCTGGACTTTGCCACGCTGTACAACAAGTTCTATGGCGAGACCGAACGCAACCTGCGCGAGTCGCTGAAGACCGCCGCGGTGATGGCGCCTTGCGTGCTCTGGATCGACGAGATAGAAAAAGGCCTCGCCAGCGAGGGCGACGACGGCGGGCCCGGCAAGCGCATCCTCGGCACCTTGCTGACCTGGATGGCCGAGCGCCGCGACAAGGTGTTCCTGGTCGCCACCGCCAACGACATCGAGGCGCTGCCGCCGGAACTGCTGCGCAAGGGTCGCTTCGACGAGATATTCTTCGTCGATCTGCCCAGCCCCGCGGTGCGCGCGGCGATCTTCGGCATCCATCTGCGCAAGCGCGCGCAGGATCCGGCGGCATTCGATCTCGAACACCTGGCGACTACGGCCGAGGGTTTCTCCGGCGCCGAGATTGAACAGGCGGTGGTATCGGCACTGTATGCGGCGCGTGCGCGTAACGAAGCGCTGACCACCGCATTGATCGCGGCCAGCATCACCGGCACGCGACCGCTGTCGGTCGTGATGGGCGAGAAAATCGCCTGGCTGCGCGCGTGGGCGCGCGAGCGCACGGTGTCTGCCGACTGAGTCCGGATCGTCGGGGCGCTGTCGATGCGCGCGCGAGCGAATGCAGCGCCGCGGCTGTATGCGGTGCGTGCGCGCCAGGAGGCATCAGTGCGGCGCGGCAGGTCTGGACTAGCTGTCCGGCGAACCCGCGAGTCGGGCGCCGGGGCTGTATGCGGCGCGTGCGCGGCACCGGAGGCGTCGGTGCGGCGCGGCAGCTCGGGACGACCTGGCCGACGAACGCAGGCGCCCTGCCCTGCGTTTCATGCTCAGGCGAAAGGATCGTGCAGCACGATGTTTTCGTTGCGATCCGGGCCGGTCGAGACCATCGCCAAGCGGCAGCCGACCAGTTCCTCCAGCGAGCGCAGATAGGCGCGGGCCGCGGGCGGCAAGCGCGAGAATTCGGTGATTCCGCGGGTCGGCTCGTGCCAGCCGGGAAACTCCAGGTACTCCGGCGTGCACTCGTCCCAGCCGGCGGCATCCAGCGGCGCGTACTCGGTCTTCTTGCCGCGATACTGGTAGCTGATCGCCATCTTGATCGTGGGCAGGCCGTCGAGCACGTCGAGTTTGGTCACGCACAAACCGCTCATGCCATTGATCATCACCGCGCGCTTGAGCGCGACCAGATCGATCCAGCCACAGCGCCGCGGGCGGCCGGTGGTCGCACCGAACTCGTCGCCGCGCTTGCGGATCTCGGCACCCAGTTCGTCGTCGAGCTCGGTCGGGAACGGCCCGCCGCCGACCCGTGTCGCATAGGCCTTGGTGATACCCAGCACGTAGTCGATGTCGCACGCGCCGACACCAGTACCGGCGCAAGCGCCGCCAACCGTCGTGTTGGACGAGGTCACGTAGGGATAGGTGCCATGGTCGATGTCCAGCAGCGAGCCCTGCGCACCCTCGAACAGGATGTGTTTGCCGTCGCGACGCAGGTCGTGCAGCAGACCCGCAACGTCGCTTTTCATCGGCCGGATGTAGTCACCGAAGGCCAGCGCCTCGTCGAGGACCTTCTGATAGTCCACGCCGTCGACCTTCAGGTACTCGGTCAGCACGAAGTTGTGGTACTCGATGACTTCGCGCAGTTTGTCGGCCAACTGGTCGGGATAGGCGAGGTCGGCCACCCGTACGCCGCGCCGCGCGACCTTGTCTTCGTACGCGGGGCCGATGCCGCGCCCGGTGGTCCCGATCGCCTTCGCACCCGAGGCCTTCTCGCGCGCCTGATCGAGCGCGATGTGGTAGGGCATGATCAGCGGCGTGGCCGGGCTGATCTTAAGGCGCGAGCGCACGTCGACACCGGTCGCCTCGAGCTCGCCCACTTCCTTGCGCAGGGCCGCAGGCGACAGCACCACGCCGTTGCCGATCAGGCACAGCACGCCCTCGCGCAGGATGCCCGACGGAATCAGGTGCAATACCGTCTTCTTGCCACCCACGATCAGGGTATGACCTGCGTTGTGGCCGCCCTGAAAGCGCACCACCGCAGCAACCTGCTCGGTCAACAGATCGACGATCTTGCCTTTGCCTTCGTCGCCCCACTGCGCACCAAGAATTACAACTGACTTGCCCACGTCGATCTCTCCTGCTGCGAAGGCCTGCTGTCGCTGGCATCCCTGCCGGGGCTGTCCGGCCCGGTCATCCATGACCGGGCGTTCGCCGGGTCGCGCCGGTGGCGCGACAAACCCCGGCTCACCCCCACTGCGCACCAAGAATTACAACTGACTTGCCCACGTCGATCTCTCCTGCTGCGAAGGCCTGCTGTCGCTGGCATCCCTGCCGGGGCTGTCCGGCCCGGTCATCCATGACCGGGCGTTCGCCGGGTCGCGCCGGTGGCGCGACAAACCCCGGCTCACCCCCACTGCGCACCAAGAATTACAACTGACTTGCCCACGTCGATCTCTCCTGCTGCGAAGGCCTGCTGTCGCTGGCATCCCTGCCGGGGCTGTCCGGCCCGGTCATCCATGACCGGGCGTTCGCCGGGTCGCGCCGGTGGCGCGACAAACCCCGGCTCACCCCCACACAAACGAAAACCGGCCGGTGCACTGCACCGGCCGGTCGAGAATTATCCATGAATCGGAGACTAAAGGGACAGCTGCAGCAAAAGCAGTCCCACGATCACCGCAATGCCACCGCCCGCGCGCAGACGACGCGGGTCCAATTGCGACAGTTCGAGGGCCATGCGCTGCCATGCCTGCGGCACGGCGAACAACAGCAGGCCCTCGAACACCACCATCAGGCACAGCCCGATCCAGATTTCCTTTGGCATGAGGCCGCGCCGCCGGTCAGCGGCGGGCGCCGTCGCCGAAGTACTGGAAGAATTCCGAGTCCTTGTCCAGAACCATCACACCATCCTTGTTGCGGAACGATTCGCGGTAGGCCTCGAGGCTGCGATAGAACGCGTAGAACTCGGCATCGCCGGAGAACGCGTTGGCATACAGCGCCGCCGCCCGCGCGTCACCATCGCCGCGGACTTTCGACGAATCGCGCTGGGCCTCTGCCAGCAACACCTGGCGTTGGCGGTCGGCATCCGAGCGGATCGTCTCGGAGGCTTCCTGGCCCAGCGCGCGCAGATCGTTTGCCACCTGCTGGCGCTCTGCACGCATGCGCCGGAACACCGACTCGCTGACCTCGTCGGGCAGGTCGATGCGGATCATGCGCACGTCCACCACGGCAATGCCCAAACCCTGCGCGGCCGTATCGGAGGCCTTGACCACCTGGGCGATCAGATCGCCACGACCGGAAACGACTTCCTGCAGCTTGCGCTGCTGGAACGCCTGCCGCAGCGGCTCGCGCACGATCTGCAGCAATCGCTGCCTGGCCAGCGCCTCGTCGCCCTGGAACGCGCCGTAGAACTTCGCCACGTCGGCGATGCGCCACTTGGCGTAGAAGTCGACGATCACGTCCTTGCGCTCGGAGGTCAGGTAACGCTCCGGTTCGGAATCGACCGTCAGCAGGCGACGTTCGAACTTGACCACGTTCTGCACGAAAGGCAGTTTGAAATGCAGACCGGGCGCGTAGTCGACGCGCTGGATCGCGCCGAACTGGAACAGCACCGCATACTCGTTCTCGCGCACGGTGAACATCGAAGTCGACGTCAACAGGGCCACGATCAAGGCCAGGAAAATCACAAACGGTTTCATCAGTTTCTCCCCTCTCGGCCGGTCCGGGTTGCGTCGCGAGCACGTGCGGCTTCGACCGCAGGAACAGTTGCCGCTTGCGGCATGTTCGCCGACGAGGACGGCCCGGCTGGCACACCGTTCGCGCCTTGGCCGATCTTGTCCAGCGGCAGGTACAGCACTTTCTCACCACCACCCTCGACGATCACCTTGGGCGAGCCGGTGAGAACTTCCTGCATGGTCTCGAGCATCAAACGCTTGCGGGTGATCTCCGGTGCCAGGCGGTACTGGGCGAGCAGCAGGCTGAATCGCTCCGCCTCACCATCAGCGGTCGCCAGCAGCGACTCGCGTGCGCCCTCGGCTTCGGCGCGCACGCGTGCAGCCTGACCGCGGGCTTCGGGAACGACCTGGCTGGCATAGGCCTGCGCTTCGCTCTCGGCGCGCTGCTTGTCCTCGCGCGCGATGATCGCATCGTCGAATGCTTCCTTGACCTCCGGCGGCGGTCGCACGTTCTGGAAATTGAACTCACCGACGATGAAGAACGGCTGCGTCGGCGCGCCCTCGGCGGTGCTCAGAATCTCGCGGCTGTAGTCATCGAGGATCTTCTGCAGCACCGTCGTCGCCTCGCCCGACAGCTCCGAGAGCTGGCCGAAGGATGCATCCATGGTCTTGTTGCCCACCACCTGGCGCACCGCGCTCTCGGCCGCGGCACGGATGGTTTCATCCGGGTCCTTGACCGCGAACAGGAAGGCGCGCGGGTCGCCGACCGTGTACTGCACGCTGAACTCGACCGCGACGATATTCTCGTCGCGGGTCAGGATCCGCACCTGGTCGGCAGTCGAGCGCACCTGGGTGGCTTGCACCACGTCGACGGTCTCGATCGGGCCGGGCCACTTCAGGCGCAGGCCCGGTTGCATGGTGCGGTTGTACTCGCCGAAGCGCAGCACCACGCCGCGCTGGGTCTGGTCGATACGGCTCCACGAATCGAGCAGGAACCACGCCGCGATGATGCCGACGACCACGATCCACACACCAGCACCACCCCGGCCACCGCCGCCGAAGATGCTGCCGAAGCCCTCCCGCAGGCGTTTGAGCATGGCGTCCAGATCGGGCGCACCGCCGCCGCCGCCACTGCCACCACCTCCGCCGCCCTGCCAAGGGTCGCGACGTTTGCCGCCAGGTTCATTCCAAGCCATGCACTACTCCCGAGTCGCCCGCCCTGCGGCACGGTGCCGGGGCGAAGCGCAGAATTGATTGTTTCGCACCACCAGAGTTGGCGTGGGGGCGAAGGTCAAGCTAGTCAAGCAGGTCCTGCGTCCGCAAACGGTCAACATCGCGATTCTAGCCCGGATGATGGACGCGAGTCGCGCCGCCGATCTGCGCCACACGTGCTCAATGCGCCACGCGATCGGGCTGCAGCGCATCGCGCAGCAGTGCCCCATCGCCATCGGGCAATCCGTACAGCGGCTCGACCACCGCCAGCGGCGCATCGATTTCGAGATCCCATCCGGTTTCGCCGGCGCGCTCGCTGGCGATCGCACCGGCAGCGAACAGGCGCGCACGCAGGCGTCCCGCGCTGGCCGGCAGGTGCAGCCAGCCGTGCAGGCGCTCGCGCGCGAAGCGCTCGTCGATCGCGCGGCGCAGCAACTCGAGGCCCTGGTCTTTGGCAGCACTCAGCCATACCCGTGGCAGCAGGCCTCCTTCGACCGCATCGAGCGCCGGGCTGGCGCCTTCGATCAGGTCGATCTTGTTCCATACCTGAATCTGCGGGATGTCGCCCGCGCCGATCTCGTTGAGTACCGCGTTGACCTGCGCGATGCGCTCGTCGCGATGCGAATCGCGCGCATCGACCACGTGCAGTAGCAGGTCCGCATCGCGCGCCTCGGACAGGGTCGAGCGGAACGCAGCCACCAGGTCGTGCGGCAGATCGCGCACGAAGCCGACCGTATCGGCGACGACCGCGGCGCCACTGGACAGACCCTCGAGCTTGCGCACGGTCGGGTCGAGGGTGGCAAACAGCTTGTCGGCCGCGTACACGCCCGAGCCGGTCAATGCGTTGAACAGGGTCGACTTGCCAGCATTGGTATAGCCGACCAGAGCCACCACCGGCACCGAGCCGCGCTGGCGCGCGCGCCGGGCCTGGGTGCGCTGCACCTCGACCTTCTCCAGGCGCCGCTGCAGGGTCTTCATGCGCTCGCCGATCAGGCGCCGGTCCAGCTCGAGCTGGGTCTCGCCGGGACCACGCAGGCCGATCGCACCGCCGCGCTGGCGCTCCAGATGGGTCCAGCCGCGTATCAGGCGGGTGCTCACATGCTTCAGCTGGGCCAGCTCCACCTGCAGTTTTCCCTCGTGACTGCGCGCGCGCTGGGCGAAGATGTCGAGGATCAGCCCGGTGCGGTCGACCACCCGGCACTCGAACAGTTTCTCGAGGTTGCGCTCCTGCACGGGACTGAGCGCATGGTTGACCAGCACCACGTCGGCACCCAACCGCAGGCGCTCCATGCGCACCTCTTCGGCCTTACCGCTGCCTACGTAGTAGCGCGCGTTCGGCTTGTCGACCCGCGCGGTGAGCGCGCCGAGCACCTCCGCGCCGGCCGAGCGCGCCAGCTCGCTCAGTTCGATCAGCGCTTCTTCAGCGTCCTCGCGCTGGTGCACGGGCTGCAACAACAGCGCGCGCTCGCCGCCACGCGAGCGCTCGAACATCGCGCTGGTGCTATTGCCGGCGCTCAGCTGACGTCCTCTGCGCCCTCGGCGCCGGGCCCACCCGGTTGCTCGCTGATGCGCACGTTGCGCGACGGCACCACGGTGGAAATCGCGTGTTTGTAAACCATCTGGCTGACCGTATTGCGCAGCAGCACCACGAACTGATCGAAGGACTCGACGGTGCCCTGCAGCTTGATCCCGTTGACCAGATAGACCGAAACCGGGATGCGTTCGCGACGCAGCGCGTTGAGGAATGGATCCTGCAGCGACTGACCCTTGGACATGTTGTTCTCCTAATCGTCCATTCGAAACGGCGTACGACAGTGCCGCGTGTACGCCAACGGGCCCGACCAAACAGGCGTCGGACAAAAACCGCCGTCAGGTCGCTGGGCGGAAGGCAAGTATGGAGGCGGGCGGCAAAAGTTCAACCGCAGCCCGTCATGGTGGCGTGACGCCGCGCAGAAACCTCGCCACCCGGCCTACCGCATCGGTCCCCTCGGGTGCCAGCCACGCGGCATCGCGGGTACTGCGCAGCCAGGTCAGCTGGCGCTTGGCCAGCTGGCGGGTGGCGAAGATTCCGCGCTCGAGCAACTGCTGGCGGTCGATCCGCCCGTCGAGGTGCTCCCACGCCTGCCGGTAGCCGACCGCGCGCATGGCCGGACTGTCTGCGCTGAGGCCGGCCCGGGCGTGCAGGCGCGCGACTTCATCGAGCAGTCCGGCATCCAGCATGGCAGCGAAGCGCGCGGCGATCCGCCGGTGCAGCGCGCCGCGATCGACCGTGCAGGCAACCAGCTTGAGTACCCGCCACGGCAGCCGGGTACTGCCGCCCTGTTGCTGCGCCGACAGCGGGTTGCCGGTCAGCGCGATCACTTCCAGCGCGCGCTGGATGCGCTGCGGATCGTTGCGATGGATGCGGCTGGCAGCCACCGGATCGAGCGCTGCCAGCCGCGCGTGCAGCCACGCCCAACCGTGCGTGGCGGCCTCGGCCTCCAGCTGCGCGCGGACTTCCGCATCCGCCTCGGGCAGCGACGACAGGCCCCGCTCCAGTGCACGGAAGTACAGACTGGTGCCGCCCACCAGTAGCGGCGTGCGGCCGCTGGCAGCCGCCTCGTGCATCGCCGCCAGCGCATCGGTGCGGAACTCGGCGGCCGAATAGCCCTGCTCGGGCTCACGGATGTCGATCAGTGCGTGCGGCGTGGCATGCAGCGTTGCCGCATCCGGCTTGGCAGTGCCGATATCCATGCCACGGTAGACCAGCGCCGAATCGACGCTGATCAGCGCCAGCGGAAACCGCGCGGCCAGCGTTACGGCCAGCGCGGTCTTGCCGGATGCGGTCGGACCGAGCAGGAAGATCGCGTCGGGGCGGGCGTCCGCGGGTGCCATCGGATTATGGCGAGGCCGGCACCAGGCCCATTTCGCGGATCAGGTGCTCGGCGCGATCGACCTCGTCCATCACCCACAGCATGTAACGGATGTCGACGTGGATCGAGCGGGTCAGTGCCGGATTGAAGATCCAGTTCGCGCTGACCGACTCCCAGTTGCCGTCGAACACCAGCCCCACGAGTTCGCCGCGCGCGTTCAAGCTCGGCGATCCCGAATTGCCACCCGTGATATCGAGATCGGCAAGAAAGTTCACCGGCACCTCGCCCAGATCCCTGGCCGCGTAGGCACGCCCCTGCCCGGCGCGAATCGCTGCCAGCTGGGACTTCGGGGTGTCGAAGGGCGCGACACCGGTGTCCTTCTCGACGATCCCGGCAAGGGTCGTGAACGGCGCGTACTGCACCGCATCGCGCGGGCTGTAACCGACGACATTGCCATAAGTAACCCGCAGCGTGCCGTTGGCGTCCGGATACACCGGCCGGCCCTGACTAGCCTGGAAATCGATCATCGCGCGCATGAAGCGCGGACGCAGCAGCAGATCGGTGCCAGCAGCGAACTTGCCTTCAGCCTCGATACGCTGGATCGCCGGCCGCAGTGCCACGGCCAGTTGCAGGGCGGTGTCGTCGGCCGACTCGATGCGCGCGGGCGAAGCGCCCAACCAGGACATCCGGGTCGCTGCATCGGCAAGCCGGGTCCCGGCGTAAAAAGCGTCGAGGCGCGCATTGATCCCGTTCAGATCCGGCGCATCGCCGCGGATGCCGAGCCAGGCATCGAGCTCGGCGACCCGTTGCAGCGCCGGCAGTGCGGCGTAACGGCGCAAGCGGTAGCCCAGCAGGGCCCGATCGGCGGCCGGATCGAAGCGGCGCTCGAGCATCTGAAGGCGCGCCTTGATCCGCATTTCGTCGCGCGCCTGATAGCCCGGACTGCGGCGCGCATCGGGTTTGCCGCGCTCGATCGACAGCCGATGCAGGTCGAGTGCGGCGGCAATCAGGCTGCCCTCGCGATTGAAACGCGGCGAGGTCGCGAGATTGAACGGCGCGATCATGCCGAAGCGGTAGTTGCGCTCGCGGCGCTCGCGCGACCGCGCCAAAGCCTCGCGCAGCGCCGCCAGCGCCGCCTGGCCGTCGCTGTCGCCCCGCGCGGCAAGCCATTCCGACAGTGCTTCTTCCTGCGCCTGCTTGTCGCCCACGCCATCGATGCGGCTGAAGGCTTGCAGCTGTCCCTGCAAGTTCTTCTTGGTGTTGTTCAGGCCGGCCAAGGTACTGGCGTACTTGACCGCGGCATCGGCGCGACCGGCGGTTGCGGTTTCGATGGTCTCGATCAGGGAACGATAGTCCTCGATCATGTGGGGCATGCTCCAGCCGATCGCATCGCCGAGCTCCTCGGCCAGTCGCCAGCGGTTGGTGCGGCCCGGGTAGCCGGCCACCATCACGTAGTCGCCGGCAGCCACGCCCGCAGGTGCGACCCGCAGCCACGATGCCGGCCGATACGGCACGTTGTCGCGCGAGTACACCGCCGGTTTGCCGTTCTTGCCGACGTACGCGCGCAGGAAAGCAAAATCACCGGTATGCCGCGGCCACATCCAGTTGTCGACATCGCCACCGAACTTGCCGATTGCGGAACGCGGCGCATACACCAGGCGCACGTCCTTGATCTGAAGCTGCCGGATCAGGTTGAACTCCAGCCCGCCGTGAAAGGTGTACAGCTCGCAACGATGGCTGCCGCCGGATTCGCAGGTCCGAACCAGATCCTTGGACTTGCTTTCGAAGGCATCGTAGACGGCGCGCGGATCGTCGCCGGCGCCTTCGATCGCGCCTATCACCTCGGCACTGACATCGCTGATCCGATCGGTCACGAACACGCGCAGATTGGGATCGCCCGGCAACTCGCCCGCGCGATCGGCGGCGAGGAATCCGTCGCGCAACAGGTTGCGCTCGCCGCTGGAGTTGTACTGGATGGCGCCATAGGCGCAGTGATGGTTGGTCGCCACCAGACCCTGCGCGGACACGAACGAGGCGGTGCAGCCGCCGATGCTGACCACCGCATTCATCGGGTACTTGCCCAGATCGGCGATCGCGGCCGGCTCACCGGCATAACCCGCACTCGCCAGCCGATCGGCGATCGAGGGCATCTGCCGCGGCTGCCACATGCCCTCGGCAGCACCGGCATCGGGTCCCGACAACGCCAACAGTGTCGCGCCGATGGCCATCATCGACAAAGCCCTCGAACCCATGCAGTACCCCTGAAGCCGACCGCGCGGAAGCGTGTCCTTGCCCGATTTTCGCACACCGGCCCCGCTCCGATGTGTGCTACCCAGCACGTCGAGGCACCTCATCGACAAGTCCCGCGCATCACGCATCATCTGTTCGGGCGTCCACCGACGCAGCGCTTGTCGCCACCCACCGCAATAGTGCCAGCGTGGAAGTCCCCGCCCGTCGTGCTCATTCCTGCCTCGCATGATCGACCCGTCGCACAGCAGCGCGGCACCGGTCTCGGGACTGCAGGCGTTGTTGGGTTTCGCGCTGGGCGGGATGTTCTCTTACTGCTACCGGATCTATCGGCGGCCCTGCCAGCAGTATTGGGCGTCCGGCTTTTTCGCGATGTCGCTGTTCCTGATCTTCTCTGCGATCGCAATCCTGCTGGTGCGGCCCGGGCAGTCGCCTGTGAGCTTGCGCGGACTGTTCTCGCTGCTCTGGCAAGTGTTCGCCTACCTGCACATCGGCGCGCTCGCCATCGGCACGCTCGCGCTGCGCGCCGGCGGCAGCGCGGAACCGTTCCTGACGCGCAGCGCATTCGCGGCCGCCATCGTGCTCGGCGCCGCGGCCTGGGTCGCATGTGCCTTCGGACCTGGCGATGGTGGCGATCGCCTGGTCCATCGCGAGGGCCTGCGCTGCGTGCTGACCGCAGTCGCCTATCTGGGCGTGGCAACGGCCTTGCTGCCCGGCCAGCCGTGGCGCGCGACCGCCGCCGGACAGCGCGTGGTGGCCATCGCATTCCTGTGTTTCGGTATCGGCAACTTGATCAATGCCGCATTCACCTCGGTACCGGGACTACTGGAATCGCTGCCGAACGGACCGTGGTTGGGGCTGATCGATCTCGCTGCAGTGTGCGCGATCGGCGCGGGACTTGTGATCTGGATGCACGATTGACGAACGCGCGCGCGGAAGGCGCGACGGTGGAGATGGAGCGCTTGAGCTTTTTCGACCCACGCACCGGGTTGCCGAACCGGCGCTTGTTCGTCGACCGGCTGGTCGAGCGACAGATCGAGTCAGACGTGCGCGGCGAGCGGGTCGCGGTACTTGCGATGCGTCCGGATCGCGTGCGCTCGCTGCGCGCAGCCTTGGGCGACAGCGCAATCGACAGTCTGGTCGCAAGACTGGCCATGCGGCTTGCCGAGGCCGGCGGAACTGGCGCCCAACTGGGTCGTGCCGACGACGATCGACTGCTGCTGGTGCTATCGCCGGTCAGCGGTGCCGAGGAGACCGCGCGGCGTGCCGAGGCGCTGCTCGCGACGCTTGCTCTGTCGATGCCCGGGCCCGGCGGCAACGACCTGCTGGTGACCTGCGCGATCTGGCGGCCACAACGCTGAAGATCGACCAGAGCTTCACGGCCGGAGTCGAGACCGACGGCCGCGATGCCGCCATCGTCTCGGCACTGATCCGGCTCGGCCACAGCCTCGATCTTCAAGTGATCGGCGAGGGCGTCGAGAACGCCGCGCAGCAGGCGTTCTTTCGCGCGCACGGGGCCGACCTGCTGCAGGGTTTCCTGCTCGCAAAACCTATGCCCGAGCATGAGTTCATCGCCCTGCTGGGCATGCGCGCGGCAGCGATCGCTGCGCACACCGCGCTGCAGCAACCGCAGTCGAAGGCAACAAAAAAGCCCGTCTTTCGACGGGCTTGGTGTTTGCCGGCGCAATGCGCCCACCCTGACAGGTGAGCGCATTGCGGTCGCCACCGCAGTGGCGGCGACCGCTATCGCGAACTTACTGACCGACGACCAGCTCGGTGCGGCGATTGCGCTGACGGCCTTCCGAGGTGTCGTTGGTGTCGATCGGACGCGCTTCACCGTAGCCGTTCGGCCCGATCAGACGCGCAGCGTCGATCCCGTTCGAGGTGAGGAAGTCGTACACCACGCGTGAACGACGCTCCGACAGGGTCTGGTTGTATGCGTCCGAACCTACGAAGTCGGTGTGCCCAGCCACTTCGACCTTGATGTTCGGGTAGCGCTTCAACACGTCGACGGCCTGCTCGAGGATGTCGATCGAGCCCGGCAGCAGACCGGCAGCACTGGTCGAGGTCTCCTGACCCGGACGCGGACGGTCGAATTCGAACTCGACACCGCGCAGATCGATGACCACGTTCTCGACCGCCGGCTCTTCGACCGGAGCCGGTGCCGGATCGGCCATCGGGGCCGCGGCTTCAACCGCAGACATCGGAGCTTCCGACGCTGCGCCGAGCGCCATGGTCAGGCCCAGATTGAGGAAAAAGTCGGTGAAGTTGTCCTCGCCCGGGATCGAGCCACCGTCGAGGTCATGACGCGCGCCGATCTCGGCGCGAAAACGGGTGTTCGCGTTGACCGCGTACTGCAGACCACCACCCGCCTGTACGGCCAGATCGAAGCCGTCGTCGAAGCCCCCGCGATGGTTCGACGCACCGAGGCCGGCCATCACATAAGGCTGCCAGTCGCTCGCGCCGAAGAAGTGTCGCAGCGACACGCCGAGCACCGTGCTGGAGGTGGAGCTTGAGCTTCCCAACAGCAACTCGCCTTCTGCACTGCTGCCGCGATTGGTGCGGTCGAGGAATACGTCGACTGCGGTGTTCGGCGACACGTAGCGGCCGAAACCGGCGCCAAACAGGACGCTGCCGGAGGAGCTCAGGCGGTTGCTGTCGTTGTTGTAATAGCCCACGTACGGAGCAAAGTAATAGCGGTCGTCGTAGTCCTGGGCCTGGACTGCGCCCGTGACGCCAAGACCGAGCGCGATGGCGGCATAAAGCTGCTTGCGGAACATGGGTAATCTCCTGGTTGGATCCATGAAAAATAGTCGGGCCCCTGCCAGCCGACGTGTAGTATAGCCTACATTACTTAACAAACTGCTTACAAATCGACACGCACTTTCAACGACTTGCGCCCTTGTGCCGGCGCCGGACCTCGGCGCTCAAGCCACCAACAGGTCCATCAACTCGTGGATCGGGGTCGCCTCAAGGCGCGCGACGTCCTCCACCAGAGCCAGGATCTGCTGCACCCGGCGGCGCGAGAACTGTCCGGCCATGGCGTCTTCGAACTTGCGGATCAATACCGGAATGCCTTCATCGCGGCGCTGGCGGTGGCCGATCGGAAAGTCGATCGCGACGC
>Ga0209181_10002431_pt1 | contig 30509 bp, 18 predicted proteins | sample MAT05_FD_187208 | JGI IMG/M metagenome (GOLD analysis project Ga0209181, IMG submission 187208) | Freshwater microbial communities from Lake Fryxell liftoff mats and glacier meltwater in Antarctica - MAT-05 (SPAdes) (version 2) | ecosystem: Environmental > Aquatic > Freshwater > Ice > Liftoff... | reverse complement strand
GCTGTTACCGAAGTCCTGCTTCACCTACGATAAAGAGCAAGACGTCTATGTCTGCCCGACCGGCGAGCTGCTGTCGCTGGAGCACAGCCGCAAGATGAGCCACGACGCGCTCTATGAAACAGCCATTCTCCACCCGCGGGCCCACGGGTGACCCGGATTCTCTTGGGCCACCCTCTGAAACCCCGGGCAGGGGTGCTGCTCGGGATCACGGTGAAGCTGGGCCACGCCTGGGGAGCGACTTCCCGCGGCCCACGCGGATGAAGGCCACGTCGACCTCCGGCACGATGTTCGATTCGGCGAGCGCTTCGGCTGACTTCAAGAGCCGGCGCCGGAGCGGATGCGCCCGCTTGAGCAGCGCCTCGATCGTCCCCGGCGAGCCGGCGTCGCGATTGACCTGGAGGGCCGCAAAGATCATCCCCTGACCGAGCTGCGGTAAGGTTCGAACCACGTCCAGATCGGCCAGCGGCAGCTCGTGGGCGATCCTGGTGACCTCGGTGAGGACGTTCGCGACTCCGCGCTTCATGTTCTGATAAGCGAGCTGCGGATCAGCGCGGTAGTCCGAGATCTGGTCGGCGTGGAGCTTCTGTGCGTGGGGGAGAAAGAGGTCCTAAGCCGCCTGGGAGCCGATCTCCTCCGGCGGCGAGGCGAGAGCCGCGGGCTCGCTGGCTGGGAGCGCCGCGGGAGAGGCAGGTTGGTCAGTGCCCTTGGTGTTCTTCATTGCCGCGAGGCTATGGAGCGCTCCGGAGCACGTCAAGCGTGTTCTCGCGATCTCGCGTGGCCGCGAGGTGGAGGGGAGGAGCCTTTCCCCGCGGCTCCGGGAGCTACAAGGGGAAGGCTCGAGGTTTCGCCCGCAGCTCCCGGAGCTGCAGCAGGGAGGCCGGAGGCTGGGGGTCGCAGCTCCCGGAGCTGACGGTGGAAGGCCGAACGCTCGGACGGCAGCTCCGGGGGCTACCCTCGGCGCCGATGTCCGCGTCGCCTCCCGTCCCCTACGCCGAGCGCGTCCTCGTCATCGACGACGAGCCCGATCTCTGCGAGCTGCTCCTCTTCAACCTCCGCGAGGCCGGGCTCGCGCCCGAGGCCGCCGCCACCGCCGCCGAGGGCCTCACCACCGCCGAGCGCCTCGAGCCCGCGGTGATCGTCCTCGACGTCATGCTCCCCGATCTCCCGGGGACCGAGGTCTGCCGCCGGATCCGCGCCGGCGCCGTCAACGCCGACGCGGCGATCCTCATGCTCACCGCCCGCGGCGACGAGGCCGATCGCGTCCTCGGGCTCGAGGTCGGCGCCGATGATTACGTCGTCAAACCCTTCAGCGTGCGCGAGGTCGTCCTCCGCGTGCGCGCCCTCTGCCGTCGCGCCGGTGAGCGGCGCGCGGCGCGGGGATCGGTCGACGCCGGGCGGCGCGTTACCTGGGGCGATCTCTCGATCGATCCAGTGCGCCACCGCGTCTACGGGAGCGGCGCCGAGATCGGCCTGAGACCCCTGGAATACAAGCTGATTTCGCTCCTGATCGAGCACCCGGGCCGCGTCTACAGCCGGGCCGAGCTCCTCCTCGAGGTCTGGGGGATCTCGGCGGAGATCAACACCCGCACCGTGGACACCCACGTCCGGAGGCTCCGCGAGAAGCTCGGGGCCCAGGGCGAGGTGATCGAGACGGTGCACGGCTTCGGCTACCGCCTGCGCGAGCGCTGACGCGATGATCCACCTGACCTTCCGCACCAAGCTCCTCGCCAGCCACGTCGCCCTCGTCGCGGCGGTGGTGCTGATCGCGCTCTTCGATCTCGATCGCTCGCTCAGCGCCGATCTCGCCGCCGATCTCGATCGCCGCCTCGAGCTCCAGGCCGTCGGCGCTGCGCGGTGGGTGACGGCGGGGCGGCACCCCGACAAGCTCGCGGGGCGGCTCGCCGCCGTCGTCGGCGCGGGCGTCACCATCCTCGACCGCGACGGCGCGGCGCTCGGCGACGCCGATCCCACCGAGGCTTCGTTTCCAGGCAAATCCTCGCCTGGAGACGCGCCCGAGGTCGCCGCCGCGCGGGCCTCCGGGATCGGGCGCGCCACGCGGCGATCGCCCGACGGATCCCGCGCGATGCGCTACGTCGCCGTCCCCGCGGGCGAGGGCCTCGTCCTCCGCCTCGCCGTCCCGCTCGCGGGGATCGAGGCGACCGTGAGCAACATGCGCCGACGCTTGCTCTTCGCCGCGGGCCTCGCCGTGGCCGCGGCGATCGGGCTCGGCGTGATCGCGTCGCGCGTCGCGGCGCGCCCGCTCCGGGTGATGACCGCCGCCGCGACCCGGATCGCGCAGGGCGACTACGCCGTGGCGATCGCCTCGGATTCGCCCGACGATTTCGGCATCCTCGCGCGCGCGCTCGGCTCGCTCGCCGCGGCCTTGCAGCGCGACATGGCCCAGATCCGCAAGCTCGAGACGATGCGCAAAGACTTCGTCGCCAACGCCTCGCACGAGCTGCGCACGCCGGTGACGGCGATCCAGGGCTACGCCGAGACGCTGCTCGAGAGCGGCGCCGACGCCGAGAAATCGCGGCGTTTCCTCGAGATCATCCATCGCCATGCGCGCCGCCTCGGCGGCCTCCTCGAGCGCCTGCTCCTGCTCTCCGAGCTCGAGGCGCGCCCGCCCGAGGCCGCGCTTTGCGAGACGGTCCCGCTCGGCGCCATCGCCGCCCTCGTGGTCGAGACGCTGCGCGAACGCGCCGCCGCGGCCGGCGCCACGGTGCGTGTCGACGTCGATCCCAGCGTCGTCGCGATCGGCGATCCAGGCGGGATCGAGCAGGTGGTGGAGAACCTCGTCGACAACGCCCTCAAGTACGGAAAGCCTTCAGGCACCGTGCGGATCGAGGGCGCGCGCCGCGGCGATCGCGTCACGCTCGCGGTCAGCGACGACGGCGACGGGATCGCCGAAGCGCACCTGCCGCGCCTCTTCGAACGCTTCTACCGTGTCGATCCCGGCCGCTCGCGCGAGCGCGGCGGCACCGGGCTCGGCCTGGCGATCGTCAAGCACCTGGTGGAGTCGATGAGCGGATCGATCACCGTGGCGAGCGCGCCCGGGGAAGGGTGCCGCTTCACGATCGATCTCCCCGCCGCCCCGGTGTGCTGACAGCGTTCCCCTCCACGCCCCAGCGCTGACCGAACGCTGGATTCTGGATAGGTTCCGCGCCGTGCTACCGATCACACTGGGCGAACAATCCTTCAAGTTCGGACCGCTGAACGTCCTTTATTCGAACGTCGTCGGCGCTGGGATCGGGGTGCGCAACCGGAGCACCGGCGTGCACCGGACGCTCCTCATCGCCTACACGATGGAGGGCGCCGCGAAGCCCCGGTTGATCAACTTCGGCCTTTACCCCGGCCCGGAGAGCGCGCAGTTCACCGAGCAGTTTCGCGCCCACATCAGCGACCGATGGAAGCCGGAGCGGGACTATGCCTCGGCGAAGAAGGCGCTCGGGTTCTCGAGCCTGCCGGTCAATCTCTTCATCGCGGCGATCGTGATCCTGACGGTGGCGGGGGTGATCGGCGCTCTGGCCATGCAGTCGCGACCCGCCCCCGCGCCTCGCCCGGCGACTACCTCGCCGAGCAGGCCGGCGCGCTGACCGACCCGCCCTGAGCAGCCCACACGGACAGGGACGAGGCGTTCACGGGTGGGGACGACGTCCTCAGGAACGGGGACGAAGCGCTCACGGCTGGGGACGACGTCCTCAGGAACGGGGACGAGGCAGACGTGCTCAACTGCGGTGGCTTCCGCCTCGGGCTGCACCTTCCTTGGAAGAAGCGCCGCAACCTGTCGCCCGCGTGCCGTGTGGGATAGGGTTCCGGCATGGCCAAGCCCTGGGACATCACCGGCGACGACATCCAGATCTGGTCGCAGCGCGTCGGAGCTTCGGCTGTCCTGCCTGACCTTGTCCGCCGGCTGCTCCTTGCGACGTCGCCGATCGGTACTCTGGACATGCGCGCGGACGGGGGAACTTACCTCGGAGGATGGGACGGCATTGTCCAGACCTTCCGAAGCTCGGCGTTCTGCCCGCGGGGCCAGTCGGTCTGGGAGTTCTCGGTGCAGGGGGCTTCGAAGAAGTTCAACGAGGACTTCTCCAAGCGAACCGAGGAGCCCCCGTCGTCGATCCAACCTGCCGCGACGACGTACGTCGATGTCACGGCGCGCCGCTTCCGTGACAAAGTGCAATGGGCGACGGATCGGCGCGCGCTGGGCAAGTGGATCGACGTGCGCCTCCTGGACGCAGACGATCTCGCCACGTGGCTCACCCAGGCGCCCGCGGTGGCTCGCTGGTTCGCCGCCCAGCTCGACAAGCCCGCTTACGACGTTCTCGATCTCGACGCCTTCCTCGCCCGATGGAGAAGCCGCACCTCGCCGCCGCTGCCGATCGAGCTGGCCCTCGCTGGGCGCGAGCGCGGAAGGGCTGCGGAGTATGTTCGCGAGTGGGCTCGCGCGACGCGACCGCAACCGCTCGTCGTGCAGGGCGACACACGGGAAGAGGCGGTGCTCTTCACCGCGGCAGCGCTGGCTCTGGCCCCAGCGCTGGAAGCTGATTTATGGCGAGCGCGCACGCTCGTTGTCGAGAGTCCCGCGGCCTTACGATGGGCGTCCCGGATCGCAGCGGCCGAGTCCTTGATCCTGCTGCCGAGCTTCGAAGGCGTCGCCGCCCTCGTCGAAAGCACGGCGCACGTCGTGGTTCCTCTCGACCGGAGCACGTCCGGCGCAGTCCGTCCGCTCCTTCTGGCGCCTGCTCCCCATCGGCGCTTCGCCGAAATCCTCGCCGATGCCGGGTTCCCGAGAGACGAAGCGGAGCGTCGCGCCGCCGAATCGGGAGGCAAGCTGAGCGCGCTCGCCCGGCTCTATGGCTATGTCGCCTTGCCGGCGTGGGCGACCTCGATCGCGCCGATTCCGCTCGCGACCATGCTCTTGATCGGCGGCTTCCAGCCCGAGAATGAAGCCGACCGTGAGGTCGTTCGCGCGCTCGGCGCCGAGCCGCGCGACGTCGAAGGCCTCTGTGAACGACTTCGCATCATCCCCGACGCGGCGACCGTGCGCGATCAGGAGCGCTGGGGCCGCGCCGTCTGGACGTGGCGGGCGCCTGGAGACGCGTGGAAGCAGCTCGCGGGATCCATCCCGGCGGAGACCCTGCGGTGCTTTGAAGAAACCGTCGTCAAGGTGCTTGGAATGCGGGATCCGCGGTTGGATCTGCACCCGGACGAGCGCTTCGCCGCGTCGGTCCATGGCAAGGTGTTGCTCGAATCTGGCGCGCTGCGCGAAGGGATGGTGCGCTCGCTCGTGCGTCTTGCGCTGAGTGACACCGACCTTGCTGCGCTGCACGGCTCAGGGCGCGGGAGTCGTCTGGCCAACATGGTGGTCCGCGGCCTGCTCCAGCCCGATTGGCAAGGCTGGGCTTCCGTGGCGGACTTGCTCCCACTGCTGGCAGAGGCGGCGCCGGATGTTTTTCTCGATTGTCTGGAGGCCAGCTTTCGGGACGGAGATAAGGGCGCAGCGCATCTGCTCGCTGAGGAGGGGCAGTTCGGTAGCCCGCATACGGGGTTACTCTGGGCTCTGGAAACTCTGGGGTGGAACGAACAGTACATGGCGCGGGTCGCCTCTGCGCTCGTGGATCTGACGGCATATGACCGGGAGTTGCCGGAAAAGCGCAGCCGGATGGCAAACCGCCCGGCAGCCTGTGTACACAAGCTGCTGCATCTCTCGTTCGCGCAGACCCACGCTTCGGCAGACGCGCGCCGCGCAACGTGGCGTCGCTTGGCGAGTCGTGAAATCGGCTATGACTTCGTGATTGGCCAGATCGGGAGCACAGGAGAACCTGGCTTCATGATGCCCGCGCGCTCGCCGGAGTTTCGACCGTGGACGCCGCCGAGCGAGGAGGCGCTCCAGCGGCGTGCGGCTGAAGAATACCGCCAGAACATCGAGACACTTGTCAATTTAGCGCTGGAGCACGCCGCGGTGAATGTGTCGCGTTGGGTACAGGTGCTCCACGCCGCGGAGCACCTGCCCGAGGCGCTCAAGATTCGCATCCTCGAAAGGCTCGAAGCGAGCCGCTCATCGATTGTCGACGCCGACGGGGCGATCTGGGGGGAGCTTCGCCGATGGCTCCACTTTGGCACCTCCGATGATGATCCGGTGGGGAATTCGAGCGCATGGTACGCGCGTGCGCGGCGACTTTATGAGGAGAAAGAGTTTTTCCTGCCCGTTGATCTCGTTGTGCGGTCTTGGTGGCTGTTCGAGCCAATGGTCGAACCGCCGGATCGTGAAGCGTTTTTCACGGACGATGATGACGAGCTGAAGATACGCCGAGCTGCGGCGCTAACGCAGATTTGGGCCGAGCCTAATCGTCGGGACCTGCTCACGCGGCTGGTGTCCTTCAATAAGAGGACGGGAGTAACCGAACACGTCATCGGGAAGGCTTTGGGGCAAGCCGACTTCGCGCCGGAGCTTGAAGAGTTGCTCCTCAACAACGCGCCGGGTGAGCTCGCGCCTCTTCTGCCTTCCTATGTGCATGGTAGACTGAAGGCCCCTCATGCGCCAGAGTGGCTCGAAGATCTACTCCGGCACCTGATCGATCAACACGGGCTGAAGCTTGCGAGCGAGGTGGCACGGTTCCAGCGGCCGACAAGGGAGCTGTGGACCACGATCGCCACGATCGGTGAGCCGCTCCGCTCCGCGTACTGGCGTGATGTTTCTCATGTTGCTGATCTGGATCCTGACCACGACTGGCGCGGAGCCATCACTGAGCTCCTGAAATTTGGCAACGTTGCCGTTGCGTTGGATGCTGTTGAGCAAGGTCGGGACCGCGTATCGACCGAGGTGGCAAATCAGGTTTTGCGCGCCCTGCGCGAGAATCATGAACAGACACAGCGAGTATTCGGGCACGGGCTTCACCTGTATAGAATCGAGCGACTGCTCGAGCGTCTCGAGAAAGACAAGGTAGCCGATGCAGAGTTGGGCGGGTACTTCGCCATGCTCGTCGCGCAGGCGCCGCAGCGCAGCCACCGCTCAAGCAAGTTCTTGTCTGCCGCATTAGAGAAGGACTTTATTCCGCTTCTGCGGCAGTTCTGTCGGCGCGAAGACGAAGAAGTGCTGCCCAATTCAGCACAGGAGGAGGGAGAAGGTAAGGCATTGTCAGCATACCATCTCCTCGATCTGTGGACTGGATATCCCGGAGAAGACCTTGTCGCAGAAGCGCGAGAAGATCGTCTTCAGGCTTGGGCGACTGAGACGCTCCAGCTCTGCTCCGCCGAAGGTCGGCGGCGTGGCGGAATGAGGGAAGTCGCGAAGGTCCTCGCACGCGCTCCCGACGGATCAGACGGTCATTGGCCCTGTGTCGCGGCGCGTAGACTCACCGAGAGCGGCGATTACCCCACATTGAGTCGGGAACTCAGCGTGGCGAAACACAATCTACGCGGCACGTATGGGAAGACCCTTGGCGAGGGCGGCAAAGAGGAGCGCGAGATGGCTGCCTCCTTCCAGTCCTCTGCAAATTCGCTGCGTACAGCGTGGCCGTTCACTTCAGCTCTACTTGACGGTCTTGCGCGATCTTATGAAAGAGCAGGCGAGAAAAAAGACGAGGATGCCCGTGCTGATCTGCGTATGGCAGGGGCTGAGCCGGAAGACTTCGCGACTCCTGCAAACGAGACATCCCAGCCCCGGTCGCCCGCACCTACTCCTCCCGTCGTGCCAGGCATTATAAGGCTCGACTCTATCCGCCTGAAGGACCTCTGTACTATCGAGGATCTGTCCCTCGAATTCGTGGAGCCCGATGCCGAACGTGGCCAATGGATTGTTCTTCTTGGCGAAAACGGCACGGGCAAAACGACGTTCCTGCGCGCCCTCGCACTCACGCTGACGACGTACAATACAGCCGTTCACGCATATGGCGACCTCCCGCCGGACGCCAGTATGGTGCGCAAAGATGTCCAGAGTGCGAGCTGCATGGTGGACTGCGGCGACCATACCTATCAGCTTGGTATCATCAGAGGGCAGCGAGAGAATCAGCTCTCGCAGCACCCCAATGGCACGACGCCGCGCCCGCTCGTGTTTGGATATGGTTGCCGCCGCGGGTCGGCCTTCGGCGGAGCGCGCGTTGCAGAGATCGAGGTTGCCTCGCGGGACATCGCGACCCTGTTCGATCCCTCGGCCAGCATTTACCCTGCATTCGACTGGCTCAAGAAGCAAAAACTCCTCGCCAGGGAAAACCCGGAGAAGCGAGGGGCCCTCTTCGCAGCGCTCACGTCAGGGCTGTGCAGTCTTTTACCCGAGGTGAGCAAGATCGACGTTTACAGTGACAACGTCTGGGTAACAGCCCCGGCCCTCGGCGGCGAGGTGCCCATGGCGGCGCTGAGCGACGGCTACCTGACCACGATCGGCTGGGTGATCGATCTGATCGCGAGCTGGTTCGAGCGGTCGGAGCAGCTCGGTTTGCCGATCACCAGCAAGTTTTATGAAGAGATGGAGGGGATCGTGCTGCTCGACGAGATCGATCTCCACCTTCATCCCCGCTGGCAACTCACGGTCATCAAGGATGTTCGCCGACTCTTCCGTCGAATGTCCTTCGTGGTCACCACCCACAACCCCGCGGCCGTGGTGGGCGCGAAGCCGGAGGAGATATGGATCCTCAAGAACGAGGACGGCCGCATCCACGCCGAGCAGCGCAGCGAACCGCCGAAGCTGATGACCGGCAGCGAGATCTACACGAGCTACTTTGGGATCCCCTATATGGTTCCGGATCTCGCCGAGAAAATGCAGCGTTACGGCTTCCTCGCCGGCAAAGCTGCGCGCACGGACGAAGAGGAAGCCGAAGTTCATGGACTCCTGCTCGATTTGCGTACCGAGGGCGTGGATCCAGGCTGGGAGCCGGTGCCACGCGAAGAGCCTCGCCCGCGCCGCAATGGAAAGAAGGCTGCGCAGGTATGATCCGGGTTCACCGTGGCCCGGAGCCCGCGGAGCTCGTGAAGGTACGCGCCGAGAAGCTCAAAGAGCTGCGCGATATTGTGGCGAGGGAGAAAAGGGATCCGCTCTCGACCGAGATCAAGGGTTATCGAGTGGTCGCAAAAGCGCTCTGGGAGGCTCAACATCACAAGTGTTGTTACTGCGAGCAGCCGCTCGAGCGCTGTCGGAATGACGTGGAGCACTACCGACCCAAAGCTCAGGCGAACCGTGGGACGCATCACGCCGCGACCCACGGCTACTGGTGGCTTGCGTTTACCTGGGAGAACCTTCTCTTCTCTTGCGAGAACTGCAACCAAGGGAAAGCCAAAGGGGTGAAATTCTCCCTTGCTGCCGTGGGTCGTACTTTGGTGGCCGAGCAGTCGCCGAATCACTACGAGCGGCCGCTGCTGCTCGATCCCGCCATCGAGTGCGGCGTGGAGCACATCCAGTTCCACTTGGTACCCGCGACGAGGAAGTGGATGCCGTTCGCTCGACAGGGTAGTCCCAAAGGATATGAGACCATCCGTACCTGCCTACTCGACCGCAACGATCTCCTCGATCTTTACACCAAGCATGTCAATGGCGAGGTGAGGCCCGAGGTGAAAGCGGTACGGGCAGCGCTCGTGCAAGCGGATGTCGTCGCAATCGATCAGGCTGTCCATCGAGCTCATCAAAAATTGCTGCGCCGGAGTAAACCATTTGTGGGCCTCTCGTATGACGCCCTCCAGCACTTCATCCCGAGCTCGGGAATAGCCTCCTGGGGCTGTGCCTGGCACGCGCCGACCATCGCGCCGCTGCCAATCCGCGGCCAGAAGGGTAAGAGCCTATCCCGATAATTGGGCGCTCTTACCCTGTGAAGCGTGAAGCCGAGCCGCTTCAGCCAACGATCTCCGCGCGCGCCATGTCGCGGTTCGACGCCACCGCATACCCGCTCTTGCCAATCACCAGCACGCCGACGTCGACGACCTCCGGGAAGAGATCCACGGCGCGCTGGGCCGCGCGCTGCGGCGGGACGCCCGCGGCGAGCCAGTCGTGGATCGTCTTGCTCAGGAAATGCCGGATGATCTCCTCGCCGACGCCGGTCGCGCACACCGCGCCGTGCGGGCCGGCGTAGACGCCCGCGCCCATCAGCGGCGAGTCGCCGACGCGGCCCTTGAGCATGTAGAGCGTCCCGCCGGTCGAGGCCGTCGCGGCGAAGTGGCCGTGCGCGTCGCGCACCACGGCGCCGACGGTGTCGCACTCCAGCGGCTCGCCCGGGAAATTCCAGAGCAGCTTCGGCGGTGTCTTCTTCCACGACGCAGCGTCGTCGGCGTAGGCGCCGTCGCCGCGACCGCAGAGCTCGGCCACGGCGCGCGCGTACTTCTTCCGCGCGCCCTCCGTCACCGGATCGTACTCGGCGACGCCGAGCCTCCGCGCGAACGCCGTCGCGCCCTCGCCGACGAGGAGCAGGTGCGGCGTCTCGATCACCCGCGCCGCGACGAGGATCGGGTTCTTCACGGCCTCGATGCAGCCCACGGCGCCGAAGCGGCCGTCGCTCGCCATCACCGCGGCGTCCATCTGCACGAGCTGCCCGTCGAGGCGCAGGTTCGAGCCGGTGCCGGCGTTGAAGCGAGGATCGTCCTCGAGCACCACCGTCGCGGCGAGCGCCGCAGCGAAGGCGTCGCCGCCTCGATCGAGCACCGCGCGCGCGACGTCAGCGGCGCCGGCGCAGCCATCCGAGAGCGCGCGCGGCGAGGCGGCTCCGCCGTGGGTCAGGATCACGTAGCTCATGCTCGCGAAGGCTCCGTCGCGAGGCTCGCCTCGGGTTTGCCCCAGTAGATGATCTGCTTCCAGCACGCGGTCACGTCGTCGGCGAAGACCACGAGCAGATCGCCCGGCTTCGCCATCCCCAGCGCGAGCTCGATCGCCTCGCGCTCCGTCAGGAGCTCGTGGCATTTCTCGGGGGCGACGCCGCCCTCCACCGCGCCCTCGCGCAGCAGCCGCGCCACCTCGCCCGGCGGGCGACCGCGGCGGTTGGAGTCCTCCTTGGCGATGATCTCGTCGAAGGCCTTGGCCGCGATCCGACCGATCTCGCGGATCGCCTCGTCCTTGCGATCGCCCGGCGCCATCATCACGCCGATCGCCCGCTGGTGGCGCAGGCTCTGCACCAGCTCGACCATCTTCGCCATCGCCGCGGGGTTGTGGCCGTAGTCGACGATGACGCGGAACGGGTGCTCGTCGAAGACGTTGCAGCGCCCCGGCGCCTGGAAGAACGAGGTCGTGAACGTCCGCAGCCCCTGGCGGATGTGCTCGAGCGAGATCCCCATCGAGTAGGCGACCGCGGCCGCCGCGAGCGCGTTCTCGACGTTGAACTTCGCCTTGCCCTCCAGCGTCGCGGGGATGAGGTGGGTCCAGGTCACGGGGATGTGCCGATCGCCGTCGTAGATCGTCAGCATCTCGCCGTGCACGCCCTGCTCGATCACCGCGGCGCGCCCGCCGCCCTTGACGTGCTTGCGGACGAGGTCGTTGGTCGACGAGCGCGAAAAATACATGATCCGCCCCTCGGCGTGCTCGGCCATCGCCGCCACGAGCTTGTCGTCGGCGTTGAGCACGCTCGATCCGTTGTCGCGCACGACCTCGACGATCAGGCGCTTGACGAAGGCCAGATCCTCCACCGTGTCGATCCCGCCGAGGCCGAGGTGATCGGCGGTGACGTTGACGACGCAGCCGACGTCGCAGCGGTCCCAGCCCAGGCCCTCGCGGAGCACGCCGCCGCGCGCCGTCTCGAGCACGGCGGCCTCGACCGTGGGATCGGTGAGCACGACGCGCGCGCTCCACGGCCCGGTCATGTCGCCCTTCAAGATCCGCTCGCCGTCGATGTAGATCCCGTCGGTGGTGGTCAGACCGACGCGCTTGCCGCTCATCTTGAGGATGTGCGCGATCATCCGGCTCGTCGTCGTCTTCCCGTTGGTCCCGGTGACGGCCGCGAGCGGGATCCGCGCCGGCGCGCCGTTGGGGAAGAGCATGTCGATCACCGGGGCGGCGACGTTGCGCGGCGTGCCGACGGTGGGCGCGACGTGCATCCGGAAGCCCGGCGCCGCGTTGACCTCGACGATCACGCCGCCCTGCTCGCGCACGCTGCGCGAGATGTCCTCGCAGATCACGTCGATCCCGCAGACGTCGAGCCCGATGACCTTGGCGGCGCGGCAGGCGATCTCGGCGTTGTCCGGGTGGATCACGTCGGTCTTGTCGACCGCGGTCCCGCCGGTGGAGAGGTTCCCGGTCGAGCGGAGCATGAAGATCTCGCCGGCCTTCAGCACGGTCGTGAGCGTGTACCCGGCGAGCGTGAGCAGCCGCTCGGCCTGATGATCGATCTCGATCCGCGTCAGCACCTTCTCGTGCCCGACGCCGCGCCGCGGATCAGCGTTGACGATCGCCAGGAGCTCGGCGATGGTCCGCGTCCCGTCGCCGACCACATGGCCGGGCACGCGCTCCGCCACCGCGCAGACCTGGCCGTCGATCACCAGCACGCGGTGATCGTTGCCCTTGCAGTAGCCCTCGACGAGCACGTAACTGCTGAGATCGTAGGCCTTCTCGTAGGCGTCGCGGACCTGGGCCTCGTCCATCAAGTTCAGCGCCACGCCGCGCCCGTGCGAGAGATCCATCGGCTTGACCACCACGGGGTAGCCGATGCGTGAGGCGGCTAAGGCGGCGTCGTCGGCCGAGCGCACGCGCTCGTGGCGCGGCACCGGTAGCCCGGCGCGCTCGAGGAGCGAGTTGGTGAGCTGCTTGTCCTGCGCGATCTCCACGGCGATGTGATGCGTGCGGCTGGTCACGGTCGCCTGGATGCGCTGCTGATGGATGCCCCAGCCGAGCTGGACCAGGCTGCGCTCGTTGAGGCGCATCGTCGGGATCCCCCGGCGCTTGGCCTCTTCGACGAGGCTGCGCGTCGACGGGCCCAGGGCCACGCGCTCGGCGAGGCGCGCCAGCTCGTCGAGCTCTTCCTTGAGGTTCACCCCGGGCTCGAGCCGATCGACGAACCCGGTCGGGAGCAGGCCGCGGAGGTAGCGGAGCGCGAGATCCCCGGCGCGGCGGCCGACCTGCTCGTCCTCGTAGCTGTAGATCACGTGGTAGAGCCCGTCGCGCCCGGCGCTGCGCGTCTTGCCGTACGTCACCGGCGTGCCGGCGAGGCATTGAAGCTCGATCGCCACGTGCTCGGTGATGTGGCCGAACCAGGTCCCGTCGCGCAAACGCCGGAGGAAACCGCCGCGCTCGCCGTAGGAGCAGCCGTGCTCTTCCAGCGACGGGATGTCTTCGGTCAGGCGCTCGACGAAGCCCGGGATGGTGTTGCTCGGGTGCTGCTCGAGCTCTTCCAGATCGAGCGTCAAGCGGATCACCGGCCGGTAGCCGTAGGGGCTCGGCCCCCGGTAAACGCGCGTCTCCAAAAGCTTCAAGAGGGCTCCTCGGTCGTGGAGGTGTCGTCGCTGTCGTCGGACAGCGGGGTGGGCATCGCGGCCGGAGGCGGCCTCCGGGAGTGGCGAGTGCGCTGGCCCTGCCAGGTGGGCAAGCGCGCGTCGATATCGAAGCCGCAGCCCTGGGTGAGCACGTGGACGGAGAGCCCGAGCAGCGCCGCCGGGTTGGCCTCGGACGTCTCGTGGATGTCGGTGTGGAGGATCCGCGCGCCGTCGATGATCGTCACCGTCCCGCGCCCGACGACCGAGGCGTGGTTGTTGGCCTCGATCACGAACCCGGTGTCCTCGTCGATGCCCACGCCGATCAGGAACGGGTTGAGCGCCACCGCGGCGAAGAGCCTCCCGATCCGGTGGCGCTGCGCGAAGTGCTGATCGACGACGAGCCGCTTCGTCAGCCCGAGCCCGGGCGCGAGCGTGACGCTGCTGCGACGCGGCGCGTAGCCCCGCTTCCCCTGGGCGATCATGTGATCGCAGATCACGCTCGCGCCCGCCGAGGTGCCGGCGACGACGACCCCGCTGCGGTGGGCCCGGCGGATGGCCTTGGCGAGCGGCGTCCCGCCGAGGAGCGTGACGATGCGGCCCTGCGAGCCCCCGGTGAAGAAGATCGCCGTCACCCCTTCGAGGAGCTCCAGGTTCGCTGGATCCTCGGCGTCGGCGCGCTCTTCGAGCCACACCGTCCGGACCTCGGCGCCCATGGAGCGGAAGATCGCCTCGTAGGTGGCCGACAGCTCCTCCGGGATGCTGGAGGCGGTGGGAAAGACGGCGATCTTGGCCTTCTTTCCGCCGGCGCGCGCGATCACCTCGCTGAGGACAGCTCGATCGCCGACCTTGTCTTCGGCGCCGCCAATGGCGATGAGAGCACCCCGGGTCGAGGTTCGGGGTGGAGAAGATGCGGGCCGAGAACCGGGCGGGGAAGGCGAGGGCAAAGCGCCGGCAGGAGTATCACGGGCGGGGGGGCGAAGGGCAGGGGGCTTCAAAGATATTGAAGCGTAGACGGAAGGCAGCATAGTCTATCTGGCTCGCGCCTTTCGCCCAGCCCTCCTGACAGAGCTAGAGAGACCACATGTCCACCGATCGCGTTCGCGACCCTCAGAACCAGCCTCAGAGAACCCGGGACGCTGCAACCACGTTGGAGACCGTCTGTCAAGCAGCGGGTACGCTGGTCGCGACGCCGGCGCCGTCGGGGCGTGGAGCAGGCCAGGCGCTCATTGATCGCGAGGTGATCGGCCTACGTGAGCGCGTCAATGCGTTGACAGAAGGCTACGATATCCTCAACGCCGGCCTCCTGTCGCCTTACCGTCTGATGGTCGTCGGACCATCCCAAGTTGGCAAGAGCACGCTCATCAACGTCATTGCCGGCCACCAGGTCCTCCCAACGACTGGTGTTGGGGACGCGAAGACACTGAAGGAGACTATCCTCACCTACTCTTCCGCAAGCGAGCAGATGCTGCGCGTCCGCTACATCACCCGACGGGAGGCAAACCAGCGCCGGTTCATGCTCGAAGGCCACGCGCGCAGCCTACCCGAGGCCGGGGCGGCCTTCGTCAAGAGCTGGAACGAGGCGGAGAAGCCGGCGTCCTCAAAAGAAGCCGGGGGATCCCAGGCGCTGTCAGCGGAGGACGACGCAGTCGCCTCGTCCCGCGCGACGCGCGATCTCGACCGGCGCTATGAGGTTTTTGTTCAGCAGATCAAGACCGTCATCTACCCCGAGATGCGCGACCAGAGGCTTTTGGCTGAGCTTCCGTTGGAAGACAGAGAGACGCTCACCCGAGCGCGCCCCGCGGACTGGGTGGACGCTTGGCGCCTTTTGCTAGGGCAAGAGATGGTGGCGGGCGGCCTTCATGTAACCCGCTGGCAGCCGCGGCTCGACGCGATCGGCAAGCTCCTCGGAAAGACGCTGGAGTTCAAGAAATCCGAGCTTGGTCCGATGGAGTTTCGCCGCGCGATCGAGCGTCATACCGCGGAGGGCCTCGCCTTTCTGGTCGACCGGGTCGAGCTGGCGCTGCCCGCCGAGAGCCTGGCCTACATGGACGTTGAGGACCTTCCCGGTGTCGGTAACTTCCAGGATCCTGCGTCCGACGTGGCGCGCGACGTCCTCGCCGGCGCCATGCGGGATCGCGACCTCGACGGGCTCCTCGTCGTGACGCGGCAGAACGGCCTCGATTCGAACACGGCCGACCTGGTCGCCGAGGCTGCGGTCTTGAAGCGGGTGCTTCAGGGGGAGACCGATCTCGGGATCGCCATCACGCACGTGGATCAGATTGCCAGCCAAAGAGCACAGGATATCGCGGACCAGGGGACGCCAGAAGAGGAGCAACCACCCGCCAATGACCTGCTGCGTCAAGCGGGAGACGAGGCCGCCAATTCGCAGCAGGCGAGGCTCCATGAGCTCTTGAAGCGAGAGTCCGAGGACGTCGATGAGCCCGAACGAGCAGCGCGGATCGAGAGGGTCCTCAAGCGCACCAAGATCGTTGGCATCGAGGCTTCGGCGGCTGAAGCCCATTGCTTCAACCTGGCAGCAAAGAAGAAGCGCGCCTTTGCGACCAGCCTGGAGGGGACGGGCGTCCCGGCTCTGATCGCCTACTTCCAGGATCTCGCGCAGAGCCGCCACGAGCAGCGGCTTCAACGTGTCGTCGACCAGAGCAAGCGAATTCGTGACGCGCTCGAATCTGAGCTCGCTCAGATGGTGAGCGGCAACGACGTCGCGGAGGCGCAGCACCTCGCCGCTGCCGCCCGCGATGCGTACGTGGTCGCGCTCGACAAATCGCAGCATTTGCTGAGCAATCGCTGGACGGCCATCCGCGAGCGGGCTTGGTCGAGCCTCGAGCACACGTCAAAGGATGTCTTGCCCGAAGCGGGGACACGCGCGCGGAAAGAAGCGACCAGGAGGAAGCGCGCCATCATCCGTGGTTGCGAGGCCACACGCGCCACAGGCCGCCTTATTCACTGGAAAACAATGAAAGCAGCCCTCCTCCGCGGCGGCACCTTCGACGGCGCGCACCTGGTCGACCTCCCGGGCGACCTCGCCATCGCGTTGATGCCCGAGCTGCTCAAGGGCTGGCGAACCGTCGCGGGCGACGTGGAGCTCTTGCTCAATAGCTACGCGGAGAACACCACGAAGATCTTGAAGGAGCTGGAGGCGTCCGTGAGCGAAGCGGCGGTGGGGGCGGGCGTGGCCTCGAGCGGCACGTTCACCGAAGCTCGCAAGCAACTCCAGGCCAACCAGGCCGGAGCGATCGAGCTCCTTCGCGCCAACGTGGAGGGGCTCAGCAAGGAGGTCCAGCAGCGGCTCCGCGCCAAGCTGAACGATCACTTCGAGGCGGAGTGCGCGAAGGTGCTGAAGCGCCACCCGAACGCACAACACTCCACTGGCGGCTACACGCGGGAGCTGCTGCGAGCGTACGACGAGATTGGCGAGGAGGCGATCGAGTCCGGCGCAGACGATGCGGTGGCCCTGCTCAAAAAGATGCTGGCCACCCTGGTTGGACAGATCAAAAAGCGCCTCTTTGAGAAGGATCCGGTGGCGTCTGCGTACAGCCGTCTCCGCGAAGGGATCCACGACATCGCCGAGGCGCCGGAGGTGCTCGCTGCGCGGAAGGCGCTGGTCCTGTGGGCCCAGGGTCGACAAGCCTGGTTAATCGAGCAGCTCACCCCGCGCGCTCGGCTCTTCGACAAGTTCACGGTGCTGTCCGAGATCGGCACCGGCGGCATGTCCAGGAGCTACAAGGTCGAGGGTCAGGACGGCAAAGCCTGCTTTCTCAAGGTCGCGGACAGGCGCAGCGTGAACGAGCAAGCGTTGAAGCGCGAGATGGAGATTTACGACCGGCTGTCCCGGCAAGGTGTCGACGGCGTCCTCGATATCCTCGATTGCGACCAGACGGAGAACGAGGCGTACATCGCGCTGCCCTGGGTCGACGGCGGAGCTCTCGATGCGATCGTCCCCGAGAACGGGATGGATATCGAGGAGGTGCTGCGGCTCGGCCTCTGGGTTTCCGAGGTGGTCTTACGGCTCCACGAAGCGGACATCGAACACCGGGACATCAAGCCTGCCAATATCCTTCGCAACGGTGATACCTGGGTGCTTTGCGATTTCGGTATCGCCAAGAACCTGAGGCGGCTCGACCACCGCGGGACGATGCGCGGCCAGGCTACGCCAGGCTACGCGCCCCCGGAGCAGGTCGGCGGCGCCGAGCCGGACCGATCGATGGATGTGTACGCGGTTGGCAAGCTCCTTTGCTACCTGGCCACGGGACAGACCGACAGGGACAAGGCCTTCAGGGCAGCCCATTTCAAGGGGACGAGCCTGTACAGCCTGACCATGGACTGTACGCGCGACGATCCGTCCTCGCGCCCGAGCATCGCCGAGGTCGTCCAGCGGCTAAAAAGCGCGTGAGCGCCACAGCACCGACGATCATCGCCGTGCTCGGGGAGCCTCAGGTCGGTAAATCTTCCCTCGTCAACGCCCTCCTCGGGGAGGCTTTGTTACCGACCGCGGGCGTGGGGCGACCTCGTTCGCAGACGGTATGCGCCTGTCTGCTTGACGATCTGCCGGTGATCGAGGAACGAGCTTGGCGCGTCGAGGTCGATTGGCTTTCCATCGACCATCTCGTCAAGGCGCTCTCTCGCTCGCGCGGTGGCATGCGCTCAGCCCGGTCCGTCTTGTTTTACGAGGAGATGAACGAGCTTGCAGAGCGGGACCTGGCTTCGGCGCTCAAGGCTCTTCGTTCGATTAAAGATCAAGGCGAGATCCCGAGCCGCCTCGCGCTGGGCCGAGACCTCCACTGGCTTCGCCTTGGTGCTCCCTGCACGCGCGCCGAAGCAAAGCGGCAGCTCGATCCTCTGACAGGAGGGTGGGCCGCGGCGTTGACGACGAGCGTGCGCTTGCTCAGCGTCCCGCCGCATCGCTACGCTGTCGTCGACTTGCCCGGCGTCGGAGGCTACTTGGACACCGGGAGCGAGGCCACGTCAAGGTGGCTCCGGCAGCACGGCTCCTCCATCTCCGCGATCGTCTGCGTAGTCGGTCCCAACGGGCTCGGAGAGGCGCTCTCGCGGCTCCTTCTTCAGCACTGGAGCCCTGCCGACCTTTTGCCGAGGTTGCATGTCGTGACGACGTATGCAGATCGCTTAATTGAAGACCTTGACGACGCTGGGCAGCGCGACGCCGCGGCGCGCGCGAGGCGGGCACGAGCTGCTGAGCAAGTGGCCCGGCTGCTGACCATCTCCGACGCGACGGAGCACCTCGCATCGCGTGTCTATTGCATCGATCCGAGGCAGCCCTCCCGATGGACGTTTGCGGTCGAGTTCGAAGGAGAGCTCGATCGGCTGTATGCGGCGCTCAGGAACACGAGCAAGCCTCAAGAGAACGCACCGCTCGCCCACTCTGCCAGGACGTGAATCACTGACCCTCCGGAGCTTGATATGGCATCTCTTCGCAGAACAGATCTGGTACGTGTCGTAGGAAGACGAGAAGCCGGAGACCACCTTTATGTGGTGCGAAAGGTCGAGACCGATGATTTCACCGGGATCGAGCGGATCGCAGTTCACCCGCTGACACCACGGCTCTATACAGGGCGGGACGCGGGGCCGCGAGAGCAAGATTCCCTGCTCCCCGAGGAGCTCCAGCGGCTCCCTTCGCCCGCGGAGGCGCTGGAGCAAGCTCTCGCGCTCCGGGGCGAAGCCTGGCCGACGCGCACCAGGCATTCGGTGGAGCGCATGTTTGGCCTCTGGCTGCTCCACGAGGATCGAAAGCGCTTGCTCGACGCTGCCACCGTGGATCAGCTCGCGCATCAGGTCTCGTTGCTCGAATACATCAAAACACGAGATATGCGGCGTCTCCTCATCGCCGACGAGGTCGGCCTCGGCAAGACGATCGAGGCGGGCCTCGTCATCAAATGGGTCCTGGAGAATAACCCCGGAGCGCGCGTGCTCTACCTGGCGCCGGCGATGCTCGTCGACAACGTGTACAGCGAGCTGAAGCGGATGGAAGTCCCCGCGCGACTCGACCGGTACTCGTCCGCGATCACCACCGTCGCGCACGCCGAGCTCCGGGAGGCGCAGGTGATCGTGGCATCCATTCATAAAGCCGCTTACGAGCGCAACATCCAGCACTGGTGCGACAGCTCAGGTGCTTGGGACCTCCTCATCGTGGACGAGTGCCACCATCTGTCGGACTGGACCAACGACGGGAATAACCCTCAAAAGCAGATGCGGCTCGTTCGAGATCTCGTGGACAAGCGCCTCAAGCCCGGAGGCCGGCTCGTCTTGATGTCAGCGACCCCGCATCAGGGCAACCAGAACAAGTTCCGAAACCTTCTGAAGTTACTCTCCGACATGGGGTACCGCGACTCCCCAGGCTCACTCAAGAGCGTAGCTGGCCGGGTCGTCTACCGAACGAAAGAGGACGTGAGAGATTGGGACGGCAAGCCTCTCTTCTCGAAGCGCCGCGTCGAGAAACCATTTTATGTGCAGCTCGGTCCAGATTACCACCTCTGGCTCGCCGAGGTCGCCGCGGTGTTCCAGGACGCCGACGCCGGTCCGGCGGCGTGGCGCAAGGCGCAGGCCCTCCAGTGGGCCGCCTCCAGCCCCAAAGCTGGGCTCGCTTACCTGACGCGGCTGGCTCTCCGCAGCGGGTTCGACTTCGACCATGACACGATCCTCTGGGACGCCGCGCGCGCCCTCTTGCCATACCGCCAACTCGACGCGGGCTCGCCCCTCGCGTCGGTGCGCGGCTTGCTGGAGAAGCAAGCAGGAATCGGCCAGGAGGCCGACGAGGACGATGAGGCGAGCATGGACCTGGCCCCCGAGTCACGTATCGATCGCTCTGCGCTCGAGTGCGCGCTCTCCAGCGCGATCAGGTTGATGGGCTCGGATGCGATGCAATCAAAGCTTCAGCCGCTGCTCGGCTGGATCTCGCACGAGGCCCCGGCGAAGTTCGTCGTCTTTGCTTCGCCCATCGAGACGGTCGACGAGATCCGACTTGGCCTCGCGCGCCTCCTCGGCGAGACCGCCGTCGTTACCATCACAGGCTCGCTCAAGCCGCATGAGCGACGTGAGCGCATGGAGGCGTTCAAAGGGGAGGGCGTCCGAGCTCTGGTGGCGTCCAAGGCGGGGAGCGAAGGGATCAACCTCCAGGTATCCAATCGCTTGGTCCACTTCGACGTTCCTTGGAACCCCATGGAAATGGAGCAACGCGTCGGTCGGGTTCATCGCTACGGGAGCACCCGGACAGTCGTCGTGGACACCATCGTCGTCGAGGGAAGCCGAGAGGAGCGCATGCTCCGGCGGTGCAGGGCCCGGCTGGCCCAGATTATAGAAAACCTCTTTGGACCCGAAGCCAAGGAGGGGAGCCGCTTCGAGGAAATGTATAACCGCGTGATGACGCAGGTATCGGCGGAAGAGCTCGCCGAGATCGTCGCCGACGAGGGCTTTCTGACAAACGCCTCGGATGAGAAGCTCGACGAGCTCGTGCAAGCTGGATTTGAAGGCTGGAAGCAGTCAGATGAACAGCTCCGTCAGAGTCGTGACTCTTCTATCAATCAGATTCCAGATCGAGGTCAGACGCGCGCGGCAGACATGGAGGCGCTCTTCGATGTGCTCGGAGCGCGTCCGGAGGTTGGCTTCAGCCACGTTCGGCTGGTCGAGCGGGACGGGGAGCGCGTGGAAGAGAGCGAGGCCGCCAGCGTCTGGTCCTTCCCTGCCGAAGGGGCCAATGTCCGGCGGGTCGCCGATCGCATCACCAGCTTGAGCGTGTGTGGTCCAGCGGGATTCCGTGGGTTCATCGAGAGAGCCGGGCTAAACCAGCCCGCCATCGCGGCAAAGCTGCGCGAGATCGTGGGTGGAGGGCACGTGGACATGGGCCGATCCTCGCGCGCGGTTGGCTTCTTCGACGGAGCCGGCGCCGTCAGATTACTCGATGCAGATTGGGCTCGTTGGTGCAGCTCCGCCTCGCTGCCTCCCGGCAACTGGGAGTTGGGGGCGATCCTCCTCGGCTGGGCGCTCCGGCTCCTGCATCGTGGGACCACTACGGAGGCCTGGACCAGCGTTCGCGTCCGGCTCACCAGCCCTGACCGCGCGGTGAGCATCTGGTTATCAGACCTCGACACTGCAGAGCTTCTCCGCCTGCTCTGGAGCCAACGAAAGCTCCAGAATCTGGTGCTGCCGCCGCACAAGCGGTCCGATACCGGCGGGTTTCAGCTCGGGGGAATCGCCGCCGAAGCATTCCAGGTAACGCGGGAGGCTCTCGGGGGCACGGGTGGCTTTCAGCCGGAGAATCACGACGTCGAGCTCGTGCCTATCGCCGCGTTGACCATCGAGCTACGAAAGGAGACCTCAGAGCCACCTGAGCCCGCGCCGGACATGGAGGACGAGAGGTTTTTCCTGCTGGATTCCCGTTATCGGCCGGCCGCGGACTTCCTTGAAAAGGTCGAAGTCGCCCTGGCCGATATTCTGCCGGTCCACTCGAGCGGCGCGGTCTCGGTCTACGTCCTGCTCGTCGCCGAGCTCTCGTGCCTCACGTCGTCTGACCCCGAGGATCATCGGCGCGCGTTTGGGGTGTACGTCGGTACGACCAAGCAAGATCTGATCGCTCGTTACCGGCAACACCGGGATCGCACTCACCTCTTGCGAGCGAGCTCGTTCGACTGGAATGGAGTCGAGCCGGTGGGTATGGTCAAGCTGGATGATCGTTTCAAAAATCTTTCCACAGAGGATGCCAGCGTTCTTGAGCGTGAGGTAGCTGCGATGTTTGCCTGTCTAGGTCTGCGCGTATTTGGAGGGCACTGACAGCAGACTGCAATTGCTGCGTATCGCTCTTTTTATGCTTTTATGGTGTCGCGAGGATATCAATAAACTGTGGACTTGTAGGTCCAAGCGCATCGAACGGCTTGAAAACCGTTCGATGCGCTTGCTCTTTGCTTCACGGGTTGGTCCGAGCTGCCCGTCCGGTCGAGCGCTCTTCGACGCGACTTCGCGGGCTCGCCCCCAACTCAGCGAGGCTTCTCAGCGCCGCGGTCTCAGCGGTTGAAGAGCCGCGCGATGAACCCCATCCGCTGCGAGCGAAGGATGCCCATCCCGATCGCCGGGCTGATGATGATCGCGCCCGCGAGGAACGCCATGTTGGCGCGGCCGAGCTTCTTCTCGAGGCGAAGCAGCTTGCCGTAGTGCTTCTTGTTGGTGCTGGTCTTCGTCGCCTCTTCGCCGGTCTTGGCCGGCTTGCTGGCCCGGCTCAGGGCCTTGCCGTTGATCGTGGCGGCGACGCCGGTGATCAGCGCACCGGCGATGAGCACGTCCTTGGCGACCAGGAGGCCCTTGGTGTTGCGATCGAGGTAAACCCGGCGGAGCAGGCTCCGGAGGACCAGCCAGGACGCGGCGAGCCCGACATGCGCGGGGACGTTGACCTTGCTGAACTGCTTCCACGCCGTCTGCAGGATGGCGCGGCGTTCCTCCTTCGAGTGGGCCTTCCGGAGAGCGCGCTTGAGACCCATCTTGGCGAAGACGGGACCTCCGTAGGCGATGGAGAGAGAGAGGCCATGAATGGCCCCGGCGGCGACTGCGAGTGATTTCATGATGTAACCCCCTGAAACAGGTCTTAATGCAAGCAAGACGCCATTCAAACCCCCTTCGGGGCTGGGCGCTCTGCGCTCACGCTTCGCTGGGAGAAGGGGTATTCTCCTGCGACTCCGCGAGCCGGAGACCTTTCGGGATCAACGCGCGATCCAGGAGCGCGAAGAGGCCCTCTGCGAGGAGCGCCACGCCCGCGGACGGGATCGCGCCCTGAAGGATCAGGGTGGTGTCGTTGAGCGTCAGGCCCATGGAGATCGGCGCGCCGAATCCGCCCGCGCCGATGAACGCGGCCAGCGTCGCCGTGCCGACGTTGATCACCGCGCAGGTCTTGATCCCGGCGAGGATGGCGCGCGAGGCGAGCGGGAGCTTGATGGAGAAAAGCGTGGCCCGCGGCGAGAGCCCGAGGGCCTCGGCCGACTCCAGGAGAGAGGAGGGGATAGCCTCGATTCCAGCCCCGGTGCTCCGCGCGATCGGGAGGAGCCCATAAAGGAAGAGCGCGCAGAGCGCGGGGAGGGGCCCGGTGCCGAGGAGCGGAATGAAGAAGCAGAGGAGCGCCAGGGAGGGTATCGTCTGGAGGATCCCCACGGCGCCGAGGATCGCCCGGCCGAGGAATCGACCGCGCGAAGCGAGGATGCCGAGAGGCAACCCGACCAGGATCGAGAGGACGAGGGCGCCGAAGGTGAGGGCGAGGTGGCGCGGCCCTTCGGTGCGGATCGTGGAAAGGATCCCCGAGAGCAGCCCGCGCCGCAGCCCGAGCGAGGGCTGGCCTCCCGGGACGGAGGCGCCAAGCCGCGACTCCACGGCTTCCTGGGCCACGCCGGCGAAGGTGCAGTGATCGATCTCGGCCTTGGCGTTGAGCTCGATCATCGTGGCGGCGTCGAAGCGTCCGGCGAGCGCGCTTACCGCCGCGAAAGCCCGTGGGCTCCGCTTCGCCGCGTCCTCGCGATAAAGGAAGACGGCCTCGTACGAGGGAAAGAAGCGCCGATCCTCCGCGAGCACGGTCAGATCGTAGCGGCCGATCTTGGCGTCGGTGGAATAGACGTCGGTCACGTCGATGGAGCCGCCTTTGATCGCCTCGTAGGCCAGGCCATGATCGAGCCCCTGGACGCTGGACGGATGGAGTCCATAGCTTTCGGCGAGGCCAGGCCAGCCGTCGGTGCGGCCGAGGAACTCGTGGCTGAGGCCAAACCGGAGATCCGGCGCGGCGTTGAGATCGGAGATCCGGGCGAGGTGCCGAGAGCGGGCGACCGCGGCGGGGACGGCGAGAGCGTAGGTGTTGTCGAACCCGAGCGGATCCCCCACCAGGAGGCCGCGGGGGGCCAGGGCCTTGCGGATCGTGGCCAGATCCGGTCGCCCGGTGTCGTGGAGGATGGCCTCGGCGATGGTGCCTGTGTACTCGGGGTACACATCGATCGAGCCTTCTTCGAGGGCGCGGTACACCACCGCTGTCCCGCCCAGGCCCTCTTGATGCGTCACCTCGGCGTCCCCGGCGGCGCGGGCGACCGCGACCGCGATCTCCCCGAGGATCAGGGATTCGGTGAAGCGCTTGGAGCCGATCCGCAGCGGCGGGCGCGCCTCGTCGGCGCGCGCCTGGTTCGGGGCGACGAGCAGCGCGGCGAGCGCGAGCGCGGCGACCGTCCCTACGCGGACCACTCGCTCTGCCAGGGCGTGCGTTGGGCCTCGAGGAAGTCCGAGACGAATTGATCGGCGGGGCGCGTCGCCAGATCGCGGAGCGCGCCGCGCTGGAGAATGTGGCCTTCGCGCATCAACACCACGTCTTCGGCCAGGTACGCGGCCTCCCCGATATCGTGAGTCACCAGCACCACCGTCTTCTTCAGCGCGGCGAAGATGCCTTTGAGATCCTCCTGGAGGCGCGCGCGCACGATCGGATCGAGCGCGCCCATCGGCTCGTCAAGCAAGAGCAGATCCGGATCGAGCATCAGCCCGCGCATCAGCCCGACCCGCTGCCGCTGGCCGCCGGAGAGCTCGACCGGGTAGCGGCCGAGGAGCGGCGGATCGAGGCGCACGAGCTCGCACAGCTCGTCGAGGCGATCCTGGATGCGCGCGCGCTCCCAGCCGAGGTGACGGGCCATGAGCGACGCGTTCTCTCCCGCCGTGAGGTGTGGAAAGAGGCCGCCGTCCTGGATCACGTAGCCGACGCGGCGGCGGATCGCGGGCGCCGAGGCCGCGGTGACCACCTCGCCGGTCACCGTTACGCTCCCGGTGTCGGGCGTGAGCAGGCCGATGATCAGGCGCAGCAGCGTCGATTTCCCGCAGCCGCTCGGCCCGAGGAGCGCGACCGTGGTCTTCGCGGCGACGGTGAGGGTCGTCGGCGCGAGGATGAGCTTGCCGCCGAGGCGCTTGCTCACGCCCTCGAGCGCGATCATGGGTCGGAGGGCGATCATGCGGCGCCGAACATGCCACGGTCTCCGTGGCGGGGCCACGCTTCCTGGGATCAGCCGGGCGCTCGCCCGCGCTATTTGATCAAGGCGCGCAAGGTCTTGAGAAGCGAGCTCCGCTGGAGAGGCTTGGTGAGGTAATTGTCGAATCCCCCCTTCAAGGCGCGTTCGCGCTCTTCGCGGAGGGCGTGCGCCGTCAGCGCGATGATCGGCCGGGTGTAGCCGGCTTGCCGCAGGCGGGCCATGGCCTCGTGCCCGTCGAGCACCGGCATTTGAATGTCCATGAGGATCACGTCGTAGTCGCCCTCCGTGGCCTTCTCGACGGCCTCGAGGCCATTGGCGGCGAGCTCCACCCGCGCGCCGCCGCTCTTGAGATAACGGCTCACCAGGATCTGATTGTCCTCCGAGTCTTCCACCAGCAAGATGCGGAGCTCCGCGAGCACGGCGGCGCTCTCGGACGCCGGGACGACGGCTTGAGGGCGATCGGATTGCCGCCTTTCGCGCTCGGCCGGCGCGCTCTCGGCCGCCTCGACGGCGACGCTGAAGCGGAACCAGCTGCCTTTGCCGGGCTCGCTCTGCACCAGCGTCAGGTCTCCGCCGAGGGCCGCCGCGAGCTGGCGTGAGAGCAGGAGCCCGAGCCCGGTGCCTCCAAACTTGCGCGTCATCGAGCTGTCCGCCTGCGTGAACGGCTGAAAGAGCTTGGCGCGCTGCTCCGCCGAGATCCCGATGCCGGTGTCCTTGACGAGGAATGACAGCCTCTGTCCGGCGCCGTCGGCGCTCCTCGACAGCGCCTCGCCGACGATCACCACCTCTCCGCGCTCGGTGAACTTGATGGCGTTGCCGACCAGGTGGACGAAAATCTGCCGCAGCCGCGTCGGATCGGTCCGAATGAACGACGGGAGCGACGCGTCCTTCTCGAACCGCAGAGCGATGCCCTTCTCCTGCGCTCGAATCCCGAGCGACGCCGCGACGTCGTCGAGGAGATCGGGGAGAGAGAAGCTCACCCGCTCGATCTCCAGCTTGTTGGCCTCGATCTTCGAGAGATCGAGGACGTCCCCGAGGATCTCCAGCAATTGCACGCCGTTGCGCTTGATGGCGAGGAGGTAATTGCGCGCGTCCTCCGGGGAATGGCTCGGATCCAGCGCCAGATCGGCGAAGCCGAGGATCACCCCGAGAGGGGTCCTGATCTCGTGGCTCATGTTCGCCAGGAACTGCGATTTGGTGATGTTCGCCGCCTCGGCCGCCCGGGCGAGCTGCTCCAGCTGTCGCCGCGCCGCGTGGCGCGCGCGGTTGATATCGATCGCGGCGTGGACCCGCGTGACCAGCTCGCGCGCCGAGAACGGCTTGATCAGGTAGTCGTCGGCGCCTGCGCCGAAGCCCTCGGCGCGGGCTTCCTCGCCGGCCCGCGCCGAGAGGAGGAGCACGGGAGTCGCCGCGAGCGCGGGTGTCTCGCGGATCTTCGCGAGGAGCCCGAAGCCGTCGAGGACAGGCATCATCACGTCGGAGAGGACCAGATCCGGCTTTTGCCGTTGCACCTTGTCGAAGGCTTCCAGGCCGTCTCTGGCGACCTCGACCCGCCAGTGCTGACGCAGGAGGCCGGCCACGTAGTCGCGCATGTCCTGGTTGTCGTCCGCGAGGACGATCAGCGCGCCTCGCGTCGAGGTGGTGTTGATGAACCCCGCGGGCGCGGAGGGCGCGAGGCTGTCGCTGGGCACGCTCGGCTCCGCCTCGGGGAGCCACCTCTTCGCCTCTTCGACATAGGCGCTCGCGCCCGACGGCTGGTCGAGCAAACTCCGACGCTCCCCCAGGCGATCGGCCGGGAGGTGCGCTGTCCCCGCGGGGAGGAAGAGGGTGAACGTCGTCCCCACGCTCACGCCGCTCTCGGCGGTGATCGTCCCGCCGTGGAGGTGAACCAGCTCTTGCACCAGCGCGAGCCCGATGCCCGTCCCTTCGTGGGTTCGCCCGCGGGACCCCTGCACCCGGTGAAACCGCTCGAAGAGCCGCGCTATCTCGTTCTCCGGCACGCCGAGGCCGGTGTCCGACACCTGGAAATGCACTCCTGTGCTCGCCCACCGCATCCGGAGCGTGATCCCGCCGGTGAGCGTGAACTTGAACGCGTTGGAGAGCAGGTTGAGCACGACCTTCTCCCACATCTCGCGATCGACGAAGATCTCCTCCGGCAGCGGGGCGAGATCGAGCGTGAGCGTGAGCCCGGCGCGATCGATCGCTGATTGGAACACGCTGGCGAGCTCCGCGGTGAAGCGCGAAAGGGTCACCGGCTCGTAGAGGGCCTGAGCGCGTCCGGCCTCGATCCGCGAGAAATCGAGGAGATTGTTGACGAGCTTGAGCAGCCGCAGCGTGTTGCGGTGGACCAGCTCGAGCTCCGAGCGCTGCTTCGGCAAGAGGGGCGCTTCCTGATCCGCGAGCAGGTCCTCGACCGGGCCGAGCATCAGCGTCAGCGGCGTGCGAAACTCGTGGCTGATGTTGCTGAAGAAGGCCGTCTTGGCCCGATCGAGCTCCGCCAGCGCCTCGGCCCGCGTCCTCTCTTCCTGGTAGGCCGTCGCGGTCTGGATCGCGATCGAGATCTGACCGGACGCGAGATCGAGGAAGCCACGATAATCGTCGTCGAAGGCCCGTCGGGTGCTGATCCCCACGAGGAGCACGCCGGAAGGGCGGTTTTGATCGGACGACGGGAGAGCGAGGCACACTGCGCGCTTGACGCCCTCGGGAAAGGGGCCGCCCGGCAGCGCCGTGGGCTGCTGATCCAGCCCCTCGACGCACACGACCTCCCCCTTGGCGAGCACCCGCGCGAAGGGCCAAGGCCCCTCGGACATGGCCTCGCCCGCGGGCGCACCCAGGATGATCGTGCGCGGGCAGAGGGCCGAGCCCGGCTCGATCCCCGAAGAGCCGGTGAGGCGGAGCCGGTCGCGGTTCGCGGGATCGACGAGATAGATCGCGGAGAAGGGGATATCGTAGCTGTTCCTGGAGAGGACCTGGGCCGCGAGCGCCGAGACCTCTTCGACGGATTTGGCGTTGGCGGTCGCGTGGCCGAGCTCGCGCAGCGTCTTCAGGCGCCGCTCGCCGAGGACGCGCTTCGTCGCCTCCTGAACCGCCGAGAAGATCCCGGCGATGCTGCCGTCCTCGGCCTGAATGGGGCTGTACGACCAGGTGAAGTACGTCTCTTCGAGGTAGCCATTCCGGTGGAGGAAGAGCGCCTGATCCTCGGACCAGGTCGCGTCGCCGCCGCTCATCACCTGCTGGAACATCGGCCCGATGATGTCCCAGATCTCCGCGAAGGCCTCGGCGCCCGTCTGGCCAAGCAGCTCCGGGTGCTTGGCGCCGGCGATCGGGATGTAGGCATCGTTGTAGGCGACGACGAGCTTCGGTCCCCACCAGAGCTGGATCGGGAATCGCGATGTGAGGCAAATGCCCATCGCCGTCAGCAGGCTCTGCGGCCACGAGCGGATGTGACCGAGCTCGGTGCGGGCCCAGTCCTTCTCGCGGGTGAGGCGCCCCATTTCGCCGGAGCGTCGCAGAATTTGAGCGATCTTGGTCTGGGATACCATGCGTTCTCGGGGAATCGAAGCGGGCTCGAAGCGCGGGGGGGGCGGGGAGGCTACCAAGATCGAATTGATCGTTCAAGGCCCCTGCCGGCGCGGGACGTTGGGGGCGATCGGTGACGTCGACGCCTCCAGGCCGGAAGTGACGGGTGCTTTCGGCGTGGGCCGGCGGGGAGGGGCGGGTTTCTTGCTCGGAATTTCGGGAAAATCCAGGTAGCGTGAGCCGGTCCATGTTCGTGATTCTCGCGCACCAAGAGGCGGCCTTCCGCGAGCGCGGCCTCGCTGAACTGCGCGAGGCGTTGACGACCCACGTGCGCGCCTGCTTCCCCGATCAGTGCGAAGACCCCGGCGCCGAGGCGCTGCAGGCCCTCGTCGAGGACGGGATGCGTCGCGCCACCGCGCACGGGCTCTCGCTCGATCGCGACATCGGCACCTACGTGGATCTGCTGGTCGTGTTCGGGCCCGACTTCGAGCACGACGCGCGCTTTCCCTGGGCCCGCCCGTTGACCGAGGCCACCCACCTCCCGCCCAGCGCCCGGCTCAAGGCTTCCTTCGAGGGCGCGCTCGCCGCGCTCACGGCTCCCTGACTGCTCTGACTGCGAAACACCCACCATGGCGACCACGACCCCCACCGCGGAATCCCTGAAGGCCGCCAAGGCCGAGCGCGAAAAGAAGCTCGAGCCCAACGCCGCGGCGGCCAAAAAGACCTGTCCAAAGCGGGTCGATGTCGTGATCACCATCACCCGCAAGCAGTACGTGGACGACGCGACGCTCGGCACCTTCGACGCGCGCCGCGAGGGCGACGCGTCCCCCACGGTGACCGGCGGCACGCTCGAGCCCAAGCAGGGATCGTACGATCTGAAGAAGGGCAACGGGGTCAAATCCTACCCCGTCCCCGCCGGAACCTACCCCAACTGCATCGTCCGCGGCGAGGCCGGCCAGTCCTCCACTTCAAAGAACAACGCCGTCGCCGCGCCCTATTCACGCCACGCCGTTCAGGTCGTCGGCGTCTCCGGCTTCGGCGATATCCTTCTCCACATCGGCACCAAGCCCGACGACACCGAAGGCTGCATCCTCCTCGGCGGCGCTACCGTCGTGACCGATACCCCGATCAAAGAGGGGAAGAAGGTCACTGGCACCAGGCACACCGGCACCATCACCCCCGGGACGACGCGGCAGAAGAACTGGGACGTCCTCGATCTGATCTACACGGTGAAGCAGGAGAACTGCGGGGAGATGCCGAAGATCACCGTGATCATCAAGGACCCTTGAGGCGCGCTTCGAGCCTCGCCGGGCCGTAAGAGCGCCTAAAAAAACCTCCCGTCGCTGGCCGGCGGATCCGCGTCGCGCACCTGCGTTGCTCGGATTCGACGTGCATTCGCACGCCTTCATCCTCGCGCCTTGGCGCGCTAGCACCAAACGCCCCCGCAGCCGTTCGCGCTGTCGGAATCGACTTCCCGCGCGACGGGCAGCACAGGCCGTGCGTCTGACAGCGGCTGAGACCTGGCGGCGAAGCCCATCACGACGTGACGCCCGGCGAGCCACGGCAGGGCGACCTCGGCAGCATTGAAACGTTGAAGCAGCGGGCGCA